>RCMZ01000012.1_pt1 | contig 117907 bp, 97 predicted proteins | sample 2041141 | NCBI WGS metagenome assembly RCMZ01 (sample SAMN09708263, study PRJNA481090) | Wastewater metagenome, whole genome shotgun sequencing project. | biome: sewage; isolation source: Davis station wastewater (DW) | place: Antarctica: Davis Station | collected 2010-03-01 | reverse complement strand
CGCCGCGGCGCCGCCGGCCGCCGCGCACGGCAAGCGCCGGGCGGACGGCAAGCCGCCGGCGCACCCGCCCAGAGGAGAAGGCGGCGCGGCCAATTAAGCGCGAAGAGCGACTCTCATGAATCCTTCGCGTCTTTTCATCCTGCGCCCCATCGCGACCTCGCTGCTGATGGTCGCGATCCTTCTCGTCGGCCTGCTCGCCTATCGCCAGTTGCCGATCTCGGCGCTGCCCGAGGTCGATTACCCGACCATCCAGGTGATGGCGCTGTATCCGGGCGCCAGCCCGGAAGTCACCACCTCGTCGATCACCGCGCCGCTCGAACGCCAGTTCGGCCAGATGCCCGGGCTGGCGCAGATGTCGTCGACCAGCTCGGCCGGGGCGTCGGTCATCACGCTGCGCTTCAGCCTCGACCTGAGCCTCGACGTCGCCGAACAGGAGGTGCAGGCGGCGATCAACGCGGCGTCCAACCTGCTGCCGACCGATCTGCCCCTGCCGCCGGTCTACAGCAAGGTCAACCCGGCCGACGCGCCCATCCTGACGCTGGCCGTCACCTCGCCCTCGCTGCCGGTGCCGCGCATGCACGATCTGGTCGAGAGCCGGGTGGCGATGAAGATTTCGCAGATTCCCGGCGTCGGCCTCGTCAGCATCGCCGGCGGCCGCCGCCCCGCCGTGCGCATCCAGGCCAACCCGAAAGCCCTGGCCGGCGTCGGCATGTCGCTCGACGACCTGCGCACGGCGATCGGCAACGCCAACGTCAACATCGCGAAAGGCAGCTTCGACGGCGCCCTGCGCGCGTCGACGATAGACGCCAACGACCAGCTGAAGTCGGCCGCCGACTACGCCTCCCTCGTCATCGCCTACAACAACGGCGCGCCGATCCGCCTGCGCGACGTCGCCGACGTCGTCGAGGACGCCGAGAACGTGCGCCTCGCCGCCTGGGCCGACCGGCAGGAGGCGGTGATCCTCAACATCCAGCGCCAGCCGGGCGCCAACGTCATCGACGTCGCCGACCGCGTGAAGAAGGCGCTGCCGCAGCTGCGCGCGAGCCTGCCGGCGTCGATCGACGTGGCGGTGCTGAGCGACCGCACGGTGACCATCCGCGCCTCGGTCGACGACGTGCAGTTCGAGCTGCTGCTGGCGATCGCGCTGGTCGTGATGGTGATCTTCCTGTTCCTGCGCAACCTGTCGGCGACGGTGATTCCCAGCCTCGCCGTGCCGCTCTCGCTGGTCGGCACCTTCGCACTCATGCATCTCATCGGCTTCTCGCTGAACAACCTGACGCTGATGGCGCTGACCATCGCCACCGGCTTCGTCGTCGACGACGCCATCGTGATGATCGAGAACATCGTGCGCTACGTCGAGGCCGGCGATCCGCCGCTCGAAGCCGCGCTCAAGGGTTCGCGGCAAATCGGCTTCACGATCATCTCGCTGACCTTCTCGCTGGTCGCCGTGCTGATCCCGCTGCTCTTCATGGGCGACGTCGTCGGGCGCCTGTTCCACGAATTCGCCGTCACCCTCGCGGTCGCCATCCTGATCTCGGCGGTGGTTTCGCTGACGCTGACGCCGATGCTCTGCGCGCGCCTGCTGCGGCACGTGCCGGAGAGCGAGCAGAGCCGCTTCTTCCGCGACAGCGGCCGCCTCTTCGACGCCGCCATCGCGCACTACGGGCGCGCCCTGGAGTGGGTGCTCGAACATCAGCGCGCCACGCTGTTCGTGGCCTTCGCCACGCTGCTCCTCACCGTCGCGCTTTACGTCTGGATTCCCAAGGGCTTCTTCCCGGTGCAGGACACCGGCCTCATCCAGGCCACCACCGAGGCGCCGCAGTCCGTTTCCTTCGCCGCCATGGCCGAGCGCCAGCAGGCGCTGGCCGCCGAAGTCCTCAAGGACCCGGCGGTGGCCAGCCTGTCGTCCTTCATCGGCGTCGACGGCGCCAATCCGACGCTCAACAGCGGGCGCATGCTGATCGCCCTGAAGCCGCTCGACGAGCGCGGCCTGTCGGCGTCCGCCGTGATCCGCCGGCTGACCGAGGACACGCGCCGGGTGCCCGGCATCGCGCTCTACATGCAGCCGGTGCAGGATCTGAGCGTCGAGGACCGGATTTCCCGTACGCAGTACCAGTTCATGCTCGAATCGCCCGACAGCGAGGCGCTCGGCCTGTGGGTGCCGCAGCTCGTCGAGCGCCTGCGCCGGCTGCCGGAGCTGGCGGACGTCACCTCCGATCTCCAGGACCGCGGCCTGCAGGCCTACGTCGACATCGACCGCGACGCCGCCGGGCGCCTCGGCGTGTCCGTCGCGACCATCGACAGCGCGCTCTACAACGCCTTCGGCCAGCGCCTGATCTCGACCATCTTCACGCAATCCAACCAGTACCGCGTGGTGCTCGAAGTGAAGCCCGACTTCCAGCTCGGTCCCGCCGCCCTCGAAGGCATCCACGTGCCGACGGCGAGCGGCCGGCAGATTCCGCTCTCCTCGGTGGCGCGCGTCAGCGAGCGCTCGACGGCGCTGGCGATCAACCACGTCGGGCAGTTCCCGGCGGCGACGGTGTCCTTCAACCTGGCGCCCGGCACCGCGCTCGGCGAGGCGGTGACGGCGATCAAGGCGGTCGAGCGCGAGATGGCGATTCCGGCCAGCATCGAAACCAGCTTCCAGGGCGCGGCGCTCGCCTTCCAGTCCTCGCTGAGCAACACGCTCTTCCTGATCATCGCCGCCGTGGTGACGATGTACATCGTGCTCGGCGTGCTCTACGAGAGCTACATCCACCCGATCACCATTCTGTCGACGCTGCCCTCGGCCGGCGTCGGCGCGCTGCTGTCGCTCTGGCTGAGCGGTTCGGGCCTCGACGTGATCGGGATCATCGGCGTCATTCTGCTGATCGGCATCGTCAAGAAGAACGCGATCATGATGATCGACTTCGCCCTCGAGGCCGAGCGCAACGAGGGCATGCCGGCGCGTCAGGCGATCTTCCAGGCCTGTCTGCTGCGCTTCCGGCCGATCATGATGACCACGCTGGCGGCGCTGCTCGCCGCGCTGCCGCTGATGCTGGGCAGCGGCATCGGCGCCGAGCTGCGTCAGCCGCTCGGCATCGCCATGGTCGGCGGCCTGCTCCTGAGCCAGGCGCTGACCCTGTTCACGACGCCGGTGATCTACCTGGCCTTCGACCGGCTGGCGCAGCGGCTCAAGCAGCGATGAACTTCTCGCGCCCCTTCATCCACCGCCCGGTCGCCACCACGCTGGTGACGCTCGGCGTCACGCTGGCCGGAGCCATCGCCTTCTTCCTGCTGCCGGTGGCGCCGCTGCCGCAGGTCGATTTTCCGACCATCTCGGTGCAGGCCTCGCTGCCCGGCGCCAGCCCGGAAACGATGGCCGCGACGGTGGCGACGCCGCTCGAACGGGCGCTCGGGCGGATCGCCGGCGTCACCGAAATTACCTCGTCGAGCTCGCTCGGCAGCACCCGCGTCACGCTGCAGTTCGACCTCGACCGCGAGATCGATGGCGCCGCGCGCGACGTGCAGGCCGCCATCAACGCCGCCCGCGCGCTGTTGCCCACCAGCCTGCCGAGCAATCCCACCTACCGCAAGGTGAATCCGGCCGATGCGCCGATCATGATCCTCTCGCTGACTTCCGACACGCTCAATCGCGGGCAGATGTACGACGCCGCGTCGACCGTGCTCGCCCAGCGCCTGGCGCAGATTCCCGGCATCGGACAGGTGAATGTCGGCGGCGGCGCGCTGCCCGCCGTGCGCGTCGAACTCGACCCGAACCGCTTGGCGAAAAGCGGCATCGGCCTCGAAGACGTGCGCGCCGCGATCGTCGGCACCAACGCCAACCGGCCGCTCGGCGCCGTCGAACTCGGCGACCGCCACTGGCAGATCGGCGCCAACGATCAGGCCAAGCGCGCCGCCGAATACCAGCCGCTGATCGTCCGCTACCAGAACGGCGCCGGCGTCCGCCTCGGCGACCTCGGCGACGTGCAGGACAGCGTCCAGGACGTGCGCAACTACGGCGCGTCGAACGGGCGGCCGGCGGTGCTGCTGATCCTCTACCGGCAGCCGGGCGCCAACATCATCGAGACGGTCGACCGCGTGCAGGCGCTGCTGCCGCACCTGCGGGCGATGATTCCGGCGGCGATCGACCTTTCCGTCGTGCTCGACCGCACGCCGACCATCCGCGGCTCGCTGCGCGAGGTCGAGCGCACCCTGCTGATCTCGGTCGCGCTGGTCATCCTGGTCGTCTTCCTCTTCCTGCGCCGGGCGCGCGCCGCGCTGATCCCGAGCGTCGCCGTGCCGGTCTCGCTGATCGGCACCTTCGGCGTGATGTACCTGTGCGGCTACAGCCTCGACAACCTGTCGCTGATGGCGCTGACCGTCGCCACCGGCTTCGTCGTCGACGACGCCATCGTCGTCCTCGAGAACATCGTGCGCCACATGGAGAAGGGCGCCACGCCGCTGCAGGCGGCGCTCACGGGGGCGCGCGAGATCGGCTTCACGGTGGTCTCGATCAGCATCTCGCTGATTGCCGTCTTCATTCCCCTCCTGATGATGGGCGGCATCGTCGGCCGCCTGTTCCGCGAATTCGCCGTCACGCTGTCGGCCGCCATCCTCGTGTCCATGGTCGTTTCGCTGACCGCGACGCCGGCCATGGCGGCGCACCTGCTGCGCCCGCGGACCGAACAGCGGCCGCCGGGCCGCTTCGGCCGCTGGCTGGCGCGCCTGTCGCGCCGCCTGATGCGCGGCTACCGCCGCAGCCTCGCCTGGTCGCTGCGCCACGGTCCGCTGATCCTGCTGCTGCTGGCCCTGACCATCGGCCTCAACGTCTATCTCTACGGCGCCGTGCGCAAGGGCTTCTTCCCGCAGCAGGACACCGGGCGCATCGTCGGCTCGATCCAGGCCGACCAGAGCATCTCCTTCATCGCCATGGAGCAGAAGCTGAAAAACCTGATGGAGATCGTCCGCCACGATCCGGCCGTCGAGAGCGTCACCGGTTTCACCGGCGGCGGCCAGCGCAACACCGGCATGATGTTCATCGCCATGAAGCCGCTGCGCGAGCGCAAGGCGTCGATCGATCAGGTGATCGGCCGCCTGCGCGGCAAGCTGGCGCACGAGCCGGGCGCCAATCTGTTCCTCGTCGCGGTGCAGGACGTGCGCATCGGCGGCCGGCAGAGCAACGCGCAGTACCAGTTCACGCTGCAGGGCGACGACCTCGACGACCTGCGCACCTGGGAGCCGCGCGTGCGCAACGCGCTGTCGCAGCTGCCGCAGCTGACGGACGTGAACACCGACCAGCAGGACAAGGGCCTGCAGACTTCGCTGGTCGTCGACCGCGACGCCGCGGCGCGCCTCGGCCTCAACATGCGCGGCATCGACAGCGTGCTCAACGACGCCTTCGGCCAGCGCCAGGTGTCCACCATCTACAACCCGCTCAACCAGTACCGCGTCGTGATGGAGCTGGCGCCGCCCCATCTGCAGAATCCGGAGACGCTCAAGTCGCTCTGGTTCACCGCGGCCGGCGGCGCGCAGGTGCCGCTCGCCGCCTTCGCGCGCATGGAGACGACCAGCACGCCGCTGGCGGTGAACCACCAGGGCGGCTTCCCGGCCTCGACCATCAGCTTCAACCTGCCGGAAGGCGTGTCGCTCGGCCAGGCCTCGGCCGCCATCGAGCGCAGCATGGCGGAACTGGGCGTGCCGACCTCGATCCACGGCAGCTTCCAGGGCACGGCCAAGGCCTTCCAGGATTCGCTCGCCAGCCAGCCGCTGCTGATCCTCGCCGCGCTGCTGGCGATCTACATCGTGCTCGGCATCCTCTACGAGAGCCTGCTGCACCCGCTGACCATCATCTCGACGCTGCCCTCGGCCGGCGTCGGCGCGCTGCTCGCGCTGATGGCCTTCAACACCGAGTTCTCGGTGATCGCCCTGATCGGCGTCATCCTGCTGATCGGCATCGTCAAGAAGAACGCGATCATGATGATCGACTTCGCCATCGACCGGCAGCGCCGCCTCAAGGTTTCGGCGGCCGAGGCCATCTACCGGGCCGGCCTGCTGCGCTTCCGCCCGATCATGATGACGACCACCGCGGCCGTCTTCGGCGCCGTCCCGATGGCGCTCGGCAGCGGCGACGGCGCCGAGCTGAGGAATCCGCTGGGCATCGCCATCGTCGGCGGGCTGCTGGTCAGCCAGGTCCTCACCCTGTACACCACGCCCGTCGTCTATGTGGCGCTCGACCGCCTGCGCAACCGCCTGCTCGGCCCGCGCCGGGAGCCGCTGCCGCTGATCGAGGAGCAGCCTGCGTGAGACCGCCGCGATGCGCAACCGAAGCCCACGAAGAAATATCATCATGAGAAACGCCGCCACGAGAAACGCCGCCATGCGCACCCGCTTTTCCGCTTGTCTGATCCTTTCCCTGCTCGGGCTCGCCGCGTGCTCGCCGGGCCCCGACTACGTGCGCCCGGCGGTCGATGCGCCGGCGGCGTTCAAGGAGAGCGGGCGGTGGAAGGTGGCGACCGCCGAGGCGGCGCCGGTCGACGAGAAGTGGTGGACGGTCTTCGGCGACCCGCAGCTCGACGCGCTCGAGGAGCAGGTCGTCGTGAACAACCAGAACCTCAAGGTGGCCGAGGCGCAATACCGCGCGGCCCGCGCCGCGCTGGACAGCGCCCGTTCCGCCTTCTTCCCGACGGCTGCGCTGAACGCCGCGCAGAGCCGGGGCAGCGGGAGCGGCGCCGCTGCGGGAAGCGCGGGCGGCAGCGGCACGGCGGGCGGCGCGACGTCCTATTCGCTGTCGGCCAGCGTCAGTTGGGAAATCGACGTCTGGGGACGCATCCGGCGCGGCGTGGAGAGCGCCGACGCCAAACTCGCGGCGAGCGCCGCCGACCTCGCCGCGGCGCGCGTATCGACGCAGGCGCTGCTCGCGCAGACCTACGCCCAGCTGCGCGCCGCCGAGGCGCAGATCGAGCTGATCGGCCGCACCCTGACCGGCTACCGCCGCTTCCTGGAACTGACGCGCAGCCGGCAGGCGGCCGGCGTCGCGTCGCCGCTCGACGTGGCGCAGGCGGAAACGCAGTTGGCCAACGCCGAAGTGCAGGGCATCGACGCCGAGAACCAGCGCGCGCAGCTGGAACACGCCATCGCCGTGCTCGTCGGCCGGGCGCCGGCGGCGTTCGCCATCGCGCCGGGCGCCCGTCTGCCGGCCGTGCCGCCGCCTCCGGCGCTGCTGCCGTCGACCCTGCTCGAAAGGCGCCCCGACATTGCCGCCGCCGAACGCCGCATGGCCGCCGCCAACGCGCAGATCGGCGTTGCCGGCGCCGCCTACTTTCCGGTGCTCGACATCGGCGGCAGCGTCGGCTATCGCAACGACGCGCTCGCCGGTCTGCTCAGCGCGCCCAACCGTTTCTGGTCGCTCGGCCCGGCGCTCGCCATGACGCTGTTCGACGGGGGCGCCCGCTCGGCGGCGGTCGCGCAGGCCGGCGCCGGCTACGATCAGGCCGTGGCGACCTACCGCCAGACCGTGCTGACGGTGTTCCAGGAGGTCGAGGACAACCTGTCGGCGGCGCGCCTGCTGGCGCAGGAGGGCGAGGCGCAGGCGCGGGCGCTGGCCGCCGCCCGGCGTTCGCGCGAGATCGCCGAGAACCAGTACCGGGCGGGCATCGTCAGTTCGCTGAACGTGGTGACGGCGCAGGCGGCCGAACTGTCGGCGGAAGCCGCGGCGATCAATATCGACAGCCGCCGCCTGCAGGCGGCGGTGCTGCTGTTCAAGAACGCGGGCGGGCTGTGGACGCCGCCGCCGGCGCCCTGAGGCGCGGCCGCGGGGGATTTCAGGCGCGGCGTTCCGCCGGCAGGCGCAGGCGGGCGATCAGGCCGCCGCCCTCGCGCGGCAGCAGTTCGAGGCGGCCGCCGTGCAGGCGGGCGATGCGCTCGACGATGGCCAGCCCGAGTCCGGTGCCGCCGGCGTTGGTGCGCGCGCTTTCGAGGCGCGTGAACGGGCGCTTGAGGCGCTCGACCTCGGCGGCCGGGATGCCGGGGCCGCGATCCATCACGTCGACGCAGCAGTCCCCGCCCTGCATGTAGGTGCGCACGTCGATTTCGCCGCCGCCGTACTTGCGCGCGTTTTCCAGCAGGTTGCCGAGCGCGCGCAGCATGGCTTTCGGACGCAGGCGGACGGGCGGCAGCTCGCCGGTCTGCAGGCGCGGCGGCGTCCTGGCCCGGTAGTGGCCGGACAGCGCCTGCGCGAGCAGGGCGTTGAGGTCGGCCGGTTCGGCCGCCTCGCCGGCGTCGCCGCGCGCGTAGTCGAGGAACTGCGCGATGATCGCGTCCATCTGTTCGATGTCGGCGGAGACCGCGTCGCGCGCGCCCTCGTCGGCGATCGACAGCTCGGCTTCGAGGCGCAGGCGGGCGAGCGGCGTGCGCAGGTCGTGCGAAATGCCGGCGAGCACTTCGGCGCGTTCGGCGTCGATGTGGCGCAGATCGTCCGACATGCGGTTGAAGGCTTCGGCGAGTTGCTGCAGTTCGAGCGAACCGCGTTCGGCGAGCGGCGCCGGGTGGCGGCCGCGCCCGACTTCGCCGGCGGCGTGGGCGAGGGCGCGCAGCGGCTGCGTGACGCGCGAGACGATCAGCCAGGCGACGAGCAGCGCGAGCGCCAGCGAGGCGCCGCCCCAGGCCAGCCAGTGCCAGGGAAAGTCGCGTTCGGCGCGCTCGCCGGGCAGCATCACCCAGTATTCGTCCTCGCCTTCGTCGTCGATGGTGAAACTGACCCAGATGCCTTCCTGTCCGTCGACGGTGCCGGCGAAGCGCGTGCGCGGGCCGAGCTGGGCGCGCACCTCGTCTTTCAGCAGGGCGAACAGCGGCGTGTCGGGCAGCGGCTCGATCTCGTCGTCGGGTTCGGCCGGAAAGAGGTGCACGCCCTCGCGCTCGGCGAAGTCGCGCAGCAGGCCGCGGCGTTTGGCCGGCTCGGCGGCGACCAGCGCGGCGCGCGTGAGGTTGGCGACGCTGACCGTGAGCTGCGCCAGCTGGCGCGCGCGCGGTTCGCGCTCGGCCAGCGCGAAGAGGGTGATCCAGATGGCGACGGTGAGGCAGATCAGCAGACTGACCAGCACGAAGGTGCGCACCAGCAGCGTGCGCGGGGCCAGCTTCATTTGGGCTGGCTCTGGCCGTCTGGAATGAAGACGTAGCCGAAGCCCCATACCGTCTGCAGGTAGCGCGGGCTGGACGGGTCCGGTTCGAGCAGCTTGCGCAGGCGCGAGACCTGCACGTCGATGGCGCGGTCGAAGGGGCCTTGCTCGCGGCCGCGCGCCAGCGTCATCAGGCGGTCGCGCGAAAGCGGCTGGCGCGGGTGCTGGAGCAGCACCTTGAGCACGGCGAACTCGCCGGTGGTGAGCGGCAGGAAGTCGTCGCCGCGCTTCAGGGTGCGCGCCGCGAGGTCGACCTCGATGCCGCCGAAGGCGACCACCTGGTCCTCGCCGGCCGGCGCGCCGGGCACCGCCGTCGTGCGCCGGCGCAGCACGGCCTGCATGCGGGCGAGCAGCTCGCGCGGGTTGAAGGGCTTGGGCAGGTAGTCGTCGGCGCCCATTTCGAGGCCGACGATGCGGTCGATCTCGTCGCCCTTGGCGGTCAGCATCACCACCGCCAGTTCCGGGTGGCTCGTGCGCAGGCGGCGGCAGATCGACAGGCCGTCCTCGCCGGGCAGCATCAGGTCGAGCACGACCAGGTCGAAGTTCTCGCGCGCCAGCCATTTGTCCATCGCGGCGGCGTGTTCGGCGCTCTTCACGGCGAAGCCCTGCTCGCCGAGATAGCGTTGCAGGAGATCGCGCAGTCTTTGGTCGTCGTCGACGACGAGGATTTTTCGTTCGGACATGGCCTTAATCCTAACCGGAAAGGCGTTGGACGTGGCGGGATAAACAAGGTGCCGGAGGATCGCAAAACGCGCCGCGTGTGAGCGGGTTTTTCCGCGCCGCCCCGTGGCAACATTTGCTTACAAATTGCTTCCCGCCGCGCAAAGATGCGTTACATCTGGCTCGCACACTGCTTTCGTCGCCGCGGAGGACGCGGTGCGCGCGCCGCGCTTTTCGCTCGGTGCGGAAGGAAGGCAGAATGGCGAAATTCGTATTGGGCATGCTGCCCGGCGGAACGCTTCCGGCGCTTGCGCGGCACGGCAGGAACGGCGATCCGGCGGAGGCGGTGCGCGTCGGCGGCCGGTTGCCGGTCGTCGCGCAAAATGAGTGGGCGATGAAATCATGGCGGCAATGAAACGGACGGCAGGATGGACCCTCGCGGTGCTGCTCGCGCTCGCCTGCGCGGCGCCGGCGGCGCACGCCGGGCGCTGGGACGACCGTTTCCTGGCGCGCGACGGGCAGCGCCAGGAGCGCTTCCAGCGCGAGGCGCCGCAGCGCGACCGGCAGGAGCGTTTCCAGCGGCGCGACGAGTGGAGCGGCCGGGGCGGCGACCGCGGGGGCGACGATGCCCGCCAGCAGCGCATGTCGCCCGAGGAGCGCCGCCAGCTGCGGCGCGACGTGCACGACGCCGGGCGCGACCTGTACCGGCAGCGCCGCTGAATTTCCGGCTGCGCCGGCCCGCTCGCCGTCCGGCGCGCGTCGTTCCTGCCCCGCGTTCGCTTGCTCGCGGCGGCGCCCATGCCGCTGCCTGGCGACGCGCCTAATCGCTGATCTTTCCGCGCAGCGCCTTCACCTTCCCGCGCTGCGTCTTTCCTTCCAGCCGGCGCAATTGCGCGCCGCGCGTCGGTTTTGTCGGGCGCCGCGCGCGCGGCGTATGCGCGGCGCCGGCGATCAGTTCGCGCAGGCGCGCCAGCCCTTCCTCGCGGTTGCGCACCAGGCTGCGGAATTCCTGCGCCTTGATCACGATCACCCCGTCCGCGCTGACGCGCTGGTCGCGCAGCGCCAGCAGACGCGCCTTGAGCGCCTCGGGCAGCGAGGAGGCGCGGATGTTGAAGCGCAGATGCAAGGCGTTCGACACCTTATTTACGTTCTGCCCGCCGGCGCCCTGCGCGCGGATGGCGACGAATTCGACTTCGTCCTCGTTCAGGGTGAAATGGGTTGGCGGGGTGATCATCGGTCTTCGGTTTCTCTGCGTCGTCGTCGGGGCGGTCCGCGTTGTCCGCGGCGTTGGTACTCTCCTGCGCGGGATAGCGCCGCTCCCGATCCGTGCGGAAAATGTCGTTCCGATACGCGTGCTATAGTGCCCGCGCCGCGCTCGGGCGCCCGGTCCCGGCCTGCCGCCGGTTCCGGCGGGCGAGCGCAGAGAGTACCAGAGATGGACGGCGCGCTTCATCCAGCGCCGTTCGGGGCAGAGGGCGGCGTTCGATCGATCGTGGTTTCGGGAGGCAGCATGGACAGGCACGAGTACTACATGAACATCGCCATGGCGGTGCGCAAGAAAGCGAACTGCCTCGGCCGCAAGGTCGGCGCGGTGATGGTCAAGGACAACCGGATCATTTCCACCGGCTACAACGGCACGCCGGAAGGCGTGGACAACTGCACCGACGGCGGCTGCGTCCGCTGCCGCGACCGCGCGACCTACAAGGCCAGCGTCGGCTACGACGTGTGCATCTGCGTCCACGCCGAACAGAACGCCCTCATCTCGGCCGCCCGCTTCGGCAACGCCATCGAGGACACCGTCGTCTATTCGACCCTGCGTCCGTGCTTCGACTGCACGAAGGCGATGCTGCAGGCCAAGGTGCGGGCGGTGTATTACCTGCACGACTGGCAGCATCCGATCGGCGAACTGCAGGAGCAGTACGCGCTGCTGCAGTCGAAGTTCCCGGAGGGCGTGAACGCGGTCGCCATCGACGACCCCGAAGCCGACTGGGCGAACGCGGTGGCGCCAGCCGCGACCTGAACCGGGCGGTATTTTCCGCCGCCGGCCGTTTTGCGGCCGGCGTTTCTTGCCGCCAAGGGCGCCCCTGCGCGGCCCTCGACCCCCCCTTTTTTTTGCTTGATGCCATGCGCCGGATGGGCATGGCGTGCAGGTTCTCCGCGATTGTCGATGAATGTATGGCGTGTTTTTTGCTCGCCAAATGATTGCGCTCGCCAACGGGCGAGGATCGTTCATCGCAGAAAACGTTTTACGGAGAGTCCATGCATATCAGCAGCTTCACTCCGGCGGCGAGCGCCGCCTATGCGGCATTCGAGCGTCGTTCCAGCCCGGTCGCGGCGGGCGCCGCGAGTCAAGGCAAAGTCACGGGGGATGCGGATAGCGTGACGATATCGGCGGCGGCCCGGCAGGCCGCCTCGGCCGAGCGGACCGGCGCCCTTGCAGCGAGCGGCCAGGCCCGCGCGGCAGGCGATTATCCCGTGGAAATGTATCAGCTGCCGAAATGGTACGCGGACTACGGATTCGAGCTGTCCTCCCAACCCGGGGGCGGCGGGGACTGGCTCGCCGAACGGTATCCGCAGGCGGCTGCGGCGTCGTCCGCCGAGCGCGCCGAATATTCAGCGCTGATCCAGGGGCATTACCAGGCCGTACTCGCGGAGAACGGCGTCGAGGGCGTCGCGGCGCATTACGCTGCCACGATCCTCGATCCGGATTCCAGCGAGGCGCTGCGCCGGCAGATGGTCGAACGGATTCGGGGCGACGACAGGCTGCTCGAATTGATGCCGAAGATGGGTAAACCGATTCCCTGAGCGCAGGGCCTCTCCGTCGACGGCCTGCCGCTGCGCGCAGACCCCTCTCCTGCGCCGCAGAGGAGGTGATCGTTCTCTCCCGGTATTCGCCGCCTCGACGGAGTATGCGCAATCGCGCCGCCAGCATTGCCGCCGCCGCAGGTAGAATATCGCCCCATGCCTGCCATCAATCTGCTTGCCATCGAAACCTCCACCGACGCCGGTTCCATCGCCTTGTGGCGCGACGGCGAAGTGCTGCTGCGCGATTGCCCGCGCGGCGTTTCGCATTCGGAAACCCTGCTGCCGCTGATCCGCTCGACGCTGGCCGAGGCCGGCCTCGGCTTCGCCGACCTGTCGGGCATCGCCTTCGGCGCCGGCCCCGGTTCCTTCACCGGCCTGCGCGTGGCCTGCGGCGTCGCGCAGGGGCTGGCTTTCGCGCACGATACGCCGCTGCTGCCGGTCGGTACGCTCGAAGCGATGGCCTTCGCCGCCCGTAGCGAGGCCAGCGCGCGCGTGCTGGTGGCGCTCGATGCGCGCATGGGCGAAGTCTATTTCGGCAGTTTCGACGTGAGTTCCGATGCGGTCGCGGCGCTCGGTCCGATCGGCGTCCATCCGCCGGGCGCGGTGCCGCTGCCTGCGAGCGGCGGCTGGCTGGCCTGCGGCAACGGGCTGGCCGCCTATCCGGCGCTGCGCGAGCGGCTGGCGCCCGCGGTCGACGCCTGGCTGCCGGAACTGATGCCGACGGCCGACGCCGTGGCGCGCCTCGCCGCGCCGCGTCTGGCGCGCGGCGAACGGGTCGATCTGGCCGACGCGGTGCCGGTCTACGTGCGCGACAAGGTCGCGCAGACGGTCGCCGAGCGGCTGGCGCAGGGAGGCAAGGCGTGAGCGCCCGCATCCGGCCATTCGCTGCGGGCGCGCTGCCGCCTGCATGGGACCTGGCGCGCCGCGACGGGAGGAGGGGCTGGTGAACGCGCTGCTCGAACCGCGCATCGAGATGCTGCCGATGAACCCGAACGACCTCGACGAGGTGCTGCCCATCGAGTACCGCATCTATTCCCATCCGTGGAGTCGCGGCAACTTCGCCGATTCGATCGCGGCCGGCTACAGCTGCTGGGTCTGCCGCGTCGGCGGCGAACTGGTCGGCTACGCGGTGGTGATGATCGCCGTCGACGAGGCGCACCTGCTCAACATCAGCGTTTCCGAAAAGCGGCAGGGCATGGGCTTCGGCGCGCGCCTGCTGCGCCACGCCATGCAGGTCGGGCGGCAGGGCGGGGCGACGCTGCTGCTGCTCGAAGTGCGCCCGTCGAACGCGAAGGCGCTCGAACTCTACCGCCACTTCGGCTTTGCGCAGATCGGCGTGCGGCGCGGCTACTATCCGGCCGAGCAGGGACGCGAGGACGCGCTGGTGCTGACCCATCCGCTGCTCGAGGTGTCGGCATGAGCCTGACGCGCGAACAGATCCTGCACGAGATGGGCCTGACGCAGTGGAAGCTGCGCGCCCGCCCGGCGGCGGACGAGTCTCTGGAAGCTGCGCCTGACGAAGTTCCCGACAACGGCCGCGAAACGGCGTGGGAGGAAAACCGGGCAAGCGACCGGGAATCCGACCGGGATTACAACCCGGACGAGGGCCGGGCGGCGTTCCGCGCCGCGCCGGCGGCCGCAGCAGCGGAGACGGCCGCGCCGATGGCGGGCGCATCCGAGGCGGATCGCGCGCCGGCCTGCGCGCCGCGTGATGATGCCGCCGGGTGGACCGCCGACGAAACCGCGGATGAAGCCTGGTCCGATGCCGCGCCCGGCAATCTTCCCGCAACCGCTCCCTCGCCCTCGGCGCCACGCGTCGACGATACGCCGGACGGCGGGCGCGGCGCGCAGATCGCGCGCATGGGCTGGGACGAACTGCGCCGGAGCATCGCCGACTGCCGCGCCTGCGGACTCTGCGCCGAGCGCCGGCAGGCCGTGCCCGGCGTCGGCGACGAGCGGGCGGACTGGCTGTTCATCGGCGAGGGGCCGGGCGCCGAGGAGGACGCGCGTGGCGAACCCTTCGTCGGACAGGCCGGCAAGCTGCTCGACGCGATGCTGGCGGCCATCGACCTCGAGCGCGGCGCCGACGTCTACATCGCCAACGCCGTGAAATGCCGCCCGCCCGGCAACCGCACGCCGGAGGCCGGCGAAATGGCGGCCTGCGCGCCCTATCTGCAGCGCCAGATCGAATTGCTGCAGCCGAAGCTCATCGTTCTGCTCGGCCGCGCCGCGGTGCAGGCGGTGCTCGGCGTCGACAGCTCGCTGGCCAGCCTGCGCGGCAAGCCGCTCGCTTATGCGGCGGGCGGGCGCGAGATTCCGGTCGTCGTCACCTACCACCCGGCCTATCTCTTGCGCACGCTGCCCGACAAGGCCAAGACCTGGGAAGACCTGTGCCGCGCCCGCGCGCTGATGCGCGAATTGAAGGCGGGCGCCGCGCCCGCACCTTGAACCGCGGGCCGCAGGCCCCATCTAACCGTCATTCGTTCCCGCCCGGAGGCAACATCATGCGCATCAGAATCCTTGCCGTGCTCGCACTGGTCGTCAGCCTGCTTTCCGGCTGCGGCTACAACACCTTCCAGACCGGCGACGAAGCCGTCAAGGCTGCGTGGTCCGAAGTGCTCAACCAGTACCAGCGGCGCGCCGATCTGGTGCCCAATCTGGTCGCCACCGTGCAGGGCTACGCCAGCCATGAGCGCGAAGTGCTGACGCAGGTGACGCAGGCGCGCGCGCAGGTCGGCAGCATCCAGGCGACGCCCGAGCTGATCGAGAATCCCGAAGCCTTCGCCAAGTTCCAGCAGGCGCAGGCCGGCCTTTCCAGCGCGCTGTCGCGCCTGCTGGTGGTTTCCGAGAACTATCCGCAGCTCAAGGCCGACGCTTCCTTCCGCGACCTGCAGGCGCAGCTCGAAGGCACCGAGAACCGCATCACCGTGGCGCGCAACCGCTACATCAAGTCGGTCGAGGCCTACAACGTCTCGGTGCGCACCTTCCCGAACAATCTGACCGCGATGGTCCTCGGTTATCACGCCAAGGCCAACTTCACGGTCGAGAACGAGAAGGCGATTTCGGCGCCGCCCAAGGTCGATTTCTCGGCACCGGCCAAGCCGGCCGCCGCCGCGCCGGCCGAAGGCGGAAAGAGCCCGGCGCAGCCCGGCTACTAACATGCCTGCTTTCGGCGCCCGCCTGCTGCCCTGGCTGTTCGCCTGCTTCCTGCTGCTCGGCGCCGGGCTGGCCGGGGCGCAGGCCGTGCAGCCGGTTCCGCCGCTCACGGCGCGCGTCACCGATCTCACCGCGACGCTGTCCGCCGAGCAGCGCGGCCGGCTCGAAGAAAAGCTTGCCGCCTTCGAACGCGAGAAGGGGTCGCAGATCGCCGTGCTGCTGGTGCCGAGCGTGCAGCCGGAAGCCATCGAGCAATACGCGCTGCGCGTCGTCGAGGCGTGGAAGCTCGGGCGCAAGGGCGTGGACGACGGCGCGCTGCTGCTCGTCGCCAAGGACGACCGCAAGCTGCGCATCGAAGTCGGTTACGGCCTCGAAGGCGCGCTCAACGACGCAACAGCGAAGCGCATCGTCGCCGAGACGATCACGCCGCATTTCAAGCAGGGCGACTTCGCTGGCGGCATCGAGGCCGGCGTCGATGCCATGATCCGCGTCGTCGGCGGCGAACCGCTGCCGCCGCCGAAGGCCGCCGCAAGCGGCGGGGGCGGCGGCGCCGATCTCGAATCGCTGCTGGTCGTCGGTTTCATCCTGGTCTTCGTGGTCGGCGGCGTGCTGCGCGCCATCTTCGGCCGCTTTCTCGCCTCGGGCATCATCGGCGTGGTCGGCGGCGTGATCGCCGCGCTGCTCTTTTCCTCGCTGCTGGTCGCCGGTCTGGTCGGCATCGTCGCCTTCGTCGTCTCGCTGTTCGTCGGGGCGAGCGGCCTCGGCGGAATCGGCGGGTGGGGCGGTCCGGGCGGTTTCGGCGGACGCGGCGGCGGCTTTTCGGGCGGCGGCGGTTTCTCCGGCGGCGGGGGCGGGTTCGGCGGCGGCGGCGCGTCGGGAGGGTGGTGATGCAACTGACGAGAATTTTCCGCCATCTCGCGCAGCCTGATTGGTGGGTGCGGCGCGGTTTTCCGCAAAGCGCGCTCGCGGCGGTCGAACGCGCCATCGCGGCGTCCGAGACCCGGCATCGCGGCGAATTGCGCCTCGTCGTCGAAGCCGGCCTGCCGCTTGGCGGCCTGCTGCGCGGCGAATCGCCGCGTGCGCGGGCGATCGATCTGTTCGCGCAGTTGCGTGTCTGGGACACGGTCGAGAACAGCGGCGTGCTGATTTATCTGCAACTGGTCGACCGCCGCGTCGAGATCGTCGCCGATCGCGGCATCGATGCCCGCGTCGGGCAGGAATTCTGGAACGCCGTATGCCGGCGCATGGAACTGGCCTTCGCCGGCGGGCGTTTCGAAGCCGGCACGCTGGCCGCGCTGGACGAGATCACCGAAGCGCTCGCCGCGCACTTTCCGGCCCGTGCCGCCAACCCCAACGAATTGCCGGACCGGCCGCTCGTCCTCTAGGCCGCAGTTTTGGCCGGACGAACCGGATTTGCGGCGGGCGCTAGCTTTTGTCGGCGCCGCCCGCCCCGCGACCTGCTCCGACGTAATTTCTTCAGAATTTTCACCGTGAAAGCCGAATGACCACTCCGTCCGCTCCCCCGCCCGATCCGCGCCAGGCACTGCTCTTCGCGCTGGCCGCCGAGCGCCTGTCGGCCTATTACGAGCACGGCCAGTGGATGACCACCGCGCAGGGGGCGAGCCTTGCCGAGTCCTGGCTGCTGCGCGGCGCGGTGAAGCGGGACGCGCTGCCGCTGGCCGACCGCCGCCTGCTCTCGGAACTGAGCGACCAGCTGGCGCGCTATCTGGCGGGCTCGCTGTCGCGCGAGGCCGGTCTGTACACCGCCCACGAAATGATGGAGGCGCTGGACCCGAACTACCGCTCCGAACTGGTCTTCGACCTGCTCGACGAATGCGCCCGCCTGCTGCGCGAAAGCGGAGAGGAGGCCCGGGTTTGACGCGCCAGCCGGTAGCGGCGAGCCGCGCGACCGCGCCGTTCTTGCGCCGCTTCGCCTGCCGCGCGCACCTTGCATCTTTCGTCCGCCTCGCTCTCCTCTGCCTGTCGCTCGGCGTCGGTTCGCTGGCGGCGGCGCCCGAGGCGCCGCCGCCGGTGCGCGTCGGCGTGCTGGCCTTTCTCGACGCCGACGCGATGAACAGCCAGTGGGCGCCGCTGCTCGACCGCCTCGCGGCGGCGCTGCCGGGGAGCCGGCCGGTGCTCGTGCAGCTCGACCACGCGGCGCTGCGCGAAGCGGTGGCGCGCCAGTCGGTCGATTTCGTGATCACCAATCCGGGCAGCTACGTGGCGCTCGAGATGGAGTTCGGCATCAGCCGGATCGCCACGCTCGATGCCGCGCTGGCGCCGAGCCCGGCGCGCGCCGTCGGCTCGGCGGTGATCGTGCGCGCCGAGCGCGAGGACATCGGGACGCTGGCCGATCTCGTCGGCAAGCGGGTGGCGGCGGTCGGCGACGACGCCTTCGGCGGCTTCCAGGTCGCGTGGCGCGAGTTCGCGCAGCTCGGCATCGATCCGTACGCGGACTTCGCGGCGCTCGATTTCGTCGGCCTGCCGATGCGCAAGGTGGTCGATGCGGTGGCGACGGGGCGCGCCGACGCCGGCATCGTGCGCGCATGCACCGTCGAAAACCTCGCGGCGGCCGGCGGGAGCGCGGACGGAAGCAAGGCGCCATTCCAGCAATTTCGCGTCCTGTCGCCGCGCCCGGAGCCGGATTTCCCCTGCCAGACCTCGACCCGCCTCTATCCCGACTGGCCGATCGCCACGCTGCGCAGCACGCCGCCGGCGCTCGCCAAGGCGGTGGCGACGGCGCTGCTGGCGATGCCGCCGACGCGCGAGGGCATGTCGTGGACGGTGCCGGCCGACTACCAGTCGGTGCATGAACTGTTCCGCGAACTGCAGACCGGCCCTTACAGCTACCTCAAGGAAAGCACGCTGCGTGCCGCCGTCGTCCGCTACTGGCCCGCCGTCCTCGTGCTGGCGACGCTGCTCGTCGGCTGGATCGTCTACACGGTGCGCGTCGAGCATCTGGTGCAGGTGCGCACCGCCGAGCTGCGCCGCGCGCTCGACGAGCGGCAGGCGATCGAGCGCCGCATGCGCGCGCACCAGGAAGAGGTCGAACACCTCTCGCGCCTGTCGATCCTCGGCGAGCTGTCCGGCACGCTGGCGCACGAGATCAACCAGCCGCTGGCGAGCATCGGCAACTACGCGCAGAGCCTCGTGCGGCGCGTCGACAACGGCCGCCTGACCGACGCCGCGGTGCGCGAGGCCGGCGTCGAGATCGCCGGGCAGGCCGAGCGCGCCGCCGGCATCCTCGGGCGCATTCGCGGCTTCGCCCGCAAGCGCGCCGCCGTGCGCGAGCGCCGCGTGCTGGCCGAGGTGGTGCACGAAACCGTCGCCCTGTTCACCGGCATGCTCTCGAATCGGCCGGAGATCTCGGTCGACGAAGGCTCGGCGGCGGGCTGCGCGGTCGAGGTCGATCCGCTGCAGATCCAGCAGGTGCTGCTCAACCTGCTGAAGAACGGGCTCGACGCCATGCAGGACCTGCCGGCCGAGGCGCGCCGCCTGCACATCGCGCTGGCGCGCGAGGGCGACACGCTGCGCGTCGACGTGCGCGACGTCGGGCGCGGCCTCGAACCCGAAGCGCGCGACCGCCTCTTCGAATCCTTTTTCACCACCAAGCCCGACGGCCTCGGACTCGGCCTGTCGATCTGCGCGACCATCGTCGAAGCGCACGGCGGCCGGCTTTCGGCGCAGGCGCCGGCGGCCGGCGCGGGCATGGTGTTCACCTTCACCTTGCCCTGCCATGACTGATCCTTCCGAAAATGCCGTGATACACGTGGTGGACGACGATGCCTCGTTCCGCCGCTCGCTCGTCTTCCTGCTCGAATCGGTCGGCTGGCCGGTCGCCGCGCACGCCTCGGCGGCCGACTTCCTCGCCGCCTGCGCCCACGGCGCGGCGCCGCCGGCCGATCTCGGCTGCCTCGTGCTCGACATCCGCATGCCCGGAATGAGCGGCCTGGAATTGCAGCAGGCGCTGCGCGCGCGCGGCTGGACGCCGGCCGTGGTGTTCATGACCGGGCACGGCGACGTCGAACTGGCGGTGCAGGCGATGAAGCAGGGCGCTTTCGACTTCCTCGAAAAGCCGTTCCGCGATCAGGCGCTGCTCGACACCGTCGCCGCCGCCGTGCGCCACGGCAGCGCGCAGCGTGCCGCTGCGCAACGGCGCGCGCACGCGCAGGCGCTGCTCGACCGCCTGTCGCCGCGCGAACGCGAGGTCGCCCGTCTCGTCGCGCTCGGCTTGCCGAACAAGCTCGTCGCGCGCGATCTCGACATCAGCGAAAAGACCGTGCACGTGCATCGCCAGCACGTGATGGAAAAGGTCGAGGCGGGCAGCGCCGCCGAACTCGCCCGCCTGATGCTGCAGGCCGATCCGCACGGGCTCGATTGAGGCGGAGGGGCGGCATGCAACGCGCCGCTGCCGCTTTGCGGGGCGCGGGGGCGGCCTTTCAGTAGGCGCTCCAGAGATAGATGAAAATCAAGTCGTTGTCGCGCGCGCTGCCGGCCGGGCTGCCGTCGTAAGCGGCCGCGCCGCCCGCGAAGCGCGTGTATTTGTAGTACTGGAGGCCGATGCGCAGGTATTGGGCGGGCGTCAGGAAAATTTCCGGAATCCAGACGCGCGTGCCGGAAGCGTTGTTGAAGGGCGCGAAGAGCGGATCGGCGCCGTGCAGGAAAGCGCCTTGCGTTCCCGTGGCGCTCACGTAGGAGAGACTGGCTCCGTACCTGGCCTGATAGGTGTAGGTCGCGTTCGCCTTCAACAGGTCGACGGTGTTCGCCGAATTGGCCAGAGCGCCGCCGTAGGCCGGGGTCTCGATATTCCAGACCGGGTCGTCGTAGCGCTGTTTTTCCCGGGTGAAGGAGACGCGCGCGGAAACGCCGTAAGGCTCGCTGGCGTAGCGGTATTGGCCGTCGATGCCGAACTCCTGGCTGCGAATCGATGGCGAGCGGGCGTCCGCCGGGTCGACGTCCAGCCTCGCGCTCAGTCCGTGCAGCCCGATCGTTGCGCCGTGCGCGCCCCAGTCGTGATTGAGCGCCAGTCGCCAGTAGGGACTCAGCCCGCGCGCGGGGCGGCTGTCCGGAGCGCTCATGCCCAGGCGGGCGAAGGGCGAGATGCCGCCCGCGTTCCTGGTGCTTTGGTAGGCGCCGACCTCGGCATACACCAGGCCTTTCCATTCGGCCGCGAGGCCGAGCCCGGCGGCCAGCGTGTCCGGCGCCGCATCCGCTGCGAAGCCGGGGCCGAACGGCGCTCCGGCGTAGCGCTTGCCCCACGGCGCGGCCGGAACGACGCCGAACAGGGTATCGGGCGGCGCGAGGCCCCGGCCTTCGCCGTCATCGGCATCGCTTCGCCACTCGGCGCCTGTCCGCACGGCGCGCGATAACGGGAGCGCGCCGCGCACCCCGCCGGCATCGGCGAATGGATTGAATATCGCTCCGGGCGGCATCGGGGAGGCATATCCCTTGCCGGTATGGCAGGCGGCGCAGCTCTGTCCGCTCTGTCGTGAAAAAAGCGGCAAGGCCGAGACTTCGCCGGGAAAGAGCGCCGGCGCAACGACGACGAGTTGCGCAAGCGCTGCGGCGGCGCCTGGCAGCGAGCGATGGAAAAAACCGGAAAACGATGCCATGGGGAGCCTCCGCGATTTTTTGTCATAAGGGCGTCCCCAACCTAGCCCATGCTTTTCGAATCCGCAAAACAAACCTGTTTTTACGATTCTCATGTCTTTGGTTTTTTGATGTTTTTTTGATCTCGGGTGGCTTTTTTGCGATTAGGGCGAAGCATGTACCGTGGCAAGGGTAAAAAGCGCGGAAAACCCGGAAAGCGCCGCTTCTGACATGAAAAAAAGCCCCGCGCGAGGCGGGGCTGAAAACTGCGTCGGAAAACTGCAGGGGGAAAACGATGCTTAGGCGCGTACCAGCCTTGCCGGCAGCCCGTTGCGCACCGCGGCGCCGGAGACGGCGTCGACCCACACCGACTTGCCTGTCCGCGTCGGGTCGGACAGGCCGAGGTCGTTGAGGTTGATGCCGGCGCGCAGCGCGGGCTTGTCGGGCTGGCGTTCGTCGCCGATGCGGTGGGCGCGGGCGCCGAGTTCGCGGTGGCCGAAGCCGTGCTCGATGGCGACGACGCCCTGCATCACGCCCTCATGCACAATCACCGTCGTCTTCACGCTGCCGCCCGGCGTGCTGAGGGTGGCGGTGTCGCCGCTCTTCAGGCCGGCCCGGGCGGCGTCGGCCGGATGCACGAGCGCCGGATTCTCCGGGTGGATGCCGGTCAGCCGGGTGGCGGCGATGCTGTAGGAGTTCTGCAGCGCCGACTTGAAGCTGATCACCTGCAGCGGCCACGCCGCCTGCGGATACACCTTGCGCATCGGCGTGCCGTCGATGAAGGCGGGCTCCTGCAGGGTGGCGCAGCCGGAGAAGCGCTTGCCGGTGATGCTGTTCTTGCTGCCGCCGACCGCATCGCTCCACAGCCAGAGCGGCTTGTTGAAGCGGTTGGTCTGCCATTCGGGGTTGGTTTCGTCCTGCGCGTCCTTGGCCGGCTGGTAGCGGCCGCCGCGCGTGTAGAGGAAGGCCACCTTGCGCCATTCCTCGGGCTTGAGCGTCGCTTCGAGCAGCGGGCGCAGGCGGTCGACGCCGGACAGCGCGAGGTCGTCGTCGGTGGCGTCGGGCACCGGCTCCTTGCCCAGCCACGCGATGTTGGCGCCGCCGCGCAGATACCAGTGCTCGGGGCGTTCGAGCGGCAGCGCGTTGCCTTCGGCGTCGCTCAGCGCCTCCGGGCCGAAGCCGGGCAGCGCCATGGCCTTGGCCAGCGCGATGAAGAAGGTTTCCATGCCGACCGCCTGGCCGTCGGCCGTTTTCGCGGCCTTCGGTTCGACCACCGGCCAGCGCGCGGTGCATGCCTTGGTCGGCACGCCGCTCCACGGCGCCGCCCAGCCCCAGCTCTCGTACATCAGCGAATCGGGAACGATGTAGTCGGCGTAGGCGTTGCTTTCGTTGATCAGCGGGTCGACCGAGACGATCAGCGGAATCTTCTTCGGGTCGGCGAGCTCCTTCTCGATCTGGGCGCGCACGCCGGTGATGCCGTAGAGCGGGTTGGAACTCCACAGGATCAGCGCCTTGATCGTGTAGGGGTAGCCGTTGAGGGCGCCGGTGAACCATTCGGTGGCGAGGCCGGGCGCGTTCGGGAACCACGGCGACTGCGCCGGGTAGGGCTTGCCCTCGGCCTTCTTGCGGGCGAATTCGCTGCTCTTCTCGTAGGGCACGTTGCGCCCGAGCGGGGTGCCCTTGGGCTTGACCGCGCCGGGGAAGGTGTCGAGGTTGTAGCGCGGGCCTTCGCCGTCGTCCTTGAAGCCGCCGCCGTTCATCACGAGGCCGCCCTTCCAGTTGAGGTTGCCGATCAGCGCGTTGAGCGTCATCAGCGAGAAGGCGTTGTAGAAGCCGGCGCCGGACATCATGCCGCCGTGCGCGATGACCGCCGCCTTGCGGCCGTGGCGCGTGAATTCCTCGGCCAGCGCGACGATCGTCGCGGCGGGGATGCCGCAGGCGTCGGCGCACTGCTCGACGCTCTGGCGCTGGATCGAGGCCTTGAGCAGCAGCCAGGCGCTCTGCACGGCGAGCGGCTTGTCGTTCAGCGCGAGGACGGTATCCACCTCGAGCGCGGCGGGCGCCGTCGCCTTGCCGGCCGCCACCGGCTTGCCGTCGGCGCCGAGGACCAGGTAAGGGTCGGCGTCCTTGTAACGCTCTTCCTCGTCCACCGGCAGGCCGATGTCGGAACCGCGCAGGAAGCGTCCCTGGCGCGGGTGGCCGGCTTCGGTGACGACCAGCCAGCTGGCGCTGGTGAAGGACGGTTCGCCCTGCTGCGCGGCGACGGCGAGGTTGGGGTTGGCGAGATAGGCGGTGTTGATGCGCTCGTTGTCGAGCATCCAGCGCATCATGCCGAGCGCCAGCGCGTTGTCGGTGCCGGGGCGGATCGGAATCCAGCGCCCGCGGTCGCCGGCGGCGCGGTTGTCGGCGTTGGTCAGCACCGGGTCGACGACGACGTAGTTGAGCGTTCCGTCGCTGCGTCCCTTGGCGAGCATCGCGCCGGTGCGCTTGAAGGGGTTGCCGGCGTTGCCCGGCGCCGTGCCGACGAAGATCACGAATTCGCTGTGGGCGAGGTCGGGCTTGGCGTGCGGCATCTTCTTCATGTCGCCGAACAGCGCGCCGGAGCCGGAGCGGTAGGAGCCGCCGCAGTACGAGCCGTGGCCGACGAAGTTGAGCGTGCCGTAGGACTTGTTCCAGAAGCGCCGGGCGAAGGCTTCGCGGCCGTCGTTGACGCTGGAGAGCAGGGCCACCTGATTGACCTTGGGGCCGAGTTCGGGCTGTGCCGGGTCGATCGGCGTGGCGAGGTCGCGCAAGGCCTTGAAGCCGGCGACCGGGCCTTCGTCGAACAGGTCGCCGCCTTCGGTGACTTCCTTGACCAGCTGCTCGAAGGAGATCGGCTCCCACTTGCCCGAGTTGCGCGGGCCGACGCGCTTCAGCGGTGTCAGCACGCGGAACGGCGAGCTCATCTGGGAGAGCACGGCGTTGCCGCGCCCGCAGGCCGTCGAGCGGCCGGCAAGGCCCTTTTCCTGGAAGCGCGAGAAGGCGATCAGGCTGTCGCGCACCGAGGCCTTCATCGGCAGGTGCGGTTCGGTCGACAGCGGGCTGTAGGGGTTGCCGGCGACGCGGATGACGCGTCCGGATTCCTTATCGACGCGGACGCGGACGCCGCACAGCGTGGTACAGCCGAGGCAGGCGGTGTAGCTGACCTGCTGCGCCGGGTTGGGCTGCAGCTTGCCGGTGGCCGGATCGACGGTGAATTCGGGCGCTGCGGCGTTGCCCCAGAGCTTCTTCTCGGGCGCGGCCTTGCCCATCACCTTGTCAGCGATGTTGCCGACGGCGCGGCCGAGCGTTTGCGAGAAACCGGCTGCGAAGGCGGCGACTCCGCCGGCGGCGATGATCTGGCGACGTGCGATTTTCATGGTGTTCTCCTTGCGCGTTCGGCGCTCAAATGTTTGTCCGGCCGTTTTCCCCGCCCAGGCGGGCGACCGGCAGCAGGGCGGTCAGCGCGACGAAGAGGGCGATCCACAGGCCGAAGGTGCCGACGATGCCGAGCAGTCCTTCATGGCCGAGCGGCAGGTGGTACTGGTAGAAGCCGGCGCCGGTCTTCGGCACTTCCTGGCCGCCGATGAAGATGGTCCAGCGCATCATCCAGGCGCTGTGCAGGGCGAGCAGGCCGATCAGCACGCCGCTGCCGGGATGGCGCAGCGCGAGCCACAGCGTCAGCGCGGCGCTGCCGGCGGCCCAGGCAGCGGTCAGCTTCCACGACGCCGAGGGCGCGACCTGGGCGAGCGCCTGGGCATGGCTCGGCGACAGTCCGCTGAGCCCGAGCGCCAGCCACGCCGCGCCGACCAGCAGGGCGAACAGCTGCGTGGCGGCGAGCGCCCGCGCCAGGCGGGCGGTGCCCGGTGCGCCCGCCGCCGCCGGGGCGAAGCGCTGCAGCAGCAGGGTGAGGCCGATGCCGCCGGCCAGCGCGGTGACGACGAACTGCACCGGCAGCAGCGGCGTATCCCACAGCGGACGGGCCTGCACGACCATCACTTCCATGCCGGTGTACAGCGCGACCAGCGCGGCGCCGACGAAGGCGAGGACGGCGGCGGCGAGCAGCGCGCCGCGGCTCTCGTGGCCGCCGTAGGCGAGCATCCGACACAGCGCGGCGAGGCGCGGCGAGAGCTTGCCGTCGGCCGCCTGCTGCGCGAGCAGCGGGCGCAGGGCCAGCCAGGCGTAGAGGATCAGCCCGGTGAGATAGACCGGGATGAAGAAGGCGCCCCAGGACATCCACGAGGACGGCGTGAAGTACAGGTAGAAGTGGTAGAAGCGGCCCGGCTGGTGCAGGTCGGCGAGCAGCGCGACGGGCGCCGTCAGGCCGCAGAGCAGGGCGCCGAGCAGCGCCAGACGCGAAATGCCGGTCCAGCCCGGGCGGCGGCCGACGATGCCGGGCAGCGAGAGGAGAAAGGCGCCGTAGGACAGGCCGATCAGGAAGAAGTACTGCACGGCCCACGGCAGCCACGCGACTTCGCGCGCGACGTTGACGGTTTCGACGATGGTCGGGTTCATGTTCAGCCTCCGTGAGATTCGGGTTTCCACAGCGCGCCCTGGCCTTCGACCTTGCCCTGGAAGCGCTCGTCGAGACCGATGTAGAAGACGCGGGGCTTGGTGCCCGCCTCGGGCTTGAGCACCTTGAGCTCGCTGCCGGCGGCGTTCATGCGCCGGCGCAGTTCGCCCTGGGGATCGTTGAGGTCGCCGAAGATGCGCGCGCCGCCGACGCAGGTTTCGACGCAGGCCGGCAGCAGCCCGGCGTCGAGACGGTGGCCGCAGAAGGTGCACTTGTCGGCCTTGCCGGTCTCGTGGTTGATGAAACGCGCGTCGTAGGGGCAGGCCTGCACGCAGTAGGCGCAGCCGACGCAGCGCTCGCCGTCGACCAGCACGAGGCCGTCGGCGCGCTTGAAGGTGGCGCCGACCGGGCAGACCGGGATGCACGGCGGGTTGTCGCAGTGGTTGCACAGGCGCGGCAGGACGTAGGTGCCGGCCGGCTGCGCGGCGTCGTCGGCCTGCTTGACGCTGTAGGTCGAAACGATGGTGCGGAAGCTGCCATCGGGCACCGCGTTCTCGTGGATGCAGGCGACGGTGCAGGCCTGGCAGCCGATGCACTTGCGCACATCGACGAGCATGCCCCAGTGCGCGCCCGGCTGTCCGCCGGCGTGCGCGGACTCTCCGGCCTGGGCAAGCGGCGGGGCGACCACGGCGCCCACGGTGAGGACCGGAATCCCGCGCAGGAAGGCGCGCCGCGAGGCGGACATGCTTTCTGCGCAGGCGCTGGTGGCTGGGGCGGCAACGGGCGGTTCGCCGCTGCCGTTTCGCATCTCTTTCATGGCAACACTCCCTGGTTCAAGGCTTGTTGCCAGATTAGGCGGGTAATCCCCCTGTCGCCATTGGGGAGATTGGGCAGTGCGCTAGATGGTTTTACCTATTGACGGAGGCGGGAGGCCGGAGGTGAAAGGCGGGGCCGGTCGGGCGCCCGCCCCGGGGCGTCAGGCGTTGTGGGTCCTGATCCAGGCGACGTAGCGGTCCATCCAGCCTTGCAGGAATTTCCTGGTGTCGGCGTTGGCGATGTTGCCGTCGGCGTCGAAGAAGCCATCCTTGACCTGGATGAAGGCCTCGGGCTGGCCGAGCGTCGGCACGTCGAGGTAGGCCAGGATGTTGCGCAGGTGCTGTTGCGCCAAGGCGGAGCCGATGGCGCCGATGGATGCGCCGATGACGCCGGCGGGCTTGCCGGCCCAGGCGTTCTGCCCGTAGGGGCGCGATGCGTGGTCGATGGCGTTCTTGAGCACGCCGGAGATCGATCGGTTGTATTCGGGCGTGACGAAGAGCAGGCCGGAGGCCGAGGTGATTTCGTTTTTCAGTGCCTTGACGCTCGCCGCCTGGTTGGCGTCGTCGTCCTGGTTGTAGAGCGGCAGGTCGCCGATCGACAACTGTTTGAAGGCGAATTCCGGCGGCGCCATCCTGACGAGGGCGCCGGCCAGCTTGCGGTTGATCGAATCGCGGCGAAGGCTGCCGACGACGACGGCAATCTGATATTGGCTCATGACAACTCCTTGTGATCGAGGCGGACGAAGTTGCTGCACTTGCGGTGTATCGGGCGGGGCGGCGGGCGCCGGCGTTCGGCAGCCGCCAGCCAGTGAGACTGCGCTCGGGGTCTGCGGTTCCGTGCGGGATATTTTCCGGGCATGGCCGGAGGCCGGCTGCGCCGGGCCGGCGCGCCGGCGTGGGCGATCAGTGGTGGGCGCTGTCGTCCAGATGGATAACGTCGTCGTGCACGCGCTGGTTGGCGGCGTGCAGGCGCTTGACGAAGTACATGGCGCCGCTGACGAAGATGCCGAACAGGGTGATCACCCAGTAGATCGACAGGTCGGCCTTGACCATCGCGTAGTAGAGGCCGGTCATGGCGAGGATCGAGAGATTCTCGTTGAAGTTCTGCACGGCGATGGAATGGCCCGCGCCCATCAGGATGTGGCCGCGGTGCTGGAGGAGGGCGTTCATCGGCACGACGAAGAAGCCCGAGAGGCCGCCGATGATGATCAGCAGCGGCACGGCGATCCAGAGGTGATGCACGAAGTTCATGACCAGTACGATGATGCCCATCGCGATGCCGAGCGGGATGACGCGCACCGACTTGCGCAGCGTGATCATCTTGGCCGCGACGACGGCGCCGAGCGCCACGCCGATCGCCACCACGCCCTGCAGCATGCTCGACTTCGACAGGTCCAGATGCAGCGCGACCTCGGCCCACTTGATCACGATGAACTGCAGCGTCGCGCCGGCGCCCCAGAACAGCGTCGTCACCGCCAGCGACACCTGGCCGAGCTTGTCGCGCCAGAGCAGGGACAGGCAGTGGTTGAACTCGCGCACCAGATACCACGGGTTCTTGTGCAGCGGCTTGTGGTCGACGCCGGTATCCGGCACGTAGAGGTTGAACAGCGCGGCGAGCAGATAGAAGCCGGCGACGACGCTGAGCGCCATTTCGCCGACCGTGTCGATGCCGGTGTCGATCAGCGGGAAATCGAAGGCGAGCAGGGCGTGGGCGATTTCCGGCTTGATCAGCATGCCGCCGATGACGACGCCGATGATGATGGCGCCGACCGTCAGGCCTTCGATCCAGCCGTTGGCCACGACCAGCAGGCGGTGCGGCAGGTATTCGGTGAGGATGCCGTACTTGGCCGGCGAGTAGGCGGCGGCGCCGAGGCCGACCACCGCGTAGGCGAGCAGCGGGTGCGCGCCGAAGAACATCATGCCGCAGCCGCCGATCTTGATCGTGTTGCTGATGAACATCACGCGCCACTTGGGCATCGAGTCGGCGAAGGCGCCGACGAAGGCGGCGAGCAGCACGTAGGAAACGGTGAAGAAGGTCTTCAGCAGCGGCTCGTACTCACTCGGCGCATGCATGTCCCGCAGGGCCGCGATGGCGGCAATGAGCAAGGCATTGTCGGCCAGCGCGGAAAAAAACTGCGCGGCCATGATGATGTAGAAGCCGAAAGGCATCGGGGAGTGAGCGGGGAGCCGTTTTTGACGTGGTCGGTTTATACCACGAAAGGCTTAAACTTGTTAGCGAAGCAAGGCGTGGCAGCAGCCTCGCCGAGTTCCCTCCTGTTGTCTCTTTCGGCGGTTTGACGAGTCGCCTGTCAAGCCTATTCCTGTTCGTTGAAAGGTGCTTGCGGGGGGCGAAATAATGAGGGGGTGTCGACGGTTTTGCTGCCGTTGGCCTTGCCCTTGGCGTTCTGCATGCCGAGCTGGAAGCTGATGCCGCTTCCCCGCATTGGCGGAGAGCAGGCTGCTCACCGCCGTGTCGCTTTGGCTATTTTCTGCTTGACAGAGTAAATCACTCTGACCTCTTTGGCCCTGCTACTCATCCTTGCTGGATGGAACAATCAAAACGGAACGTCCCGCATGGCGCTCAAGGCGGAGGTTGCCTACCTTGTTCTGTGGGGCGGCAGATTCGACGATGAGGTGGGTGGGTGTCGATTCTTCCTTCCAGTAGCCGTCCGGCTCGGGTGTTTCCGGCTTTACGTTCAGCTCAGGCTCGGGAAATGGTTCGGGTGTTTCTTCGTAAAGTTCCTCACGCGTAAGGTCGGGACGGTCAAACCACTGGCCTTCTGCGCTCTTGCGGACACGGTGGCGCCGGAAGGGGAGCGTAATCATCGCCGAAATCGAGGCCAGGATTGCCGATCCACCGATGATGACTGCCCATACTCGCGACCAGCTTTGCTTTCCGGGATCTATTGGGGCAGGCTCGAATCCAACCAGCCTGTCGAGCCAGTGAAACATTTCGTAGCTGTACCACATGGCGTAGAGAGAGATAATCGAAATCCCCAAGACTCGAAGGCACCCACGGTATGAGAGCCACCAGTTATGCGTGAATCCCCCTGGAGCATCCGAGTCCCACTCATCAAGCCGGCGCCAAATGCTTTTCTTCGTCATTTCTTCTTATCCCCTTCCTTCGAACCCAAGAATGAAGGGATGTTGGAGACGCCCTGTTCAATTACGAAACCGGCCTGACCAGGGAGAAAGCAAAAGGGGGCAGGGCCATTTTGTATATCGAGAAAGTAAATCACTCTGACCCCTTTAGACTTCCAATGACAGGCTGCTGGCACTCTGGTTGTTGCTCTGGGATTGGTTGCTCTCGACTACGAAATTATTTCACCCAGCGCCTGAATTTTTCCATCAGACTGGGCTTCGGCGGTGCCCAGCCTGGAAGGAGGAATTCATATTCAATCTCATAGAGATCAAGGGGGGCGACTGGCATCAAGGGCATCGGCACCAGCGGATGATCGATTTCTACCTCGATTCCTTTGAGCCAACAAAGCTTGGTATAGATCACTGCCCAATGAGCAAGAAAATCACGACTAATTAGTTCGGATTTAATCTTTGCACTATCTTTAATATGCGCTTCCAGCGCAGATTTGTCTCGATTTAAAAACAAAGAGAGAAAATCGCTCCCCGAAGAAAATTTTTCGCGGAAAGGCTTGCCGCATTTTTGAGCGCCAAGAGCGATCATTTTCCGAATCGATGCATGATCATCGAGTAGCAGTAGTTGCAGCATTCTGGAATAAAAATGACCGCTTTTTACATCATCCTTGTGTGCCAATTCAGCATTAGCAATTAGATTGATACACTCCGGGCTATCGGAGAGTAGGGCATAGATAAAGGCATCACCAGGAAAACCTTCGTCTTGAAATCCCGAATTAAACCCTTCTTCGCGAGCAGCTTTCAATAAAACTGTAGTCATATAAAATTGCTGACGCATAATTTTTTGGTCGTCGTCAATAAAATACGCCTTAAGAGCACGAAATTCATGCAAGTGCGCAATCCCCATTAGGATTGATCCACGATTTACTTTGTGATAACGATTGATATACCAATCCAATTGACGCGGAAAATCAGCATTGTAAAATGCTAACAAATTGATCAACTTTTGCTCACGAGTGCGTGTATCCGGTTTCATTTTACACTTACCTTAACCATAGTCATCCCATTGCCATTTATGCCGGACACCATTTTCACCAATGTGCCATTATTAATTGCAGTCTGAATAGTCTGTGCTGTAGCCATTTTTAATGGATCACCTGAATTCACAAGTTCAGCGAGCCGGCTATCAATCCATCTATCCGTCATTTGTGTCGGCAGCTTGGTGCTTAAATTTGGCCCATTCAGCTGAATCGTATTATTTTGACCCAACGGCTTCACCTCGTTAATAATCACCTGATTACCTTTAACATAAACCCCATCAAAACAATTAACCCCACACTTTCCATCAAGTGCAGTAAAACCATTACGTGTGAAATACGAATCCGCCACCGTTTCGCGCAAAGCACCTGCTGCAGCAGAATCTAGCGAATTGATAGAGCCAAGTTTTGCGAGTTCAGCCTCATTCAGGGTGGCAGATACCCCCATGCGTGTCATCTGCTGCGCCGAGATCGTACCCTTGGTCGATGTGGCCACCTCACCAGCCGTCAGTATTTTTGAGACTTCCCAAGCCTCACCTACCGTCGTCAATACCGCCCCGCCCGCGCCTTTTGCCACCGGCCCCGCCACTAACGCGATATTGGCCCAGATTGCGCCACGTTGCTCGTCCGCATTATCCAGAGAATAGGGGGGAGCATCCTTTACATTGTTAGAAAAACCTTTAACTGCGCCCTTGATGAAGCTGGCCAAATCTTCTGGATTGCTGCTGGCAAGGCCATAGATGTCGCGCAAACCATTGTATTTGTCATTCCAATATTTTCCGGCAGAATCTTTCATAAAATCAGCCGATCCAGCTTGATAGGCGAATTGCCCGCTCAAAGCCCCCGAGCTGACAATTTCGCTTGCTATCTGCTTGAACATCTCAGGATTAGAAGCTAGTAGATCACGGCCTGCTTGGTAAGTACCCTGGCCACTTTGGTCATAACCACTGAAACCGTTAATGTCGCAATTCTGAAGGGTACACAGCACCGCCGTGTAATCGGCCTCACTTTTGCCAGTTTTCTTAGCAAGATTGCTGAGAATTTTCAGTTGATCTGGATGCAATAGTCGATTATTGACATCCACGTTGAGCCCCGTGGCCGCCCCGGCGACATTTCCACCGGAAGCCAATGCGCCCAGCCCGGCTGCCGTGCCGCTGGAAACCAGTTGTCCGACGAAACCGGCCAGTGTGTCGCTGGCACCGCCATCTTTCAGCGTCTTGGTGATGCTGTCCTGTAGTTCATTGAGCAGTGGGGCAGCCCTGGCGACAGCGCCCGCGCCCAATGCCCCGTCGATGCCGCCACCGGTGAGCGCTCCCGCCAGCGTATGCAGCGCCACGCGGTATGCGCCGCCTTCGTCCCATTTTTTGGCCTCCGCCGCAAGCGCGTCCGCCTTCTCGGTTTGTCCGGCGGCGCGGGCCGCATCCGATTCCTTGTTCAACGCATTAAATTTCTTCCCCGCCGCCGTACCGATGGTATTGGCCAGTTCCTGCCCGGTCTGCGCGAGCAGTCGCGCGGCCTCGTCGTTCTGCCGTGCGGTCTTGAGGGCTTGCTCCAGTTCCGCGACCTGTTGCAGGGTCAGGGTATTGGTCAGCGCCTGATTCGCCGTCTTGAGATCGCGCTGCGTCAGCGTCTCGGCCGTGGCCTGGCTCTGGGCATCGCGTTCGGCATCGCCGCTGCCGGTGATCTGGATTTGCGCCGGGCTGATCACGCTCAGGGTCTGGCCCTGCTCGCTGCCGCTCTGCGGCATGCCGTCCTTGAGGGCCTTGTTGCCGAGGACGTTGGGGGCGATGTTGTTGGCGCCCTGGGTGAAGGTACTGGCGGCCTTGGCCGTCTGCTCCCCGAGACTTGCGCTACCCGTGAGCGCGATGCTGCTCGCCTTGGCCTCCGTCTGCTGGACGTTGGTCAGATCACGGCTCGCGAGGCTGCCGGTGCTCAGATGGTTCTTGCGCTCGTCGGCGGTGCTGGTGATCGCTGCGCCGACCAGCTCTGTCTTCTGCCCGACCTTGATGTCGAAGCCGCCGTCGCCGGCGGCGATCCCGCTTTGCCCCACCGCGCTCTGGTAGTTGTGCTTGATCTGCTGACTGCTTGCATTGACGCTGCCGGAACTCAGGCCGTAGCAGAGCGGCGGGATGCACAGATTGAGCCCGAAACCGCCGCTCTTGTATTCGCTCTCGTACTTGCTAAGGTCCTGCAGCGTCTCGATGCCGAGGTTCCGGCCGACGTCCAGCGTCACCTGGTTCGCCGCCAGTTGCGCGCCCTTCAACGTCGTATCGTTACCACTCTTGATCTTCAGCGTATCGGTCGCGGTGATGAGGGTGTTGTCGTAGACGGTTTCGCTGCCGTTGGCCTTGCCCTTGGCGTTCTGCATGCCGAGCTGGAAGCTGACGCCGGTCTGCTGCCCGAAGGTGACGGTGACGCCGACGCTGGCGCTGGAGGACTTGTTGTCCGACTGAAGGCTGCTCGTGTTGGCGGCCGCCTCCAGCAGCACGTCGCGGGCGGCGTCCAGCGTGATGTTCTCCGCCTGCAACTTGGCGCCCTGCAGATGGATGTCGGTCTCGCGGGCGGTGAGGGCGATGTCCTTGGCCTGAACGTTCGTCCCGAACCCCTGGCTGCTCGCGCTCTGGCTGTTGCTCTCGGATTTGCTGCTGCCGATGCTGATGGCGACGCCGAATGCGCCGCCGCTCTGGTTGCCCTTGACCGCATCGCCGCTCGTCTGGGCGGCGGCGCTGGCTTCGGGGGAGGGGTTGAAGAGCTTGTAGGTGTCGTAGCCGGCCTTGAGGGCCATGGCCTTGTCGAGGCGGCTGTTGCCGCTGCCTTCGTGGACGGCGAGTGCCCGTTCGGCGATCTGGCTGATCAGGCCGCCAACGGTTCCCGCCGGGCGGGCGCCGATGGTGAAGCTCTTGCTCTCCGAATGAGACTGGGCGGCGTTCGTGTTCGCCGCGGCCAGCAGTTCGATGCGGTCGGCCTCCAGGATGACGCTTTTGCCGGCCAGGAGATCGGCACCCTGGCTCGCGATGGTGGCGCCCTGGCTCCCGCCGCCGCCCGCCAGCAGCGTCAGGTTCCCCGCGTTGGCGGAAAGCAGGCTGGTCACCGCCGTATCGCTTTGGCTGTTGCCCGTCTGGCTGGCGCTGTTCTTCCCGTAGACCGTCAGGCTGCCCGAGAGGCTTGGCACGAGGCCGATGCCGCTACTGCTGCTCTGGCTTGCTTGCGTGACGGTCTGCCGCTCGTGCGCGGCATCCAGCGCGATGTTCCGCCCGGCCTGAACCGCGATGTCCTGGTCGGCGATCACGGTGCTGCCGGTCACGGCAACGTCCCGTACTGCGCCGATGTTGACGTTTGTCCCAGTGACGCCCGAGCTCACCGAGGTGGTGCCGACAACACCGACGTTCTCCCGGTTGCTGGCGGAGCCGACGGTGAATCCGCCCTTGAAGCTTCCCATGAGGCCGGATTTCTTCTCCTCGACGAAATGCGATTCCTTGCTCAGGTTCTCCGCGGCGACGATGGAAACGTCTCGCCCGGCCAGCAGGGTCGTATCGGCTTTGGCATTGATGTGGCTGCCTTTGGCCGCTATATCTTGCCCGGCCTGAATAAGGACGCTGCTGCCGCTAAAGGTGCTGGAGAGGGCCGTGGTTTGATCCAGGGTATCGCGCGTGGTGGTTGTCTTCTTGGAAAGGAAACCCTTGCTGGTGCGCTGATGAGCCTCGTCAAGGCTCTGGCCTGCTTCGCCGGCGGTAATGTTCACATCGCGTCCAGCGGTGGCGACGAGTGCGCCTTGCGTACTCGTCACGCTCGCGGCGCGGGCGTTCAGATCGTTACCAGCGGCCAGTTGGATGTCGCTGTTGGCGACGATGGTGCTGCCCACCTCACGGCGAGCGGCGTCCTGCCGCCAGTTGCTGGCGTCCCAGACGATCTTCTGGTTGCTCGCTTCGGAGACGGTTCCGAGGTTGATATCGTTGCCGGCAGCGAGGGTGGTACTGCCGGACCGGCTGTTGTTGACGATTTCGGCGGCTAGTAGATTGGCGTTGCGTCCGGCGGCGGCCAGCAGCGTACCGCCGTCGGGGGCTGTGACGTAGAGGCCGGCGACCCGGCTGATGTTTGTGATGCTGCTTTGGGCGTTGCTGTTGCTACGGGTTGTGCTGGAGTGGTTCAGGTCGCGCCCGGCAGTGGCCAGCAGATTGTTGCCGGCGGTGATCGTACCGCCCAGATTGTCGAGGTCCGTGCGCGCTTTTGCGGCGATGTCCTTGCCCGCAATTCGCCCTCCCAAGTTGCGCAGGTTTTCCGTGTCGATGGAGACAAAGTCACGCCCGGCGATCGTCCCGCTGTTGGTGAGGTCGCCGGAGAGTTTCAGATTGACACTGCTTCCCGCCAACAGGGCGCCCGAGGGCTGCAGGTCTCCGTCCTGCAGGCGCACATAGACCTGCGGCACGAGGGCGCGGCTGACTTGGCCATCGGGCAGGATGACCTCCCGCTCGACCAGCCACACGATGTCGCTGGTCAGTTGCGCCATCTGAGCGGCGGTGAGGGCGATGCCGGGGCGCAGATCCAGCGCCTGTGTCAGGTTGACGGCATTGTTCATTAAAGCCCGGTATTGCGCTTCGTCGTCGGCGTAGCCGTCGAGAAAGCGGCGGCCGGTAAGCTCCGCGATCTGCTCGCGGATCAGTTTCTGCTCGTAAAATCCGTCCCCCAGGCGCTTTTGGACGGTAGCCGGGTCGGTTGAAAGCTGCTGTAGCATGTAGTCGGACCCTAACCAACTACGGTAGCCGGCGAAGCGGTCGTCGGTCTCGATCAGGTAGCCGGATTGGCGGCTTGCGATATGGAAGAGGCTGCTTAAGGTTGAGGCGTCGATGCTTCCGGAAAGTGATGGCTTCCGGGCGACGCCGCCGAGGGAGAGGGGGGCGATGGCGGTGCCGCTGCCGGACGGTACGATGTTCGGTTCGTAGGCCATCTGCGCCAGATTGATTTCTGTAATCCGGTCCGATGGAAGATAGCTGGCAACGCTGTGGCCGGTGTCGTCACGCCCTTTTTTGCGGTTACGCCAGAAGGAATGAACGACACCGCTCTCGCGGACGATATGTTCTCCGAACGCTTCGATGTTCTGCAGGTCGCCAATGGTGCCGTCGAGTAATCCGCCGGCAATGATTTTGCTCTTGTCGTTGATAACTGAATCCGCTGTCAGGCGAATGTTGCCGCCTGCGAGAATCTGGCCGGGCTTGGTTTCGGTAACCTTGCTGGTGAGAATCGTGCGTTGGTAGGAGAACTGGTGCCAAGTTTCGTACCTGCCTTCCGGCGTCATCAGATGATCGGACTCGTCGTTGAAGACATAGACGCCAGAGGTTCCCAAAAGGTAGCGCTTTGGCGAACCGGAGCCTTGGTATTCATCGATATTCTCGGAGTTGCCAATCTGTTTGATTTCAGTACTGAAATGATCGTTGATGTTGTTGATCCGGCCCACGCTCAGTGCCAGGTTGCCGAGTGCTTCTATGGTGGCGCTTCTGTTATTTACGGTAAGGGCGCTGCCAGTGGCTCGCCCGTTTGTGTCCAGCGTACCGCCGATGGCCAGGTCGCCGGCGCTGAAGAGCATGGCCCCTTCAAGGTTGTCGAGCGTCTGTACGCCGATATCGAGATGGCTACTCGCGGCAATGGTGCCCGCTTTACCGCCTTCGGCGTCGTTGCGTAGGACGTTTGCACCGATCATCAGGCGGTCGCCGTAGATGGCTCCGGTTCCTAGATTGTTCACGCTTCCGGTCTTGATCTGCGTGTCCTGCCCTTGGATCAGGCCACGATTGCTCAGTGTTCCGGTCGCGTCGATCCTGATGTCGTTGGCCTTGATTTCTGCGCTGACGGCGTTGTCGATGTCAACGGCGGCGACGGTCAGCGCATTACCGGCTTCGACGAGCGAGCGGTTGCTCATTCTCCCCGCTGTTGCCAAATCGGCGCTGCCTTTGGCCAAAATCTGGCCGGTATTGATGAGATCGTGAACCACTTTGATTGCTAGATCGCCCTGCGAGAGGACATCTCCGTCACCGGAGAGGGCTGCGCTTTCGACGCGAAGGTCCATGCCGGCGATCACTGTGCCGCCGGTATTGGCGATGGCAAGGGTCCCGGACGTCGGGTCGCGGTCCCGTATGGCGAGGCTGCGTCCGGAGGAGATTAGTCCCTGTGTATTGTCTATGGTGTCGGAGGCTGCGAGCACGACCGAGGTCGCGCCATAAATGGCGCCGGCACGGTTGTCGAGGTGCACAGCTGAAACGTTCAGAGTTTGTGCTTCGAGGCCTTGCTCACTGCCTCGCGTGTCTGCATTGAGGAGATTCGCGGCGCGCAGCTCAAGGTTGCCGCCGGCGTGGATCAGGCTGCCGGTGTTGTCAACGGTTTGCGCATGGCTGTCGATGCGTGCATCGCCTTGTGCGAATATGATGCCCCGATTGGCGATTCCGCCATCGGCATCCAGTTGGACGTTTCCTGTGCTGGCGATTCGTCCCCTGTTTTCCAGGCGTCCGTCTACAGTGACGATCACGTCTCCGGCCGAGGCTGCGATTAGACCGGCACTCCGCACCCCGACGCCGCTTTCAGTCGCGGTGAGCACGATCTTCCCTGCGTACATTCCGCCCAGACTGGCTACGTCGATGGCATAGGCGGGGGCGCTCCCACTGCGGCTGACCGGTGCCGTGCGCGTGTTGTCGGCACTTACGTCGCCGGTTCCTGTCGTGATCTTGAGCGTATTGCCCCAGATGCCGGCATTCACTTGTACCGAGCGCGCTATGATGTCCGTATAGTCGGTCTGCCTGTTGTCCATACCGGCACCGAGCATGATGATGCTTCCCTGTTCTACGCGATAACCTTCGAGACTACCGCCTGTCACGATAGGGGCTCCCGTGCTTAGAGTCGCGCGATTGGCGTTGATGAATCCGCAGCCATCGCAGCTTATTCCCGCAGGGTTTGCAATGACGACCTGCGCTCGGTCGCCAGCGACTTCGACGTAGCCGCGCAGTTGGCTGGGGTTGCTGCTATTGACTTCGTTGAGGATGACGCGGGCTGTTCCAGCGGCTAGCCAGGGATTCCCCTGAACCCATCCGCCCAACTGCGTTTGTGCGTTGTTGCGTGCGTTGTTCAGAATCACGCCTTGCTGGTTTACGTCGAACTGGTTATAGACGTTCCGCGACACGCCCATCGAGCTCGGCGTTTGGATGTTCACCTGTGGAGTGCCGTTGGCCGAACTCAGAATGTTCGGTTGCTGATTCTTGGGCGCCCCTGGGGCGGCAACGACTTGCGCTTGAGCTCCTCCAGTCAGGCTGATGATAGAGCCGAAGGCAATCAGCAAGGAGAGGCAGGCTGGCCGTAGCGGTGCCCATGTTGCGGGAAGAGAGGACTCTCCTGGTGCATCGCTTGTCCCTGAGGCTTTGCCTGCGCTCGTAAGCGTTTCGGCAACGACCATCAGGAGGCCACGGGCTTTGTTGAAAATGATGCGATAGAGGTGTTTGTTCATGGCTTCTATCCAGATGAATTCGACGTTTTCATTGGCCTGAAATGTTTGGCGGAAAGGTGGCGCGCGCCTTCTTTCCTCTTTCCGGTTCATTCCATGCGCAACCTCGTGGTTGTCCGGTAATGGCGGGAGGTCATTTGTTCTGTCTGCCTCAGTAGCTCCAGCTAAGACTGAAGCCCCCCGTGCTACTGGCCGTTTGGAAACCTTTCGGCTTGCTGATCGGCTGGCCGAAAAACACATCCCAGTAGAGTCCTCGATAGCCGCCCCGCAGGCCGATGACTGCTCCGGCAAGGTGCGTTCCTGGAAGAAACCGTGTGGAGCGACCGCCAACCTTGCCGTGGTCGAGGCCGAGGTAGAACTCTTGACCGCTGTAGGCCAGCGGTACCCCCAGTTCGTTGCGGATCAGCCAGCCTCGATCGCCTATCAGGGAGGTTTCCCCGTCGAAACCGCGCACCGAGTAGCGTCCTCCAATGGAGAATCGATCCTGAGGAACCAGCGGTGTGTGGTTCCACTGCCCACGCAAGGTGGCCGAGTAGCGTAGGCGTCGTTCGGCGACGATGAGTGGCGTGTTGAACTGAACGTCGGCCGTGATCAGAACTGGGCGCGAGGTTCCCTCGCCAAAGCCTTCCTCAGGAGCAGGCAGGGACTGCATTGCGCCGGTACCGTGCCGGTACCCGGTGGACATATCGAGCGTCGCCGAGCCGATGTGCTCTCGATGCGTGAGTCCCAGTTCCCAGCCCGCCATGCGGCGGCGTTGAACCTCGACTTCGGTGTCGTCGATGAAGTTGTTCGAGGAGCGCGCCCAGCCGCGAAGGTAAGCGCCGCTCTTGCGCACCGCATCGCGATACAGGACACGCGACAGGCGCACTTCGCTGTTTTGGCTTGTGCCGCTGTAGAGGTAGGTCTGGTTAACGCCGGCGACTGCCTGGTGGTATTTATTGGCGCTGACGGTGAAGCCGAGCCGCCAGTAGTCGTAGGGAAGTTCATAGTGCGCGGTGTAGCCATGCGTGCCTCTATCACCGTTGACGCCGCCGCCGAGGTCCTGATTGAGGCTGACGTAAAATAGGTCGTTCAAGGTCCACCAGTGATCGTAGGCGAGGGTGAGGCTTCCTTGTTTTTTTCCGGTGTATTTGCTGCCCGAATCGTCCACCGAAACATTGATGCGGAACGGCATGGCCTGCTTCCACGTGATCAGCAGGTCGCTTTCTCCGGGCTGCGCTCCGGCGCCCTCGGCCGGTGTGATCTGGATATCGGCATCAGCCGTCGGTACATGCTTGAAATTTTCCAGCCCTTGTTCGATGTCGCGCAGATTCAAGATGTCGCCGGGTCGGGCGGGAATCGCATTCCATTTGTTTGCCCGGGAGTCATTCTCTTCGGAGAAGCGGATAGCGCTGATCCGTCCTGGGATGACTGTCAAAAAAAGTTTTCCGGTCGTCAAATCCTGCGGTGACGCCAATATTCGGGTCGTGACGAATCCTTTTTCGATAATGGCGTTCTGCATCCGCCTCATCACGAGATTGATGCCGGCACTCCCCAGGCACTGTCCGGTGGCGGGGTCGTCCATCGGGTCGGCGGCCTGCAGCGCCCACTGGAATTTTTCCGCATCGCTCCCGCCCAATTCGATCGTGCGGATGGAAAAGCAGGGGACTTCGTCTTTCGGCAGGCGTTGCAGCAATTCCTCCGTCGGGCGCTCCAGTCGAACCTCCGGCGACGCCTCCTGCTGTTGACGCAGGGCACGGTCCCGCTCTTGTTGCCGCAACAGCTCCTGCGCCACCCTCTCGCCGACTTCGGCCGGTGAAAGGGGCGGCGGACCCTGCGAAAAAGCAGGGGCTGCTGGCAACAGCAGGCAACCGACAGTCAAAAAGACGCCCTGCCACCGTCGGTAGCCCATTTCTTCCCCCCTGAACATCCAAGCCCTTTCTGAACGAAGGCTATCCACCGACATGCTGCGATGCCTATGGCGGCTCCAGAGTCGTGGGGCCGGGTAGATAGCAAGGTTCTTGATATTGAAAACCTGAGAAGAGGAGGGATTTCCCCCTCGTTTCCTCGTTTGCAAAATTACAAACGTGCAACTGCTGTGCTGTCGGCTATCGAGCCGTTTCGCCGGGGGGCTGGGGAGGTGGCGTGCGGGGTAGCCGGCCCGAGTGAATCAATGTTGTTTTTTATGGCGTTGTACGGGCTATAAAGTCAACATTTGTTTGTTTGCAACCTCCGTGGCTTATTCTTAGCTAAGAAAGCTTTGTTTTTTGCCGGGGTGGATTCTATGTATTGCGTGTTGTTTAGTAAATATGAATAAAGTTGTATGGTGGCTTTGGGGCTTGCTTTGGGGGCGGGAAGCGCTCCGTGCTGATGCTTGGTACTGGCGGCGGAGGTCGGGCGGCGGGGCGCATTTTGTGTTTGAATATCGCCATAAATAGAATGTTGGAGACGATTTATGGCCGACCGTCGCTTGCAGGTGTTTCACGCCGTGGCGAAAAATCTGAGCTTCACCAAGGCCGCCGAGGCGCTGTACATGACACAGCCTGCCGTCACCTTCCAGATCAAACAGCTCGAGGAGCATCTGAACGCACGCCTGTTCGACCGCGGACACGGGAAGATTTCGCTGACGCCGGCCGGCGAGATGGCGCTCGATTACGCCGAGCGCATCCTGGCCCTGTCGGGCGAACTGGAGACGCGCCTGGCCGAGATGACCGGCCAGATGCGCGGCCCCCTGCTGGTCGGCGCGAGCACGACGATCGCCGAATTCATGCTGCCGCCCATCCTCGGCGAGTTCAACTCGCTCTACCCGCAGGTGCGCGCGCGGCTGACGGTCGCCAATTCCGAGACGATCGAAAGCCGGATCGCCGAGCACACGCTGGATATCGGCCTCATCGAATCGCAGGCCAAGCTGCCCAATCTGCAGTGCGAGATCTGTTGCGACGACGAACTGCAGGTGATCTGCACGCCCGACTACCCGCTCGCCCGGTTCAAGGAAATCGAACCGGCGACCCTGCTCGACTACGAGTTCATTTCGCGCGAGCCGGGTTCCGGGACGCGCGAAGTGACCGATACCTATCTGCGCGCCGCCGGCGTCGAGCCGGAAAAACTCAAGCGCCTGATGGAACTGGGCAGCCCGGAGGCGCTGAAGGGCGTCGTCGGGACCGGCCTCGGCTTCGCCATCGTCTCGCGCGCCAGTTTCGACAAGGAACGGCAACTCGGCCGTCTGGTCGCCATTCCGCTCAAGCCGCGCCTTAAGCGCACCCTGTCCCTGGTCTATCCGAAGGAAAAATTCCGCTCGCGCGTGGTCAATACCTTCGTCGAATTCGCCAAGAAAAAACTCAAGGAGCTGTCCGTCTAATGCCTCGCCCGATTCGCGCCCGCATCGATCTTGCGGCGCTACGCCACAATTACCTGCTTGCCAGGGAACGCGCCGGCGGCGCCCGCGCCTGGGCCGTCGTCAAGGCCGACGCCTACGGGCACGGCGTGCTGCGCGCTGCCCGCGCCTTCGGCGATATCGCCGACGGGTTCGCCCTGCTCGACATCCCGGACGCCATCGCGCTGCGCGATGCCGGGATCCGCCAGCCGATCCTGCTGCTCGAAGGCTTCTTCGAAACGGCCGATCTCACGCTCTGCGCCGAATACGGGCTGACGCCGGCCATCCATCGCGTCGAACAGCTCGAAATGCTGCGCGCCGCGGCCTTGCCGGTACGCCTGCCGATCTACCTCAAGCTCAATACCGGGATGAACCGCCTGGGCATCACCGCGGCGCAGCTGCCGGCGGTGCGCCGCGAACTGGCGGCGAACAAGGCGGTCGGCGCGGTGACGCTGATCACGCATTTCGCCGAGGCCGACGGCGAGCGCGGCATCGCCTGGCAGCTCGACAATTTCGCGCGCATGCGCGCCGACTGGCCGGAAGCGGCGGCCTACCCGCACTCGATGGCCAATTCGGCGGCCATCCTGCGCCACCCGCAGACGGCGCGCGGCGAGAACACCTGGGTGCGGCCGGGCATCATGCTCTACGGCGGCACGCCGTTCGCCGACGAAAGCGCGGCCAGCCTCGGCCTGCGTCCGGCGATGACGCTGACCAGCCACATCATCGGCGTGCAGGAGATCGCGCCCGGCGAGCGCGTCGGCTACGGCGGGATGTTCGAGGCGCGCCGGCCGACGCGCGTCGGCACCGTCGCCTGCGGCTACGCCGACGGCTATCCGCGCCACGCGCCGGACGGCACGCCGATCGTCGTCGACGGCCAGCGCACGCGCACCATCGGGCGCGTTTCGATGGACATGCTCGCCTGCGACCTCTCCGACCTGCCGCAGGCCGGCGTCGGCAGCGCGGTGACGCTGTGGGGCGACGGCCTGCCGGCCGACGAGGTGGCGGCGGCGGCCGGCACCATCAGCTACGAGCTGTTCTGCGCGCTGGCGCGGCGCGTGCCTGTCGTCGAGGTCTGAGCATGGCCAAGGCGAAAACGATCTACAGCTGCACCGAATGCGGCGCCAGCTCGCCGAAATGGCAGGGGCAGTGTCCCGGCTGCGGCGTCTGGAACACGCTGGTCGAAACCGTCGCCGAGGCGGAGACGCCGGGCGCCAAACGCTTCGCCGCGCTGGGCGGCACCGCGCGCCTGCAGAACCTCTCCGAAATCGAGGCGCGCGAGGCCGACCGCCTGCCGACCGGCATTCCCGAGTTCGACCGCGCGCTCGGCGGCGGGCTGGTCGCCGGCGGCGTCGTGCTGATCGGCGGCGATCCGGGCATCGGCAAGAGCACGCTGCTGCTGCAGGCGCTGGCCGAATTGTCGGTCGGCAACGCGGTGCTCTACGTGAGCGGCGAGGAATCCGGCCAGCAGGTGGCGATGCGCGCGCGCCGCCTGTCGCTCGATACCAACCGGCTGCAGCTGCTCGCCGAGATCAATCTGGAAAAGATCCTCGCCACGCTGCAGAGCGAGAAGCCGCAGGTGGCGGTGATCGATTCGATCCAGACGCTGTGGTCGGACCAGCTGAGTTCCGCCCCCGGCTCGGTGGCGCAGGTGCGCGAGTGCGCGGCGCAGCTGACGCGGCTCGCCAAGCAGGCCGGCGTCACCGTCATTCTCGTCGGCCACGTGACCAAGGAAGGCGCGCTGGCCGGGCCGCGCGTGCTCGAACACATCGTCGACACGGTGCTCTACTTCGAGGGGGATACGCATTCGAGCTTCCGCCTGATCCGCGCCGTCAAGAACCGCTACGGCGCGGTCAACGAGATCGGCGTCTTCGCGATGACCGACAAGGGCCTGAAAGGGGTGAACAATCCCTCGGCGCTGTTCCTCTCGCAGCACGGGCAGGACGTTCCCGGTTCCTGCGTGCTGGTGACGCAGGAAGGGACGCGGCCGCTGCTCGTCGAAGTGCAGGCGCTGGTCGACCAGGCGCACGGCAACCCGCGCCGCCTCACCGTCGGCCTCGACGCGCAGCGTCTGGCCATGCTGCTCGCCGTGCTGCACCGCCACGCCGGCGTCGTCTGCTTCGACCAGGACGTCTTCGTGAATGCCGTCGGCGGCGTCAAGATCACCGAGCCGGCGGCCGACCTCGCGGTCCTGCTGGCCATCGTCTCCTCGCTGAAGAACCGGCCGCTGCCGGCGAAGCTGATCGTCTTCGGCGAGATCGGGCTGGCCGGCGAGATCCGCCCCGCGCCGCGCGGGCAGGAGCGTCTGAAGGAAGCCGCCAAGCTCGGCTTCACGCGCGCCCTGATCCCCGAGGCGAACAAGCCGAAGCAGGCGATTCCGGGCATCGAAGTGATCGCCGTGCGGCGCGTCGAGGAAGCCGTCGAACGCCTGCGCGAGCTGGATTGAGGAGAGGAGGTCGCGGATGTCCGTCAGCTTCGCCGCCCTGACTTTCGCCGGACGCATGCTGCGCCGCGACGCGCGCGCCGGCGAGTTGCGCCTGCTCGCGGCGGCGCTGGTCGTCGCGGTTGCCGCGCTGACCGCGGTCGGCTTCTTTGCCGACCGCGTCCGCCAGGCGCTCGACCGCGAGGCGCACCAGCTGCTCGGCGCCGACCTGCTACTCACCGCCGATCATCCGTGGGCGCCGGCCGTCGCCGCCGAGGCGGGCCGGCGCGGCCTGCGCGTTTCCGAGACGCGCACCTTCCCGAGCATGGTGACGCTCGGCGAAGGCGCCGCGCTGCGCGCCCAGCTCGCCGAAATCAAGGCGGTGGGTGAGGGCTACCCCCTGCGCGGCGCGCTGCGCGTCGCCCCCGGACTCAACGTCCCGGACGCCCCGGCGCAGGGCATTCCGGCACCCGGCGCGATCTGGGTCGACGAGCGCCTCGCTTCGGCGCTCGGCGCGCGCGTCGGCGATCCGGTCACGGTCGGCAACGCGGTGTTGCGCGTCGAAGCGGTGCTGACGCTGGAACCGGATCGCGGCGTCAATTTCTTCAGCGTCGCGCCGCGTCTGCTGATGAACCTCGCCGACCTCGACGCCACCGGGCTCGTCCAGGTCGGCAGCCGGCTCGCCTACCGTCTGCTGCTGGCCGGCGAGCCGCCGGCGGTGCGCGCTTTCCGCGCTGCGGTCGAGAAGCATCTCGCGCGCGGCGAGCGCGTCGAGGACGCGCAGAACGGCCGCCCGGAAATCCGCACCGCGCTCGAACGCGCGCAGCGCTTCCTCGGCCTCTCGGCGCTGCTCACCGTCGTCCTCGCCGCCGTCGCCGTGGCGCTCGCGGCGCGCCGCTACATGCAGCGCCACCTCGATCCCTGCGCCGTGATGCGCTGCCTGGGCGCGACGCAGGCCTATCTGCTGCGCCTCTACCTCTGGCAGTTCGCCGTGCTCGGCGCGCTCGCCGTGGCGGCCGGCTGTGCGCTCGGCTACCTCGCGCATTTCGCGCTCTACGCCTGGCTGGCCGACCTGCTCGCGACGCCGCTGCCGCCGCCGACCCTGCTGCCGGCGCTGCAGGGCATGGCGGTCGGCCTGCTCCTGCTGTTCGGCTTTGCCCTGCCGCCGCTGCTGCAGCTCAAGCGCGTGTCGACGCTGCGCGTGCTGCGCCGCGAATTTTCCGACGGCGGCGTGCCGCAGCTGCGCCTGCTCGGCGGCTACGCCTTCGGCCTCGCGGCGCTCGCCGGCCTGATGTTCTGGGTCGCCGGCGAAGTCAAGCTAGGCGCCTGGGTAGTCGGCGGTTTTTCCGGCGCGCTGCTCGTTTTCGCGGTCCTGGCCCGGCTGGCGATCCGCCTGGCCGCGCTGGCGCGCGGCGGCGTGCGTGGCGCGTCCGCCGGCAACGGCGGCATCGGCTGGCGCTACGGCCTGGCCAGCCTGGAGCGGCGCGCCGGCGCCAGCGTCGTGCAGATCGTCGCGCTGGCGCTCGGTTTCATGGCGCTGCTGCTGCTCACCGTGACGCGCGGCGATCTGCTCGACGCCTGGCGCCGCGCGGTGCCGCCGGACGCGCCGAACCGTTTCGTGGTCAATATCCAGCCCGAGCAGGTCGAGCCGGTGCGCCGCTTTTTCGCCGCCGACGGGCTGGCGCCCGAGCTGGCGCCGATGGTGCGCGGACGCCTGACGCGCGTGAACGGCGCCGAAGTGAGCGCGGCGGATTTCGAGGACGAGCGCGCCAAGCGCCTCGTCGACCGCGAGTTCAACCTCTCGTACCGGAGCGATCTGCCGCCCGGCAACCGCCAGACGGCGGGGCGCTGGTTTTCCGCGGCGGAGCAGGGCGGCCGCGCCGGCGTCGCGTCGGTCGAGGACGGGCTGGCCAAGACGCTCGGCCTCAAGGTCGGCGACCGTCTCGAATTCACGGTCGGCGGCGAGCGCGTCGAGATGGGCGTGGTCGGCCTGCGCAAGCTGGACTGGGATTCGATGCGCGTCAATTTCTTCGTGCTGACGCCGCCCGCCGTCCTGCAGCCGTACCCGGCGAGCTGGATCACGAGCTTCCACCTGCCGGCGGAGAAAGCCGCTTTCGTCAACCGGCTGGTGCACGAATTCCCCAATCTGACGGTGGTCGACGTGGCGGCCATCGTGCGCCAGCTGCAGGCGATCATGGATCAGGTGGCGCAAGCCGTGCAGTTCGTCTTCCTGTTCACGCTGGCGGCCGGCGTCATCGTGCTTTACGCGGCGCTCGCCTCGGCCGCCGAGGAGCGCCGCTACGAGCTGGCCGTGATGCGCGCGCTCGGCGCCCGGCGCGACCAGCTGCGCGGCGCGCTGCTCGCCGAGCTGGCCGCGGTCGGCGCGCTCGCGGGGCTGATCGCCGCGCTCGGCGCCATCGTCGTCGGACAGTTCCTGGCGCACAACGCCTTCCAGTTTGAAGTCGCGGTCAATTACTGGCTGCCGCCCGTCGCGATGCTCGGCGGCGCGCTGCTGGTCACCGGCGCCGGCTGGTTCGCCGCCGCCCGCCTGCTGCGCACGCCGCCGATGGAGGCTTTGCGCGGCGGCGTGTGAACGAATACGGGCGAATCGCCGCTTTCGCAATGCTGCGCCGCCGCCGGAATGCCGATCGCCGTTGCCCGGGGCGGGCGGATGGCCGATAATGTGCGGTCGCCGAAAACCAAAGAACAATGACAAATCTGCCGCTCAGCTCGGTCGAAGACCGTCTCTACATCCTGCGCACCCGCTGGGAGCACTATGTTGCGGACGGTCGCTTCGAGCAGTTCATCGAATTCGCCGTGGCGGTCAATAGTCTGGCCGAGCACTTCAACCGCTTGCGCCTGCCGGGTCTGGTCCGCCTTTGCGAAGGCCTGGAAAACGCCGTGCTGGCGCGCCTTGGCGACCAGTCGAAGCACCCCGTTTCCGAAGCCGACATCCTGGCCCTGCAGCGCCAGATCGATACCCTGCTCGGCTCGGTCACGACCTCGCGTCCGCCGGTCGTCGAGCGGCGCGCCGAGGAGCCGGCGACGACGCCCGAAATCGACTGGATCAAGCCGCGTTCGGTGTGGCTGATCGCCGCGCCCGAAAAACACGAGATGTCCGACGCGCTGGCGCGCCAGCTGCAGTTCTTCGGCTTTTCGATCTGTCATACGCCGTGGGGCGGCGCGCTGCCGCAGGGCGACATGCCGCTCGCCGTGCTCTTCGTCCCGGCCGGCAACGAAGCGCAGCCCGAAGAGTTCGCCTTCATCGCAGCCGTGCGCGAAGCCTGTCCGGCAAGCCAGCTGTTCTACCTCGGCGTGCAGTCGGTGATCGATCCCATCGTCGCCCTGATGCGCGCCGGGATCGACGTCACGATTCCGGCCGAGGAGCAGTCGGCGACGGTGCTCAACCGCATGCTCGATCTGGTGCAGATCAACGAGCAGGAGAAGTATCGCGTCCTCGTCGTCGAGGATTCGCGCGTCGCGGTGGCGCTGATCCAGCGCACGCTGGCCGAACACGGCATCGACAGCCACGCGATCAACGATCCGGGGACGCTGCTCGAAGTGCTCGAATCCTACCGTCCGGATCTGATCCTGATGGACATGTACATGCCGCGCTTCAACGGCGTCGAGGCGACGCGCGTGCTGCGCCAGATGGCCGACTACCAGTCGCTGCCCATCGTCTACCTGTCCGGCGAGTCCGACGTCGGCATGCAGGTCGAGGCGCTGCGTCTGGGGGGCGACCAGTTCCTGATCAAGCCTTTCAACCCGGTGCTGCTGGCGGCCGTGGTCAAGACCAAGATCGAGCGTTTCCGCGAAACGATGCGCTCGACCCGCCTCGACGGCCTGACCGGGCTGCTCAACCACACGGCCGCCAAGGCGCGCCTGCAGGCCATGGTGGCGCAGACGCCGGAGCACGGCACGCTGACCGTGGCGATGATCGACATCGACCACTTCAAGTCGATCAACGATACCTACGGCCACCCGGTCGGCGATCAGGTGATCCGCGGCCTCGCCTGGTTGCTCAAGGGACGCCTGCGCTCGTCCGACCTGATCGGCCGCTACGGCGGCGAGGAGTTCCTGATCGGCCTCTCCGACGTGACGCCCGAGCAGGCGCGCCGGGTGATCGACCGCATCCGCAGCGACTTCGCCGCCTTGCCGCACGCGCACCCGGGCGGCGCGCTGTACGCCAGCTTCAGTTCGGGCATCGCGTCCTTCCCGATGCTCGATACCGCCGCATCGCTGACCGAAGCGGCCGACGGCGCGCTGCTGCAGGCCAAGCGGCTCGGCCGCAATCGCGTCGAGCGGGCCGTCCCGCAATAAACCAGGCAGGGGCCGGTGCCGGCCGGCCCGTCCGCCGCAATGCGGGGCGAAACGCAGGGCGCGCGACCGGCGCTTTTTTTCGCCGCCGATTGAACCGAATCGCCGGCGCCCTGCCTGAGGCATATCCGTGCCGCCGTTTCGCTTCCGCGTTGCGCGCTTTTCCGTCGCCTTCCCTGTAGAATCCGCAGCCCATCATGAATACCGTCAAGGCCGAGGCGCCGCACAGCCTCCCCAAGCCCCTCTTTTCCTACCGCAAATACTGGGCCAAGCGCTTCGGAACGGCGCCCTTTCTGCCCATGTCGCGCGCCGAAATGGACGCGCTCGGCTGGGATTCCTGCGACGTCATCCTGGTCACCGGCGACGCCTACATCGATCATCCGAGCTTCGGCATGGCGCTGATCGGCCGCCTGCTCGAAGCGCAGGGTTTCCGCGTCGGCATCATCAGCCAGCCCGACTGGCATTCGGCCGACGCCTTCCGCGCGCTCGGCAAGCCGAACCTGTATTTCGGCGTGACCGCCGGCAACATGGATTCGATGGTCAACCGCTACACCTCCGACCGCAAGATCCGCTCGGACGACGCCTACACGCCGAACGCCGAGCCGAACAAGCGGCCCGACCGCGCCGTCGTCGTCTATGCGCAGCGCTGCCGCGAGGCCTTTCCCGAAACCAACGTGATCCTCGGTTCGATCGAGGCCAGCCTGCGCCGCATCGCCCACTACGACTACTGGTCGGACAAGGTGCGCCGCTCGGTGCTGCCCGACTCGAAGGCCGACCTGCTGCTCTTCGGCAACGCCGAGCGCGCGCTGGTCGAACTGACGCACCGGCTGGCTGCCGGCGAGAAGATTTCGGAAATCCGCGACCTGCGCGGCACCGGCTTCATGGCGCCGCGCGGCTGGCTGCCGGGGCGCGACTGGGTCGAGATGGATTCGACCGAGGTCGATGCGCCGGGGCCGCTGATCCGCCACGCCGATCCCTACGCGATGGAGCCGGAAACCGGCAGCGGCGCGGCCTGCGGCGAGGCGCCCGGGAAAAAGGCGGGCAATGCGGCGGACGGGGCGCAGGTCATCCAGCTGACGCGGCGGCGCAAGCTCGACCGCGCCTGCACGGCGATCCGCCTGCCGTCCTACGAGCAGGTGCTGGCCGATCCGGTGCTCTACGCGCACGCCTCGCGCACCTTCCACCTCGAATCGAATCCGGGCAACGCGCGCGCGCTGGTCCAGGGGCACGGCGAGCGCGACGTGTGGCTCAACCCGCCGCCGATTCCGCTCACCACGGCCGAGATGGACGGCGTGTACGCCGCGCCCTTCCAGCGCCGCCCGCACCCGGCGTACGGCGACGCCAAGATCCCGGCCTTCGAGATGATCCGCTTCTCGATCAACATCATGCGCGGCTGCTTCGGCGGCTGCACCTTCTGCTCGATCACCGAGCACGAGGGGCGCATCATCCAGAGCCGCTCGGAGGAGTCGGTCCTGCACGAGATCGAGGAAATCCGCGACAAGACGCCGGGCTTCACCGGCATCATCTCCGACCTCGGCGGGCCGACCGCCAATATGTACCGGCTGGCCTGCAAGGACCCGAAGATCGAGGCCTCGTGCCGCCGCCTGTCCTGCGTCTTTCCCGACATCTGTCCGCAGATGAACACCGACCATGCGCCGCTCGTCTCGCTGTACCGCAAGGCGCGCGCGATCAAGGGCGTGAAGAAGATCCAGATCAGTTCCGGTCTGCGCTACGACCTCGCGGTGCGCAACCCCGAGTACGTCAAGGAACTGGTCACGCACCACGTCGGCGGCTACCTGAAGATCGCGCCCGAGCACACCGAGGAAGGCCCGCTCGCGCACATGATGAAGCCGGCGATCGGCAGCTACGACAAGTTCAAGGCGATGTTCGAGAAGTATTCGCGCGAGGCGGGCAAGGAGCAGTACCTGATCCCATATTTCATCGCGGCGCATCCGGGTACCACCGATCTCGACATGGTCAACCTCGCGCTCTGGCTGAAGGCCAACAACTTCCGCCTCGATCAGGTGCAGACCTTCCTGCCGACGCCGATGGCGCTGGCCACGGCGATGTACCACTCGCAGCGCAATCCGCTGAAGAAGGTCGGGCGCGACTCGGAAACCGTCGAAACCGTGCGCGTCAGCCGCATGCGCAAGCTGCACAAGGCCTTCCTGCGTTACCACGATCCCAACAACTGGCCCATGCTGCGCGACGCGCTGCGCGAAATGGGGCGCGCCGACCTGATCGGCAACGGCAAGAAGCACCTGATCCCGAGCTTCCAGCCGGCCGGCACCGGAGAAGGGCGGCGCTGCGCGGGCAGCCGTCCGGCCAAGCCGGCGCCGCGCGCCCCCGGGCGGGCGCCGAAACCCGTTGCCCGGGCGCCGAAGCCGGGCGGACGGCGCTGATCCTTTTCGCGCCGGACCGCGCTCCGGCGCCGCTGCGGACAGGCGCGCGCGCAAGCCTGCGGCGCGGCGCTTCGGGTGAGCGAGGCGACCGCCGCCGGCCGCCGCGTCTCCGGCCCGCGGCTCAGCGCATCGTTTCCGACGCGCTGCGCATCCGCGGGCAGTGGCCGGGCGCCTGATAAAATCCCGGTCTTTCCCATTTTCGTTGCCCAACCCATGCAAGAACAGACTCCCTACGTCCTGATCGGCGGCGAACCCGCCGTCGCCGCCCTTGCCAGCCGCTTCTACGAGTTGATGGACGGCGTGCCGCAGTTCGCCGAACTGCGCGCCATGCACCCGGCCGACCTGCAGCCGTCGCGCGACAAGCTGTTCATGTTCCTCTCCGGCTGGCTCGGCGGCCCCGACCTCTACGTGCAGAACGTCGGCCATCCGATGCTGCGCAAGCGCCACATGCCCTTCGCCATCGGCGAGGGCGCGCGCGACCAGTGGGTCGCCTGCATGGCGCTGGCGATGGAGTCGGTCGGCGTCGAAGCGGCGCTGCGCGAGCGCCTGTTCGCCTCCTTTTTCCATACCGCCGACTTCATGCGCAACCGCGAAGGCTGAGCGCAGCGGCGCTGCAAAAAAATTTTTTGCAGCGCAACAGCCGCACTTTTCAGCGTGCTACAATTGCCGCCCTTTATCAAAGGCTTAGGTTTACTCTCCATGTCCGCTCGCCCGATTCGCAATATCGCCATCATTGCCCACGTTGACCACGGCAAGACCACGCTGGTCGACCAGCTGCTGCGTCAATCCGGCACCTTCGCCGCCCACCAGCAAGTGGCCGAGCGGGTCATGGACTCGAACGACATCGAAAAGGAACGCGGCATCACGATCCTTTCCAAGAACACGTCGGTCGAATACGAAGGCATCCACATCAACATCGTCGACACCCCGGGCCACGCCGACTTCGGCGGCGAGGTCGAGCGCGTGCTGGGCATGGTCGACGGCGTCGTCCTGCTGGTCGATGCGGTCGAAGGCCCGATGCCGCAAACCCGCTTCGTGACCAAGAAGGCGCTGGCCCTCGGCCTGCGTCCGATCGTCCTGGTGAACAAGGTCGACCGCGACGGCGCCGACCCCGACAACGCCGTCAACCTGACCTTCGACCTTTTCGACAAGCTCGGCGCCACCGACGAGCAGCTCGACTTCCCGATCGTCTACGCGTCCGGCCTCAACGGCTGGGCGGCGATGGAACTCGATGCGCCGCGCGAGAACATGAAGCCGCTGTTCGACACCGTCCTGAAGCACGTGCCGGCGCCCGACGCCGACATCAACGCGCCGCTGCAATTCCAGATTTCCGCGCTCGACTATTCGACCTACGTCGGCCGCATCGGCATCGGCCGCATCAAGCGCGGCAGCGTCAAGACCGGCCAGCAGGTGCTGGTGCTGTTCGGCACGGAAGAGGAAATGGCCGCGCACGAGCGCACCCCGGTCAAGGCCAAGATCGGCCAGGTCTTCGGCTATCAGGGCCTGAACAAGGTCGAACTCGACGTCGGCCACGCCGGCGACATCGTGCAGATCACCGGCATCGAGGACCTGGTCCTCGGCTGTACCGTGACCGATCCGGATCAGCCGGAAACGCTGCCGCTGCTGAAGATCGACGAGCCGACGCTGTCCATGCAGTTCATGGTCAACACCAGCCCGCTGGCCGGCCTCGAAGGCAAGTTCGTGACCAGCCGCCAGATTCGCGACCGTCTGCACAAGGAACTGCTGACCAATATGGCGCTGCGCGTGGAAGATACGCCGAACGGTGAAATCTTCGACGTGTCCGGCCGGGGCGAGCTGCACCTCTCGATCCTCCTCGAGAACATGCGCCGCGAAGGCTACGAAATGGCCGTCGGTCGCCCGCGCGTGGTCAACAAGACCATCGACGGCGTCCTCTGCGAACCGTACGAGAACCTCACCGTCGACGTCGAAGAGCAACATCAGGGCGGCGTCATGGAATCGCTCGGCCTGCGCAAGGGCGACATGCTGGACATGGTGCCGGACGGCCGCGGCCGCGTGCGCATCGAATACCGCATCCCGGCGCGCGGCCTGATCGGCTTCCAGGGCGAGTTCATGAACCTGACGCGCGGCACCGGCCTGATGAGCCACGTGTTCGACGAATACGCGCCGGCCAAGGAAGGCGGCGTCGCCGAGCGGCGCAACGGCGTGCTGATCTCGCAGGACGACGGCGAAGCCGTGGCCTACGCGCTGTGGAAGCTGCAGGATCGCGGCCGCATGTTCGTGAGCCCCGGCGACAAGCTGTACGAAGGCATGATCATCGGCATCCACAGCCGCGAAAACGACCTCGTGGTCAATCCGATCAAGGGCAAGCAGCTGACCAACGTGCGTGCTTCCGGCACCGACGAGGCCGTGCGCCTGATCACGCCGATCCAGCTGACGCTCGAATCGGCCGTCGAATTCATCGACGACGACGAACTGGTCGAGATCACGCCGAAGAACATCCGCATCCGCAAGCGCTACCTCAAGGAGCACGAGCGGCGCAAGGCGCAGCGCGACTAAGACCGCACGGCGGGTGCCTGCGGGCACCGCGCTCCGCGCCCGGCCGGCGCATCGTTCCCGACTTCACTGGAACGATGCGCCGGTCGTTTTTTTTGCCCGTCGCCGGCGCGGAAGGCCGTGGTTTCCGGCCCTGCTCGGCGCCGCTCAGGCGCTTTGCCGCAGCAGGCGTTCGCTGAAGATTTCCGCCGGCAGCGGCTTGCTGTACAGATAGCCCTGATAGACGTCGCAGCCCAGCATGCGCAGCAGCGCGAGCTGGCCGTCGGTTTCGACGCCTTCGGCGACGACTTTCAGGCCGAGATTGTGCGCCATCGCGATGATGGCGCGCACGATGGCGTTGGCCGCTTCGGTGCCGAGCGGACGGATGAAGGAGCGGTCGATCTTGAGCGCGTCGATCGGCAGGCGCTGCAGGTAGGAGAGCGACGAATAGCCGGTGCCGAAATCGTCGAGCGCCAGGCGCAGGCCGCGCGCGTGCAGCTCGCGCAGCTCGTCGATGGCGTCGCCTTCGGGCTGGAGCAGGAGCGATTCCGTGATTTCCAGTTCGATCGCCTCGGTCGGCAGCTGGTAGCGCGCGAGGTTGTCGAGCACGCAGCGCGCGACCCGGCCGCCGCTGAACTGGCGCGGCGAGAGATTGACGGCGAGGCGCGGCGCGTGCGCGAAGCGGGTCCGCCAGCGCGCGGCTTCGGCCAGCGCGGTTTCGATCACCCATTCGCCGATCGGAACGATCAGGCCGCTTTCCTCTGCAACCGGGATGAAGCGGTCGGGCGGCACCGCCTCGCCGTCCGACGTCCAGCGCAGCAGCGCTTCGGCGCCGAGCAGGCGGCCGCTGGCGATGTCGACCTGCGCCTGATAATGCAGCTCGAACTCCTTGCGCTCGAGCGCGTGGCGCAGGCGATTCTCGATCGATACCCGCCACTGGACGCGTTCGTTCATCTGCCGCGCATAGGGGCGGACGGTGCTGCCGCCGGTCGCTTTGGCCTCGTACATCGCGGTGTCGGCGTTGCGTAGCAGGGTGCTCGCCTCCCGGCCGTCGTCCGGGAAGAGGCTGGTGCCGATGCTCGCGCCGATCTGGAATTCGTGCTCGCCCTCCTGGAAGGGGGCAGCGACGGCGTCGAGGAACTTGCGTCCGGCGTCCAGCGCGGCACCGGCGTCGGCCACACGCGGCATGACCACGATGAATTCGTCGCCGCCCTGGCGCGCCAGCGTCCAGTCGGCCTCGAGCACGCCGCGCAGGCGGGCGGCGACGCTCTGCAGCACGAGGTCGCCGATCTCGTGTCCGAGCGTGTCGTTGATGTCCTTGAAGCGGTCGAGGTCGATGAACATGATCGCCGCGCGGTGGCCGCCCGCGTCGGCCGCGCGCAGCGCTTCGCCGACCCGCTCGGCGAGCAGGACGCGGTTGGGCAGGGCGGTCAGCTGGTCGTGGAAGGCGAGGAACTGGATTTGCTCCTCGCGCTGCTTGCGTTCGGTGATGTCGCTCACGGAGCCGGCCATCAGGTAGGCGATGCCTTTTTCGTTGCGCTGCGCCAGGCCGCGCGAGGCGATCCAGCAATAGGCGCCGCTTTTCGCGCGGACGCGGTATTCGCAGTAGAAGTAGGGCGTCTTGCCTTTCAGGTGCTCGGCGACGGTGCGGTTGTAGCCGGCGCGGTCGTCGGGGTGCACCAGTTCGAGCCAGGCGTGCGTGTCGGCCAGGAAATCGTGGGCGTAGCCGAGGATGTCGAGCAGGCGCTCGCCGACCTCGAGCCGGCGCGAGATCGGGTCCCAGGACCAGAAACCGTCGTGCGCGCCCTGCATCGCCAGGTTGTGGGCGCGCCGTGCGATGCGCAGCTGCCCCGCGATGCGCGCGCCGGCCAGCAGGGCGGCGCCGAGCAGGGCGGCGGCCAGCCAGAGCAGGGGCGGCGCGGGGTGAAGGAAGGCGTAACTGGCGATCAGCAGGGCGGCCGAGGCGATGCTGGCGAGCAGCCAGTAGCCGCTGGTTTCCGACGTGCGCCAGATGTCGCGCAGGAAGCGTCCGTGCTGCTGCGTGGCGGCCGGAGCGTCTGTCCGCGTCATGGGCGATGGGCGGGGCTTAGACGAGGCCGTCGAAAAGCTGCACGCTGACGGTCTCGCCGGCCGCAACGCCGGACTGCTCGGGGCCGAGGACGATGAAGCAGTTGGCGTCGGACATTGAGCGCAGGATGCCGGAGCCCTGCGCGCCGGTCGGGCGGACCACCCAGCGGCCGTCCTCGGCGGCGAGGATGCCGCGCTGGAATTCGGTGCGTCCCGGCGCCTTGCGGATCGGCGCGGTGCAGACCGCCGGCAGCAGCGGAACGCGCGGCACCGGGTCGGCGCCCATCAGGGTGTACAGGGCGTCGCGCACGAACTGGTAGAAGGTCGTCATGACCGCCACCGGGTTGCCCGGCAGGCCGAACAGCCAGGCGGCGCGACTGCCTTCGCGGATGCGCCCGAAGGCCATCGGGCGGCCCGGCTTCATGGCGATCTTCCAGAACAGCACTTCGCCGAGCTGCTGCATCAGTTGCTTGACGAAATCCGCGTCGCCGACCGAGACGCCGCCGCTCGTGAGCACGACGTCGGCGCTATCCGCCGCGCTGCGGAAGGCGGCTTCGAGCGCCGCCGGGTCGTCGCCGACGACGCCCAGGTCGAGCACGTCGCAGCCCATGCGGGTGAGCATGCCGAACAGCGTGTAGCGGTTGCTGTCGTAGACCTCGCCTTCGCGCAGGGGGCTACCTATCGAGCACAGCTCGTCGCCGGTCGAGAAAAAGGCGACGCGCAGGCGCCGCCTGACGCTGATCTCGGCGAAGCCGAGCGAGGCGATGAGTCCGAGCTCGGCCGGGCGCACGAGGCGGCCGGCAGCGAGCGCGGGCTTGCCGGCGGCGAGGTCTTCGCCGGCCAGGCGGATGTGCTGGCCGAGCCTTTGCCCGGGCGGAACGACGACGATTTCGCCAAGTTCGCCTTCGGTCGCGACGACTTCCTGGATGACGACGGTGTCGGTCCCCGCCGGCGGCACGGCGCCGGTCATGATGCGCACGCATTCGCCCGGGCCGATGCTGCCCGCGAAGGACTTGCCGGCCAGCGCGACGCCGCGCACCTTCAGCCGGCTCGGCGCGTCCGGCGAGAGGTCGGCGTGGCGCACCGCGTAGCCGTCCATCGCCGAGTTGTCGTGCGCGGGGACGTTGCACGGGGCGATCACGTCCTCGGCCAGCACGCGGCCGAGCGCGCTGCGCAGGGCGACGCGCTCGCTGGCCTCGATCGGCTCGAGCTGTTCGAGGATGAAACGGCGGGCGCGATCGACGGAGAGCGAGTTCGGATCGTAGTCGCTCAGGCAACTGAGTTGGGCGGCGAGGCTCATGGGCGGAAGGTAACCTTGTGGAAGAGCAGGCGCAAAGGCGCCTGGCGGCGGAAATCGGGAGCGCGGCGCAGGCGAGGCAAGGTTGTGCGGCGAGCGGCGAGGGGCGCTCAGCCGCCGGTCATCGACATGAAGCGCACGACCTGGGGGGCGTTCATCTGCCCGGTGAAGTCGTGTCCCTTGGCCTTGATCCCCATCGTGTGCATGATCGCCTGGCGCAGCGGCGCGTCGTCGGTCGGGTGCGCACGCAGCAGCGGCAGCAGGCGGATCGCATCGTTGTTGCCGAGGCAGGGGTAGAGCTCGCCCTGCGCCGTGATGCGCACGCGGTTGCAGCTGTCGCAGAAGTTGTGGCTGTGCGGCGAGATGAAGCCGACGCGCGTCTGCGTGTCCGGGATGCGCCAGTAGCGCGCCGGGCCGCCGCTGCTTTCGGCGGACGGCAGCAGGGTGAAGCGCGTCTGCAAGCGGGCGATGGCTTCCTCGGTGCTGAAGTAGGTCTCCTGCCGGCCGTGGCCGATCTCGCCGAGCGGCATTTCCTCGATGAAGGAAACGTCGATGCCCTTGTCGACGGCGAACTGGACGAGGTCGATGAGCTCGTCGTCGTTGCGTCCGCGCATCATCACGGCGTTGAGCTTGAGGCGCTCGAAACCGATGGCGCGGGCGGCGTCGATGCCGCGCAGCACCTTGGCGAGATCGCCGACGCGGGTGATCTCCTTGAAGCGGTCGGCGCGCAGGGTGTCGAGGCTGATGTTGATGCGTTTCACGCCGGCGTCGCGCAGGGGCGCGGCGTAGCGTTCGAGCTGCGAGCCGTTGGTGGTGATCACCAGCTCCTTGAGTCCGTCGAGGCGCGCGATCTGCTCCATCAGCCAGACGGCGTTGTGGCGCACCAGCGGTTCGCCGCCGGTGACCCGCACCTTGGTGACGCCGAGGCCGACGAAGGTGTTCACGATGCGCAGGCATTCCTCCAGCGTCAGCACCTGGGCGCGTGGCAGGAAGGTCATTTCCTCGGCCATGCAGTAGGTGCAGCGGAAGTCGCAACGGTCGGTGATTGACAGGCGGATGTAGGTGACGTGGCGCCCGTACTTGTCCACCAGCGTGCCGTCCGCGTGTTTCGAGGTCTCGGGCGTGGTGGCGGGAACGAAGCCGGCGAGGGATTCGGGAAGGGCTTCCGGCGTCAGCGATTCGTTGCGCATGGATTCAATGCCTATGGGCGTTCCGGGGAGAACCGGAGGGTGACTGCTTGGGTCTGATTATAGCCAGTTTTGAAGGGCCTTCAATTGGTCTGGATCAAAGAATCGCGCGCCTTCCGGCGGTATTTTCCCATGCGGACGGGAGGGGGGGCGCGCGTTACCGGCGGCTTCGGCGGACGGGCGATCCGAGGGGCAAGGGCAGTTCGTGCCGGACGGGATTTGCGGGCGGCGGAATTTTCCGATTGGAGGAAATTCAGCCGAATCGCCCGTTTCGCCAAAAATGCCGTATTTTCCCCGGTAGCCTTGGCTACAATAGGGTTCCCGTTATGCGGCGCGCATTGGCGCGAGGCGGGCCGAGGGCGGTAGTGAAAACGGGGCCGGAAAACAAAAAAGCCTTGCGGAGCGCAAGGCTTTGGATGTTTCTGGCTCCCCGACCTGGGCTCGAACCAGGGACCTACGGATTAACAGTCCGGCGCTCTACCGACTGAGCTATCGGGGAACAGAGAAGCGCGCATGATAGTCACTCGATGACAGTTCGTCAACAATTGCGAAAAATATGGACCCCAATCTGATTTATGAGAAAACCGCCTCCGGCGAAGAGGCGATGCGCGAGCGCACGCGGGTCGTGCAGCGTAATCTGCGGATGGTGCTGATCCTGGTCGACGGGAAATCCGCTGTTGCGGAACTGTGCGCGAAAACCGGAAATCCGCAGATGACGGAGAATGCGTTGCGCGAGCTGGAGCAGGGCGGTTTCATCGCGCCCCTGCAGGCCGAGGCGCTGTCGCTTTTGCAGCAGAGCCGCAAGGTCGCGCTGGAGATCAAGAGCGCCGCGCTGGAGCCGTTCTCCGAGTTTTCGACTTTTGGCGACAAGAATGCGCCGGCGTCGGGGGAAGCGTCCGCGCCGCCCGGGCCGTCTGTTGCGCAGAGTGCCTACGTGCCCGGCGACCTGTCGAAGAATGGAGGCATGTCGCTCGATTTTTCCGCCGATGCGAAAGAGCGCCTGGGAAAAGCGGAGCTGCTGGCGGTTCGTGGCGAGCGCAGCGGTTTCGGCGCTCGCCTCAAGGGGTTGTTCGGCGGCGGCGCGGCGGGAGACGACGATCTCCGGATCGCCCCGGTCTGGCGCGGTCCGCGCCCGCGCTCGCTCGGCTGGCCGCTCAGGATCGTCTCCGGCGTGCTGCTGATCTGCGCCCTGCTCGGCGCCGTTGCCGCATTCTTTCCGTACGGCCGCTATCTTCCGGAGGTCGAGGCGGGCCTGACGCAGTTGCTCGGGGTGCCGGTGAAAATCCAGTCGATGCACGTCGGCTTCTACCCCCGTCCCGGGTTCTTCCTCGAAGACGTGCGCCTGGGGGGCGACGGACGGCAGCTTCGCGTCGCCGAAATGCGCTTGCAGCCGGCGCCGGGGAGCCTGTTCTCGTCGCGTTTCGTGTTCCGCGAGGTCGAGGCGGAAGGCGTCGAGTTACCGGCGGAAGGCTTGGATGTCCTGCCGGCGGCGCTGGCCGCGTTCGCGCAGCCGTCCGCCGCGTTCGCCATCGAGCACGTGTCGCTCGCGCGTGCGGAAGTGTCCTTGCACGGCCTCGCGCTTTCCGGCCTGGAGGGAGAGATCCGGCTCGACCGGCACGGGGGCTTTCAGGCGCTCTCGCTGCACAGCGCGGAGCGTGGCTTCCGGCTCGAGGCCCGGCCGGCGGCCAAGGGCTTCGAGATCGAGATGGAAGGGCAGAACTGGCATCCGTCGGCGAACGCCTCGTATGTCTTCGATTCGCTGAGCCTTGCCGGGAAGCTGGACGGATCGGCACTTCAGCTATCCGGTCTGGATGCGCGCCTGCTGGGCGGCACGGTGCGCGGCGAGATGCTCCTCGCCGCCGGGAAGCAGGTGAGCGTTTCCGGTCAGCTGGTATATGAACGGATCGACCTCAAGCGCCTGGGCAGCGCCCTCGGCGTCGACTGGCTGCTCGAAGGCGGCGCTTCCGGGAAACTGGTTTTCTCGGGCCTGGCCGACGATTGGCCCGGCCTGCCGGATGCGCTCGAAGGCGGCGGCAATCTCGGCGTCCGGCAAGGCGTGCTGGGCGGCATCGATCTGGCGGAAGCGGTACGCCGGGCGGCGAGCGCGCCGGTGCGCGGCGGCGCGACGCGTTTCGAGCAGATGAACGGCAGCTTGCGTCTGGCGCGGGGCGCCTATCGCCTGTCGGGAACGACGCTGAATTCGGGCCTGATGCATGCGAGCGGATGGCTCGCCGTGAGCCGGGAGCGGCAGCTGAGCGGTGCGCTCGATGTGCGGCTGGGCAGCTCGGCCAGCCAGTTGCGGATGCCGCTGTCGATCGGCGGGACGCTCAAGGTGCCCGAGGTGGCGGCAAGCCGCCCCTGAGTTTCAGGGCAGGGAAGGAAAGCGTCGCGCCAAAGAAAACGCCGGCATGCAGCCGGCGTTTTTCATGGCGGGGAACCGACTCAGAGAACGGCGGCGATGGCGTCGGCCACGTAGTCGATGTTCTTGGTGTTCAGCGCGGCCAGGCAGATGCGGCCGGTGCCGACGGCGTAGATGCCGAACTCGTTCTTCATGCGCTCGACCTGCTCGGCGGAGAGGCCGGTGTAGGAAAACATGCCGCGCTGCTTGACGACGAAGGAGAAGTCCTGGGCGACGCCCTTGGCCTTGAGCTTGTCGACGAGGCTGACGCGCATGGCGCGGATGCGCTCGCGCATGCCGGCAAGTTCGTCTTCCCACATCTGGCGCAGTTCGGGATTCGAGAGGACCGCCGCGACCACCGCGCCGCCGTGGATCGGCGGGTTGGAGTAGTTGGTGCGGATGACGCGCTTGACCTGCGACAGCACGCGGGCGGCCTCGTCCTTGCCGGAGGTGACGACCGACAGGGCGCCGACGCGTTCGCCGTACAGCGAGAAGGACTTGGAGAAGGAGCTGGAGACGAAGAACTGCAGGCCGGAGGCGGCGAACAGGTTGAGCGCCAGCGCGTCCTCGGCGATGCCGTCGGCGAAGCCCTGGTAGGCCATGTCGATGAACGGGATCAGGCCGCGCGCGCGGATCGCGTCGATCGTTTCGCGCCACTGCGCTTCCGTCAGGTCGGCGCCGGTCGGGTTGTGGCAGCAGGCGTGCAGGACGATGATCGAGCCGGCCGGCAGCGCGTTCAGCTTGGCCTTCATGCCCTCGAAGTTCACGCCGCGCGTGGCGGCGTCGTAATAGGGGTAGACGTCGACCGGGAAGCCGGCGGACTCGAACAGCGCGCGGTGGTTTTCCCAGCTCGGGTCGCTGATATAGACGGTGGCGCCGGGCTGCAGGCGCTTCAGGAAATCGGCACCGACCTTCAGCGCGCCGGTGCCGCCGAGCGCTTCGACGGTGACCACGCGGCCTTCGGCGAGCAGCGAGGACTCCTTGCCGAAGAGCAGGGTCTGCACGGCCTGGTTGTAGGCACCGAGACCTTCGATCGGCTGGTAGCCGCGCGGCGGCATGGTTTCCAGGCGGGCTTTCTCGGCCACCTTGACGGCGCCGAGCAGCGGAATCTTGCCGTTGTCGTCAAAATACACGCCGACGCCGAGGTTGACCTTGGTCGTGCGGGTGTCGGCGTTGAACGATTCGTTCAGGCCGAGAATCGGATCGCGTGGAGCCATCTCCACTGCGGCGAAGATCGAAGAAGTCATGGGCACTCCAGAATTTGCCAGTCGAAGCGGCGTGCTTGCAGCCGCGAATTGCGAAATAATGCGAACTTATCCGTCGTCCGGCCTCCCTCATCGGGAGACGCTGCCGGCGACGGCCGGTGTTGAAACAGCCAAGAATTCTATCATGCCGAGTTCCCCGCAATCCTCCGAAAAACCTTCGTTCGTCACTTTCGAGGGGAGTCCGTTCCGGCTGCATCAGCCTTTCCCGCCGGCCGGCGATCAGCCGACGGCGATCGCCCTGCTGGTCGAAGGCATCGAGGACGGCCTGTCCTTCCAGACCCTGCTCGGCGTGACCGGCTCGGGCAAGACCTACACGATGGCCAACGTCATCGCCCGCACCGGTCGCCCGGCGCTCGTGCTGGCGCCGAACAAGACGCTGGCGGCGCAGCTCTACTCCGAATTCCGCGAATTCTTTCCGGAGAACGCGGTCGAGTACTTCGTCTCCTACTACGACTACTACCAGCCGGAAGCCTACGTGCCGGCGCGCGACCTGTTCATCGAGAAGGATTCGTCGATCAACGACCACATCGAGCAGATGCGCCTGTCGGCGACCAAGAGCCTGCTCGAGCGGCGCGACGTGGTGATCGTCGCCACCGTTTCGTGCATCTACGGCATCGGCGACCGCGACGAATACCACAAGATGATTCTCACCATGCGCGTCGGCGACCGCATGGGGCAGCGCGACGTGATCAAGCGCCTGTCCGAGATGCAGTACGAGCGCAACGAGATCGACTTCCATCGCGGCACCTTCCGCGTGCGCGGCGACGTGATCGACGTCTTTCCGGCCGAGCATGCTGAGCACGCGATCCGCATCTCGCTGTTCGACGACGAGATCGAGGCGCTGCAGCTGTTCGATCCGCTGACCGGCCATCTGCAGCACAAGCTGGCACGCTTCACCGTGTTCCCGTCGTCGCACTACGTGACGCCGCGCGCCACCGTGCTGCGTGCGATCGAGGCGATCAAGGAGGAGCTGCGCCTGCGCATCGAGTTCTTTCACCGCGAAAGCCGGCTGGTGGAGGCGCAGCGCATCGAGCAGCGCACCCGCTTCGATCTCGAGATGCTCGACCAGCTGGGGTTCTGCAAAGGCATCGAAAACTATTCGCGCCACCTCTCGGGGCGCAAGCCGGGCGAAGCGCCGCCGACCCTGCTCGATTACCTGTCCTCCGACGCGCTGATGTTCATCGACGAGTCGCACGTCGCGATCTCCCAGATCGGCGCCATGTACAAGGGTGACCGCTCGCGCAAGGAGAATCTCGTCGACTACGGCTTTCGCCTGCCGTCGGCGCTCGACAACCGGCCGCTCAAGTTCGAGGAGTACGAGCGTCTGATGCGGCAGACGGTCTTCGTTTCGGCGACGCCGGCCGAGTACGAGCGCACGCATCAGGGACAGGTCGTCGAGCAGGTGGCGCGTCCGACTGGACTGGTCGATCCGGTGATCATCGTGCGTCCGGCGTCGACGCAGGTCGACGATCTGCTCTCCGAAATCCAGGCGCGCATCGCGGTTGACGAGCGCGTGCTGGTCACGACGCTGACCAAGCGCATGTCCGAGGACTTGACCGACTATCTCGGCGAGCACGGCATCCGCGTGCGCTACCTGCACTCGGACATCGACACCGTCGAGCGCGTCGAGATCATCCGCGACCTGCGTCTCGGCGAATTCGACGTGCTGGTCGGCATCAACCTGCTGCGTGAAGGGCTGGACATTCCCGAGGTCTCGCTGGTCGCCATCCTCGACGCCGACAAGGAAGGCTTTCTGCGCTCCGAGCGCTCGCTGATCCAGACCATCGGCCGCGCTGCCCGTCACCTGAACGGCACGGCAATCCTCTATGCCGACCGGGTGACCGACTCGATGCAGCGCGCCATGGCCGAAACCGAGCGCCGGCGGACCAAGCAGATCCATTTCAACGAAACGCACGGCATCACCCCGAAGGGCGTCTCGAAACGCATCAAGGACATCATCGACGGCGTCTACGACGCCGAGGGCGCGCAGCGCGAATTGAAGGCCGCGCAGCAGCAGGCCAGCTACGAGGCGATGAGCGAGAAGCAGGTGGCGCGCGAGATCAAGCGGCTGGAAAAGGCGATGCTCGAACACGCGAAAAACCTCGAGTTCGAAAAGGCGGCGGCGGCGCGCGACGAATTGTTCCGCATCAAGGAGCAGGTCTTCGGTGCGGCCAAGCGCGACACCGGCCTCGATGCCTGAGTTTATGACAAAGGCTTGCGTCTAGGCCTTTTGGCAATCTTTCGGTCGGAGCGCCAAGCGGGTAATATCGAACGAAGCGAAGATTGACGCGCCTTCTAACGACGCAGAATGCCGGGAAGCGAACGGCATCCTGCCCGAACAGGGAACCGATACGCGGATGATTAAAGTCTTGTTCGTATGCATGGGAAATATCTGCCGTTCGCCGACGGCGGAAGGTGTCTTTCGCCACTTCCTGCGCCTCAACCGGCTCGAGGGGCGGGTCGAGGTCGATTCGGCCGGCACGCACGGCTATCACGTCGGCGAGGCGCCCGACCCGCGCACCCAGCGCGCGGCGGCCAGCCGCGGCTACGACCTGAGCAACATGCGGGCGCGCAAGGTGGCGCCGCAGGATCTCGACTACTTCGATCTGATCCTCGCCATGGATCACAACAACCTCGAAACGCTTAAGCGCATCTGTCCGCCCGAGAAGTATGAAAAGCTCGGGCTCTTCATGAGCTACTCGCACAACTTCGACGACGACGAAGTGCCCGATCCGTACTACGGCCTGGGACACGGCTTCGATCTCGTGCTCGACATGGTCGAGGACGCATCGCAGGGCCTGCTGGGGACGATCGTCAAACGCCTGAAGCCGCCACCCGAGATTCCGGGCGGCGTGCTGCACAAGCAGGCCTCCAAAGCCTGAAGAGCCGGCGGCGCACAAGGACTCGCCGCGCCTGGCCGGAAAAGGCGCGGTGAACGAAAAAACGGGGCGCCGCAGCGCCCCGTTTGCTTTTGCAGGCAGCTAGCCTACTTTTGCGTTTCGACCATGACCAGCGGCTCATCCGCCGCCACGGCGGGGGCCGAACGGGTACGCCGCGGGCGCACGGGCTCGACCGGCGCCGTTTCCGGTTGCCAGTTCTTCACCTTGTCGCTGCTGGTTTCGACCATGACGAGACCGCTCTGCTCGAGCGCTTTGTCGAGATCGACGGCCGGCGCTGCGGCAACGGGGGCAGCGGCAGGCACCGCAGGCGCTTCGACCGGAGCCTCTTCCGCGACGGGCTGGACGAGCGGAGCGGCAAGCATCGGCTCGGGCGTCTCTGCGACCGGAGCAACTGCGGCAACGACGGGAGCGACTTCATCCGCGACGGTTTCGGTCGCGACCGTTTCGACGGCAGCCGCAGGTGCGGCGGCTTCTTCGGCCGGGGCCGCGACGGCTGGAGCCGTTTCGATCGCGACGACCGGCTCGACAGCCGGAGCCGCGACTTCGACCGACGGCGCGGCCAGGGCGGCTTCGCTGGTCTCGACAGCAGGAGCACTCTCGGTTGCGGCTTGAGCGGCGGCAGTCAATTCCGCATTTTCAGCGGCGTGCACTTCGCCCGCGTTCTCGACCCGCTCACCGCGCTCGCGACGACCGCCGCGGCGACCGCGACGACGACCGGCGGACGCGCCTTCTTCGGCGTTCTGCTCGGGGGCGTTGGCGACGCCTTCGGCCAGGGCGGCCGCCGGCACTGCAATCTTCGCATCGGGATTCGGTGCGGCGGCGTTCTGCTCCTTGCGCTCGCCACGCGGCTCGCCGCGCTGACGACGCGGTTCGCGTCCTTCCTTGGGCTCACGCGGTTCGCGCGGTTCGCGCGGTTCGCGGGGTTCCCGCGCTTCGCGAGGCTCGCGCTGCTTCTGGTTCTCGTCGCGCGGCGGACGCGGTTCGCGTGCCTCCTTCGGCTCGCGGTTGCCACGGGATTCGCGACCTTCGCGCTCTTCGTCGCGACGGTTGTTGTTGCGCCCGCCGCGACGTCCGTCGCGCTGACCTTCACGCTGGCCGGCGGGGCGCGGCTTCTTCGCCGGCTCGGGAGCCGGTTCGGCTTGGCGGTTGCCGCGGAACCAGGAGAATATCTTGGCGATGATGCCTTCGCCGGAAGCCGCGGCTTGCGCTACGGGCGCCTTGGGCTTGTCGACGCTGACCGGTGCCGGTTGCGCCGGCGTGATGTTCTTGATCGCCGCTTCCTGGCGCGGAGGCTTGGCTTCGCTGGCGCCGGAGGGCTGCTTGGAAGATTCCTCGACCGGCTGATCGACCATCTTGTAGGACGGCTGCTGCAGGTCTTCCTGATTCAGATCGTCGTGGCGCAGGCGAACGATGCTGTGGGCCGGCGTTTCGAGATGAATGTTGGGGATCAGCAGGATGTTGACCTTGTGGCGCAGTTCGATCGCCTGGATGTCGGCACGCTTCTCGTTGAGCAGGAAGGTGGCGACGTCGACCGGAACCTGCGTATGCACGGCGGCCGTGTTGTCCTTCATCGCTTCCTCTTCGAGGATGCGCAGAATGTGCAGGGCGGCCGATTCGGCGCTGCGGATGTGGCCGGTGCCGGTGCAGCGCGGGCAGGGGATGTAGCTGGTTTCGGCGAGGGCAGGGCGCAGACGCTGGCGCGACAGTTCCATCAGGCCGAAGCGGCTGATCTTGCCGGTTTGCACGCGGGCGCGGTCGAAGCGCAGGGCTTCGCGCAGGCGGGTTTCCACCTCGCGCTGGTTGCGCTGGCTTTCCATGTCGATGAAGTCGATCACGATCAGGCCGCCGAGGTCGCGCAGGCGGAGCTGACGGGCGACTTCCTCGGCTGCTTCGAGGTTGGTCTTGAACGCCGTTTCCTCGATGTCCGAACCGCGCGTGGCGCGCCCGGAGTTGACGTCGACCGAAACCAGGGCTTCGGTGTGGTCGATCACGATGGCGCCGCCGGCCGGCAGGTTCACCTGGCGCGAGTAGGCCGATTCGATCTGGTGTTCGATCTGGAAGCGCGAGAAGAGCGGCACGTCGTCGCGATAGCGCTTGACGCGGTTCACGTTGCCGGGCATCACGTGCGCCATGAACTGCTGCGCCTGCTCGAAGACCTCGTCGGTATCGATCAGGATTTCGCCGATTTCAGGCTGGAAATAATCGCGGATCGCGCGGATCACCAGGCTGCCTTCCTGATAGATCAGGAACGCGCCCTTCTGCTGGTCGGCGGCGCCGTCGATGGCTTTCCACAACTGCATCAGGTAGTTGAGGTCCCACTGCAGTTCTTCCGCGCTGCGGCCGATGGCCGCGGTGCGGGCGATCAGGCTCATGCCTTGCGGCACCTGGAGCTGATCCATGATCTCGCGCAGTTCGGCGCGCTCGTCGCCTTCGACGCGGCGGGAAACGCCGCCGCCGCGCGGGTTGTTCGGCATCAGCACGAGGTAGCGGCCGGCCAGGCTGACGAAGGTGGTCAGCGCGGCGCCCTTGTTGCCGCGCTCGTCCTTGTCGACCTGAACGATCAGTTCCTGGCCTTCGCGCAGCGCTTCCTTGATGGTCGCGCGACCGGCATCCAGACCTTGCTGGAAATAGGCGCGGGAAACTTCCTTGAAGGGGAGAAAACCATGCCGCTCGGCGCCGTAATCGATGAAGGCGGCCTCGAGGCTGGGCTCGATGCGGGTGATGACACCCTTGTAGATGTTGCTCTTTCTTTGTTCTTTGGCGGCCGATTCAATGTCGAGGTCAATCAGTTTCTGACCATCGACAATGGCGACACGGAGTTCTTCGGCCTGTGTCGCATTGAAGAGCATGCGTTTCATTAATGGGCTCCCGCGCGCATTGCCGGGGGGAGCGCCTTGTGCAGGCAGCGACGGATTAGTTGGGGGTGGGACGCTTCATGGGCTTTCCGGAACGGCAACTAATAAGAATGTCTCGCTGGGTTTGTTTTTCTTCGGACCCTGGATGTCAGGGGCCGGGAATCTGCTTGGGGCGGTCCGAACGTGCTAGGCGCGCGCAAATCAAGTAGTATCGCTACTTTTGGTGAGCGTACTTAACCAGGTGATTTGCGTTGGATGATCTTGCGCAGGTTGGCGCAAGCGAGGCGGCTGAGGCCTGCCGGAAAGTGCGTCGCAATTGCTTTACAATCGGCGCCGCTCGACGGTCTCACGGGTCAGCGCCTCTTTCAAACCGAGACGCAAATCAAGTCCAGTATATTCAAAATGGCCGAAGTTAGCAAAAGTTCAGTATCACAGGCCATCATCAGCGAGGACGAGCAGGGACAGCGCCTCGACAACTTTCTTCTGCGGATCTGCAAAGGCGTGCCCAAGAGCCACGTCTACCGTATCTTGCGCAGTGGCGAGGTGAGGGTTAACAGCAAGCGCTGCGAAGCGTCCTATCGCCTGCAACTGGGCGACGTGCTGCGGATTCCGCCGGTGCGTATCGCGCAGAAGGCCGAGGAAGTCGTCGCCGGCGCCGAGTTCAAGGCCGAGTTGCCCATCCTTTACGAAGACGAGGCGATGCTCGTGATCGACAAGCCGGCCGGCATCGCGGTGCATGGCGGCAGCGGCGTCAGTTTCGGCGTGATCGAGGCGCTGCGCCGGCAGCGGCCGCAGGCGCGTTTCCTGGAGCTGGCGCATCGGCTCGACCGCGAAACCTCGGGCATCCTGCTGGTTGGGAAAAAGCGCTCGGCGCTGGTCGCCCTGCACGACATGTTCCGCGAGGGCGGTGCCGGGACCGGCGGACGCGGGGCCGATAAACGTTATCTGGTTCTCGTGAGCGGGCGCTGGATGGACCCCGTACGCAATGTGCGCCTGCCGCTGCTCAAGTATCTGCTCGACTCCGGCGAGCGCCGCGTGCGCGTGGCGGAAGACGGCAAGGCGTCGCATACGGTGTTTCGCCTGCTGGCCCGCTGGGAGAATTTCAGCCTGCTCGAGGCGGAACTGAAAACCGGTCGCACTCATCAGATTCGCGTGCATCTTGCCCATCTCGGCTTCCCTATCGCCGGCGATGAAAAATACGGGGATTTCTCGTTGAACAAGGCGCTGCCGCGTACCGGTTTGAAGCGCATGTTTCTCCATGCATGGCGGATGTGCTTGCCGCATCCGCTCGGCGGCGAGGCATTGTCGCTGGAAGCGCCGTTGCCGGAAGGTCTGCAAGGGTTTTTGCGGCAGTTGTCGCTAAAGGAAACGCAGGATTATGGCGAAAAGATTTGACCTGCTGGTGTTCGACTGGGACGGCACCTTGCTCGATTCGGCCGGGGCGATCGTCGCGGCGATCCAGGCGGCGTGCCGCGACCTCGAATTGCCCGAACCCTCAGACGAGCGGGCGCGTCATGTAATCGGCCTGGGTTTGGGCGAGGCGTTGCGCCACGCGGTTCCCGAACTTCCCGAGCAGCGTTATCCGCAAATGGTGGACCGCTATCGTCATCACTACCTGTCGCGTGACCACGAGCTGCGGTTGTTCGACGGCGCGGCGGAGTTGGTCGCTGAGCTTGCCGGTGCCGGCTTCACGCTCGCGGTCGCTACCGGGAAAAGTCGCGTGGGACTCGACCGCGCGTTGAAGGCGAGCGGTCTGGGGGCTTATTTCCAGGCGTCGCGCTGCGCCGACGAGTGCTTCTCCAAGCCGCATCCGCAGATGCTCGAGGAGTTGATGCAGGAATTTGCCGTCGCGCCGGAGCGGACGCTGATGATCGGTGACACGACGCACGACCTGCAGATGGCCCGAAACGCCGGCGTTGCCAGCCTGGGCGTGGCTTATGGCGCGCATCCGGCTGCGGCGCTCGATGCGCTGGCGCCGCTGGCGCGTCTGCAAAAAGTCGAGGAGCTGGCGGCGTGGTTGCGGACGCACGCCTGATCTGCGCTTCGGACGAGCTGCACGACGGCGGCGCCGGCGTCCGCTTTGCCGTCGTGCGGCACGGCCATGAAGAGCCGGCTTTTGCCGTGCGCTTCAGGAGGCGGGTATTCGCTTATTACAATCGCTGCGCCCATGTGCCGGTCGAGCTCGACTGGCAGCCCGGGGAGTTCTTCGACGATTCCGGGCTATACTTGATTTGCACAACGCATGGCGCCCTCTATGCCCCCGAGTCCGGCCGCTGTCTGGGCGGCCGTTGTAACGGCAAGGGCTTGGCGCCGCTTCCCGTCGAAGAGCGGGAAGGGTTCGTCTATTTCATCCCGGAAGAGTGAATATCTTGGAAACGCCTCAGAACGACCCGCAATGGGAACGCAATCTGCTTGAGAAAATCGCCATGTCGTCGCTCCAGGAACAGCGGGCGAAACGGCGCTGGGGAATTTTCTTCAAGCTGGCAGGTCTAGCCTATCTGGTCGCGGTGCTGGCGCTGGTGGTCGATTGGGGCGCATCGGAAAAGCTCACGGAAGGCAAGCATACTGCGCTGATCTACCTGCGCGGGACGATCGAAGCGTCCGGAGAGGCCAGCGCGGAAAAAATCAATGGCGCCTTGCAGTCGGCTTTCGAGGACAAGGGGACGGCCGGAGTGATCCTGCGCATCAACAGCCCGGGCGGCAGTCCGGTGCAGTCGGGCATCGTCTACGACGAGATCCGGCGCCTGCGCGCCAAGCACGCCGATATTCCGCTGTATGTGGTGGTGGAAGATCTCTGCGCGTCGGGCGGGTATTACATCGCTTCGGCGGCCGACAAGATTTTCGTCGACAAGGCCAGCATCGTCGGCTCGATCGGTGTGCTGATGGACGGCTTCGGTTTCACGGGCACGATGGACAAGCTCGGCGTCGAGCGCCGCTTACTGACGGCGGGTGAGAACAAGGGCTTTCTCGACCCCTTCTCGCCACAGGACATGAAGCAGAAGGAGCACGCCAAGCTCCTGCTGGGCGAGATTCACAAGCAGTTCATCGAGGTGGTGCGCCAGGGGCGCGGCAAGCGCCTCAAGGAAACCCCGGAAATGTTCTCCGGCCTGATGTGGACGGGGAGCCAGAGCATCGAACTCGGGCTGGCCGACGGTTTCGGGACGGTCGATTCCGTGGCGCGCGACGTGATCAAGGCAGAGAAGGTTCTCGATTACTCGGTCAAGGAAAACATCGCCGAGCGTTTTGCCAAGCGCTTCGGGGCGGATATGGCGAAAGGCATCGCCTTCCGCCTGTTCGGCGACGAGCCGGTCTCGCTGCGCTAAGCCTGCAGGAGGAATACCGTCGGGCGCCGGTCGAATTCCGGCTGGGTCCGGCGGCGCCATTCCTCGCAGCTGTGCGTCGCGATGCTTTCGGACTCCAGCGTCAGATTCGTCGCAACGCAGATGCGCGTGCCGGGCGCGCAGGCTTTCAGGAGCGTTTCGAGCATTTGCCGGTTGCGATAGGGCGTTTCGATGAAAATCTGCGTTCGTCTCTCCTGGCGCGAATCCTTCTCCAGATCCCGCAGTTTCTTTAATCGCTCTTCCTCCTTGACCGGCAGGTAGCCGTGGAAGGCGAAGTTCTGACCCGACAGACCCGACCCCATCAGGGCCAGCAGGATCGCCGACGGGCCGACCAGCGGCGCAACGCGAATCCCGCGCTCCTGTGCGAGCGCCACCAGGTTGGCGCCGGGGTCGGCGACCGCCGGGCAACCCGCTTCCGAAATCAATCCAACGTCGACGCCCGCAAGCAGGGGGGCGAGCAGGCCGGGAAGGGCGCTGCTCGGTGTGTGCTCGCTGAGTTCATGGATTTCGATCTGCTGTATCGGCGTTTCGCTGGGCAGTGCCTTCAAGAAGGCGCGCGCCGATTTCGCATTCTCCGCGACGAAATGTTTGAGCTGTTTGGCGCAGACCAGTGCGGCGTGGGGGAGGGTCAGATCGGGCGGCGTTTGGCCGAGAGGGACGGGGATCAGGTAGAGCGTTCCATTACTCATAAATTGCTTTAGGTTTTTGCTCTATTTTGTTGATTAAATTACGCGAATTTCTTCTTCTCTGAAGAGGTCGCAGAGGGCGATCAGCGGCAGTCCGACCAGCGCGTTGGGGTCTTCGCCTTCCATTCTTGCGATGACCGCGATGCCGAGTCCTTCCGATTTGGCGCTGCCGGCGCAGTTGTACGGCTTTTCCTTGCGCAGGTAGTTGTCGATTTCATCGTCGTCGAGATGACGGAAGGTCACCATGGTCGGGACCCCGCGGACACGCGCCGTTCCCGTTTTCGCGTTGAGCAGGCAAAGACCGGTGAAGAAATTGACGCTGCGACCGCGCATGGTCTGCAACTGGAGGGCGGCGTTTTCGTGGGTGCCGGGTTTGCCGAAGACGCGCCCGTCCAGGCAGGCGACCTGGTCGCTGCCAATAATGAGTGCATTGGGGAATCTCTTCGCCACGGCGCGCGCCTTGGCTTCCGACAGCCGCAGCGCGGTAGCCTCCGGGGTTTCACCGGCGAGCGGCGTTTCATTGACCTCGGGATTTGCGATTTCAAAGGGCAGGCCGAGGCGGGCGAGCAGTTCACGGCGGAACGGCGAGGTGGAAGCGAGGACGATTTGCGGGGTGGACATGAGAGAGTCGGCAAGGAAGTTGCGCCAAGTCCGCGACGAATCAGAAAAAAATCCGAATAAAGTGCGCCGTCGCTTTGACTTCGAAAGCCGAAAATAATATCATGCGCGCCTTATGTCGCAACAGATAGTGATTGACAGCCTGACGTTTGCTCGCGAAAAGGGCTCTCTGCAAGGTGAGTTGCAGGTCGCCAGTCTAAGCCGGGTGCTCGATGCGCTGGCGGATTCTGCCGGTTCTTTGGCTTACCGTGTCGAGGGCCGGAAGAGTGCGCGCGATCGGGCGCAGTTGCTGCTGCAAGTCAGTGGCGTGCTGTTGCTGCAGTGTCAGAGGTGTCTCGACGGGATTGAGTTCAAGGTCGAGATAAATAGCCTGCTCGAACTTGTCGAAGACGAAAACGATCTGACGCAGGAAGAACTGGAGGACGACTCCAGGGATTTTCTTCCGGCCCGGAAAGAATTCGATGTGGTGGCGCTGATCGAGGACGAAGTGATTCTCGCCTTGCCGTCGGCGCCGCGTCACGAGAGTTGTGCCACGCCCGAGGCTGGGCGCGGGGAGGCGAAACCTTCGCCGTTCGCCGTGCTCGCTGGCCTCAAGGGCAAGGCGTAGTGAATTTGATTTAAGGAGTTAGATATGGCCGTTCAACAGAACAAGAAGTCCCCGTCCAAGCGCGGTATGCATCGTGCCCACGATTTCCTGACCAACCCGCCGCTGGCCGTCGAGCCGACGACCGGTGAAGTGCATCTGCGCCACCACGTCAGCCCGTCCGGCTACTACCGCGGCAAGAAGGTTGCCAAGGGCAAGGGCGAGTAATATCTCAAGATCGGGCAGGCAGTTTCCCGCAAGGGTAAGCTGCCTGCCCTTTCTTTTGCCTACAATCTGATGACAATCACTGTCGCCATCGACTGCATGGGTGGGGATCACGGTCCCTCCGTCACCGTCCCGGCGGCGCTCGGTTTCGTGCGTTCTCACGATGACGTGCGCGTCGTTCTCGTTGGCCTGGAAGAAAGAATCCGGCCCCTGCTCGGCAATGTTGCGGACCCTAGGGTTTTCGTCCGCCATGCGAGCGAGGTGGTGGCCATGGACGAGCCTCCGGCGCTCGCCTTGCGTAACAAGAAGGATTCGTCGATGCGCGTGGCGATCAACCTCGTCAAGCATGGCGAGGCCGATGCCTGCGTTTCGGCCGGCAATACCGGCGCCTTGATGGCCATCTCGCGCTTCGTGCTCAAGATGCTGCCCGGTATCGACCGGCCGGCGATCTGCGCCATCCTGCCGACTACCACCGGCCACACCCACGTCCTCGATCTCGGCGCCAACGTCGATTGCGCGCCCGAGCACTTGCTGCAGTTCGGCATCATGGGCGCTTCGCTGGTCTCGGCCATCGAGCACAAGGACCGGCCGACGGTCGGCATCCTCAATATCGGGGAAGAGGACATCAAGGGTAACGATGTCGTCAAGCGCGCCGCCGAGCTGCTCAAGGATTCCGGTCTGAATTTCATCGGCAACGTCGAGGGCGACGGCGTCTACAAGGGCGAGGCGGAAGTCGTCGTCTGCGACGGCTTCGTCGGCAACGTGGCGCTGAAGGCTTCGGAGGGGCTGGCCCAGATGATGGCCACTTTCCTGCGCCAGGAGTTCAGCCGCAATCTGCTGACCAAGCTCATCGCACTGATCGCCATGCCGGTTCTCAACAACTTCAAGAAGCACGTCGACCACCGGCGCTACAACGGGGCCAGTCTGCTCGGGCTGAAGGGCATCGTCGTCAAGAGCCACGGTTCGGCCGATACCTTCGCCTTCGCCAATGCCCTGGGGCGTGCCGCCGATGCCGCGCGTACCGGCGTGCTGGCCCGAATCACCGAACGCGTCGCGCAGCAGCAGCCGCTGCAGGAGAGTGCATAGCATGTTCGCCCGGATCGCCGGCGTCGGCAGTTATCTGCCGGGGCAGGCCGTGAGCAACGACGACCTCGTTCTGCGAGGAATTGAAACCAGCGACGAGTGGATCGTCAGCCGAACCGGCATCAAGGCCCGCCATCTCGCCGAGCCGGGCCAGACGTCCAGCGACCTCGCGCTCGAAGCCAGTCGCCGCGCCCTGGACATGGCCGGCGTCGATGTCGCCGACATCGACCTGATCATCGTCGCCACGTCCACCCCGGATTTTATTTTTCCGAGCACCGCCTGTCTGCTGCAGGGCAAGCTCGGCAATCGCGGCGCCACGGCATTCGACGTGCAGGCGGTCTGCAGCGGTTTCGTCTATGCGCTGACCATCGCCGAGAAATTCATTCGCTCGGGCAGCAACAAGAAGGCGCTGGTCGTTGGTGCCGAGGTTTTCTCGCGCATTCTCGACTGGAACGATCGCGGTACGTGCGTACTGTTCGGCGACGGCGCAGGCGCCGTGGTGCTCGAGGCGTCCGACCGGCCCGGCATCCTGGCCAGCGCACTGCACGCCGATGGCGCGCACCACGGCATCCTTTCCGTTCCGGGCAACGTTTGCGGCGGGCAGGTGACCGGCGATCCCTTCCTGCGCATGGATGGGCAGGCGGTCTTCAAGTTCGCCGTGCGCGTTCTGGCCGATGTCGCGCGCGAGTGCTGCGCCGCGGCTGACGTGCTTCCGGCGGACGTCGACTGGCTGATTCCGCACCAGGCCAATATCCGCATCATCGAAGCGACGGCCAGAAAAATGGGACTCGGCATGGACAAGGTGATCGTCACCGTCGATCGCCACGGCAACACCTCGGCCGCCTCGGTGCCGCTGGCCCTCGACGCCGCCGTGCGCGACGGGCGCCTCCAGCGCGGCCAGAAGGTGATGCTCGAAGGCGTCGGCGGCGGTTTCACCTGGGGCGCCGTGCTGCTCGAGTTTTAAGGAGAAAAAATGGCTTTTGCATTCGTTTTTCCCGGTCAGGGATCGCAGTCGGTCGGCATGATGGCCGCCTACGGCGATTCGCCCGTTGTTCGCGCCACCTTCGACGAAGCCTCGGCCGCTCTCGGCCAGGATCTGTGGCAGTTGGTCGCCGAAGGCCCGGCCGAAGCGTTGGCGCAGACGGTCAATACGCAGCCGGTGATGCTGACCGCGGCGATTGCTGCCTACCGCCTGTGGCTCAAAAAGGGCGGCAAACTTCCAGCGGTGGTCGCCGGCCACAGCCTGGGTGAATATTCGGCGCTGGTCGCCGCCGGCGTCATCGCCTTCACGGACGCGGTGCCGCTCGTCCGCCTGCGCGCCGCTGCGATGCAGGAAGCGGTGCCGGTCGGCACCGGCGCGATGGCCGCCATCCTGAACCTCGACGACGACAAGATTCGCGAAGCCTGCGCCGAAGCGGCGGCGGGCGAGGTGGTCGAGCCGGTCAATTTCAACGCGCCGGGGCAGACCGTGATCGCCGGCAGCAAGGCGGCGGTCGAGCGCGCCTGCGAGGCGTGCAAGGCGCGCGGCGCCAAGCGCGCGGTGCTGCTGCCGGTGTCGGCGCCCTTCCATTCGTCGCTGATCCGTCCGGCCGCCGACAAGCTCGCCGCACGTCTGGCCGAACTGGATTTCGCCGTGCCGCAGATTCCGGTGGTCAACAACGTCGACGTGGCGATCGAGGGCGATCCCGCGCGCATCAAGGATGCGCTGATCCGCCAGGCCTATTCGCCGGTGCGCTGGGTCGAGACGATCCAGAAAATGGGCGCGCTCGGAGTGACGACGATCGCCGAGTGCGGTCCCGGCAAGGTGCTGGCCGGCCTGACCAAGCGCTGCGCCGAAGGCGTTGCGGGCCTGGCGCTGGCCGATCTCGCGGCGATCGAAGCCGCTGTTTCGACTCTGGAGTAAATCATGCTGAACGGACAAGTTGCCCTGGTGACCGGCGCCTCGCGCGGCATCGGCCAGGCTATCGCCCTCGAACTGGGGAAGCTCGGCGCCACCGTCGTCGGAACCGCGACAAGCGCCGACGGCGCCGCCAAGATTTCGGCCTATCTCGCGGCCGCGGGCATCAAGGGCGAGGGCGCCGTACTGGAGGTTCGCGATGCCGAGCAGATCGATGCGTTGATCGGCAGCATCGAAAAGGCGCATGGCGCCGTCGCCGTGCTCGTCAACAACGCCGGCATCACGCGCGACAACATCTCGATGCGCCTCAAGGACGACGAGTGGGATGCCGTGCTCGACACCAATCTCAAAGCCGTTTTCCGTCTGTCCAAGGCGGTCATGCGCGGCATGATGAAAGCGCGCAACGGGCGCATCATCAACGTCACGTCGGTGGTCGGCCATGCCGGCAATCCAGGGCAGGCCAACTACTGCGCCGCCAAGGCCGGCGTCGCCGGCATGAGCCGTTCGCTGGCCCGCGAACTGGGCAGCCGCAACATCACGGTCAACTGCGTGGCGCCGGGCTTCATCGACACCGACATGACCAAGGTGCTCGAAGAGAAGCAAAAGGAGTCGCTGATCGCCGGGATTCCGCTGGGTCGCCTCGGTCGCCCCGAAGATATCGCGGCGGCGGTCGCCTTCCTGGCTTCGCCCTCGGCCGCCTACGTGACCGGCACGACGATCCACGTCAACGGCGGGATGTACATGGATTAACCGCCCATTCGGGCAATTGCGGCCGGTGCCTTGCGATTTGGTAAGCGCCGGTCATTTTGGTAGAATAGTACGGTTTGTTTCAAACCTGAACTTGGGGAAGGAGCCCTCTAATGGAAAACATCGAACAACGCGTCAAGAAGATCGTCGCCGAACAACTCGGCGTCAATGAAGCTGATATCAAGAACGAATCCTCGTTCGTTGATGATCTTGGCGCCGATTCGCTGGATACGGTCGAACTGGTGATGGCCCTCGAAGAAGAATTCGAGTGCGAAATCCCGGACGAGCAAGCTGAGAAGATCACCACCGTCCAGCAAGCGATCGACTACGTCCTCAGCAACAAGAAGTAAAGCACTTCCCCCCTGCGGAACTTCCCTGCGGGCCGGCCTTCGCGCCGGCCCACTAGCAAGCGGGGAGTCTCCGACTCGCATTCCCCAAATTTCTCCCGGAGCATACGTTGACACGTCGTAGAGTCGTCATCACCGGCCTTGGAATCATTTCTCCGGTCGGAAACACCGTCGAGCAAGCTTGGCAGAACATTTTGGCAGGCCGCTCCGGGATCGACCGGATCACCCGCTTCGACGTTTCGAGCTTCCCCGTGCAGATCGCCGGCGAGGTCAAGAACTTCGACATCGGCCAGTACCTCGCGCCGAAAGAGTCGCGCCGCATGGATACCTTCATCCATTACGGCATGGCTGCCGGCATCGAGGCCATCAAGGACGCCGGTCTGGAAGCCCATCCGGCCAATGCCGAACGCATCGGCATCGCCATCGGTTCCGGGATCGGCGGTCTGCCGCTGATCGAAAACACGCACGACGACTATCTGGCCGGCGGCGTGCGCAAGGTTTCTCCCTTCTTCGTTCCCGGGTCGATCATCAACATGATCTCCGGCAACCTGTCGATCATGTACGGCTTCACGGGTCCGAACATCGCCCTGGTGACCGCCTGCACGACGGGCACGCACAGCATCGGCGAGGCTGGCCGCATCATCGAGTACGGCGACGCCGACATCATGATCGCGGGCGGCGCCGAAGCGACGGTTTCGCCGCTCGGTCTCGGCGGTTTCTGTGCCGCGCGCGCCCTGTCGACGCGCAACGACGACCCGGCGACGGCAAGCCGTCCGTGGGACAAGGATCGCGACGGTTTCGTACTGGGCGAGGGCGCCGGCGTGGTGGTGCTCGAAGAGTACGAGCACGCCAAGGCGCGCGGCGCACGCATTTACGGCGAGCTGGCCGGTTTCGGCATGAGCGCCGACGCCAACCACATGACCGCGCCCTGCGAGGACGGTAGCGGCGCGGCCCGCTGCATGGCCGCCGCGCTGCGCAATGCGCGCATGAATCCCGAGGACATCCAGTACGTCAATGCGCACGGCACCTCGACGCCGCTGGGCGATCTGGCCGAAACGATCGCGGTCAAGCGCGCTTTCGGCGAGCATGCGAAGCGTCTGGTCGTGAACTCGACCAAGTCGATGACCGGTCACCTGCTCGGTGCGGCCGGCGGCATCGAGGCGGTTTTCTCGGCGCTGGCCATTTACAACCAGGTGTCGCCGCCGACCATCAACCTGTTCAATCAGGACGAGAAGTGCGATCTCGATTACTGCGCCAACGAGGCGCGGCCCATGAAGATCGAGGCGGCGGTGTCGAACTCCTTCGGCTTCGGCGGGACCAACGGTACCGTCATCTTCAAGCGGGTTTGATCCCGCAAACCGGGCGGTGCGGTTTCCGATCCACATCGAACTGCACCGCTCGCGTTTTCTTTTTCTTCTCCTGTTCGTCGTTCATGCGCTAGCCGTCGGCTGCGTCGCGGTTCTTCCGTGGTCGGCGCCCTTTCGTCTGCTTCTGCTTTTACTGATCGGCGTCCTCGCGTGGCGCGCTTTCCGGCCGCCATCGATAAGCGCGTTGCGTCTATTGGAGAAGGGCGCCCTGGAGTGCGTTCTGAGCAATGGCGAACGGATGTCGGCCAGCGTCCTGCCGGACAGCACGGTCTTCGCGCGCTTGATCGTCTTGCGGCTGCGCGTCGGGGAGCGGGGACGCGTGCGTGCGCTGACGCTGCTCCCCGATAGCATGACGCCCGCCGAGTTCAGGGCTTTGCGCGTATGCCTGCGCTGGCGCGCCGAGCAGCCCGTCTGAGCAGGGTGTTTTTGGCGCGCGGCAACATTTCCGGGTAGTCGCGGCTGAAGTGCAGGCCGCGGCTTTCGTGCCGCTGCAATGCGCAGCGGACGATCAGGTCGGCGGTGACGACGAGGTTGCGCAGTTCGATCAGGTCGTGGCTGACCCGGAAGTTCGAGTAGAACTCGTTGATTTCGCGCATCAGCAGGCGGATGCGGTGCTGCGCGCGCTGCAGCCGTTTGGTTGTGCGCACGATGCCGACGTAGTCCCACATGAAGCGGCGCAGTTCCTCCCAGTTGTGCGCGATGACGATTTCCTCGTCGGGGTCGGTGACGCGGCTGGCGTCCCATGGCGGCAGGGAGGGCATGGCACTCTCGTCCTGAGCGAGGATGTCGACGACGGCCGCTTCGGCATAGACCACGCATTCGAGCAAGGAATTGCTGGCCAGCCGGTTGGCGCCGTGCAGGCCGGAGCAGGAAGCTTCCCCGGCGGCGTAGAGACCGGCGAGGTCGGTGCGCGCGCGCTGGTCGACGACGATGCCGCCGCAGGTGTAGTGCGCGGCGGGGACGACCGGAATCGGTTCGCGCGTGATGTCGATGCCGAGTTCCAGGCAGCGCGCCAGGATGTTCGGGAAATGCTCGTTCAGGAACTCCGCCGGTTTGTGCGAGATGTCGAGATAGACGCAGTCGAGACCGCGCTTCTTCATTTCGAAGTCGATGGCGCGGGCGACGACGTCGCGCGGCGCGAGTTCGGCGCGCGGGTCGTGCGCCGGCATGAAGCGGGTGCCGTCGGGCAGGCGCAGGATGCCACCTTCGCCGCGTACCGCTTCGGAAATCAGGAAGGATTTGGCCTGCGGATGGTACAGGCAGGTCGGGTGGAACTGGATGAACTCCATGTTCGCCACCCGGCAGCCGGCGCGCCAGGCCATCGCGATGCCGTCGCCGGTCGAGGTGTCGGGGTTGGTCGTATAGAGGTATACCTTGCCGGCGCCGCCGGTTGCGATCAGCGTGTGCGGCGCGGCGATGGTGACGACCTCGCCGCTCGCGTTGTCGAGCGCGTAGGCGCCGAAGCAGCGCTTCTCGGGCAGGCCGAGCTTTTCGCCGGTGATCAGGTCGATCGCGATGTGCTGTTCGAGCACGGTGATGTTGGGGTGGTGGCGCACCTTGCGCGTCAGGGTGTCCTGCACTGCGAGGCCGGTGGCGTCGGCGACGTGGATGACGCGGCGCGTGCTGTGGCCGCCTTCGCGCGTCAGGTGGTAGCCGCTCTGGTCGCGCGTGAAGGGGACGCCCTGTTCGATCAGCCAGTCGATGGCGCGCCGTCCGTTCTCGACGACGAAGCGCGTGGCCTTCGGGTCGTTCAGATAGGCGCCGGCGGTCAGGGTGTCGCGGATGTGTGCTTCGATCGAATCCTGGCTATCGAGGACCGCGGCGATGCCGCCCTGGGCCCAGCTCGACGCGCTGTCTTCCAGCGCGCGCTTGCTGATCAGTGCGACCTTGCGGGTCGCGGCGAGGCGAAGGGCGGCGGACTGTCCTGCCAGGCCGCTGCCAATGATGAGAACGTCGAAGCGAAGCGCCACAATACAAGCCCAGGCTGGAAAGGCCGGAACTATATCACGCCCTCCGGGAGGGCGAGGGCGTCGGCCGGGATGAACCATTTTTCCGGGCTTCGGTCTCATTTTCACTTCATGCACTGTCACCACCCTGATCTGGCGGTTGCGCTATACTCGGGCGCAAACTACAACATCGTCCGACAGGAATAATCACAGAGCATGAGCGAACGCGAAATTGACCAGATACTGGTTGAACGCGCACAGGGCGGCGACAAGCACGCTTTCGAGATGCTGGTTGCGAAATACCAGCGCAAGCTCGGTCGATTGCTGTCGCGGTTCATACGCGACCAAGCTGAGGTTGAAGACGTCGCGCAGGAGGCCTTCATCAAGGCCTATCGCGCGCTGCCGTCGTTTCGTGGCGAGAGTGCGTTCTATACCTGGCTGTACCGGATCGGCATCAACACCGCGAAGAACTATCTGGTGGCGCAGGGGCGGCGTGCTCCGACCTCCACTGATTTCGATGCGGACGAGGCCGAAACCTTTGACGACGCGGATCAGTTGCGCGATATCAACACGCCGGAGAGCCTGCTGCAGTCGCGGCAGGTCGCCGAAACGGTGAATGCCGCGATCGAATCGCTGCCCGAGGAGTTGCGCACGGCGATCGTGCTGCGCGAGATCGAGGGTTTGAGTTATGAGGAAATTGCAGAGGTGATGAGCTGTCCGATCGGCACGGTGCGTTCCCGCATCTTCCGTGCGCGCGAGGCGGTTGCGGCCAAATTGCGGCCCTTGCTCGACACCTCGCCGGATCGCAGGTGGTAGCGATGGACGAACAGATTTCGATGTTGATGGACGGCGAGCTCGACGCTGTCGCCGCGCGCTCCTGTCTCGACCAGATGCGCAAGAATCGGAATCTGGGCGAAGAGTGGGCCTTGTTTCATCTGATCGGCGATCAACTGCGCGCTGGGTCGGGCGCGACCGTTGCCATCGATTGCTCCAGGCGGGTTGCCGGGCGCCTCGCTGCGGAGCCGGCAACGTTCGCGCCGCGTCCGGCGGCGGTGCCGGCTCGAATCTGGCGCCCCTTGTCCGCGGCCGCGTCGATTCTCGGCGTGGCGATCGTCGTGTGGGCCGCGCTCTCCCTCGAACCCAGACCGCAGCCCGAGTTTTCCGCTTCGGCGCCACGCCTTCCGCTGTTGGCGCAGGCGGAGAACGTTCCGATGCCGGACGCCAGCCGCGATTATCTGGTCGCCCATCAGGGCGTGTCGCCGAGCGGCGTCTTGCAAGGAGTCGGCGCCTACGTTCGCACCGTGTCCGAGCGTGGAGCGGAAGGCGGGATGCCGCCCCGATGATCCGCCACGCGGTACGGCTGCTGTTGTTCGCGCCTTGCCTGGCTCTGGCGCAACCCTCGGCGCAGTCCCCGGCGGAACCGCTCGTTTGGCTGAACCGCATGGCCGAGGCGGCGCAAACGCTCGATTACAGCGGAACCTTCGTTTTCCAGAGCGGCACGCGTAGCGAGACGTCGCGCGTCGCGCATGCGCTCGAAGGCGGCCGGGAAATCGAACGCCTCGAAGTGCTGGACGGAACTCCCCGCGAAATCGTCCGCGAAAACGACGAGGTGCGCTGCTACCTGCCGGATGTCAAGCGCGTTCTCGTCGAAAAGCGCGTGCGGGGGCGTTTTTTCCCCGCCCTCGTGGCGTCCGGCGCGCAAGCGCTGGCGGCGCACTATGCGGTACGGACGGGCGGCGTCGAGCGCGTCGCCGGGCACGAAGCCCAGCTCGTCGTGCTCGACGCGAAAGACGCCTGGCGCTACAGCCACCGCCTGTGGGCGGAAGTGCGGAGCGGCCTGATTCTCAAGGCGCAGATTCTCGACGACCGTCAACGTCTCGTCGAGCAATTCACATTCACGCAGCTGGCGATCGGCGGCGCGGTCGACCGCAGCGAGCTGCAGTCCCGGCAGCAGGCGCTCGCCGGCGAATGGCAGACCGAGGATCTCTCGATCGCCGGCGGCGCGGAGGTCGCGTCGGGGTGGCGTCTGCGGGACGGCGTGCCGGGTTTCGCAAAGACCCATGAAATGCGCCGCCTGCTGCGCAAGGACGGCGTGCCGGTGACGCATCTGGTGTTTTCCGACGGGCTGGCGGCCGTCTCGGTGTTCATTGCGCCGCCCGATGCGGAGAGTTCGCGCAAACCGTGGTCTTCGGCGCAGGGGGCGATCAACGTCCATACCCGCATGCTCGCCGGCCACGTGGTTACCGTGCTCGGCGAAGTGCCGCCGGCCACCGCCATGAAGATCGCCAACGGAATCGAATATCGCAAACCATGATAGACGCTCAGGGAACCATCATTTCGCGGGACGGCGATTACGCCGTCGTCCGCATGGACGAGGCCGGCTGCGGGCGCTGCAACGAGCCGGGCGGCTGCGGCGGGCAGAATATAGGCAAGATGTTCTGCAGCACGCCGCGTACTTTCCGGGTGCGCAATCCGGGGCAGGCCGCCGTCGGCGATCGCGTGCACGTGGCGATTGCAGAGGGGGCCGTACGGCGCACGGCGATCCTCGCGTACGGGCTCCCTCTGCTCGCGCTGTTCGTTTGCGCCCTGGGCGGGAAGCTTCTGGCCGGCGAGCCGGGAGCGATGCTCGGCGCCTTTGCCGGCCTGCTTGGAGGCTGGCTGCTGTTTCGCCGGAACCAGTCGCGCAGCGCACGCGACGAGCGTTTCCAGCCCTTCATCCGAACTTGAATTGGCGGCGGAGCGGACCGATATGGGTCCGATAGCCGCTCGACGGTCGTTCAGTTCCAAGCATTTCAAGCATGATTCCATGACTTTCAGGAGGATTTCCTCGCCATGAAAAAAATCGTCGCCGCTTTTTTCATCGTCCTGTTTTCCTGCCTTGCGCAGGCACAGAGCCGTGCCTTGCCCGACTTCACCGATCTCGTGGAAAAACAGGGGCCTGCGGTCGTCAACGTCAGTACGACGCAGGTCGTACGCAGCAACGGGCGCGGGGCGCAGCCTTTTCCCTTCGACGAAGACGATCCGATGTACGACTTCTTCCGTCGCTTTGCGCCGCGACAGCCCGGCATTCCCGGCTTTCCGGGCGCTCCGCGCGACTTCGAGAGCCGCTCCCTGGGTTCCGGCTTCATCGTCAGCGCCGACGGCTACATCCTGACCAACGCTCACGTCATCGATTCGGCCGACGAAATCCTGGTGCGCCTGACCGACAAGCGCGAGTTCAAGGCGAGGGTGATCGGCGCCGACAAGCGCACCGACGTCGCGCTGATCAAGATCGAGGCCAACGGCCTGCCGACGGTTCGTCTGGGCGACCCGAACGCGCTCAAAGTCGGCGAATGGGTGCTGGCGATCGGCTCGCCCTTCGGCTTCGACAACAGCGTGACGGCCGGCATCGTCAGCGCCAAGGGGCGCTCCCTGCCGCAGGAGAATTTCGTTCCCTTCATCCAGACCGACGTGGCGATCAATCCGGGCAATTCCGGCGGCCCGCTGTTCAACCTGAAGGGCGAAGTGGTCGGCATCAACTCGCAGATCTACAGCCGTTCCGGCGGCTTTATGGGGATTTCCTTCGCCATTCCGATCGACGTGGCAATGGAGGTCCAGGGGCAGCTGAAGGCGACCGGCAAGGTCAGCCGTGGGCGCATCGGCGTCGTGATCCAGGAACTGACCCGGGAGCTGGCGGATTCCTTCGGCCTGAGCAAGGCGCAGGGCGCCGTGGTCAACGCGGTGGAGAAGGGCGGTCCGGCCGAGAAGGCGGGGATCGAGCCGGGCGACGTCATTCTGAAGTTCGACGGCAAGGCAGTGGGCAATTCCAGCGATCTGCCGCGCGTCGTCGGCGCGACGCGCCCCGGCAGCAAGGTGCTCGTGCAGGTCTGGCGCAAGGGGGCGCTGAAGGATTTCTCCCTCGTCGTCGGCGAGATTCCCGACGAGAAGGCGGTCGCCAAGAACGCCCGCAGCGCCCGTTCCGGCGAGCAGGCGGCCAATCGCCTCGGCCTGGTCGTCTCCGAGCTGAGCGCCGAGCAGCGGCGGGAGCTCAACGTCTCTTCGGGCCTGCTGGTCGAGGACATTCGCGCCAACGCGGCGCGCGCCGACCTGCGTCCGGGCGACATCATCCTGGCGCTGATCGCGCGCGGCGTGAGCACCGATATCCGCAGCGTCGAGCAGTTCAACAAGCTGCTCGCCCAGTTCGACAAGTCGGCCAACATCACGCTGCTGGTCCGGCGCGGCGAGATGCAGACCTTCGTGACGATCCGCGCCGTTCCCGAGCGCAAGGGGGAATAGGCTTGAAGCTGACGCTGGTTTCGCGGACCTATTGCCATCTGTGCCACGATATGGAGGCGGCGCTCGCGCCGCTGGCGCTCGAGTTCGGCGCGGAAGTCGATGTCGTCGATGTGGATGCCGACCCGGCGCTCGAAGCGCTGTACGACGAGTTGGTTCCGGTCCTTCTGCACGAAGGCAAAGAGCTCTGCCATTACTTCCTGGATGCCGCCAAAGTCCGTGATTATTTGAGCGAAATCCGCTAAAATCCGCGCCTTCCGGCAGATCGAACAAAGGGTGCCCGTCGGCACCCTTTTTTTCAGGCGCGGCATCGCCGCGACACAAAAAACACGATGCAACACATCCGCAATTTTTCCATCATCGCCCACATCGACCACGGCAAGTCGACGCTTGCCGACCGCATCATCCACCTGTGCGGCGGTCTTTCCGACCGCGAGATGGAGGCGCAGGTGCTCGACTCCATGGACATCGAGCGCGAACGCGGCATCACCATCAAGGCGCAGACGGCCGCGCTGCAGTACAAGGCGCGCAACGGTCAGGTCTATAACCTGAACCTGATCGACACGCCGGGACACGTCGACTTCTCCTACGAGGTCTCGCGCTCGCTGTCGGCCTGCGAGGGCGCGCTGCTGGTCGTCGACGCGTCGCAGGGCGTGGAAGCGCAGACCGTCGCCAACTGCTACACGGCGATCGAACTCGGCGTCGATGTGGTGCCGGTGCTCAACAAGATCGATCTGCCCTCGGCGAATCCGGACAACGCGCGCCAGGAAATCGAGGACGTGATCGGCATCGACGCGACCGACGCCGTGCTTGCCTCGGCCAAGACCGGTCTCGGCGTCGAGGACATCCTGGAAGCGATCATCGAGCGCATCCCCGCGCCGAAGGGCGACCCGGAGGCGCCGCTCAAGGCGCTGCTGATCGATTCGTGGTTCGACAACTATGTCGGCGTCGTCATGCTCGTCCGCGTGGTGGACGGCGTGCTGCGTCCGAAGGACAAGATCCGCCTGATGTCGACCGGCTCGACCCACCTGTGCGAACAGGTCGGCGTGTTCACGCCCAAGTCGCTGGCGCGCGACGCGCTGCGCGCCGGCGAAGTGGGCTTCATCATCTCGGGCATCAAGGAACTCGACGCCGCCAAGGTCGGCGACACGGTGACCCTGGCCGACCGGCCGGCCGCCGAGCCGCTGCCGGGCTTCAAGGAAATCAAGTCGCAGGTCTTCGCCGGCCTCTATCCGGTGGAGGCGAACCAGTACGATTCGCTGCGCGAGTCGCTGGAAAAACTCAAGCTCAACGACGCCTCGCTGGCCTACGAGCCGGAAGTCTCGCAGGCGCTGGGCTTCGGCTTCCGCTGCGGTTTCCTCGGCCTGCTGCACATGGAGATCGTCCAGGAGCGTCTGGAACGCGAGTTCGACCAGGACCTGATCACCACCGCGCCGACGGTCGTCTATGAAGTGCTGATGCGCGACGGCAGCATCATCAAGGTCGAGAATCCGGCCAAGCTGCCTGACCCCTCGAAAATCGAAGAGGTCCGCGAGCCGATCATCACGACCACCATCTTCGTGCCGCAGGATTACCTCGGCAACGTGCTCACGCTGTGCAACCAGAAGCGCGGCAACCAGGTGGACATGACCTATCACGGCCGCCAGGTGCAGGTGATCTACGAGATGCCGATGGCCGAGGTGGTCATGGACTTCTTCGACAAGCTCAAGTCGGTGTCGCGCGGCTACGCCTCGCTCGACTACGAGTTCAAGGAGTACCGCGCCGCCGATGTGGTCAAGCTCGACATCCTGATCAACGGCGAGAAGGTCGATGCCCTGTCGCTCATCGTGCACCGCGCCAACTCGCAATTCCGCGGGCGCGAGCTGGCGTCCAAGATGCGCGAGCTGATTCCGCGCCAGATGTACGACGTGGCGATCCAGGCGGCGATCGGTTCGAACATCATCGCGCGCGAGAACGTCAAGGCGATGCGCAAGGACGTGCTGGCCAAGTGCTACGGCGGCGACATCTCGCGCAAGAAGAAGCTGCTCGAAAAACAGAAGGCCGGCAAGAAGCGCATGAAGCAGGTCGGCTCGGTGGAAATCCCGCAGGAAGCCTTCCTCGCGGTTCTGCGCGTCGGCAAGTAAGAAAGAGACTCCATGAATTTCGCGTTGATCCTGTTCATCCTGCTGCTCGTCAGCGGGGCCATCTGGGCCGTCGATGCCTTCATCCTGCGCAAGCGCCGGGAGCCGGGCGGCAAGGATCCCTGGTGGGTCGAGTACGGCGCCAGCTTCTTCCCGGTGATCCTGGTCGTTTTCGTACTGCGCTCGTTCATCGTCGAGCCCTTCAAGATTCCGTCCGGTTCGATGATCCCGACGCTGCTGGTCGGCGATTTCATCCTGGTCAACAAGTACGCCTACGGCATCCGCCTGCCGATCATCAACAAGAAGGTCATCGAGGTCGGCAACCCGCAGCGCGGCGACGTCATGGTCTTCCGCTATCCGGAGGACCCCTCGCTCGACTACATCAAGCGCGTCGTCGGCGTGCCGGGCGACCGCATCGCTTACCAGAACAAGCGCCTGACGATCAACGGCCAGCCGCTCGAAGTGAAGGCGGTCGGCGATTACCTGCATCCGGAGCGTCTGTACTACTCGAAGCAGTTCGTGGAGAAGCTCGGCGAAGTCGAACACCGCACGCTGAACGACGAGGATGCGCCGGCCTTCATCCCCGATGCGACGCATTTCCCGGGGCGCGAAAACTGCCTCTACAATAATTCCGGCGTGATTTGCACGGTGCCTGCCGGCCATTACTTCATGATGGGCGACAATCGCGACAACAGCCGCGACAGCCGCGCCTGGGGTTTCGTGCCCGAGGCCAACATCGTCGGCAAGGCCTTCTTCATCTGGTTCAATTTCAGCGATCTGAAACGGATCGGATCCTTCAGGTAAGGAGTGGTGGATATGCATCGTCAGCGTGGAGTGGCGCTTTCCGGCCTGCTGTTCTGGGGCGTCATCATTGCCGTGGTGGCAATGCTCGGGATCAAGGTGGCGCCGGCCGTCATCGATTACTACACGATCCTCAAGAACGTCAAAGCGGTCGCCGCGTCGTCGAGCGGGCGCACGGTCCCGGAAATCCGCAACGCGTATTCGAAGTATTCGGAAGTCGACCACACCAAGACGCTCGAACCTTCCGACCTCGACATTTCGAAGGACGGCAACGAGATCGTGATCGCCTTCTCCTATGAAAAGCGCATCCACCTGTTCGCCAACGTCAGCCTCCTGATCGAATTCCAGGGCTCCTCGTCGGGACGCAGCTAGGTCTGATGACCACGCATCGACTCGAGCAGGCGCTCGGCCACCGCTTTTCCGATCCCTCGCTGCTGCTGACGGCGCTCACGCACCGCAGCCACAGTTCTCCGCACAACGAACGGCTCGAGTTCCTCGGCGACTCGATCCTCAACTGCGTCATCGCCCGCCAGCTGTTCGACCGTTTTCCGGCGCTGCCGGAGGGCGATCTTTCGCGCCTGCGGGCCAATCTGGTTCGCCAGGACAGCCTGCACCAGCTGGCGCTCGCGCTGTCGCTCGGGCAGCACCTGCGCCTCGGCGAGGGCGAGCAGAAGAGCGGCGGCAGCCAGCGTCCGTCGATCCTGGCCGACACGCTCGAAGCCCTGTTCGGCGCGATCTGGCAGGATGCCGGCTTCGACGCGGCGAGCGCGGTGATCGCGCGCCTCTACACGGACCTGCTCGCGGCCATTGCGCCGGGCCAGCCGATCAAGGATGCGAAGACGCGCCTCCAGGAGTATCTTCAAGGGCGTCGGCTGGGGCTGCCGAAATACGCGCTGTCCGGCACCGAAGGGCAGGCCCACGCCCAGCAGTTCAACGTCACCTGCGAGATCGACGCCTTGCGCATCCGCACCGAAGGCAGCGGCGCCAGCCGTCGCGCCGCCGAACAAATGGCCGCCCAGCGCGCGCTCGAAAGGTTGCAGCAATCATGAATGAAATCAAATCCGGCTACGTCGCCATCGTCGGCCGCCCGAACGTCGGGAAATCGACCCTGCTCAATCGCCTGATCGGCGAAAAGATCAGCATCGTCTCGCGCAAGGCCCAGACGACACGCCACCGCATCATGGGCATCCTGACCAATGCCGATGCCCAGTACGTTTTCGTCGATACGCCCGGCTTCCAGACGCAACACACGAACGCCCTGAACCGGGCGATGAACCGCGGCGTGACGCAGGCGCTGGCCGATGTGGACGTCGTCCTCTTCGTCGTCGAGGCCGGCCATTTCGACGCCAAGGACAAGACGGTGCTCAAGCTGCTGCCGGCCGACCGCCCGGTGATCGTCGTCGTGAACAAGATGGATCAGCTCAAGGACAAGGCGAAGATGCTGCCTTTCCTGGCGGAAGTCGCCGCGCTGCGCGATTTCGCGGCGATCATCCCGGTCAGCGCCGCGAAGGGCAGCCAGGTCGACGACCTGCTCGCGGAAACGCGTAAGTATCTGCCGCACGGCGAACTGCTGTTCGGTGAGGACGAGCTGACCGATAAGAGCGAGAAATTCCTCGCCGCCGAATACATCCGCGAAAAGCTCTTCCGCCTGCTCGGCGACGAGCTGCCGTACTCGACGACCGTCGAGGTCGAGAAGTTCGAACTCGACGGGGCGCTGCGCCGCATCAGCGCCGCCATCGTCGTCGACCGCGCCGGCCACAAGGCGATCGTCATCGGCAAGGGCGGCGAGACTCTGAAGCGCATCGCCAGCGAGGCGCGCCAGGATATGGAGCGCCTGTTCGATGGCAAGGTCTTCCTGGAGGTCTTCGTCAAGGTCAAGTCCGGCTGGGCCGACGACGAGCGCCTGCTCAAGAGCCTCGGCTACGAGTAAGCCCGGGGCGGCGCTGCCAAGTGAACCAGCGGCACAAGGTCGACGGCCAGCCAGCCTTCGTGCTGCACGCCTATCCGTATAGCGAAACGAGCCTGATCGTCGAGGCCTTCTCGCGCGATTTCGGCCGCGTCGCCCTGCTGGCGCGCGGCGCGCGGCGGCCGCGTTCGGCCTTGCGCGGCCTCCTGCTCGCTTTTCAGCCGCTCGAACTCGCCTGGGCCGGCAAGGGCGAAGTGCAGACCCTGATGAAGGCCGAGTGGCAGGGCGGGCAGCCGCTGCTCGGCGGCAAGGCCCTGTTCTGCGGCTACTACCTCAACGAACTGCTGATGCATCTGCTGCCGCGCGAGGATGCGCACGAGCGCTTGTTCGCCACCTATGCCGATACCCTGCGTCGCTTCGCCGATGGCGTGCGCGAGTCGGACCTGCGCCGCTTCGAGCGCGCGCTCTTGCAGGAACTCGGCTACGGGCTGACGCTCGAGCACGACGCCGACGGCGCGCCGCTCGACGCCGCGGCGCATTATGCTTACGAGATCGAGCGCGGGCCGGTGCGCCTGCAGCGCTCGGGCAACTCGGCGTTGTCGGTGAGCGGCAAGACCCTGATCGATCTCGCTCGCGACGATTTCTCCGATCCGCGCTCGCTGGCCGAGGCCAAGCAGCTGATGCGCGCGCTGATCACGCACTACACGGGCGGCAAGGGCCTAGAAACCCGCAAGATTTTCATGGAGCTACAGGAGCTATGAGCAAGGCGATGCTGGAGTTGGGGGTCAATATCGATCACGTGGCGACCATCCGCCAGGCCCGCCGGACTTACGAACCGGACCCGGTGTGGGCGGCCGTCGAGGCGCATCTGGGCGGCGCCGACGGGATCACCGTGCATCTGCGCGAGGACCGGCGCCACATCCAGGACGCCGACGTCGAGAAGCTGCGCGACCTCACGCAGATCAAGCTCAACCTGGAAATGGCCGCGACCGACGAAATGGTCGGCATCGCCTGTCGCCTGAAGCCGGAAATGGCGATGCTGGTGCCCGAAGGGCGGCACGAGGTGACGACCGAGGGCGGTCTCGACGTCGTCGCGCAGGAAGCCATGCTCAAGGACGCCGTTGCGCGTCTGGCCGACGCCGGCATCGTGAGCAGCGTCTTCATCGACGCCGACCTCGCGCAGATCGAGGCCGCGGCCCGCATCGGCGCGCGCGTCTGCGAAATCCATACCGGCCCTTATGCGCACGCCTTCCACACCAAGGGGCGCGACGCCGAAAGCCCGGCCGTGCTCGCCGAGATCGCCAGGATCGCGGCCGCCGGCGAGGCGATCTGCGCGCTCGGCATGCGTTTCAACGCGGGGCACGCGCTCAACTATTTCAACGTGCAGCCGGTGGCGCAGCTGCCCGGTATCCGCGAACTGCACATCGGCCATGCCATCGTCAGCCGCGCCGTCTTCGTCGGCCTGCGCGCCGCCGTAGCCGAGATGAAGCGCCTGCTGCGCGAAGCGCAGGCCAGCGCCGCGCGATGATCTTCGGCGTCGGCACCGACATCGCCGCGGTGGCTCGCCTCGGCAAGCTCTACGAGCGGCACGGCGAGCACGCGCTGGAGAAGCTGCTGGCGCCCGCCGAGTTCGCCGATTTCGCCCGCGCGACCGACAAGGCGCGCTTCCTGGCCAAGCGTTTCGCGGCCAAGGAAGCCTTCGGCAAGGCGCTTGGTATCGGCGTCGCCGCGCCGGCCACGCTGCCCAACATCGCCGTCGGCCACGATGCGCAGGGCAAGCCCGTATTTGCCTACGCGCCGGAACTCGCCGACCATCTCGCGCAGCGCGGGCTGGTCGCCCACCTTTCGATCAGCGACGAGCGCGAGTTCGCCGTCGCCTTCGTCGTCATGGAGCATTCATGAACGTCCCCCGCCAATTGCCGCTCGGCCCGCTGATGATCGACGTCGCCGGGCTGGAGCTGAGCGACCTCGACCGCGAGCGCCTGCGGCATCCGCTGGTCGGCGGCCTGATCCTGTTTGCGCGCAACTACGCGAATCCGGAGCAACTCGAGCGGCTGACCGCGGAAGTCCACGCCCTGCGCTCGCCGCCGCTGCCGATCGCCATCGACCACGAAGGCGGGCGCGTGCAGCGCTGCCGCGACGGATTCACGCGCCTGCCGCCGATGCGCAGCCTCGGCGAACTGTGGGAGCGGGATCGTGAGGCGGCGCTAAGCGCAGCGCACGACATCGGCTTCGTGCTGGCCGCGGAGCTGCGCGTGCATGGCGTCGATCTGTCCTTCACGCCGGTCCTCGATCTCGACTGGGGGCGCAGCGCGGTGGTCGGCAACCGCGCCTTTCACGGCGACCCGGCGCTCGTCGCGCAGTTGGCCGGGCGCCTGATCGCCGGTCTGCGTGCGGCGGGGATGGCCGCCTGCGGCAAGCACTTTCCGGGGCACGGCTGGGCCGAGGCGGATTCGCACGTCGCCATGCCGGTCGATGAACGCAGCTTCGCGGAGCTGGCGCCCGACCTCGAACCGTACCGCCGGCTCAAGCTGGACGCGGTGATGCCGGCGCACGTCATCTACCCGCAGGTCGATGCGCGGCCGGCCGGGTTTTCGCCGGTCTGGCTGCGCAAGCTGCGCGAGGATTTCGCTTTCGACGGCGTGATCTTCAGCGACGACCTGTCGATGGAAGGCGCCAGCGTGGCCGGCGGCATCGTCGACCGGGCGCAGGCCGCGTGGAGCGCCGGCTGCGACATGCTGCTCGTGTGCAATGCGCCGGAGGCGGTCGGCGAACTGCTGGCCGGCTGGCATCCGCCCCACGACGCGCTCCGTTCGGCGCGCATCGAGCGCCTGTTGCCGTTCGGCAAGGCGCCGACCCCGGCCGGCTTGCAGCAGGACGCGCGCTATCTGGCCGGCGTGCGGGCGGCGGCGCTGCTGGGCGCCTGAATCCGGGGCCGGTACGGCAACGCCGGGCCGGAACGCGGGCAACAAAAAAGGCAGCCAAGGCTGCCTTTTTTTCCGAGTGCGCTCACTTACTTCACGCGGGCGCGGTACTCGTTGGTGCGGGTGTCGATTTCGATCTTGTCGCCGATTTCGACGAAGGCCGGGACGGGCAGCTCGAAACCGGTGGACAGGCGGGCCGGCTTCATCACCTTGCCCGAGGTGTCGCCCTTGACGGCCGGCTCGGTGTAGATGACTTCGCGCACGAGGCTGTTCGGCAGTTCGACCGAGATGGCCTTGCCGTTGTAGAACACCACTTCGCAGGGCATTGCGTCTTCGAGGTAGTTGAGCGCGTCGGTCATGCAGTCGGCTTCGATCTCGTACTGCTCGTAGTCGGCGTCCATGAAGACGTACATCGGGTCGGCGAAGTAGGAGTAGGTGACTTCCTTGCGGTCGAGCTGGACGACGTCGAACTTGTCGTCGGCGCGATAGACGGTTTCGCTCGGGGCGCCCGTCAGCAGGTTCTTCATCTTCATCTTGACGACGGAGGCGTTGCGGCCGGATTTGCTGTATTCAGCCTTGAGGACAACCATCGGGTCGTTGCCGACCATGAATACGTTGCCTGCGCGGAGTTCCTGTGCGGTTTTCATAATACGTTCCGTGAATAGCGGGTGAAAAAGATAACCGTTAATTATACCAAGGATCGGCAAAAACGCACCAGCGCGCTCGCCAGGTCTTCTTGCACCGCCTGTTGCGCCTCCCAGGCGGCGGCGTGCGCGCGCAGCGCGGGCAGGGCGGCGGCCAGCGGTTGCCACTGCTCGGCGTCGAGACGGCCGGCGTTCCAGGCGTGCCAGAAGGTCCGTAACGTTTTGCCGACGGTGTCCGGCAGCGCGGCGCAATAGCGGTCGAGGAAGGCGTCGAGCTTGACGAGATGCGCCGCCTCTTCCTGCACGTAGATGTGCCAGACCAGGGGCCGGGCGGCCCACTGGGCGCGCACGAAAGAGTCCTCGCCGCGCACGAAGTTGAGATCGCACGCCCAGAGCAGCGCGTCGTAGCGCGCCTGCTCGATGAAGGGGAGGATGCGCAGTTCGAGTGCGCCGCGCCGGACCGTCTCGCCGGCCCGCAGCGTCTGCCCGCAGAAGGCCTCGACTGGAGGCAGGGCGCGCGAGACGGGGACCGCGCAGCAGACCGGGCTTTCCGCTTCGCTCCAGATGCGCAGCAGGTCGCCGATGGCCGGCGTTTCGTAGGCGAACAGCGAAACGCGCAGCGTGTCGGGAGCGGGCGGCGGAAAGCCGAGGTCCTGCCAGAAGGCTTCCTGCGCACGCGGGTTGCTCAAAAACGCCTGTCGACGCGCCGCCAGGTCGCGCTCGCGCAGCAGGCCGCCGGTGTTTGCGGCAAAGCCGGGGAAAAAGAAATACTTTTTCAACGGCAGGCGCGGATGCGGCGAGGGCAGGGCGTGGCATTCAGCGACCCAGGCCTCGGCGCTCAGATATTCGAGATTGATCCACGCCGGCCGCGCTTCGCGCTCCGCCATCGCGGCGACGAAGCTTTCGGGGATGCGGCAGCCGAAGGCTTCGATGACGACGTCGCCGGGAACCACCTCGGGGAATTTACGGCTCCACTGCCTGACCTCGACGCCCTTGAGTCGCTGGATCGGGGACGCCGGGTCGGCTTCCGGGCAGAGCGGCCGGAAGGCGTTCAGGTCGTCGACCCACAGGCGAACGCGCAGGCCGTGCTCGTCGGCCAGCTGGCGCGCCAGGCGCCAGCACACGCCGATGTCGCCGAAGTTGTCGACGACGGCGCAGAAGATGTCCCATTGCGGGGCGCTGGACTCGGTGTTGGCGACGGTGGGCATGGAGGGGCGTGATAACATCGGAGCGCCATCCTACCCCAGCCGGGACGCCTGTCGCCAGGCGGCCGCATCCGCATCCTTCCATGAGCGAAACCTTCGACGCCAAAGCCCTGCTCGCGACCCTGCCGGAGTTGCCCGGGGTCTATCGCATGCTCGATGCGGGCGACAACGTGCTCTACGTCGGCAAGGCGAAGAGCCTGAAGAAACGCGTCGCTTCGTATTTCCGCGACAGCCATCCGAGTCCGCGCATCGCGCTGATGGTGGCGCAGATCGCCAGGGTCGAAACGACCGTGACGCGTTCCGAAGCCGAAGCGCTGCTGCTCGAGAACAACCTGATCAAACGCCTGGCGCCGCGCTACAACATCCTGTTCCGCGACGACAAGTCCTACCCCTACATCGTGCTGACGCGCGACGAGTTTCCGCGTCTCGGCTTCCATCGCGGCAGCACCGACCGCCGCGCCGACTACTTCGGCCCCTATCCGTCCTCGCTCGCCGTGCGCGACAGCCTGTATCTGCTGCAGAAGATGTTCCGCCTGCGCACCTGCGAGAATTCGGTGTTCAGCAATCGCTCGCGCCCCTGCCTGCTGTACCAGATCAAGCGCTGCTCGGGGCCGTGCGTCGGCCTGATCGCGCCGGAGGCCTACGCGCAGGACGTGCAGATGGCGTCGATGTTCCTGCAGGGACGCCAGCAGGAAGTGATCGGGCGGCTCACCGCGGCGATGGAGCAGGCCGCCGAGCAACTGGCGTTCGAACTGGCGGCGGTCTATCGCGACCAGATCCAGTCGCTGCGCCACGTCCAGGAAAAACAGTACGTCGAAAGCGGCAAGGGCGAGGACGTCGACATCCTCGCGGCGGTCGAGGAGGGCGGCATGCTCTGCGTAAACCTCGCGATGGTGCGCGGCGGGCGCCACCTGGGCGACAAGGCGCAGTTCCCGAGCAACGCCGCCGACTCGTCGCCGGACGAAGCGCTGGCCGCCTTCATGCATCAGCACTATTCGTCGCATCCGATTCCGGCGCGCATCTATCTCAACCGTCCGCTGCCCGACCACGAAGTCGCCGACGCGCTCAGCGAACTGGCCGGGCGCCAGGTGCCGGTCGTCGAGCCGCGCCTGACCATGCAGCGGGTCTGGGTCGAGATGGCCGAACAGAACGCCCGCCTGGCGATCGCCGCGCGGCGCACGACGCTCTCGCTGCAGGGCAAGCGTCTGGAGGCGCTGATCGAGGCGCTCGGGCTGGAGAACGACGCCGGCAAGGAGGCGCGCATCGAGTGCTTCGACATCAGCCACACGCAGGGCGAGTCGCCGGTGGCATCGTGCGTCGTGTATCAGGGCGACGGCATGCGCAAGTCCGAGTATCGCCGCTTCAACATCCAGGACATCCAGCCGGGCGACGATTACGCGGCGATCCGCCAGGCCGTCCTGCGCCGCTACGAGAAGGTCGCTTCCGGCGAAGGCGTCGCGCCGACGCTGATCCTGATCGACGGCGGCAAGGGGCAGGTGAGTTCGGCCGCCGCGGCGCTCGACGAGCTTGGGCTCTCGCATTTGCCGATGCTCGGCGTCGCCAAGGGCGAGGCGCGCAAGCCGGGACTGGAAACCCTGATTTTCCCGGACGGGCGCGAGCCGCTACAATTGCCGCCGGAACATCCGGCCCTGCACCTGATTCAGGAAGTTCGCGACGAAGCGCACCGGTTTGCCGTTTCCGGGCACCGCGCGCAGCGCGGCAAGACGCGCAAGACTTCGCGTCTCGAAGAAATCGGGGGCATCGGGCCGAAGCGGCGCAAGGCGCTGATTTCCCATTTCGGCGGCCTGCAGGGCATCGCGGGCGCCGGGGTGGACCAACTGAGCGCAGTGCCGGGCATCAGCCGGGAACTCGCGGAAAAAATTTACGCAGCGTTGCATTGATGCCACTCAACATACCGATACTTCTCACCTGGCTGCGGATCGTCCTGATCCCGCTGATGATCGCCGTCTATTACGTTCCGGTGTTCTGGACCTTCGGGCTGGGGCGCGACCAGGCCGCGACGCTGATCTTCGTCGTCGCCGGCGCGACCGACTGGCTCGACGGCTATCTGGCCCGCCGCCTGAACCAGACTTCGTCCTTCGGTGCCTTCCTCGATCCGGTCGCCGACAAGCTGATGGTCGCCGCCGCGCTGATCATGCTGGTGCAGCTCGGCCGCGTCGATGCGATCATCGCCGCCATCATCATCGGACGTGAAATCACGATCTCCGCGTTGCGCGAATGGATGGCGCAGATCGGCGCGCACAAGAGCGTCGCCGTTTCGATGATCGGCAAGATCAAGACGACGGCGCAGATGGCGGCGATTCCGCTGCTGCTTTATCACGCTTCGGTCGACGGCGTCAGCGTGCAGGAACTCGGCACCTGGCTGATTTATATCGCCGCCGTCCTCACGCTGTGGTCCATGGGCTACTACATGCGAATGGCATGGCCGCAGATCGTCGAGCAGGGCAAGAAGCGATAAAAAAAACGTATCGAAAATGTTGACAGCCCGCGCCAAGCCTTTATAATGCGGCCTTCTTCGAGCGGCAGTAGCTCAGTTGGTAGAGCGCAACCTTGCCAAGGTTGAGGTCGAGAGTTCGAGACTCTTCTGCCGCTCCAAAATTTTTTAGAAAGCAGTTTTCGCTTTCTATGTGGTTTGTAAGACTCGCCGCAAGGTGAGTGTGGCGCGATAGCAAAGCGGTTATGCACCGGATTGCAAATCCGTGTAGGTCGGTTCGACTCCGGCTCGCGCCTCCAGGAAATACAGGTTTTACGCGGCAGTAGCTCAGTTGGTAGAGCGCAACCTTGCCAAGGTTGAGGTCGAGAGTTCGAGACTCTTCTGCCGCTCCAGACAAAAAGGGAAAGTGCGCAAGCACTTTCCCTTTTTCGTTTTCCGGCCGGATCGCCCGTCGGGGCGCTTATAATCGCCGACCGTCCGCCCGGATGGTGAAATTGGTAGACACAAGGGACTTAAAATCCCTCGGCCGCAAGGCTTTGCGGGTTCGATCCCCGCTCCGGGTACCAAATGCTTTAACGGCAGCGCCGGAAACCCTGCCCGGGATTCTGTCTTTCATTGCCTTTGCCGCAGCCGGGCCGACCCAGGCCGAAAAGCCGGGAAGCGCGTGGAGTCTCCGTCGATGATCCGGAACTACCTTTTTCTGCTCGCGATTCTTGCCAATGTTCCGCTGGCGCTGGCCGATGCCTCGCGGCCCGGCAGCGCCGAGGCGGTGGGCGAGAACGCCTGGACCTTCAAGCTCACGCCTTCCTACTACGCGACAAGCAATCAAGCGGCGGCGACCGATACCAATCTGCGCGCCAGCTACGGTCCGCATGCGATCTGGCTTGGCTACTATCGGCGCGGAGGGGAGTTCGAGCAGACCAGAACGGGATACGAATTCACTTTCGAAACGGCGTTCGGGAAGCTCGTTCCCTCGCTGCAATTGGCTAGCCACGGCTTCGCCGGCGGATCGCTGAACCTCGAAGCCGGCGACAGGATCTTCGTGCTTCTGGGCCTGGGACGAACCAATGCCCGGGACTATTACAACCTGAATTTCGATCCGAACGACTCCGTCGTCTACGGTCTGGGCACGCGCCTCTTGCCCAGGACCGCGCTTTCCGTCTTTTCGGTCAAGGACAACCGCCTGCATACCGGGCAGGTGGTGACGCACATGCTCCTGCGCTATCAGGCCGACGACCATGAGCGCCTGACGCTGGACGTCTCGGGCAAGCATGGCCGGCCCGGAGCGTACGAGGCGAGCGTTTCCGGCGGCGCGGTTTCATTGACCTACGACTACCGCTCCTTCTTCGTCCGTCTGGCGCGGGACCGGAAGGTCAATTTCACCGCCGACGACCAAACCCGCATCTCGCTCGGCCTGCGTTTCTAGCGAAGCCCGGGGTCAGGCCCCGCTACGCCGGCCTGCCCGGCCGGCGTCCGAGCAGGGCGCTGCGCGTGAGCGGGCTTTCCAGCCTTGCCAGCCACCAATCCAGAGCCTTGCCGCGCGTCGCTTCGGCGGTCTTGCGCCAGGCGTAGCTCGAGTGGATGTGGCGTTCGGCGCGTTCGACGCGCCGGGGAACCAGCCGGCCGGTGTCGATGTAAGGCTGCGCCAGACATTCCGGCAGGAAGCCGCAGCCGAGGCCGCGCAACTGCGCCTCCAGCTTCGCCGGCATGACGGGGACGGTGAATACGTCCTGGCCGCCTAGCAGGCCGACGGTCAGGCCGCCGCCGCGCTGCACCGAGTCGGCGACGGCTACCGCACGGTGGGCGCGGATCAGTTCGTCGCTCAGCGGCTCGGGCCGGCCGGCCAGCGGGTGGTGGGGCGCCACCGCGAAGACGAAGCGCTGGCTGCCGAGCGGGCGTAGCTGCAGCCCGGCGACGGTGCTGCCTTCGGCGACCAGCCCGAGGGCGAGGTCGGCCTGGCCCGAGGTCAGCGCTTCCAGCGTGCCGGACAGGGTTTCGTCGCGCAGCTTAAGGCGGGTCGGGGGATTGAGGGCGAAGAATTCGGCGCAGAGTTCGAGCACGACGCTGCGGTCGACGATGCTGTCCACCGCGATGGTGAACTGCGCTTCCCAGCCGGTGGCGACGCGCCGCACGCGATTGGCGACGGCGTCGATCTCGACCAGCAGGCGGCCGCCTTCGCGCAGCAGCTCGCGGCCGGCTTCGGTGAGGCGCGCCTGGCGCGAACTGCGGTCGAAGAGCAGCACGTCGAGGGCTTCTTCGATCTGGCGCACGCGGTAGGTCAGCGCGCTCGGCACCATGCCGGCGGCGCGCGCGGCGGCGGCGAAGCTGCCGCTCTCGGCGATGCGCTGCAGCATGGCGAGCGCGTCTGGGGTCAGCACGTCGCGGGCGGAAAGCGGTTTTATCTGCATGATTGACGGTTTGTCGTTCAGAATTATTGAATGATGCCATCAAAGCGCGCGGACGGTGCAGGCGTCTTCCGGGGCTACAGTACGAGCACTGGAGGTAGATCATGTTAACGCTACGCAAATCGCAAGACCGCGGTCACGCCGACCACGGCTGGCTGAAGAGCCAGCATTCGTTTTCCTTCGCGGGTTACTACGACCCCGCGCACATGGGCTGGGGCAACCTGCGCGTGATCAACGAGGATCGCATCGCACCGGGCAGCGGCTTCGGCGCGCACGGCCACCGCGACATGGAGATCGTCAGCTACGTGCTGTCGGGCTCGCTGGCGCACAAGGACAACATGGGGAACGGCACGGTGATTCCTCCCGGCGACGTGCAGCGCATGAGCGCCGGAAGCGGCGTGATGCACAGCGAGTTCAACCACGCGCAGGACGAGACGACCCATTTCTTCCAGATCTGGATCGAGCCGAACCGGCGCGGCATCGCACCCGGCTACGAGCAGAAGACCTTCGCCGAGGCCGAGAAGCGCGGCCGCCTGCGGCTGGTCGCTTCGCCGACGGGCGCCGAAGGCTCGGTCACGCTGCATGCCGACGCCTCGCTCTACGCCGGCCTGCTCGACGGCGACGATGCCGTCGCGTTGGCGTTGAACCCCAAGCGCAAGGCTTACGTACATCTGGTGCGCGGCATGCTCCAGGTCAACGGCCGAACGTTGCAGGGTGGCGACGCCGCCCTGCTGGCCGATGAAAGCACCCTGACCCTGTCCGGTGCGGTCGCCGCCGAGGTGCTGGTTTTCGACCTCGCGCCCTGACTCTTTTTCAACCCCGCATCACCCGAGGAGATTTCCGTGACGAAAGTCGCCGTCGTATTTCATTCCGGCTACGGCCATACCCTGCGCATGGCCCAGGCTGTCGCCGAGGGAGCCGCGGCCCAGCTCGTCGCGATCGACGCCGAGGGCAACCTGCCCGCCGGCGGCTGGGAGACGCTTGCCGCTGCCGACGCCATCGTGATGGGCAGCCCGACCTACATGGGCACCGTCAGCTGGCAGTTCAAGAAGTTCGCCGACGCGTCGAGCAAGCCGTGGTTCTCCCAGGGCTGGAAGGACAAGGTGTTCGCCGGCTTCACCAATAGCGCGACGATGAACGGCGACAAGCTGTCCACACTGCACTATCTTTTCACCCTCGCCATGCAGCACAGCGGCATCTGGGTCGGCACCGGCATGATGCCGTCCAACGCCAAGGCGGCGCAGCGCAACGATCTGAACTACGTCGGCTCGTTCAGTGGCGCGATGGCTCAGTCGCCGTCCGACAGCGGCCCGGACGAAATGCTGCCGGGCGACCTGGAAACCGCCCGCCTGTTCGGCGAGCGCGTGGCGCGGGTGGCCGCCAGGCTGCAGGACTGAGAGGCCGCGCCCGCCATTGCTAGCGCTTTTGCGGCGGTGCGCGTCGGCAAAAAAACAGACCGGCCTGCGCCGGTCTGTTTTTTTGCCTGTCGGGTTTGAAACATCCCGGCCGGCGGACGCCGCGCGGTGCGTCGTTACCCCCCCAGGTAGGCCTCTTCGACCTTGGGGTTGGCCAGCAGGTTGGCGCCGGAGTCGGCGAGGACGATCTTGCCGGTCTCGATGACGTAGCCGTGGCTGGCGATCTTCAGCGCCTGCCGCACGTTCTGTTCGACGAGCAGGATGGTGAGGCCGGCCCGGTTGATCTCGACCAGCGTGCGGAAGATCTCCTGCACCATCAGCGGCGCCAGCCCCATCGACGGTTCGTCGAGCAGCAGCAGCTTGGGCTTGGCCATCAGCGCGCGGCCGATCGCCAGCATCTGCTGCTCGCCGCCGGAAAGGTTGCCGGCGAACTGCTCGGCGCGGTCCTTGAGGCGGGGGAAGAGGGCGTAGACTTCGTCCAGCGAGGCGGCGATGCCGGCCTTGTCCGAGCGCGAATAGGCGCCCAGCGCGAGGTTCTCGGCGACGGTCAGGGTGGTGAGGATGGCGCGGCCTTCCGCCACCTGCACGACGCCGCGCTGGACGATCTTGTGCGGCGCGAGGCGGGCGATGTCCTCGCCGTCGAACTCGATCTTGCCGCGCGCGGGCTTGAGCAGGCCGGAGAGCGCCAGCAGGCTGGTGCTCTTGCCGGCGCCGTTGGCGCCGACGAGCGCGGTGATCTCGCCTTCGTTGAGGTGAAAGTTGATGCCCTTGACCGCCTCGATGTGGCCGTAGCTGACGGACAGGTCGTGTACGCGCAGGAGGACGCTCATGCCGCGTCCTCCTTGCCGAGATAGGCTTCGATCACTTCCGGATTGTTGCGCACCTCGTCCGGCGAGCCTTCGGCGATGATGCGGCCGAAGTTGAGGACGGCGATGCGGTCGCACAGGCCCATCACGAAGCGCATGTCGTGCTCGATCATGAAGACGCCGTAGCCCCGGTTGCGGATGTTGTTGATCTCTTCCATCAGAACGGTCTTTTCCGAAGGGTTCATGCCCGCCACCGGCTCGTCGAGCAGCAGCAGCTTGGGTTCGGTCGCCAGCGCCCGGGCGAACTCCAGCTTGCGCTGGTCGCCGTAGGAAAGGTTGTCGGCCAGCATGTCGGCCTTGTGGTCGAGCCCGACCCAGGAGAGCAGTTCGAGCGCCCGCTCGCGGGCGCGCTTTTCCGCCGCCTTGCAGGCGCCGGTGTTGAAGAGCAGGGCGGCGGGGCCGTATTGCAGATGGTCGTGCATGCCCACCATCACGTTTTCCAGCAGATCCATTTCCTTGAAGATGCGGATGTTCTGGAAGGTGCGGGCGATGCCCTTGCGCGTGATCTGGTGGGGCTGTTGGCCGACCAGGCTTTCGCCCTTGAACTCGATGCTGCCGCTGCTCGGGGCGAGCAGGCCGGTGATCAGGTTGAAGACCGTCGTCTTGCCGGCGCCGTTGGGGCCGATCAGGCCGTAGATGCTGCCGGCCGGCACTTCGAAGCTGACGTCCTGCAGCACGTGCAGGCCGCCGAAGTGCTTGCCGACGTTGCGGATGGACAGCAGGGAATGCTGCTTATCGGCGCTCATGCCCGACCTCCCTTGAAGCGTTGGACCCAGGCCCGGATGCGGCGCGGCTCCCAGATGCCCTTGGGCAGGAAGAGCACGACGAGCACCAGCACGGCGCCGTTCACCAGCGAGCGGAAATCGTGCAGCGAACGCAGCAGTTCCGGCAGCAGGGTCAGGATGGTGGCGCCCAGCATCGGGCCGATCAGGTTCGAGAAGCCGCCGAGGACCGCCATGGTGAGGATGTCCACCGCGTTCTCGAAGCCGTATTCCCGTGGGCTGATGAAGAAAGTGAAGTGGGCGTTCAACGCGCCCGCGATGCCGGCGATGAAGGCGCCGAGCGTGAAGGCCAGCAGCTTGTAGCGATCGACGTCGATGCCCATCAGGCGCGCCGCGATCTCGTCTTCCTTGATCGCCTCGAAGGCGCGTCCGACCTTGGAGCGGCGCAGGCGGGCCAGGCCGTAGACGGTCACGGCGAGGATCAGCGCGATGTGCCAGGCCTCGGTGGACAGCGGAATGCCGTTGAGCCCCTCGGGGCCGCCGGTGATTTCAAGGTTGAGCACCGTGATGCGCACCACTTCGCCGAAGGCCAGCGTCGCCATGGCGAGGTAGACGCCCGACAGGCGCAGCACCGGCGCGCCGATGATCAGGGCCACCGCCGCCGGGGCGACGCCGCCCGCGAGCAGCACGGTGCCGAAGGACCATTCGAGATGCAGGGTGAGCAGCGCCGCGACGTAGGCGCCGATCCCCATGAAGGCGGCGTTGGCCAGCGACAGCAGGCCGCAGGACAGGGTCAGCCAGATCGACAGGGCCAGCAGGATGTGCACGCCCACCGAGAACACCAGGGTGCTGTAGGTGGACCAGAAATCGTTGAACCATTCCATCATGCTTTCCTTTCCAGCTTGCGCCCGAACAGCCCGGACGGCCGCACCAGCAGGATCAGGAAGAGCAGGCCGAAGGCCACGGCGTCGCCCATCTGGCTCGACAGGTAGGCCTTGCTGATGACTTCGGCGAAACCGAGGAAGAGACCGCCGATCAGCGCGCCGCGGATGTCGCCCATGCCGCCCAGGATGATCACGGCGATGCCCTTGTGCAGCATCGGCTGGCCCATGTAGGGGGTGATCGCGTTGAAGTTGAGGCCGATCAGGACGCCGGCGATGCCGCCGAGGGCGGCCGCGGCGAAGGAGGTGACGTGGAACAGGCCCTCGACGTTGATGCCGAGCAGCGAGGCCGCCTTGGGCGACTCGGCGATGGCGCGCAGGGCGCGGCCGAGCTGGGTGTACTTGAGGATGGAGAAGAGCAGCGCCATCAGAATGAAGGCGATCATGACGATCGCGATTTCCAGGGCGCGCACGTGCACGTCGCCGATCACGAATTCGCCGGCCGGCAGGGTTTCCTCGGGGAAACGCAGCACTTCCGCGCCGAACAGCCCTTGCGCCGCACTGGTCAGCATGATGCCGACGCCGATCGTGGCGATCATGGGGATCAGGTGGGGGGCGTCGCGCGAGCGCAGCGGCTTGAGGACCAGCATGTCCACCAGCAGGCCGATGACGCCGCTGGCGAGCATGGCGCCGCACATGGCCATCCAGAGGGGCGCGTTGAAATAGGTCACCAGGGCGAGGGCGGCGTAGCTGCCGACCATGAAGACCGCGCCGTGGGAGAGATTGATGACCGCCAGCACGCCGAACACCAGGGTGAAACCCAGGGCGAACAGCGCGTAGACGCTACCGAGCGTCAGGGCGTTGAGAAGTTGTTGTTCAAGCATCGGAGGAGTCCGTAGTCGTGCCCAGTACAAGCAAGTGCGGGGCAGATTCGCATCCGCCCCGCACCTTGAGGGTGTTGCAGGATTACTTGGCGTCGTAGAGCGTGAACTTGCCGCCCTTCACCACGTAGATGAACGGCTTCTGGTCCGCGTCCCAGCCGCCGGGCTTGCCGGACTTGGTTTGCGCCGGGCGGAACTTGAAGGGACCGGTCACGCCCTCGATCGCCGTCTTGGGCAGCGCGTTCTTCAGTGCTTCGCGGTCGGCGTTCAGGTCGCCGGTCAGCTTGACGTCCTTGAGCGCGGTCGCGGCGATGTTCAGCGCGTCGTAGCCCTGGGCGGCGAACTGGTTCGGTTCGGCGTTGTACTTCTTCACGTAGGCGGCGACGAAGGCCTTGTTGACCGGCGTCGGGTTGGTGTTGGCCCACGGGCTGCCGACGAAGGTGCCTTCACCGGCCAGCTTGGAGATTTCGAACAGCTTCGGCGAGTTGAAGCCGTTGCCGCCGATGAACGGCGCCTTGATGCCGAGGCCGCGCGCCTGCAGCATGATGTTGGCGGCTTCTTCGGCGAGGCAGGAGCAGACGACCGCATCCGGGTTGCTGGCCTTGATCTTGGTCAGCTGGGCCTTGAAGTCGACGTCGCCCTTGACGTAGGTCTCGGTCGTGGTGACCGGCAGCTTCTGGTCTTCGAGCACCTTCTTGAAGACGTCGTAGCCGCTCTTGGTGAAGGCGTCGTCGTTGCCGTAGATGACGGCGACCTGCTTTAGCTTGTAGTGCTTGGTCGCGGTGGCGACGGTGACCGGCAGCACGTCCGATTCCATGACCGAGTTGCGGAAGACGTAGGGGCCGACGTCGGTGATGCCGTTGGCGGTGGTCGAGGTGCCGAAGACGACGGTCTTGGCGGCGTTGGCCACCGGGCCGGCGGCGAACATCGAGTTGGACAGCGTGGGGCCGAAGACCATCAGCACCTTGTCCTGGAAAATCAGCTTCTTGAAGACGTTGATGCCTTCTTCCTTCTTGCCCTGTTCGTCTTCGATGACGAGCTGGATCTTGTTGCCGTTGATGCCGCCCTTGGCGTTGATTTCCTCGGCGGCGAGCTGGAAGCCGTTGCGGATGGATACGCCGTACTGGGCGGCGCCGCCGGTCAGGGCTTCGGCAACCCCGATCTTGATGTCGGCGGCTTGGGCGAGGCCGGCACAGGCCAGGGCGCTCACCAGGGCGAGGGTTTTGGGCATGAAGCGCATAGGTTCTCCAAGGTAGTCGGTTGAATGTGGACACGGACGCAGCAGCGGGGAGAGCTTACCTCGCCTGCGACGCGTGTCGAGCATGTCGAGCACGTAGATTTCGGCGCCGGCGCGGCGGGAGGCGCCTTTTGGGCGCCGCGGTTCGTCGCGCCGGCACAGGTCTCCTGCAACCTGGTCCGGGGCTGGGCTGGGAATCTCATGGTTCCAGCGGTCCCGGAGTAACCGGTTTCCCGTTCGGAAAGAGCCGTCGCCAACGGATGCCGTTCGATTCGGCAGCCCGGCGATGGTTCCGGAAGGGGAAAAGCGTCGATTATACCGGCTCGCCGGCCCTCCACGTCAGTCCGTAGTGACCGCAGGTCCGGAAAAAAACGCGGGCCACCCGCAGGTGGCCCGCGTTCGGGCGAAAAAACCGCGTATCCGGCTTACTGCAGGTAGGCGGGGCGGGCGTAGCCCTGGAAGTGCTTGTCGAGCACGGCCTTGTACTCGGGGGACTTGAAGGCGGCGACGATGTCCTGCGTCCAGGCCTTGTCCTTGTCCTCGGTCTTCACGGCGACGACGTTCAGGTAATGGTCCGGGGTCTTTTCGAGGACCAGCGCTTCGGTCAGCTTGAGGCCGGAGGCGATCGCGAAGTTGCCGGGCACGGCGACGAAGGCGGCGTCGTCCAGCGTGCGCGGCAGCTGGGCGGCTTCGATCGGCGTCAGCTGCAGCTTGCGCGGGTTTTCGGCGACGTCCTTCTCGGTCGCCTTCAGCGCGTCGATGCCGCTCTTCACCTTGATCAGGCCGTTCTGTTCGAGGAAGTGCAGGGCGCGCGCCAGATTGCTCGGGTCGTTCGGCAGCGTGATGCGGTCGCCGTCCTTGACCTCGGCGAGGCTCTTGCGCTTCTTAGAGTAGAGGCCGAGCGGCGCGACCGGCACCTTGACCACGTCGCTCAGGTTCAGGCCCTTGTCGGCGGAGAACTTTTTCAGGTAGATCACGTGCTGGAAGACGTTGGCGTCCAGCGAGCCCTGCGCGAGGGCCAGGTTGGGCTGCACGTAGTCGTTGAACTCGACGAGCTTCACGGTGTAGCCCTTCTTTTCGAGGATGGGCTTGATGCCGAGCTTGACCTGGTCGAAGTTGGGACCGGCGGTGGCGCCGATGGTCAGGGTCTTCTTTTCCTGCGCGACGGCGCCGCTCTGGAAGGACGCCAGGCCGAGGGCGAGGCTGGCGATGAACAGGGAACGGATCAGTTTCATGGTGTCTTTTTACTCCGTGGTCGTTGGGGAAGGAATTTGCGTTCGGGTCAGCGCTTGTCGACGCGGCGCGCCAGCCACTGGCCGAAGAACTGGATGCCCTGCACGAGGATCACCAGTAGGACGATGGTGATCAGCATCACGTCGGTCTGGAAGCGGTAGTAGCCGTAGCGGATGGCGAGGTCGCCGATGCCGCCGCCGCCCACGACGCCGGCCACCGCCGAGTAGGAGAGGAAGCTGACGGCGGTGATGGTGACGGCCAGGATGAGGCCGGAGCGGGCCTCGACCAGCAGCACCTGGCGGACGATCTGCAGCGGCGAGGCGCCCATCGCCTCGGCGGCTTCGATGACGCCGCGCGGCACGTCGCGCAGCGTCTGCTCGATCAGGCGCGCGAAGTAGAAGATCGCGGCGAGCGAGAGCGGCACGCTGGCCGCCAGCGGGCCGATCGAGGTGCCGACGATGTGGCGGGTGAAGGGCGACACCGCGACGAGCAGGATGATGAAGGGGAAGGAGCGGAAGACGTTGATGAAGCCGTTGGCCACCAGGTTGAAGCGGCGGAAACGGCCGAGCACCTGCCCCTTGCTGGTCAGGAAGACGAGGATGCCGAGGCTGCCGCCGAAGAGCAGGGCGGCGGTCAGGCAGATGACGAGCATCAGGCCGGTTTCGCCGGCCGCCTTGCCGATTTCCGGCAGCAGTTCGACGAAGGTGGCGAGCAGGGACTCAAACATGGCTGGCCTCCCGCAGCAGCGAAGCGGTGGGATCGACTTCCTCTTCCGGCGCGTCGCCGGTGCCGTCGCCGTAGTCCTTCAGCCACTGGGCCAGCTGCGAGCCGGGCGGGATGCGGCCCTGGTCGATGCGCAGGCGTTCGACGATGTGGCCGCCCTCCATCACCGAGACGCGGTGGCACAGGCGGCGGATGACGCCCATTTCGTGGCTGACGAGCAGGATGGTGACGCCCAGGCGGCGATTCACGTCGGCCAGCACTTCGAGCAGCGATTGCGTGGTGCGCGGATCGAGCGCCGAGGTCGGCTCGTCGGCGAGCAGCACGTGCGGCTCGGGAGCGAGGGCGCGGGCGATGGCGACGCGCTGCTTCTGGCCGCCGGACAGCTGCGCCGGGTAGGCGCCGGCTTTTTCCGCGAGGCCGACGAAGGCGAGGCAGGTGTCGACGCGCTCGCGGATGCGCTCGGGCGAGGCGCCGGCGATGCGCAGCGGAAAGGCCACGTTGTCGGCCACCGTGCGGTTATGCAGCAGGTTGAAGTGCTGGAAGATCATGCCGATGCGCTGGCGCGCGGCGCGCAGCGTGGCCGGCGGCATGGCGGTGAGATCGTCGCCGTGCACGATCACCCGCCCGGCATCGGGGCGTTCGAGCAGGTTGGCGAGGCGCAGCAGGGTGGATTTTCCGGCGCCGGAAAACCCGATGATGCCGTGGATCTCTCCCGCGGCGACGTCCAGGTCGGTCGGCTGCACGCCGACCTCCTGGCCGTCCGGCGTGCGGAAGCTTTTGCTGACGCCCCGCAGCTGAATGGCGGGAACGTCGGTTGGCTGAGTGGTCATCGAGGACAAGTCGTTCTGGGTGGTTTGGCGCGTTTCGACCGGCCGCTGCGCGGAAAGTGCCGAAAGCGCAAACCGGCGCCGCCGTGCGCCCGGGCCGGAGGCGGGGAACGCGGCGAGGCGCCGGAGGGCGGAAAGCGTGGAAAACACGGAAAGGCAGAACTTTAGCGGGCGGCCGCCGGTGTGACAAGCCGCGGCGTCGATGCGTGCCGCTTCGCGCCCCTCGTCGCCCCTGCTTTTACGCGCGCTTTCGTGCGTCTTCTCGCGTGCGCCTTTGCCGTCCGCTTCGCGCTCCGCCGGCGACGGCACGCGCCCCCGCCGGGCGCCTGGGCGCCGAGGAGGCAGGGCGACGGAACTGGATGCGCCGGTCAAGACAGGCGGCGGGGCGAAAGCCCGCTCGGGCAGCGGCGAGGGCCGGGCTGCATCGAAGGCGCACCCGCCGTGCGCCGGCGAGGCCGGGGCGAAGCGGCTGCGGGCGAAGCGCCGGCGCGGCTCACGCCGTTTCCCGCAACAGGTGCTTCTGGATCTTGCCGCTCGTCGTCTTCGGTAGCGCCTCGCTGAAGTGGTAGCGGCGCGGGCGCTTGTAGTGCGCCAGCCGGTCGCCGTCGAGCAGGAAGCGGTCGAGTCCCTCCGCGCTCGGCGCCGCGCCGGGCTTGGGCACGACGTGGGCCGCCACGATCTGGCCCCAGGTCGCGTCGGCTTCGCCGACCACGGCCACTTCGAGGATGTCCGGATGCTCGATCAGCGCGTCTTCGACTTCGCGCGGATAGACGTTCTCGGCGCCGGAATTGATCATGTGGTCGATACGGTCGCGGATCCACAGATAGCCCTCCGCGTCGAGGCTGCCCAGGTCGCCGGTGTGGTACCAGCCGTGGGCGAGCGCGCGGGCGTTGGCGTCCGGGCGGTTCAGATAGCCGGACATCATGCACGGACCGCGCACGAGGATTTCGCCGACTTCGTCCGGGGCGCACGGCTCCGCAGGATCGGACGGGCTGCCATCGGCCGGCACGCGCGCCACCAGAAGGTCGTGGTTGAGCGCCGGGCGGCCGCCCGAGCCGGCGTGCGACAGCTGCTCGTGCGGGTCGAGCACGGACATGCAGGGGCCCATTTCGGTGGTGCCGTAGACCTGCACCAGACTGGCGCCGACCTGTTTGTCCCAGGCGCGGATCAGGTGCGGGGCCATCGAGGCGCCGCCGTATTCGACGAGGCGCAGGCTGGAAAGGTCGCGCGCGGCGAGGTCCGGATGATGCAGCAGCATGGCGATCATGGTCGGCGCGGCGAAGAAGTGGGTCACTTTCTCGGCCTCGACCAGACGCCAGGCCTCGCCGGCGTCGAAACGGCGCAGCAGCACCTGGGTGGCGCCGAGGTGCAGGCGGGGCAGGAAGCTGGTGTGCAGTTCCGCCGTGTGGTTGAGCGGCGCCACGGCCAGGCCGACGTCCTCGCGGCGCAGCCCCATGGCCTGGTGCATCAGCGCGTTGTGGGCGAGCTTGCTGCGGTGGCTGTGGATCACGCCCTTGGGCCGGCCCGTGGTGCCGCTGGTGTACATCAGGATGCAGGGATCGTCCTCGTCCACTTCGACCGCCGGCAGGTCGGCGGGCCGGCCCTGCAGCAGCGCGTCGAGGCGGCCGGTCGCCCAGGCGGGCGCGGCGTCGGGGTCGGCATAGACCCAGTGCGCCGTCGGGCCGCCGAGTTCCTTCGCCTTCTCGACGACCTCGCTGCCTTCGCGCTCGAACAGCAGAACCCTGGCGCCGCCGTCGGCGAGGATGAAGGCGAGTTCCTGGGCCGCCAGCCGGTAATTCACCGGGTTGAAGACGGCGCCGACGCGGGCCGCCGCGAGCAGGCTGAAGACGAAGGCCGGGGTGTTGTAGAGGAAGGCCGCGACGACGTCGCCTTTTCGCACGCCGAGGGCGAGCAGGGCGTGGGCGTGGCGGTTCACTTCGGCGTCGAGTTCGGCGTAGGTCCAGACCTGTCGCTGATCGCCGTTCCAGGCGACCAGCGCCGGCTTGGCGGGGAAGTAGCGGGCGGGCCAGGATAGCGTGTCGCCGAGGGTCGGGGCGCGGCTCACGGGCGGCCTCCGGCGGCGGGAGCGGGATGGTTCATGGTCGGCGAAAGCACGGCGAAAGAACGCGGAAGTGGACAGGCGGCCACTCTATGCCGGCGCCGCGCAGCTGTGAAATACCGCTTTCTTCTTTCGATATTCCGCGCCGGGCAGCGAGGCTGGCCCCGGCGCGGGATTGCGCCGGGGCCGGTGCAGCGCCGGGGCCGGGGCGCGGGCTCCCGCCTCGGCCCCGGCTTCGGTTCAGGCGCCCGGCGCCCGGGCACCCCACTGCCAGTTGCGGATTTCCGGCAGGTCCTCGCCGTACTGCGCGATGTACTGCTTGTGCTCGATCAGCTTGTCGCGGATCGCCTGCTTGGCGTAGGCGGCGCTCGCGCCGAGCTGCGGCACGCGGTCGATGACGTCGGCGACGAGGTGGAAGCGGTCCATGTCGTTCATCACCACCATGTCGAAGGGCGTCGAGGTCGTGCCTTCCTCCTTGTAGCCGCGCACGTGCAGGTTCTTGTGGTTGGTGCGCGCGTAGGTCAGGCGGTGGATCAGCCAGGGATAGCCGTGGTAGGCGAAGATGATCGGCTTGTCGCGGGTGAACAGTTCGTCGAAGTCGCGCTCGCTGAGGCCGTGCGGGTGCTCGCTGCGCGGCGGCAGCGTCATCAGGTCGACGACGTTGATGACGCGCACCTTGAGCGCCGGAAAGTGCGTGCGCAGCAGGTCGACGGCGGCCAGCGTTTCGAGCGTCGGCACGTCGCCGGCGCAGGCCAGCACGACGTCCGGCTCCTCGCCGCGGTCGCTGCTCGCCCATTCCCAGATGCCGATGCCGGCGGTGCAGTGCTTGATCGCCGCGTCCATGTCCAGCCACTGCACCTCGGGCTGCTTGCCGGCGATGATCACGTTCACGTAGTTGCGGCTGCGCAGGCAGTGGTCGGTGACCGAGAGCAGCGTGTTCGCGTCGGGCGGCAGGTAGACGCGGATGATCTCCGCCTTCTTGTTGATCACGTGGTCGATGAAGCCCGGGTCCTGGTGGCTGAAGCCGTTGTGGTCCTGGCGCCAGACGTGCGACGAGAGCAGATAGTTGAGCGAGGCGGTCGGCCGCCGCCAGGGCACTTCCTTGGACATCTTGAGCCACTTGGCGTGCTGATTGAACATCGAGTCGATGATGTGGATGAAGGCTTCGTAGCACGAGAAGAAGCCGTGCCGGCCGGTCAGCAGATAGCCTTCGAGCCAGCCTTCGCACTGGTGCTCGCTGAGCATTTCCATGACGCGGCCGTCGGGCGCGACGTTTTCGTCGCCGGCGATGATCTCCGCCGTCGAGCAGCGCTGCGTCGCTTCGAAGACGGCGCCCCAGCGGTTCGACGCCGTTTCGTCCGGGCTGAAGACGCGGAAGGTGTGCGGGTTGAGCTTGATCACGTCGCGGATGAATTCGCCCTGCACGCGCGTCGATTCGGTCTTGACCGCGCCGGGCCGGGGAACGGCGACGGCGTAGCTGCGGTAGTCGGGCAGGCGCAGGTCGCGCAGCAGGCGGCCGCCGTTGGCGTGCGGGTTGGCGCCCATGCGCCGCAGGCCGCGCGGGGCGAGTTCGGCGAGTTCGGCGCGCAGGCGCCCGTCGGCGTCGAACAGTTCCTGCGGGCGGTAGCTGCGCATCCAGGTTTCGAGGATTTCGACGTGGCCGGGGCGGCTCATGTCGCCCATCGGCACCTGATGCGCGCGGAAGGTGCCTTCGACCGGCTTGCCGTCGACCGTTTTCGGGCCGGTCCAGCCCTTCGGCGAACGCAGGACGATCATCGGCCAGCGCGGACGCTCGCGAAAGCCGTTGGTGCGCGCGTCGTCCTGGATGCGCCGGATGTCGGCGAGCGCGCGGTCGAGCGTCGCTGCCATGCGCTGGTGCATTTCCAGCGGTTCGTCGCCCTCGACGAAATAGGGCGCGTAGCCGTAGCCGACGAAGAGCGCTTCCAGCTCGGCGTGCGGGATGCGGCCGAGCACGGTCGGGCCGGCGATCTTATAGTCGTTGAGGTGCAGGATGGGCAGTACGGCGCCGTCGTGCACCGGGTTGAGGAATTTGTTCGAGTGCCAGCTGGTGGCGAGCGGCCCGGTTTCCGCTTCGCCGTCGCCGACGACGCAGGCGACGATCAGTTCGGGATTGTCGAAGGCCGCGCCGTAGGCGTGCGACAGCGAGTAGCCGAGTTCGCCGCCCTCGTGGATCGAACCGGGCGTGTCCGGCGAAACGTGGCTCGGGATGCCGCCGGGAAACGAGAACTGCTTGAACAGCCGGCGCATGCCGTCCTCGTCCTGCGCGACGTTCGGGTAGATCTCGCTGTACGTGCCTTCGAGGTAGGTGTTGGCGACCAGCCCGGGGCCGCCGTGGCCCGGCCCGGTGATGTAGATGACGTCGAGGTCGTGCGCCTTGATCAGGCGGTTGAGGTGCGCGTAGATGAAGTTGAGCCCCGGCGTCGTTCCCCAGTGGCCGAGCAGGCGCGGCTTGATGTGCGCGAGCGTGAGCGGTTCCTTGAGCAGCGGGTTGTCGTAGAGGTAGATCTGACCGACCGAGAGGTAGTTCGCGGCGCGCCAGTAGGCGTCGATCCGGTGCAGCAGTTCGGCGGGCAGCGGCGCTGCGGCGTCCGGCTGGGCGGGGTTCAGGGCTGGGCCTGGCAGAAGGCTTTCCATTGTTTTTCCGTTTCCTTGGTCATGATTCCGGCGGTTTCCAGGAGGGCGTCGCACCATGCCGTGCCCTGCGCGAAGGCGGCCAGTTCGTCGGCGCTGGCGGCGCCGCTGCGGCCGGCGGCGCGCAGCTGGTCCCAGGCCAGGATGCGGCCCATGGTCGCAACGAGTTCGCGCAGGCGGTCGAGCTTGCGCCCCGCGCGTCGCCAGTCGCCGCCGACGACGCGGTCTTCGGCGGGCTGCAGGCGTTTGAGGATGCACGGCAGGCCGGCGAAGGCGACGGCGCAGAGGAAGGCGTGGTCGACCGCCTGCAGGCGTTTTTGCGCGCCGACGACGCGCTGCGCTTCGTCGGCCGCGTGCGGCTGCGCGACGCCGAGGCGATGCAGATGCGGGGCGAGCGCCGACGGTTTCGCCTCCTTGAGGTCGAGCAGGTAATTGCCGTCCGGCGAACCCTTGCCTTCGACGAGAACGACGTAGCGCACGACGCCGAGGCTGCCGGTGCCGGCGATCCGCCGCCCGACGTCGAGCACCTTGAAGAAAGCGGGCATTGGCTGGCCGGCGGCGAAGCCGTCCATGAACTCGACGACCTGCTGGCGCTGCGCGTCGTCGGCGGGCAGCGCCTTGCCGCCGTCCACCTTCAGGCGGCGCTGTCCCGCGTTGCGGATCGTCCGGCGTTCGAGGAAGTCGACGCGCGAGCGCTCGCGCAGGGTGTCGAGCAGCTCGCGCACGAGGCCGCCGGCCGTGTCGCGCTCGACCCACAGCGGCTTGCCGCGCAGCAGCGCGTCGCGGTAGGCGGCGAGGCAGTCGCGGCTCACCGCCTGGGCTTCGGCGTCGGTGGCGTTCAGCGCCGCGGCGCCGCAGCGGATGCTGGTCAGCAGGCGGACGATGTCCCAGGTGCAGGGCGCGAGCGCGGCTTCGTCGTAGTCGTTGATGTCGAAATAGACGAGCCCGTTGTCCGCCTTGTAGCTGCCGAAATTCTCGAAGTGCAGGTCGCCGCAGCACCAGGCGAGCGGCGCTTCGGCGAGGGCGGGCGTGTCGGGCAGCGCGTCGTAGAAGAGGTGGCAGGCGCCGCGCAGGAAGACGAAAGGGCTCTCCTTCATCTTGGCGTACTTCAGCGCCAGCCGCTCCGGCTCGCGTCCGGCGTTCTGGCGCCGGATGGCGTCGACCGGGGAAAGGGGGCTCGTTTTCGCTATCAACGGTTCTGCCTCCTGTGCATGGATGCCTGTCGCTGCCCGTGGATCGGCGGCGCTGCGCCGGCGCCGGCGGCTTGGCCGTGGCCGGGCGTCGCGTGCCGCCATCCAGGAATATGCCGGAAAATTTGCCTCCGCGCTGCATCGTGCCGCGCTTGCGGCGCTGCGCGGGTGTGCGGGAAAGGTCCGTCAGCGGGATTCCATGGCGGCTTCGTCGCGCCCCTTGAGCGATGCGCAGATCACTTCCTTGGCCAGTTCCCGTTCGCTTTCGTTGTGCGTATAGGTCACCAGCACCGTATTGCCCGATTCGATGGCGTCCTTGACCAGTTCGGAGAACTTGCCTTCCTTGCGGTTCGCGCCGAAGGCGGCGCCGACGATCCCGCCGAGGCCGGCGAACCAGCCGAGCATGGCGAGCGGCGCGACGACCGGGCTGGCCACGAACAGGGTGACGTTGGCGGCGACCAGCGCGGCGCTGCCGATGGCGCCCACGCCGGTCCCGACGGCGGTTCCGATGGCGCCGTCCACCAGCACTTCCTTGAGCACCTCGTCGCTCGATCCGTCGCCTTCGCCTTCCGGGGGGGCGGGGGGCGGGGGGCGGGGATTCCTGCAGGATGTCCACGTCGCCGGCGGCGATGCCCCGCTGGAGCAGCAGCTGGCGAACGCCTTCGGCTTCCTCGCGGCTGGGGTAGATGGCGGATACGCGATGCGTGCCCAGGCGCGTCGGCGCGGCGGCGGATGTGTCGGGCGCGGGAGCGCGGTTTTCGTTCGCTTCGTTTGTCGGGTTCATGGCGACCTCTGCGTGTTGGGGAGCGTGGTGGATGGCGAAGGAAGGCCGGGCTGCGCCCGCCGGGGACGGCTGCGCGATTGGCCGGGAGCCGGGCCGGCGCGTTGAACGGCGTCCTTGCCGGAAATGTCGCAGCCGGGGGCCGGAGCGCGCGGCGCGGGCGGGCGCCGGGGCGCAACGGGGGCGGGCGACGAGGGTCAAGCTCGCACGCGGCGCCAGGGACGTCTGTGCGCTGACGAACGGAATCCGCCGGCGGCGGCATTCAGCTGCCGACGAGCAGCGATGCCTCCACCAGCACGTCGACCCCGCCCGGCGGCGCGATGTGGCGTGCCGGTATGTCCTTGCCGGCGCGCCAGTCGGCGACCGCCTGGCGCTTGCTGCGCCCGTCGACGAGGAAGATCAGCTGGCGGGTCCGGGCGAGGCGGGCGGGGGAGAGCGAGACGCGCTGCGGCGGCGCCTTGGGCGCGTCGTAGATGGGCAGCACGTCGAGGTCCCCGGGCGCCCGCCGCCAGTCCTGCCCCGGGAACAGGCTGGCCGTGTGGCCGTCTTCGCCGAGCCCGAGCAGCACCAGATCGAAGCGGCCGACCGTGCGCAGCGTCTCTTCGTAGGCCGCGGCGGCCTGCACGGCGCCGAGCTCGCCCGGGATCGGGTGGATTTGCCGCGGCGGGATGGGGACGTGGTCGAGCCAGGCGTAGCCGGCCATCCGCGAGTTGCGCGCGGGGTCGTCCGGCGGCAGGCAGCGCTCGTCGCCGAAGTAGATGTGCCACGCCGCCCAGTCGGCCGACACCGCGCCGAGCAGACGGTAGATGTCGCGCGGCGTTTCGCCGCCGGCCAGCACGAGGTGGAATTCGCCGCGCTGCTGGCGGGCAGCCGCGTCGGCTTCGAGGATGCGCATCAGCGCCGTGCGTTGCAGGGCGGCGCGGTCGGCCTGCGGGTGCCAGCGGCAGCGCTGCGTTTCGCTGTTGTCGGCGGGCGGCGGCGCGGGGCGGCGGGGGCTCACGGTTCGTTGTTCCAGGTGCCGCCGGCGACGGCGATCAGCCGGTCGGCCGCCGCCGGCCCCCAGCTGCCGGCGGCGTAGGGTTCGCGCACGGCATGGCGGCGCAGCAGCGGGGTGAACAGGCGCCACGAGGCTTCGGTTTCGTCGGCATGCACGAAGAGCGTCTGGTCGCCTTCCAGCACGTCGAGCAGCAGGGTTTCGTAGCCGGCCGAGAGCGAGGCGCCGAAGGCTTCGGCGTAGCGGAACTGCATGTGACGGGTTTGCAGCGCGTAGCTGTTGCCGGGCGACTTGACCTCGAACGAGAGGGTGAAGCCTTCGTCGGGCTGCAGATTGATCGCCAGCCGGTTGGTGTGCGGCGGGCTGCAGTCGATGCCGCGGAAGAGGGCGACCGGCGGGCCGCGGAATTCGATGACGATCTGCGTCATGCGGCGCGCCAGCCGCTTGCCGGTGCGCAGGTAGAAGGGCACGCCCTGCCAGCGCCAGTTTTCGATGGCCAGGCGCAGGGCGACGTAGGTTTCGGCGGTGGAGTCGGCGGCGACGCCGGGTTCTTCGCGGTAGGCGAGGAGGCGGGCGGCGGGCGCCGCGTCGGGCGCGCCGGTCTTGCTTCGGCTCCGGCGCGGCGGCGCGGTTTCGTCGGCGTCGCTCCGTCGCGCGGCATCGGCGGTGCAGGGGGCGCTCCCCGACGGGATTTGGCGCGCCGCACTGTCCGAGAGGATTGGCGGCGCGGCGTCCCCTGGCGGGATGTGCCGTGCTGAATCTTCCGAAGGAATCCGCTGCGCGGCGTACTGGCCGAAGACCACGGCGTCGCGGCCGATCGGCAGGACCGAGCGCAGGACCTTGACCTTCTCGTGGCGGATGCTTTCGGCGTCGAAGGCGGCGGGGACTTCCATCGCGGTCAGGGTCAGCAGCTGTGTCATGTGGTTCTGCACGATGTCGCGCAGGGCGCCGGCGCGCTCGTAGTAGGCGGCGCGGTGCCCGATCCCGAGCGCTTCGGCGACGGTGATCTGCACGCTCTTGATGTGCTCGCGGTTCCAGGCCGACTCGAAGAGGGCGTTGCCGAAGCGGAAGGCGAGCAGGTTCTGTACGGTTTCCTTGCCCAGGTAGTGGTCGATGCGATAGACCTGCGCCTCGCCGAAGTGGCGGTGCACCAGCGCGTTCAGGCGGCGCGCCGAGGCCAGGTCGTGGCCGAAGGGCTTTTCGATCACCAGCCGCGTCCAGCCCTGGCTGTGCGCCAGACCGGCCCTGGCCAGCGCGGCGATGGTGCCGGGAAAGGCCTGCGGTGGCAGCGCCATGTAGAGCAGGCGGTTGCCGGACAGCACGTGGGTCGCCTCGATCAGCGCGATGCGCGCCGCGAGCGCCTGATAGTCGGCCGCGCCGCCGTCGCCGACGGTGTCGAAATGCAGGCAGTCCTCGCACCAGCGGCGCGGCGCCTTGCCGTGCGCCAGCCCGGCGTCGGCCAGCGCCTGCCGCACCCAGCGGCGGAAGCGCGCGTCGTCCATGCCCGGCTCGCGCGCCACGCCGAGGATCTGGTAGCGCGCCGGCAGCAGGCCGTCCTCGGCGAGCTGGAAGAGGGCCGGCAGCAGCTTGCGCCGCATCAGGTCGCCGGTCGCGCCGAACATCACGAACAGGCAGCTCTCGTCCGGCGCTTTTTCCATGCTCAGGCTTTCCTGATGTCGTGCCCGCCGAACTGCTGACGCAGCGCCGCCAGCAACTTGTCCGAGAACGAGGCGTCGTCGCGCGAGCGCAGGCGCGCCAGCAAGGCCAGCGTGATCACCGGCGCGGCGACGTCCAGCTCGATCGCCTCGGCGACCGTCCAGCGCCCTTCGCCCGAATCGGCGACGTAGGGCGCGATGCCGTCGAGCGCCGGGTTGTCGCCGAGCGCCCCGGACGCCAGATCGAGCAGCCAGGAGCGGACGACGCTGCCGTGGCGCCAGATTTCGGCCACCTGATGCAGGTCGAGCGCGAATTCCTGCTTGTGCCGCAGCAGCGAGAAGCCCTCGGCATAGGCCTGCATCAGGCCGTATTCGATGCCGTTGTGGATCATCTTGGTGAAGTGCCCGGCGCCCGCCGGGCCGACCCGGCCCCAGCCGCGGTCGGCGGCCGGCGCCAGCGTTTCGAGCAGCGGCCGCAGGCGCTCGACCGCCGCCGCGCTGCCGCCGAGCATCAGGCTGTAGCCTTCGGATAGCCCCCAGATGCCGCCGCTGGTGCCGCAATCGACGAAGTCGATGTGCTGTTCGGCAAGCGACTGCGCCCGGCGCTGGCTGTCCCTGTAGTTGGAATTGCCGCCGTCGATCAGCGTATCGCCGTGCGCCAGCAGCAGGCGCAGTTCCTCGATCGTCTCGTCGACGGCGGCGCCGGCCGGCACCATCAGCCAGACGGCGCGCGGCGCCGGCAAACGTTCGACCAGCGCGGCGAGCGAGGCGGCGCGCTCGATGTCCTGCTCGTTGGCTCGTTGAAAGCCCGGCTTCTCCGTCGCCGTCTTGGCGTCGAAACCGACGACGCGATGGCCGCCGCGCCGCAGGCGCTCGGCCATGTTTGCGCCCATCCGTCCGAGGCCGACCATGCCGATGTCCATCG
>RCMZ01000024.1_pt1 | contig 118436 bp, 99 predicted proteins | sample 2041141 | NCBI WGS metagenome assembly RCMZ01 (sample SAMN09708263, study PRJNA481090) | Wastewater metagenome, whole genome shotgun sequencing project. | biome: sewage; isolation source: Davis station wastewater (DW) | place: Antarctica: Davis Station | collected 2010-03-01 | reverse complement strand
GTCCACACGCGCCCGGCCTTGATCGCCCGGCCCATGCGGTAGGCGCGGTTGATGTCGCGGGTCCACAGGCCGGCGCCCAGGCCGAACTCGGTGTCGTTGGCAATCGCCAGGGCTTCGGCTTCGTCCTTGAAGGTGGTGATGCTCACTACCGGGCCGAAGATTTCTTCCTGGAACACGCGCATCTGGTTGGTGCCCTTGAGCAGCGTTGGCTGGATGTAGTAGCCGCTGGCCAGGTTGCCTTCGAGTTTTTCTACCTTGCCGCCGGTGAGCAATTGCGCGCCTTCGCCCTTGGCGATTTCCAGGTACGAGAGGATTTTGTCGAACTGCTGCTCGGACGCCTGGGCGCCGACCATGGTGTCGGTGTCGAGAGGGTCGCCGCGTTTGATCTGCGCGACCTTTTTCATCACCACTTGCATGAACTCGTCGTAGATCGACTCCTGCACCAAGGCGCGGGACGGGCAGGTGCACACTTCGCCCTGGTTGAAGAACGCCAGCACCAGGCCTTCGGCGGCTTTTTCGATGAACTGCGGCTCGGCCTTCATGATGTCTTCAAAGAAGATGTTCGGCGACTTGCCGCCCAGCTCCACGGTGGACGGGATGATGTTGTCGGCCGCGCATTTCATGATGTGCGCGCCCACAGGCGTGGAGCCTGTGAAGGCAATTTTGGCGATGCGCTTGCTGGTGGCCAGCGCTTCGCCAGCCTCTTTGCCGAAACCTTGCACCACGTTGAGCACGCCCGGTGGCAGCAGGTCGCCGATCAGCTCCATCAGCACGCTGATGCCCAGGGGCGTCTGTTCGGCGGGTTTGAGCACGACGCAGTTACCCGCGGCCAGGGCCGGGGCGAGTTTCCACGCGGCCATCAGGATCGGGAAGTTCCACGGGATGATCTGCCCGACCACACCCAACGGCTCGTGAAAGTGATAGGCGGCGGTGTGTTCGTTGATTTCGGCGCTGCTGCCTTCCTGGGCGCGGATGCAGCCGGCGTAGTAGCGAAAGTGATCGGCAGCCAGGGGAATGTCGGCGTTGAGGGTTTCGCGCACCGCTTTGCCGTTGTCCCAGGTTTCGGTGATGGCCAGCACTTCGAGGTTCTGTTCGATGCGGTCGGCGATTTTCAGCAGCACCAGGGCGCGGTCCTGCACTGAGGTCTTGCCCCAGGCATCAGCGGCAGCGTGGGCGGCGTCCAGGGCTTTGTCGATGTCTTCGGCGCTGGAGCGGGGAAATTCGGCAATCGGCTGGCCGTTGACCGGCGAGGTGGTGGTGAAGTACTGGCCTTTGACCGGCGCCACGAACTCGCCGTTGATGTAGTTGCCGTACTTGGCCTTGAAGGAAACGATGGCGCCTTCAGTACCGGGGTGTGCGTAACGCATGGTGAGTATCTCCTGGCTCTTGTGCTTATAGGGGAGGACGCGCCGTGGCGCTTGCATAAGCCTAGAGCAAAGGTCGGGCCACTGCCCGGCGCCCCAGCAAAATCAAGGGTTTGGCGTTTGTCGTAGACGCTGCCGGGCGCCCGGCGTGGCAGTTTCGATACAGCCAAAGTGACACTTTGTACCGCAAGCGGTACAGCCTGTGACTCCTCGGTCGCGGTGTGATTGCAATCGGCCACGCGCAGGAGGATGCTGGGCCTTCGCGTGTCTTGGGTTCGCCCTTTCAGCCCTGGCGCAGGAGAACAATAAAAAATGCTCAACAACCATCTGAGCCGTCACGCCCAGCAGGTGCTGACGGTGACCCAGGGCAAGGCCCACTTGCAGGGCCCGGGCAGCGACCCGTCGATTGCCCGCTCGTGGTTGCGTTGCCTTGAGGACTATCACCTCGACCCCGCCCTGGCCATGGCGCCCACCGTGCTCGAACACGGCCGTGTGCTGGAAAGCCGCGAGCGTTTGCAGCAGGTGTTGCAGATTGCCGGAGGCGAAATGAACAGCCTGCACCAGCAGCTCTGCGGCGCCGGCCACGCGGTGCTGCTCACCGATGCGCGCGGGGTGATCCTCAATTGCGTGACCGCGCCCACCGAGCGGCGCATCTTCGAGCGCGCCGGGCTGTGGCTCGGCGCCGACTGGAGCGAGGCCTGCGAAGGCACTAACGGCATCGGCACCTGCCTGGTGGAGCGCCAGGCCTTGACCATCCACCAGGACGAACACTTTCGCGGCCGCCACACGGGCCTGACCTGCTCGGCGAGCCCGGTGTTCGACCCCCATGGCCAATTGCTGGCGGTGCTCGACGTGTCGTCGGCGCGCCACGATGTCTCGCGCCAGAGCCAGTTCCACACCATGGCCCTGGTCAACCTCTCGGCGAAGATGATCGAGAGCTGCTATTTCCTGCGCTATTTCGATAACCAATGGCTGTTGCGCTTTCACTTGCAGGCCGAGTCGGTGGGTTTGTTCAGCGAAGGGTTGCTGGCGTTCGATGGTGAAGGGCGTATCTGTGCGGTCAACCAGAGCGCACTGAACCTGCTGGGGGTGGGGCGCGGCGGGCTGCTGGGGCACGCGGTGGAAGACTTTTTCGACTGCTCCCTCGACCAGTTGCTAGAACGGGCCAGCGTCGACGCCAGCGCCAGTTGGCCGCTGCGCACCCGCGACGGGCGTGGCTTGTTCGCCCTGTTGCGCGGCCAGGCGCGCCGCGTGCCGAGCCCCGCCCCGCAAGTGGCGCCGCCGGTTACGCCACGGGCGACGCTGCCGGGCCTGTGCCTGGGCGATGCGGGTTTGCAGGAGAATTTTCGCAAGGCCCTGCGGGTGTTCGAGCGCGATGTGCCGCTGCTTATCCATGGCGAAACCGGCTCCGGCAAGGAGGCGTTCGCCAAGGCTGTGCACCAGGCCAGCCAGCGCGCGGACAAAGCGTTCGTCGCCCTCAACTGTGCGGCGATCCCGGAAAGCCTGATCGAGAGCGAACTGTTCGGCTATCGCGGCGGCAGTTTCACCGGCGCGCGCAAGGATGGCATGCGCGGCAAGCTGCAACAGGCCGACGGCGGGACCTTGTTCCTCGATGAAATCGGCGATATGCCGTTGGCGTTGCAAACCCGGCTATTAAGGGTGCTGGAGGATCGGCTGGTGGTGCCCATTGGCGGCGAACCTGTGGCGGTGAACGTGCGCATCATCAGCGCAACCCACCGCGACCTGCTGGAGCGGGTGCGCGACGGCAGTTTCCGTGAAGACTTGTATTACCGCCTCAATGGCCTGGAAATCGCCTTGCCGGCGTTGCGTGCGCGCAGCGACAAATCCCAGTTGCTCGACTTTCTCCTGGCCGAGGAGGCGGGCGGCCACAGCGTGCTACTCGACGCCCCGGCGCGCCAGGCGCTGCTGGATTTCGCCTGGCCGGGCAACGTGCGACAACTGCGCAACGTGCTGCGCACCCTGGCGGCGTTGTGCGAGGACGGGCGCATCGGTTTGCCGGACTTGCCGGCGCTGATCCGCCAAGCCCCAGTGCCTGCGGCCGCCAATGAAAGCACCGTGCCGGGCGAATTCCCCCTCGACGACGCCGAACGCCTGGCCTTGCTCACGGCCCTGGAGCAGCAGCGCTGGCACATGACTCACACCGCCGCCCAACTGGGGGTAAGCCGCAACACCCTCTATCGCAAACTGCGCAAGCATGGGATTGCGCGGTAGCGGGTGGTTTGCCCGGGTGTGCTGACTGTGTATCCGCCAGATGTGTATTGGCAGCAATGCCGCCATCGCGGGCAAGGCCCGCTCCCACAGTTGAACGGTGGTGTGGCTGGGATGTTCATTTTTCCGCTGTGGGAGCGAGCCTGCTCGCGATGGGCGGGTCGACATGCAGCACCTGCACCAGCCCATCGCGGGCAAGGCCCCGCTCCCACAGTGATGGGGTGGTGGGAGGTGAGGGGCAAACTCCAGGTGCGCATCCAGCCACCCTGCGCTAACCTGCCGCGATGTTTTACGAGGTCGACTATGCACATTCATATTCTCGGTATCTGCGGCACTTTCATGGGTTCGATGGCGGTGTTGGCCAAAGAATTGGGCCATCACGTCACCGGGTCCGACGCTAACGTCTACCCGCCGATGAGCACGCAACTGGAGGCCCAGGGCATTGTCCTGACCCAGGGCTACGACCCGGCGCAGCTCGACCCGGCTCCGGACCTGGTGGTCATCGGCAACGCCATGTCCAGGGGTAACCCGGCGGTCGAGTATGTGCTGAACAAGGGCTTGCCCTACGTCTCCGGCCCGCAGTGGCTGGCCGACCATGTGCTGCAAGGCCGTTGGGTCTTGGCTGTGGCCGGCACCCACGGCAAGACCACCACCAGCAGCATGCTCGCCTGGGTGCTGGAGCACGCGGGCATGAGCCCGGGTTTCCTGATCGGCGGTGTGCCGCAGAATTTTTCGGTGTCGGCGCGCCTGGGCGATACGCCGTTCTTCGTCATCGAGGCGGATGAATACGACAGCGCCTTCTTCGACAAACGCTCGAAATTCGTCCATTACCACCCGCGCACCGCGATCCTCAATAACCTTGAGTTCGATCATGCGGACATCTTCCCCGATCTGCCGGCTATCGAACGGCAATTCCACCATTTGGTGCGTACCATTGCGAGCGAAGGCCTGGTTATCCACCCCACCACCGAACCGGCGTTGCAGCGGGTGATCGAGATGGGTTGCTGGACCCCGGTACAAACCACCGGCGCAGGTGGGCAATGGCAGGCCAAGCTGCTCAGCGAGGACGGCTCGCGCTTTGAGGTGCTGTTCGAGGGCGTGGCCCATGGCGTGGTCGAGTGGGACATGACCGGCCAGCACAACGTCGCCAATGCCCTGGCCACCCTGGCCGCCGCACGCCACGTCGGCGTTGTGCCGGCCATGGGTATCGCCGCGCTGAGCGCGTTCAAGAGCGTCAAGCGGCGCATGGAAAAAGTCGCCGAGGTGCGCGGCATTACCATTTACGACGACTTCGCCCACCACCCCACCGCCATTGCCACCACCCTCGATGGCCTGCGCAAGCGCGTGGGCGATGCGCCGGTGATCGCCATCATCGAGCCGCGTTCCAACTCGATGAAACTCGGCGCCCACCGCGACGGCTTGCCGCAAAGCGTGGTCGATGCCGACCAGGTGATCTGGTTCGCCCCGGCCAACCTGGGCTGGGACCTGGCCAGCATCGCGGCGCTGTGCACGGTGCCCTCGATTGTCAGCGACTCTCTGGAAGGCATCATCGAGCGGGTGAAAAGCCAGGCCCGCCCCGGCACCCACGTGGTCATCATGAGCAACGGCGGCTTCGGCGGCCTGCATGGCAAGCTCGCCGAGGCGCTGCAATGAGCGGCCCGGAGCGCATCACCCTGGCAATGACCGGGGCTTCCGGCGCGCAGTACGGCTTGCGCCTGCTCGATTGCCTGGTGCGCGAAGACCGCGAGGTGCACTTCCTGATTTCCAAGGCGGCGCAACTGGTAATGGCCACCGAGACCGACGTCTCGCTGCCGCCCAAGACCCAGATGATGCAAGCCTTCCTCACCGAGTACACGGGCGCGGCCGCCGGGCAGATCCGCGTGTACGGCAAGGAGGATTGGATGTCGCCGGTGGCGTCCGGCTCGGGCGCGCCGGCGGCCATGGTGGTGGTGCCGTGTTCCACCGGCACCTTGTCGGCGATTGCCACTGGCGCGTGCAATAACCTGATCGAGCGCGCCGCCGATGTCACCCTCAAGGAGCGCCGCCAGTTGATTCTGGTGCCCCGCGAGGCGCCGTATTCGAGCATTCACCTGGAGCACATGCTCAAACTGTCGAACATGGGCGTGACCATTTTGCCGGCCTCGCCCGGGTTCTATCACCAGCCGCAGACCATCGATGATTTGATCGATTTCGTGGTGGCACGCATTCTCAACCTGCTCGACATTCCCCAGGACATGCTGCCGCGCTGGGGCGAGCACCATTTGAGTAGCGATGAGTAAAGGCCTGCTAGCGCTGTTGCTCGCCCTGCAACTGGGCGGCTGTGCCACGGTGCGCACCCTGGACGCCGCCAAACCCGGGGCGCCGGTGGTGTATGCGGGAACGCGGCTGGACGTATACGCGTTGCAGGGCGGTTGCTGCGCCATGGAACGCTTTGGCGCGCCGGCACCGAGTTATCCGGGCCTGGACCTGCCGGCCAGCGCTTTGCTCGACACCCTGCTATTGCCGCTGTCGGTGTTGACCGTGCTGGGCGTTGGCGTTCAGGCCACGGGTGGGTTGTAGGGCTACTTGCCCAGGCGCCGCAACTCGTCCGACTCCACAATCCGCACGCCGTCCTGCTCCTCCAGGGCCAGGCGCCACATGGCGCGGGCCAGGTGGCAGGCTTCGATACCGCGGTACTTGCCGGGGATGAGTTTGGCCAGGGGCGCCGCCAGTTGTTCGCCCAGGCGCGGCTCCAGGCGTTCGCCCAGTAGCAGGGAAGGGCGGCAGATGGTCAGTTGCGGCCAGCCTTGGGCCTTGAGGGCCTGCTCCATTTCGCCTTTGACCCGGTTGTAGAACATCGAAGACGTGGGGTCGGCGCCTATCGCGCTGATGACGATCAGGTGCCGGGCGCCCATGTCCCGGGCGCGTTGGGCGAAGGCCACGACCATGTCGAAATCCACCGCACGAAACGCCGCTTCGCTGCCGGCCTGCTTGAGAGTGGTGCCCAGGCAGCAGTAGGCGATGTCGACACGACCGCTGAGTTGAGGGAGGAACACCGCCGGGTCGCCCACCGGGTTTTCCAGGTGCGGGTGTGCGGCCAATGGGCGGCGCGAGGGTGCCAGTACGCGGGTGACAGTCGGCTCGTTGAGCAGCCGATCGAGCAGATGTTCGCCGGTCAGGCCGGTGGCGCCGGCGAGCAGGACATGGGCAGGTGTCAGGTACATGGTGTTTCCCCCTTGTTACAAGTGAGCTTAGTTGCTGTTTGCCACCTTGGCGCTTTCGAGCGCCGATCTTGCTTGTTGTTTGCGTAGCTGCTGCCAGTGCGCTAGTACGCCCTTGGGTGCCCAGATCTGGGGCTCGGATGGATCGAAATTGTCTTGCAGTTCGCGCTCGGCAACGGTGGCCTGGGCCAGGGCGAAGGCGTGCTGTAAATCGTCGGTCTGGTTCAGCGCTTGGGCGAACAGGGCGTCGCCGAAGTAGGTGAAATCGGCCTCTTCGGAGCAACCGAACGACACGCGGTCGGCGCGCGAGGCGGTCATTACCAGGGTGCGTTCGTCTTTGAGCGGGGCGATGAAACCGCCGGAATAACAGGCGGAAATGACCACGACTTTGTCGCGGTTCTTCAGCGGCGCCAACACGGTGGCCAGTTCGGCGGCGGGCAGGTCGGCCAGTTCCATGCGCGGTTGGTCGAGCACCAGTTCATGGCTGGCGCTGCCGTGGCTGGTCAGGTAGATGAACACCAGGTCTTCCGGGCCGCTGCGTTCGGCCAGGGTCAGGACGGCGCGGCGCAGGGTTTCGCGGCTGGCCATGGGGCGGTCGGCGAGGTGGTCGCGGTGGTTGACCAGGCGAATCTGCCCGTGGGCGCCGAAGCGGCTGGCAAGCATGTTGCTGACGTAGTCCGATTCGCGCAAAAACACGCTTTGCTTGCCGTCGCCGCCCAGGGTCAGGCTGTACAGCTCGATGGCCGGTGTCGAGGCAGGCACGGCGGCCAGGACCTGCTCCAACAGGTGGCCCTGGGCCAGCAGGCCTACCTCCAGGGGGTCGGGCAGCCATTTTCCGGTTTCATCGCGCACGCGCTGGCCATTGGCCCATACGCCGCGTTGTACCGTGCCGTCGCTGAGCACCAAGGTGCCCTGGCCCTGGTAGCTGTCGTTGTCGAACTGGCCGATATAGAAGCTGGCGTCACTGAGGTTCAAACGGCCCTGGCCGGTGAAGCGCCAGTCGCTGAACTGGCCGACGTAGTGGCTGCCATCGGCGCCGATCAACTCGCCCTTGCCGCTCAGCGCGCCTTCGCTGAACTGGCCGATCCAGACATCGCCGTCGGCGTTCTCGTAGCGGCCCTTGCCGTGGAGCTGGTTGTTTTTGAAGGCGCCGACGTACATGTCGCCATCGGCGCTGTTGAAGGTGCCATTGCCTTCCAGTTGGCCATCGACGAAGCGCCCGCTGAACTGGTTGCCGCTGGCGTCGCCGCGCTGGCCCTCGCCGTTGGGCTTGCCGCGGGCGAACTGGCCTTGGTACTGGCTGCCGTCGTCCAGCTCCAGGCGCCCGAGGCCAGCATACTGGTCGGCCTTGAACTCGCCGCGATAGAGCATGCCCGGCTCTTTGAGGGTGCCTTCGCCGTCGCGCCGGCCCAGTTTGAAGCCGCCGCTGTAGCTGCTGTCGCGGGTGGTCAGGGTGCCTTGGCCGTGGAACAGGCCTTGCTCGAACTGCCCGCGGTAAACCTCGCCGTCGCTGCCGTGCCATTCGCCTTGGCCGTGCCACAGGCCTTTGTCGAATTGGCCGGCGTACCAACTGCCATTGGGGTAGTCGATGCGGCCCTGGCCTTGGAGCAAGCCTGCGACCAGGTCACCGCGATAGCGCCCGCCGTCGGGCAGGCGTGCGTCGGGCGGCAATAGCGATTCGCCATCGCCACACGCGGTGAGCAACAGGGTCAGCAACAGGGGTGCAAATGGGCGCATAGCGGGTTCCCGGCAATTAAGCGACCGAGTATGCCGCAGCGAAGGGGCTTACATAAGAGGCGAGCGAAACAGCGCGGGCTGTTTCGCGGGCGCGGGGCCTAGACGAACGCGAGGGACAGGGGCTCGGCGATGTACGCCGGTTTTTCCTGGCCTTCTATTTCCAGGGTGGCGGTGGCTTTGAGCAGCCATTGGCCGGGTTTCTTCTCGCTGACTTCGGTCAATTCGACCTTGAGCCGTACCTTGGAGTTGACCTTGACCGGTTGGATGAAACGCACACTGTCCAGGCCATAGTTGACCACCATCTTCAGGCCTTCGGGCAGGACCAGGATGTCTTCCATCAGCTTGGGGATCAGCGACAGCGACAAAAAGCCGTGGGCGATGGTGCTGCCAAATGGGGTTTGCGCGGCTTTGACCGGGTCAACGTGGATGAACTGAAAATCGCCAGTGGCCTCGGCGAACAGGTTGATGCGTTCCTGATCGATAGTGAGCCAGTCGGAACGTCCAAGTTCCTTGCCGACATAATCTTTGAGCTCTGCAACAGGGACATAGGGCATTGAGACTCTCCTTGGGTTCATCGTTTTTATCGTTTTTGTGGGTGACGCACCGTCCTGCGCGTGTCACCGCAGCAGAACCACTTTAGATCATCATGGCCATTTGTCCCGGTCAACCCTTCATCGCCCCGGCGAATACCCGTTCATAGCGCCCGGCGTGCTTATAATGCCCGGCGCTTTTTTTCGGGAGATAGCGGATGTTGCTGCGAGGGCTGACCTGGCTGGTGCTGTTCCAATTGCTTGGCACGGCGATCAATCACCTGTTCCTGCCGGTGCTGCCGGGGCCGATTGTCGGCCTGCTGCTGCTCCTGGCATTCCTGATTACCCGGGGCGAAGTGGGCGAGCCGCTGAGCCTGGCCGCTGGCAGCCTGCTGCGCTATCTGCCCCTGCTGCTGGTGCCGCCAGCGGTGGGGGTGATGGTCTACGCCGCTGACATCGCCGCGGATTTCTGGGCCATCGCCGGCGCGCTGGTGCTGTCGCTGGTGCTTTCCATGGCTTTTATCGGCGTGCTGATGAACTGGCTGGTCAAACGCCAGGCCCACCGGGAGGCCGACCAATGATCCTCGACTGGCACGGCGCCTTGGCCGCAGTGGTGCACCATCCGCTGTTCGGCATCGGCATTACCCTGGGCGCTTATCAACTGGTGCTGGCGGGGTTCGAGAAAACCCGCTGGATCTTCCTGCAACCGGTGCTGGTGTCGATGCTGCTGGTGATCGGCGTGCTGCTGGCCTGCGGCCTAACCTACGCCGAATATCGCAAAAGCACCGAGATCCTCAGCATCCTCCTGGGCCCGGCGACGGTAGCCCTGGCCGTGCCGCTGTACCTCAACCTGCGGCGTATCCGGCAGTTGTTCTGGCCGATTTTTACTACGCTGGTGGTTGGCGGCGTGGTGGCCACCGTACTGGGCGTGGCGCTGGGTTGGTGGTTTGGTGCCGAGCACATGATCCTGATGACCATGGCGCCCAAGTCAGTGACGTCGCCCATTGCCATGCTAGTGGCCGAGCAGATCGGTGGCGTTGCCGCCCTGGCGGCGGTGTTCGTGCTGATTACCGGGGTGATCGGCGCCATTTTCGGCCCGGCGATCCTCACTCGCCTCGGCGTCCATGGCCCCGAAGCGCGGGGCATGGCTCTGGGCATCACTGCCCATGCGGTGGGGACTTCCGTGGCCCTGCAGGAAAGTGACGAGTGCGGCGCTTTCGCCGCGCTGGCAATGAGCCTGATGGGCGTGGCCACGGCGGTGCTGCTGCCGTTGGCGGTATCGATGGTGGTTTAAGGAAGCTTTTATGAGCCTGGCGCTATTCCCTCTCAATACGGTGCTATTCCCCGGTTGCACCCTGGACTTGCAGATTTTCGAGGCGCGCTACTTGGACATGATCGGCCGCTGCATGAAGCAGGGCAGCGGTTTTGGCGTGGTCTGCCTGCTCGACGGCGACGAAATGAGCATCGCCCCCGAAGGCTATGCGCTGGTCGGTTGTGAGGCGCGGATTATCGATTTCAAACAGCAGGACAACGGTTTGCTGGGTATTCGCGTGATGGGTGGGCGGCGGTTTCGGGTGCTGAGCGCCCAGGTGCAGCGCGACCAATTGACCGTCGCCGATGTCGAGTGGCTCCAAGAGCTTCCCGAGCAGCCCCTGCAAGACGAAGATGCCGACTTGATGGCGCTGCTCAAGGCGTTGGCCGAACACCCGATGGTCGAAGCTTTGGACATGGGCACCGACGCCGCCGGCCAGCAGTCCCTGGCCAATCAGTTGGCCTACCTGCTGCCATTCACCGAGTTGGACAAGATCGACTTGCTGCAACTGGACGATCCACAGCAGCGTTTGGATGCGATCCAGGCTCTGTTAGATGAGTTGCAGGGCGAGTTATTTGCCTAGTTATATTTTGTAATGAGTTGTTTTGTGGATTTTCCGGTATGGCTTGTCTAGTTTTAAGTTGCTCGCAGGAAGTGGGCGGCTGACTAGCTAATAAAGGATTTGTGATGCGAATTTTTACGGATGAAGTTGCTTATTGGGATGAGATTACTGCTCGCTTTATTCAGGCGAACGCTACGGCAGGTGGCCGTGCAGACTATATTGTTGAGGCGGCTGTTCTTTACGCGGAACTCATGATTAAAGCGCGTCGCGAACTAAAAATTGAGAAAGTTCCTGAGTGACTAGGGTTTTTTATTTTGAAGTGGAGAATGTTGCGAAGTGATGCTCTCTCTTCGTTGGGTTCATTTTTTAGTCTGCATTTTATATGGATATTTTAGGTGGTCTTATGTCTTTCGAAGGGCGTGCGGACGTATTTACCGCGCATTTGTATATTAATGGCTATCCGCTGGTTTTGAATCAGCAATACCTTCAAACCAAGCTTCTGAACAAACGTCTTACAGCTGAACAACGTGTCGAGTTTGAAGCCGGCTTGGCTGACAAGGTATTTCCGCGGTTTGTGACGCTGGCGGACTACGATGACGATGCCCCGTTGTTGTTTCAGTTCGTTTCGGTAGGGGAAAAGAAGTATGAGGTGTATGCGAAGTTGCCAGGTAAGTATGACGGCTGGCGTTTAGCAATCGACCAACAGGGTCGCCATCTGGAGGTCACTGACGAGGCTGCTCTCTCGACCTTCTCACTCATACGCGAGGGAGCGGAAAGGGCGCTGTATAGGGATTTTGGGCCGGGTCCAAGTCAGGTGATTTTAGTAAGTGAGGAGCGGCAATCCGGAATGTACTTGGCGCGCAGTAATTACCGAGACAAACACGGTAGTACGCTCAAGAACGACTACAGAAACATCATTGTCGATGTCAATCCTAACTTTACGGGGCACGATGCTTTTAACGGGCGAGTGGCAAAGTTTTTGCTCAAGGTTGTTGATGAGCCCCAAGTGACAGACTTTTGAAGGGCTGAACATCTTGTGTCATCACTCTGTAAGAGTGATGACACAAGTAATGTTAGTAGGCATAGCGCAAGATGGCATCAGGCAACTGGCGCAGGGCGAAGAACCCTAGCAGGGCGACCAATGCAGGCACGATCAGCCACCAGATACGTAGCGGCAGGGTTTCGAGCTTTTGCCTGTGCTGGGTCAGCGTCACGCTGAGGGCACAGACCCCGGTCGCCAGCAGGGCGCCGGCCAGGATGTCGGTTGGCCAGTGCACCCCCAGGTACACCCGCGAGAGCGCGATCGACGCCGCCGGCAGGCTCGCCAGCAGAAACCAGGTCAGGCGCATGCGCGGTGGCTGCCGGCAACCGGCGAGCACGGCCAGCGCCAGGAAAAACGCGAACGAAGCCGAACTGTGGCCGCTGGGCATGCTGAAGGTGGTCAGCGGTTCGTGCAGCACATCGGGGCGGATGCGCGCGAAAAACCATTTGCCCGCCGTGTTGACCAGGGCGGTGCACAGCAGCGTCGCACCGACGAATACCCCGTGACGCCACTGGCGGCAGGCCAGCAGCAGGAGTGTCAGCACTGTGCCAGCGAACACCTGGGTGGTGAAATCCCCCAGGCGCGTGACCATCACGGCCACGGCATCCAGTGTGCTGCTGCGGTTTTCCTGTACCAGGGCCATCAGGCCTTCGTCGAATTCTTTGAGATATGGGTAGCCGATAAATACCGCGCCGACCAAGGCCAGGCTCAAGCCGCCGATCATCAGGGTGGCATTGCGATGATGACGCAGGGTGCTGTTGATGCTCAGGCCCAGCATGATCGCTACGCTGGCGGCGACCACACCGGCCTGGGGCCAGAAACCCTCGGGCAGCGGCAGGCGAATTGCCGCCCCGGTGGCCCAGCCCGGCAGGATGTAGGCGACGGTCCAACCGGCGGCGGCCAGGATGCTGACGGCGATAAAGCGCGGGGAGGGCATGTCGAACATCCCCGCCACCATGGGCAGCATGGGCCGCAATGGGCCGATAAAACGCCCCACCAGGAGGCTGGCGATGCCGTAGCGCTGGAAGTAGCTTTCGGCACCGCTGATCCATTCCGGGTGGTGGCGCAGGCCCGGTAAACGCCGGATATTCTGGTGGAAGCGCCGGCCCAGCAGGTACGACACCACGTCGCCTAGCAACCCGCCCAGCAGGCCCATCAGCAATGCCTGGCCCAGGGGCAAGGCGCCGCTGCCGGCCATGACACTGACCGCGAACAACAGCACAGTGCCAGGCACGATCAGCCCGACAATCGCCAGGCACTCGGCACACGCGAGGATGAAAATCGCCGCCGCCAGCCATTGCGGGTTGGCGGTCAGCCAAAGGGTCACGCTATCGAGCCATGGGCCCATACATACAACTCCAATCAAGTTAGGGTGTTGGCACTAGCAGTCGGTAGTCGCGTCCTTCGACCTGGCCACGGCGCAAGGGGTTCCGGGTGCAGAACGCTGCGTACTGGGCATCAATGAAGCGGTAGGGCAGGTGTTCATCGCGGCCATGGGGGATGCCCAGCCGCGTAGTCTGAACGACCCTCGGCACCTGGGCACCCACATCTTCAACACAGAGCATGTCGTGATCGAAGCGCTTGGCGTCCCACATTGGTACTTTCAGGCCTAAAGCCTTGCACAGCAGGGTTTGCCCGGCGCACAGGCGTTGCGCCGGGCGCGGCAGGCCCTGGGCGTCGGGGTTGTTGAGCTGCATCTGCGCCAGGCTGGCGGGGCCGGATAGGGCGTCGGTCCAGGGGTACGCCGATTTAATCAGCACGGCGTTGCCCGGCCCTTGGGCGCTGAAGTTCAGCGAGTCGCCCCCACGGGCGTAATACATATAAATGTGGCCGCCATCGAGAAACAGTGCCTTGCGCTTTTCGGTGTAGCCCAGTGAGGCGTGGCTGCCCTTTTCGGCGCAGTAATAGGCTTCGGTCTCGATGATGCGCGCGCTTAGCCAGAGGTCGCCGACCCGGTGGCGGATGACTTTGCCCAGCAGGTCGCGGGCCAGTAGTTGGGCATCACGGTCGAAAAAGCTGTCCGGGAGGGCGTGGGGAGCGGCGGCGATGGGCATGGCGGCGAATGCAGTGGGTGTGAATTGGCCGGCGATGATAGCAATTGCGCGCTTAATTCAAGCTGAACTTCGGCAATTTACCCTTGATTTCGACCATCCGCCTGTCTGCGCTGTTAGTAGAAGGGCGCGGCAGCTATAATCGGCCGCTTTCCTCTTTGCCAAGACCTCGCCAGACCATGACTGAGTCCGTTCTTGACTACATGACCCGCCTGGGTCGCGCCGCCCGCGAAGCTTCCCGCGTGATCGGCCGTGCCAGCACCGCGCAGAAAAACCGCGCCCTGCACGCCGCCGCGGCTGCTTTGGACGAGGCGCGCGCCGAGTTGTCCGCCGCCAATGAGCTGGACCTGGCCGCCGGCCGCGCCAATGGCCTGGAACCGGCCATGCTCGAACGCCTGGCCCTGACCCCGGCCCGCATCGACGGCATGATCGTCGGTTTGCGCCAGGTGGCGACGTTGCCGGACCCGGTGGGCGCGATCCGCGACATGAGTTATCGGCCTTCGGGTATCCAGGTTGGCAAGATGCGCGTGCCCCTGGGTGTGGTCGGCATCATTTATGAGTCGCGCCCGAATGTGACTATCGATGCCGCGAGCCTGTGCCTGAAGTCGGGCAACGCGACCATCCTGCGCGGCGGGTCCGAGGCCATTCATTCCAACCGCGCCATTGCCGCGTGCATCCAGCGTGGCTTGGCCGAGGCGGGGTTGCCGGCCGCTGTGGTGCAAGTGGTCGAAGTGACCGACCGCGCCGCCGTGGGCGCGCTGATTACCATGCCCGAGTACGTCGACGTGATCGTGCCGCGCGGGGGCAAGGGCTTGATCGAGCGGGTCAGCCGCGATGCCCGCGTACCGGTCATCAAGCACCTGGACGGCATCTGCCACGTCTATGTGGCCGCCCACGCCGACCTGGCCAAGGCCCAGCGCATTGCCTTCAACGCCAAGACCTACCGCTACGGCATCTGCGGCGCCATGGAAACCCTGCTGGTTGACCAGGCTGTCGCCGAGGCGTTCTTGCCGGCAATGGCCGCCCAATTTCGCGAAAAAGGCGTCGAACTGCGCGGCTGTGAGCGCACCCGGGCAATCATCGAGGCCGTTGCGGCCACCGAGGACGATTGGAACACCGAGTACCTGGCGCCGATCCTGTCGATCCGCGTGGTCGAAGGGCTGGACGAGGCCATCGAGCACATCAACCGCCACGGCTCGCACCACACCGACTCGATCGTCAGCGAACACCAGGGCCAGACCCGGCGTTTCGTCGCCGAGGTGGACTCGGCGTCGGTGATGATTAACACCCCGACCTGCTTCGCCGATGGCTTTGAATACGGATTGGGTGCCGAGATCGGCATTTCTACTGATAAGCTGCACGCCCGCGGCCCGGTGGGCCTCGAAGGGCTGACCTGCGAGAAGTACATCGTGGTCGGTGATGGCCAGTTGCGCGGACAGGAGTCGTTCTGACTTGGCCGACCAGCCTGATCCAGGCGTCGTGATCGCAAGCGAACCCCGGCGCATCGGTGTGCTGGGCGGAACTTTCGACCCGGTGCACATCGGGCACTTACGCGGCGCCCTGGAAGTGGCCGAAAGCCTGGGGCTCGACGAATTGCGCCTGACCCCCAACGCCAGGCCGCCCCATCGGGATACGCCGCAAGTCTCGGCGCAGGATCGCCTGGCGATGGTCGAGTGCGCGGTGGTGGGCGTGGCGCCACTGGTGGTGGACGCGCGTGAGCTGCAACGGGATAAACCGTCCTACACTATCGACACCCTGGAACTGATGCGCGCCGAGTTGGCCGCGCACGACCAGGTGTTTTTGCTTCTGGGCTGGGACGCATTTTGCGGCCTGCCTACTTGGCACCGCTGGGAGGAGTTGCTCCAGCATTGCCACATCCTGGTGCTGCAACGCCCGGATGCCGACAGCGAACCGCCGGATGCCTTGCGCAACCTGTTGGCGGCGCGGTCGGTGAGCGACCCGCTGGCCCTCAAGGGGCCGAGCGGACAGATTGCATTCGTCTGGCAGACACCGCTCGCGGTTTCCGCCACCCAGATCCGTCAACTGCTGGCCAGCGGTAAGTCGGTACGTTTCCTGGTGCCCGACGCGGTCCTGGCCTACATCGATGCGCACGGACTGTACCGTGCGCCGAACTGAAACGGAGTGCTCCAAGGCACGAATCAACGTGTATTGAAGCGCCCGAACATATGAGCAAAACGAGTTTTATATGACGAACAAAGACGTAAGCAAAGTTAAGCGCAAAGGCACCTTCAAGAGCGCTCCGCTGCCTGAGAAAGTCCTCAGCACCGAACCCCTCAAGGGCCAGGCCTTGGTCGATGTGGCCGTGGCAGCCCTGGAAGACGTCAAGGCCCAGGACGTGCTGGTCATCGATGTGCGCGACAAGCAAAGCATCACCGACTACATGATTATCGCCACCGGTACCTCCAACCGTCAGATCGGCGCGATGCTCGACAAGGTGCGCGAAGCGGTCAAGGCCCTGGGCATCAAGCCGTTGGGCGAAGAAGGCAAGGGCGACAGCGACTGGGTGCTGCTGGACATGGACGAAGTAATCGTCCACATGATGACTTCCAACGCCCGCCAGTTCTACGACCTGGAACGCCTGTGGCAGGGTGCCGAACAGAGCCGCGCCAGCAGCGCTGCCCACCACAGCCCGGAAAACACCCACGAGCATTTCATCAAGCTCAACAAAGACCAGGAATAAGGAACGGCTGTGCGCCTGCGTCTGATCGCCGTCGGTTCCCGCATGCCCAAGTGGGTGGAAGAAGGCTGGCACGAGTATGCCAAGCGCCTGCCATCGGAACTGGCGCTGGAACTGGTGGAAATCCCGCTCAATACCCGTGGCAAGAACGCCGATGTGGCGCGCTTTATCCGCCAGGAAGGCGAAGCCATGCTGGCCAAGGTCGGGCCGAATGAGCGGATCGTCACCCTTGAGGTCCACGGCAAGCCCTGGAGCACCGAGCAGTTGGCGGTGGAACTGGACCGCTGGCGCCTGGACTCGCGCACGGTGAACTTCATGGTCGGCGGCCCCGAGGGGCTGGCGCCGGAAGTCTGTGCGCGGGCGGACCAGCGCTGGTCGCTGTCGCCCCTGACCCTGCCTCACCCGCTGGTGCGCATCCTGATCGGCGAGCAGTTGTACCGCGCCTGGACAGTGTTGTCCGGCCACCCTTACCACAAGTAGTTCTGCCCCCATGTCCCAGCCGATCCGCATCAAGGACCACGAGAAAGACGCCCGTCTGGTGCGCGGCCGCGTCGTGTTCGGGGCCATTACGGTGGTGCTGCTGTTCGGCGTGCTGATTGCCCGGCTGTATTTCCTCCAGGTCATCCAGTACGAGTACCACTCCACGCTGTCGGAAAATAACCGCGTCCATGTGCAGCCGATTCCGCCCACCCGTGGGTTGATCTTCGACCGTAATGGCGTGGTGGTAGCGGACAACCGGCCCAGTTTCAGCCTGAGCATGACTCGCGAGCGCTCCGGTGACTGGCAGCAGGTGCTGGACGTGATCGTCCAGGTGCTGGAATTGCCCCCCGAAGACCGGGCCCTGTTCGAGAAACGCATGAAGCAGGGGCGCCGGCCATTCGAGCCGGTGCCGATCCTGTTCGAGCTCAACGAAGAGCAGATCGCCCGCATCGCCGTCAACCAGTTCCGCCTGCCGGGCGTCGAAGTGGTCGCGCAACTGGTGCGCCATTACCCCCAGGGCGCACACTTTGCGCATTCGGTGGGCTACATGGGGCGCATCAACGAGAAAGAGCTCAAGACCCTCGACCCGGTCAACTACAGCGGCACCCACCACATCGGCAAAACCGGCATCGAGCGTTTCTACGAGCCCGAGCTGCACGGCCAGGTGGGTTACGAGGAGGTCGAGACCAACGCCCGCGGCCGCGTACTGCGGGTGCTCAAGCGTACTGACCCGATTCCCGGCAAGGACATCGTCCTGAGCCTGGACATCAAGTTGCAGGAAGCTGCCGAACTGGCCTTGGGCGGGCGCCGTGGCGCAGTCGTGGCCCTGGACCCGACCACTGGCGAAGTATTGGCGATGGTCAGCCAGCCGAGCTTCGACCCCAACCTGTTCGTCACCGGCATCAGCTTCAAGGCCTACGCCGAGCTGCGCGATTCTATCGACCGGCCGCTATTCAACCGCGTGCTGCGTGGCCTTTACCCGCCGGGCTCGACCATCAAGCCAGCGGTAGCGATCGCCGGTTTGGATGCGGGCGTGATTACGGCTTCCAGCCGGGTATTCGACCCTGGCTACTACATGCTGCCCAACTACGACCACAAGTACCGCAACTGGAACCGCACCGGCGACGGCTATGTGGATCTGGACACCGCGATCATGCGGTCCAACGACACCTACTTCTATGACCTGGCCCACAAACTGGGGATCGACCGGCTCTCGTCCTATATGAACAAGTTCGGCCTGGGGCAGAAGGTGTCCCTGGACATGTTCGAGGAATCCCCGGGCCTGATGCCATCACGGGAATGGAAGCGAGCCACCCGCCGCCAGGCCTGGTTCCCCGGTGAAACCCTGATTCTGGGGATCGGCCAGGGCTACATGCAGACCACACCGCTGCAACTGGCCCAGGCCACCGCATTGGTGGCGAGCAAGGGCAAATGGCTACGCCCGCACCTGGCCAAGTCCATCGAAGGGCAGAAGCCTGTGGATGAAAACCCGATCCCGGACATCATCCTGCGCGACCCGGCGGACTGGACCCGGGTCAACCACGGCATGCAGCAAGTGATGCACGGCGCCCGTGGCACCGCGCGCAAGGCTGCGGCCGGCGCGCAGTACCGCATCGCCGGCAAAAGCGGTACGGCCCAGGTCGTGGCGATCAAGCAGGGCGAGAAGTACGACCGCTCCAAGGTCCAGGAACGCCACCGCGACCACGCCTTGTTCGTCGCCTTCGCGCCGGCCGAAAACCCGAAGATCGTGGTGTCGGTGATGGTCGAGAACGGCGAGGCCGGTTCCGGCGTCGCCGCCCCGGTGGCGCGTCAGGTGATGGACGCCTGGCTGCTGGACCAGGAAGGTCGGCTCAAACCCGAGTACGCCAGCCCTATCAGCGTGGAGGCTACGGCCCGTGAAGAGTAATTTTGATCGCATTCTCTCCAGCGAGGATGTGATGCGCCGCCGCGCCACGCTCCTGCAGCGTATGCACATTGATGGCCCGTTGCTGGTGCTGTTGCTGATCCTCGCTGCCGGCAGCCTGTTCGTGCTGTATTCGGCCAGCGGCAAGAGCTGGGACCTGCTGATAAAGCAGGCGACGTCCTTCGGCATCGGCCTGGTGTCGATGGTCATCATCGCCCAGCTCGAACCGCGTTTCATGGCGCGCTGGGTGCCGCTGGCCTACGTCTGCGGCGTGGTGTTGCTGGTGGTGGTGGACGTCATGGGCCACAACGCCATGGGCGCCACGCGCTGGATCAACATCCCCGGGGTGATCCGCTTCCAGCCCTCGGAATTCATGAAAATCATCATGCCGGCCACCATCGCCTGGTACCTGGCCAAGCGCAGCCTGCCGCCGCAGCTCAAGCACGTGATAATCAGCCTGTTGCTGATCGGCATCCCGTTCATCCTCATCGTGCGTCAGCCTGACCTCGGCACCTCGCTGCTGATCCTGGCGGGCGGGGCGTTCGTGCTGTTCATGGGCGGGTTGCGCTGGCGCTGGATCCTCAGTGTGCTGGCGGCCACCGTGCCGGTGGCGATCGCCATGTGGATGTTCGTCATGCACGAGTACCAGAAGCAGCGCGTACTGACCTTCCTCGACCCAGAAAGCGATCCGCTGGGCACTGGCTGGAACATCATCCAGTCCAAGGCCGCTATCGGCTCGGGCGGCGTGTTCGGTAAGGGCTGGCTGCTGGGCACCCAGTCCCATCTGGACTTTTTGCCCGAAAGCCACACCGACTTCATCATCGCCGTGATGGGCGAGGAATTCGGCCTGGTGGGCATCTGCGTGTTGCTGCTTATCTACCTGCTGCTGATCGGCCGTGGGCTGGTGATTACCGCCCAGGCGCAGACACTGTTCGGCAAACTGCTGGCCGGTTCGCTGACCATGGTTTTTTTTGTTTATGTTTTCGTCAACATCGGTATGGTCAGTGGCCTGCTGCCGGTGGTGGGAGTGCCATTGCCGTTCATTAGCTATGGCGGAACTTCGCTGGTGACGCTGCTGTCAGCGTTTGGGGTTTTGATGTCGATCCATACCCATCGTAAGTGGATCGCGCAGGTTTGAATAAGGTGAAGATTTCAATGCAAGCAATGCGTGGCTGGGCGACTCGATACGCGCCATGGGTCGGCCTGGTAGGCATCCTTGGCACTGCGCCCCTGGTGCTGGCCGGCGATTACGAAGGCTCACCCCAGGTGGCCGAGTTCGTCGGCGAAATGACCCGCGACTACGGTTTTGCCGGCGAACAACTGATGGGGGTGTTCCGCGAAGCCCAGCGCAAGCAGTCCATTCTGGACGCCATTTCGCGGCCCGCCGAGCGCGTCAAGCAATGGAAGGAATATCGCCCGATGTTCCTCACCGATGCCCGGGTGGCCCGGGGCGTGGATTTCTGGCGCCAGCACGAGGCCGTACTGGCCCGCGCCGAGCAGGAATACGGGGTGCCGGCCCAGGTGATCGTGGCGATCATCGGTGTCGAAACCTTCTTTGGCCGCAACACCGGCAACTTCCGGGTGATCGACGCCTTGTCCACTTTGGGCTTCGATTACCCACCGCGCGCCGAGTTTTTTCGCAAGGAGCTGCGCGAATTCTTGCTGCTGGCCCGCGAAGAACAAGTTGACCCGCTGACTCTCAAGGGTTCCTACGCCGGCGCCATGGGCCTGCCGCAGTTCATGCCCAGCAGTTTCCGCGCCTATGCGGTGGATTTTGACGGCGACGGCCACATCAATATCTGGAACAACCCGGACGACGCTATCGGCAGCGTGGCCAGCTACTTCAAGCGCCACGGCTGGGTGGCTGGCGAGCCGGTAGTCAGCCTCGCCAGTGTGCGTGGCGACCAGGTGGACCAAGGCCTGACCACGGGTATCGAACCGACGAAAACCGTCGGGGAGTTGCGAGCCCTGGGTTGGTCGAGTCATGATGCGCTGCGCGACGACTTGCCAGTCACCGCGTTTCGCCTTGAAGGCGATAACGGTCCGGAATACTGGATGGGGCTGAAAAATTTCTACGCAATCACGCGTTATAACCGCAGCGTGATGTACGCGATGGCTGTTCATCAGCTGTCTGATTCGCTGGTTCAAGCACGGGGCGTCAAGTAATGCGGGCAATGCCGATTCAACAACCCCTGAAGCTGGTGGCCATCGCCGCCCTGGCGATGCTGGTGGCCAGTTGCACCACCAGCCGCGCGCCACAGCAAAAAACCTCAGCCGCGGTGGTGCGCGCCAAACCAGGCCTGGACATCAACCGCGCCCATAAAGATGGCGCGCCCTGGTGGGACGTGGACGTCTCGCGCATTCCTGATGCCACGCCTACCTTGCATACCGGCCCGTATAAGGCCAACCCTTACACGGTGCTGGGCAAAAACTACTTTCCGATCCAGCAATCCAAGGATTACGTCGCCTCCGGCACGGCCTCCTGGTACGGCACCAAGTTCCACGGGCAAAACACCGCCAACGGCGAGGTCTATGACCTCTACGGCATGAGCGCCGCGCACAAGACCCTGCCGCTGCCCAGTTATGTGCGGGTGACCAACCTGGACAACAGCAGAAGCGTGATCCTGCGGGTCAATGACCGCGGGCCGTTCTACTCCGACCGCATCATCGACCTGTCCTACGCGGCGGCGAAGAAACTTGGCTACGCCGAAACCGGTACCGCGCGGGTCAAGGTCGAAGGCATCGACCCGCAGCAGTATTGGGCCCAGCGTGGCAAACCGGCGCCGTTGATGCTTAACGAGCCGCAGGCCGCGCAACCACAGATCACCGCCTCCACCGGCAAGGTCGAGCAGTGGACCCCGCCGCCGCAGCAACACGCGGCGCCAGTTGTGGCGGTCCCGCAATTGGCCCAGGGCCAGGCGGCGGGCGGGCAGTACCTACAAGTCGGCGCTTTTGCCAACCCGGACGCGGCTGAACTGCTGCGTTCCAAGCTCAGTTCCATGGTGCAGGCGCCGGTGTTCATCAGCTCCATCGTGCGCAACCAGCAAACCCTGCACCGGGTACGCCTGGGGCCGATCGGTACGCCAGGTGAGATCCAGCAAGTGCAAAACAGCGTGCGCCTGGCCAATCTCGGCCAGCCAAGCGTGGTTACCGCAGAATAAATGACACCCGATTGAGGGTTGGGCCTTAGGGCCTGGCTCCGGTTGTTGGCTCACCCAAGAACAAAAGCCCGGCAAAGGGCCTAGAGTGAACAACTGAAATACGCGACAGCCGGGACCGGTTGTCAGATTAGTTTTGCCCGCGAGGGCAAGTTTCCATTAGCTACTTCGAGAGACGGATGAACATCACCACCTTTGCCAAACGCCTGTGCCTGCTAGTCCCGCTGCTCCTCTCGCCTGCCGCATTCGCGGTCGAGATGATGCCGTCGCCGCCGCAACTGGCCGCCAAATCCTACGTGCTCATGGACGCCAGCAGCGGCAACGTGCTGGTGGAGAACAACGGTGACCAGCGCCTGCCTCCGGCCAGCCTGACCAAGTTGATGACCGCCTACATGGCGACCCTGGAAATCCGTCGCGGCCAGATCGGCGAGAACGATCCGGTGACCGTCAGTGAAAACGCCTGGCGCACCGGCGGTTCGCGGATGTTCATCAAGGTCGGCACACAGGTCAGCGTCAGCGACCTGCTGCACGGCATCATCATCCAGTCGGGTAACGATGCCAGCGTCGCGATCGCCGAGCACATCGCCGGCAGCGAAGACGCCTTTGCCGACATGATGAACAAAACGGCCGGCGAACTGGGCCTGACCAACAGCCACTTCCTGAACCCCACCGGCCTGCCGAACCCCGAGCACTACTCCTCGGCCCACGACATGGCGGTGCTGGCGCGCGCGATCATCCACGAGGACCCGGCGCACTACGCGATCTACTCGCAAAAAGAGTTCTTCTGGAACGGCATCAAGCAACCCAACCGCAACCTGCTGCTGTGGCGCGACAAGACCGTTGATGGCCTGAAAACCGGCCACACCGATGAAGCGGGCTACTGCATGGTGTCCTCGGCGGTACGTGACGGCATGCGCTTGATCGCCGTGGTGTTCGGCACCGTGAGCGAACAGGCTCGCGCGGCAGAAACCCAGAAGCTGCTGACCTATGGTTTCCGCTTCTTCGAAACCCAGACCTTCTACCAGAAAGGTGCCGAGCTGGCGCAATCGCCGGTCTGGAAGGGCACCACCAACCAGGTCAAGGCCGGTCTGGCCCAGGACCTGACCATGACCCTGCCAAAAGGTCAGCTGAAAAAACTGCAAGCCAGCATGACCATGAACCCGCAATTGATCGCACCAATCGCCAAGGGCGATGTGATCGGCAAGGTCGAAGTCAAGTTGGACGACAAGGTGGTGCACAGCGCCGACCTGATCGCGCTGGACGCGGTCGACGAAGGTGGTATCTTCCGCCGCGTGTGGGATAGCATCCGGCTATTCTTCTACGGCTTGTTCAACTGAATTAGTGTGCACCTGCATGGCCCCGCGCTGATCCGGCGCGGGGCCATGTCTGTCGCCACGGCTTACGAGGCCGTTACGCCATGACCGATACCGAAGTAAAGGCGCCAAAGATCGAATTCCCCAACGTCGATTATCCGATCAAGGTAATCAGCGACACGGGCGCGGGTAACAAGGACAAGATCCTGGAGATCGTGCTCAAGCACGCCACGATCAACCATAACCGCGTGGACGAGCGTCAGAGCACCAACGGCAAGTACACCACGATCCAGTTGCACATCGTCGCCACCGACCAGGATCAGCTCTACAACATCAACAGCGAATTGCGGGCCACCGGTTTCGTGCACATGGTGTTGTGATGCACCAGACCCTGGGCTTTCGCGAGCTCGGCCAGATGGCCTACGAGCCGGTTTGGCACGCGATGCAGCGGTTCACCAATGAACGGGGCACCGATGTGCCGGACGAAGTCTGGCTGGTGCAACACCCGCCCGTGTTCACCCAAGGCCAGGCTGGCAAGGCCGAGCACCTGCTGCTGCCGGGCGATATCCCGGTGGTCAAGGTCGACCGTGGCGGCCAGGTGACTTACCACGGCCCCGGCCAGTTGGTGGCCTACCTGCTGCTGGATGTGCGCAGGCTGGGGTTTGGCGTACGCGACTTGGTCAGCCGCATGGAACAGTGCCTGATCGAGCTGCTGGCCAGCTACGGCGTGACCGCTGCGGCCAAAGCCGATGCGCCGGGGGTCTATGTCGACGGCGCGAAAATCGCCTCCCTGGGCCTGCGTATTCGTCACGGCTGCTCCTTCCATGGCCTGGCCCTGAACGTGGACATGAGCCTGGAACCGTTTCGCCGAATTAACCCCTGTGGCTACGCCGGCCTGGCGATGACCCAGTTGCGCGATCACACAGGGCCGATTGAATTTGCCGAGGTAAGTGCCCGGCTGCGCGCGCAGCTCGTCAAACACCTCGACTATGCTGAGCAGACGACCCTAACGGGCGGAATCGACTGATATGACTACTGATGCAGTGCAAACCATGATCCCGACGCTCGATGTCACTGAGCGTGCGGCCCCGCGTGCCAAGGTCGAAGCCGGTGTGAAACTGCGCGGCGCCGAGAAGGTTGCACGCATCCCGGTGAAGATCATTCCGACCACCGAACTCCCAAAGAAACCCGACTGGATCCGCGTGCGCATCCCGGTGTCCCCCGAGGTTGACCGCATCAAGGCCCTGTTGCGCAAACACAAGCTGCACAGCGTGTGCGAAGAGGCCTCCTGCCCGAACCTGGGCGAGTGTTTCTCCGGCGGCACCGCGACCTTCATGATTATGGGTGACATCTGCACCCGTCGTTGCCCGTTCTGCGACGTCGGCCACGGGCGGCCGAAGCCGCTGGATACCAACGAGCCCGAGAGCCTGGCCATTGCCATCGCTGACCTGCGCCTCAAGTACGTGGTCATCACCTCGGTAGACCGGGACGACCTGCGCGACGGCGGTGCCCAGCATTTTGCCGACTGCATCCGCGAGATCCGCAAGCTGTCGCCCGACGTACTGCTGGAAACCCTGGTGCCCGACTACCGTGGGCGCATGGACGTGGCGCTGCAAATCACTGCTGCCGAGCCGCCGGATGTGTTCAACCACAACCTGGAAACCGTGCCACGCCTGTACAAGGCCGCACGCCCGGGTTCGGACTACCAGTGGTCGCTGACCCTGCTGCAGAAATTCAAGCAGATGATGCCCCATATTCCGACCAAGTCCGGCCTGATGCTGGGCCTGGGCGAGACCGACGAGGAAGTCATCGAAGTCATGAAGCGCATGCGCGAACACGACATCGACATGCTGACCCTGGGCCAGTACCTGCAACCGTCGCGCAACCACTTGCCGGTGCAGCGTTTCGTGCACCCGGACACCTTTGCCTGGTTCGCCGAGGAAGGCTACAAAATGGGCTTCAAGAACGTCGCGTCCGGCCCCCTGGTACGTTCCTCGTACCACGCCGACGAGCAGGCGAAACTGGTAAAAGCCAGCCTGATGTCCTGATCCGCAAAACGCCCGCAGGAGCCTCGGTTCCTGCGGGCGTTTTTTATGGGCTGCGCGCGGGCCTTTTCTTGCAAGCCCCGAAGTCACCGGTCCCTTCTCTTTATTCCCTTTCGTGGCTACTGTGCGTGGACCATCTACGCAGGGAGAATCATGGATGAGCGCTTCAAACACCCCCACCTACTGTGAGTCCATGCCGGTGCCGGCCTTGCCTGTGGAGGGCTTGATTGGCGTGATCGCGCCTGCCGGGCCGGCGACGCTGGATGCCCACAAGGCATTGCAGTGGATGCAAGCGCGGGGCTATTCGCTCAAGGTGTTCCCCGGTGTGACGGCGAAGGAGGGCTACCTCGCGGGCAGTGATGAGGTGCGTCTCAACGACCTACATGCCGCATTCGCTGACCCCCAGGTGGACGCCATCCTGTGCCTGCGTGGCGGCTACGGCAGCCCACGCCTGCTCGACGGCATCGACTTCGACCTACTGCGGCGCAACGCCAAGCCCTTTGTGGGTTACAGTGACATCACCGCGTTGCACGTGGCCATCAGCCGTTATGCCGGCTTCGTCACCTTCCATGGCGCGATGCTCAACGCCGACTTGCTGGGCAACAAGCAGCAACCCACCGAATCGTCGCTGTTTCGCATGCTGCGCGGGCAATTGAAGCGCGGCAGCGTCCTGCCCCACCCTGCGGCCTACCCCTTGGTCACCATCGAGCCGGGCATCGCCCAAGGGCGCTTGATGGGTGGCAACCTGTCGATGATCGCCGCCACCCTGGGCACGCCTTATGAACTCGATGCCGAGGGCATCATTTTGTTCATCGAGGACGTCAACGAGCCGCTGTACCGCATTGACCGATTGCTGACGCACCTGCGCCTGGCGGGCAAGTTGGCAACGATTGGCGGCGTTCTGGTGGGGGATGTGGCGGGGGTTGATGGCCAGGCGCTACAAGCTCTGCTCAAGCAGACCTTCGCGCCGCTGCGCATTCCGGTGCTGGCGGGGTGGCGCAGCGGCCATTGCGACCCGAACCTGACCCTGCCGTTGGGGGCGATGGTCAGGTTGGATGCTAATCAGGAGCTGCGGCTCGAACAAGACGTGGTGCTACTGCCCCTGTAGCCAGCGGACTGGCCCGTGCGGGAGTGCAAGGCACTCCTGTTTTTTGCCTCAGCGATTACGCAAACCCTGCAGTAATTTCTGCGTCGGGTAGCCGTCCGCCGGCCAGCCGAACGACTGTTGAGCTGCGCGGATCGCCTTGCGTGTATTGGCGCCGATGATCCCGTCAGCGGTACCCGCGTCGTAGTGCTGGGCGCTGAGCAGGGTTTGCAGCTCGATGCGCTCGGAGCGGCTCAGGGGCAGGTCATCCTTGGGCCACTCACCATTGATCGTCCCACCACCGCCAAACCGCTCGGATAACAGCCCCACCGCCAATGCATAGGACGAGGAGTTGTTGTACTTGAGGATGGCGCGGAAGTTATCGAGGATCAGGAATGCCGGGCCGCGATAGCCGGCCGGCAGTAGCAGGGCGGCCGACAACTGCTCGGCCCCGGCAGGCACGCTGGCGCCATTGGGCAGGCTCACGCCCAGTTGCCGCCACTCGGCGACGGTCTTGCGGATTGCGCCATCGGCCAGCACGTAGTCGAAGCCATTGGCCAGTTGCACCTCAAAGCCCCAGGGCTGGCCTTTTTGCCAGCCGGAGCTTTGCAGGTAGTGGGCGGTGGACGCCAAAGCGTCGGTGGGGCTGCCCCAGATATCGCGGCGCCCGTCACCGTCAAAATCCACGGCGTGGGTGTTGTAGGTGGTGGGGATGAACTGGGTCTGGCCCATGGCGCCGGCCCAGGAACCGAGCATTTTTTCCGGCTCTATATCGCCCTGTTGAAGGATTTGCAGGGCAGCGATCAATTGCGCGTGAGCGAAGGCCGGGCGGCGGCCTTCGTAGGCCAGGGTCGCCAGGGAGCGGATCACTGATTGGCTGCCCTGGAAGCTGCCGAAGTTGCTTTCCATACCCCACACCGAAACCAGTGCCTGGCGATCCACGCCGTAACGCTGTTCGATGCTTTGCAGGATCGGCCCGTATTGCTCCAGCAGCAACTGACCCTTGCGCACGCGCACGGGGGAGAGCGCGCCGTTAAGGTATTCCCACACCGGGCGCGAGAACTCAGGCTGGCTGCGGTCGGCGCGGATAACGCTCATGTCGGGGGTTACGTTGGCGAAGGCGCGGTCGAACAGTTCGGCGCGGATGCCGGCGGCCAGGGCGTCCTTGCGGAAGGCTTCCTGCCACTGGGCGAAGGTCTGGGTCGGCTGGATATCGAGGTTTTCGCCGCTCGGCATCACCGGCGGAATGACGGCGGGCGCGGGCACGGCGGGAATGCTTTGCAGCGGTTGCGCGTCGGCGGCGGTGGGTTTTTCCGCACAGGCAACTAACAGAATGAGGCTGGAGGCAGCGATCAATTGGCGCAGGTGCCAACGACGGGAAATACAGAGGGGCATGCACAGGTCCAGAGAATACGAATCAGGTGCCGACCTTAACATGTTGAACGGGTGCTTGCCTTTAAGCGGCCAGAAAGTAAGAAGCCTCCCAGCTATTAGACTGGAAGGCTTCGCGGCGGTAGCTGCCTTTGCCCTTGGCCGGTTGTTCCTGACGGCTGCGGAACAGTGGCTGGGCGACGATGGATTTGGCTTTATTGGGCCGATGCCGTGAAGGCTTTTTGCTCATGATGGCTTCTCGCAGGTAGGTGGATGCAGCGCTGCGAATCATCGGCCCAAGTGGGGCAAGTGTCCAGCCCTGGTGATGGGTGGCGGCCTTAGGCACAACCCCTGTCAGAGCGCGCTCCCACAGAGAATTGCAGTAAGGCTTACTCCGCCGGCAAGGCCAGCCGTTGCCCGGCCATCAACAGTGACAGGCGGCTCAGGCTCATCCACGGCGAGCCGCTGGCCTGGCCCTTGATTTGCGCGTCAATGCGCTGGGCGTCCTGCAGCAGTTGCGCCCAGCGTTGCGCGCTGTGGCGTTGCAGGGCTTTGCTCATCAGCGGTTTACGCTTGTCCCAGATCGGCGGGCGGGCCTGGCTGAAGGCTTTGTCCAGCGGCGTGCCCTGGCTGTATTGCAGCGCCAGGTTAGCCAGCACCCGCAGTTCCCGGGCCAGGGCCCAGAGGATCACCGGCGGCTCTACGCCCTCGCCGCGCAGGCCTTCGAGCATGCGCAGGGCGTGGGCGGCTTCGCCGTTGAGAATGGCGTCCACCAGGCCAAAGACATCGAAGCGCGCACTGTCGGCCACGGCGGCCTGCACCGTTTCCACGGTGATCTGCCCACTTTCGGCCATCAATTTGAGTTTTTCGATTTCCTGGGCGGCGGCCAAGAGGTTGCCTTCGACCCGGGCGGCGATCAGTTCCACCGCATCCTGGCTGGCGCTAAGCCCGGCCTGGGACAGGCGCTGGCGAATCCATTGCGGCAACTGGTTGGCGTCCACCGGCCAGATCTGCACAAACTGGGTGTGGGCGCCTTCGATCAGGGCCTTGCCCCACTTGGTCTTCTGCGCACTGCCATCGAGTTTTGGCAGGCTTATCAGCAGCAGGGTGTCTTCGGCCGGGCGGGCGCAGTATTCGATGAAGGCGGCGGCGCCTTTGTCCCCAGGCTTGCCCGAGGGCAAACGCAGTTCCAACACGCGTTTTTGCGCGAACAGCGACATGCTGGCGCCGGCCTGTAGCAGCGTGCCCCAGTCGAAACTGGCATCGGCGCTGAACACCTGGCGTTCATCGAAACCCTGCTGGCGGGCCGTGGCGCGGATGGCGTCGGCGGCTTCCTGGCACAACAGCGGGTCGTCGCCGCTGATGATATAGACGGGCGCGAGGGCGCCTTGCAGGTGCTTGGCGAGTTGGGCGGGGGCGAGTTTCATCGGCGAGGGCAAGCGGGGCACCGAGGCGCCCCGCAAGACTTATTGGTTCAGTTGCAGCGGCGACTGGCGCGGCGTTTCGGCTTCAGCCTTTTGCGCGGCTTCCAGTGCATCGGCTTCGGCCTTGGCGCGGGCCGTGGCGGTTTGCTGCAATTGGTCCAGTTGCGCCGGGCTCAACTGTTGCAGGCGCAGCACCATGCGCTGGACGAGGTCGCGGCGCATTTCCTTGCGGGTCTGGTCGGCTTCCTGGTCGGAACCCACCAGGTTGTTGCCGTCGTGCAGGAATACTTGCTGCACTTGCAGCTTGTCGCTGAGCAGCGACAGGTTGCCCTGGCCGAGGATCTCGTAGTTGAGCACGGTGGTCAGCTCGTATTCACCCGAGCGGCCGGCACCGGCGTAGCTGAGGGTGCGCTGGGATTCCTGCTCGTTGGCCAGCACCAGTTTGTACGGCGCGCCGGCAAAGACCTTGACGCCGCTGCTTTGCAGAACCTGGCGCAATTGCACCACGGTGTCGCCATAGGCGTTGCGGGCAGTGACGTCCAGTTCCTTGATGGCCAGTTCGCTGGTGCCGGTGCCGCGTAACTGGAACCCGCAGGCGCTTAGCAACACGGCCAGGCCTATAACCAGCAAATTGCGTTTAATCATCTTGATGCTCCCCTTGAAACCAGGTGGGCCGCCGTGCGGCCCGTAAGGTTCTGTGCGGTGCCGGGCGTGTTGCCCGGCACCTGATCCAATTTAGCTAGCGACGATGTTGACCAGTTTGCCGGGCACGACGATCACTTTGCGGATCGTCAGGCCTTCGGTGAAGCGCAGCACGTTCTCGTTGGCACGGGCCGCGGCTTCCACTTCTTCGCGGCTGGCGCTGGCGGGCATGTCGATCTGGCCGCGCAGCTTGCCGTTGACCTGAATCACCAGTTGCAGCGTCTCCTGTACCAGGGCGCTGTCATCGGCCACCGGCCATGTGGCGTCGATTACTGCGCCGCTGTGGCCCAACTGGTTCCACAGTTCATGGCTGATGTGCGGGGTAATAGGCGCCAGCAGCAGGGTGACCGTTTCCAGGCCTTCCTGTACCAGCGCGCGGTCTTGTGCGGTGGTTTGCGGTGCTTTTTCCAGCACGTTCATCAGCGTCATCACCTGGGCGATAGCGGTGTTGAACTTGTGGTGCTGGCCCACGTCCTGGCTGGCTTGCTTGATGGCCAGGTGGGTGCTGCGGCGGATGGCTTTTTGCTCGTCGCTCAGGCTGGCCACGTCCAGTTTGCCGGGCAAGCCCTGGCTGATATGGGCGTGGGCCAGGCGCCAGACGCGCTTGAGGAAGCGGTGCGAGCCTTCGACGCCTGAGTCGGACCATTCGGCGCTCATGTCGGGCGGCGAGGCGAACATCATGAACAGGCGGCAGGTATCGGCCCCGAACTGGTCGATCATCGACTGTGGATCGACGCCGTTGTTCTTGGACTTGGCCATCTTCTCGGTGCCGCCGATTTCCACCGGCAGGCCATCGGCGATCAGCTTGGCGCTGATGACCTTGGCCTTACTGTCGCGCTCAAGCTCGACGTCTGCCGGGTTGAACCAGGTGTAGCTGCCGTTGGCCTCGCGGCGATAGTAGGTCTCGGCGACCACCATGCCCTGGGTCAGCAGGTTTTTGAACGGTTCGTTGGAACTGACCAGGCCTTCGTCGCGCATCAGTTTGTGGAAGAAGCGCGCGTAGAGCAGGTGCAGGATCGCGTGTTCGATGCCGCCGATGTACTGATCCACCGGCAACCAATGGTCGGCCGCGGATTTTTCCACCAGGCCGCCCTCGTAGTGAGGCGAGGCATAGCGGGCGTAGTACCACGAGGACTCGACGAAGGTGTCCATGGTGTCGGTTTCACGCTTGGCCGGCGCGCCGCATTTGGGGCAGGCGCACTCGTAGAACTCGGGCATGCGTGCCAGGGGCGAACCGGCGCCGTCGGGTACGACGTCTTCGGGCAGGACGACGGGCAGTTGGTCTTGCGGTACGGGCACGTCACCGCAGCTATCGCAGTGGATGATCGGGATCGGGCAGCCCCAGTAGCGCTGGCGGCTGATGCCCCAGTCGCGCAGGCGGAACTGAGTGCGCGAGGCGCCGAGGTTTTTCTTGATGAGCGCCACTTCGATGGCGTCGAAGGCGCCGGGGAAGTCCAGGCCATCGAATTCGCCGGAGTTAATCAGCGTGCCGTGTTCGCCGTAGGCGTCCTGCCACGGCGCCGGGCTCTCGTCGCCGGCGCTGGTGCGCACCACGGGCTTGATTGGCAAGGCGTATTTGGTGGCGAACTCGAAATCCCGCTCGTCATGGGCCGGCACAGCCATCACCGCGCCATCGCCGTAGTGCATCAGCACATAGTTGGCGACCCACACCGGCAGTTTTTCGCCGGTCAGGGGGTGTTCGACGAACAGGGCGGTGGGCAGGCCTTTCTTTTCCTGGGTGGCGACGTCGGCTTCGGCGACGCTGCCGCCTTTGCATTCGGCGATGAAGGCTTGCAGCTCAGGGTTGTTCTGCGCGGCGAGGGTGGCCAGCGGGTGCTCGGCGGCCACGGCGACGTAGGTCGCGCCCATCAAGGTGTCCGGACGGGTAGTGAAGACTTTCAGTACGCCCGCTTCGCCGATGGAGTCGACGTGGTAGGGGAACTGCACTTCCATGCCACGGGATTTGCCGATCCAGTTGCGTTGCATGGTCTTGACCTGTTCGGGCCAGCCCGGCAAGTCGTCGAGGCTCTCCAGCAGTTCATCCGCATAGGCGGTGATCTTGAAGTAGTACATCGGGATTTCGCGCTTTTCGATCAGTGCGCCGGAACGCCAGCCGCGGCCGTCGATCACCTGCTCGTTGGCCAGGACGGTCTGGTCGATCGGGTCCCAGTTCACGGTGCCGTTCTTGCGGTAGATCACACCCTTTTCGAACAGGCGAGTGAACAGCCATTGTTCCCAGCGGTAGTAATCAGGCTTGCAGGTGGTCACTTCGCGCGACCAATCCACCGCCAGGCCCAGGCTGCGTAGCTGGGATTTCATGTAGGCGATGTTTTCGTAGGTCCACTTGGCGGGCGCTACGTTGTTTTTCATCGCGGCGTTTTCCGCCGGCATGCCGAAGGCGTCCCAACCCATGGGTTGCAGGACGTTCTTGCCTTGCATGCGCTGGTAGCGGGAGATCACGTCGCCGATGGTGTAGTTACGCACATGCCCCATGTGTAGCTTGCCGCTGGGGTAAGGGAACATCGATAGGCAGTAGTAAGTCTCCTTGCCTGGCTGTTCACTGACCTCGAAGGACTTCTGTTCGTCCCAGAAGGATTGGGCGGCGTTTTCTATTTCACGGGGCTGATAGTGTTCGTGCATGGCTACTTTTGAACTGAATAGGGGTGGCCTAATCCTCTTCAATGCGACGCTGGGCGCAAATGCCGCCAGATTGTGGCGTTTTCGGTGCCCAGGCGAGCTGGAAGTGGAATTACAGGAAGCGCCGTAGCATACATGACCGTACTCCGCCGAGGGAAACCCTGATTGCACCCCGCGCGGCCCGGCGGGCCGTTGGTCGCGGGGACCGGCCCGTTTGCCGCGCGGGACTACGCTTCTAACTGGGGAGTGAGTCATATCCTTCTAGTGAGGTGAACGGATGGTTGAGTCGCAGCGAAAAGTCATTAAACCGGAGTTCTATGAGCGGCTGATTGACCGTTTGGGTCTGGCCCTGGATGCGGCAAAGACGGCGGGCCGGTTACGCGACGAGCGTCCCGCCGAATTGGAACTGCGTGGTTTGAGCGCTGCCGAGTTCGAGTTGATTCAGGCTTATCTGGACCGCAGCGGGCAGGAGGCGCCGCAGGGTGCGGGCAACAATCAGGTTACACCGCCACAGGCGCCGCATTCGGCCAAGATCATCTGGTTGAGAGACAAGGCGCCTAATAGCGGGGGCGCGGTAAAGGTCCGGTCCCTGCAATTCAAGTAAGTGTACGCAGCCCGCAAGGGCACTGGCATGACGTCACCGCCAAGGGCCTTTCCATAGAACGGCCGATATCCTCTGTTGTTGCTTTGCTTCAACCCCCTTAGGCTTCGGGCATTTTTTGGAGATGCCCGATGCCTTTTCGTTATTTCGTCAAACAGTTGCTGTTACCTCCCGGCATTCTTTTGTTGTTGCTGGCGCTGGCCTGGTGGTTGCGCCGCAGCCGCCCGCGCTTGGCGGGCCTGTGTTTTGCGCTGGGGCTTGGTGGTTTCGGGCTAATGAGCCTGCCGGTGGTGGTGGAGTGGAGCGCCCGCGCCCTGGAAACCGAGCCTGCGCTGGAGCGCAGCGAGTGGGCGACCCTGGCCGAGCGTGCCGATGCGATTGTGGTGTTGGGTTCAGGCCGGGAGCGCGGCGACCCGGCCTGGGGCGCGGATCAGCCCACCGGGGTGGGCCTGGAGCGTGAGCGGTACGCGGCGCGCCTGGCCAAGGCCTCGGGGTTGCCGGTCCTGACCAGTGGCGGCCTGCACTATGGCACGCCGCCCACTGAGGCGGCGTTGATGGCCGATTCCCTGCGCGATGACTTTGGCGTGGCGGTGCGCTGGCAGGAAGGGCGCAGCCGCACGACCTGGGAAAACGCCCAGTTCAGCGCCCAGGTATTGCTGCCTGAGGGCGTCACGCGGGTGGTGGTCGTGACCCAGGCCTGGCACATGCAGCGCAGCGTGTGGAGTTTCGAGCGCGCGGGGTTTGGCGTAGTACCGGCGCCGGTGGGGTTTCTCGGAGTGGACAACGCGCGGCCGCTGGGCGGTTGGATGCCGGAGTTCAAGTCGATCTGGCAGTCCGGGCAGTTGCTCAATGAGGCGGCGGGGCTGGTGGGTTATCGCCTGTTCTATCGTTAGGCCGCGTAGAGGCCTGGCTTGCCAGCGATGGCGCCATCAGGCGCGCGATCGCTGGCACGGGGTCACACGGTCTTGGCCATCCGGCTGGCCAGCAGCGCCCAGCCAAACAGCAGCAGGCACGCAATAATCAGCGGCCACGAGCGCCATTGCAGGTACGGCGTGAGGTTGTGCATCGGCACCACTTCGCCATACAGAATGCCGCGCTCGAATTGCGGGATCTGCGCGGTGATCTTGCCAAACGGGTCGATCAGGCCGGTCACGCCGTTGTTGGTGGCGCGGATCATCCAACGTCCCGCTTCCAGGGCGCGCATCTGCGCCATCTGCAAGTGCTGCAAGGGCCCGATGGAGGTGCCGAACCAGGTGTCGTTGCTGATGGTCAGCAGCAGGTCGCTGCGGGCCGAAAGGCCGGCGGCGAATTCCGGGTAGACCACTTCGTAGCAGATGAACGGCGCAATTTGATAGCCCTTGGCCTGCAACATTGACTGGTCGGCCGGGCCACGGGCGAAGTCGGACATTGGCAGGTCGAAGAAGGCGATCAGCCCGCGCAGCAGGTCTTGCAGCGGCACATACTCGCCGAAAGGCACCAGTTTTTGCTTCAGGTACGTGCCGTCGCCCTGGCCAACCACGGTGATGCCGTTGAAGTAGCGTTTTTCATGGCGCACTTGCTGGCGGATCGGCACCCCGGTAATCAGTGCCGAGTTACGGTCGGCGGCGAAGGTGCCGAGCATGCTCAGGAAACCTTCGGCCGACTCCTTGAGCACCGGGATCGCGGTTTCCGGCCAGATCAGCAGGTCAACGCGTTTGGTGCTGAAGCTCATGTCTCGGTACAGCGCCAGTTGCGCGTTCAACTGCGCCGGGTCCCACTTCATGCTTTGTTCGATGTTGCCTTGGATCGCCGCCACGCTCAGCGGCTCGCCCGAAGGGCTGGTCCAGGCATGGCCCTTGAGCGCGATGCCGATCACCCAGGGCGTGGCCAACAGCAGCAGGCCGGCGGCGATGAAACCCGGGCGCCGGCCTTTTATCAGGCGCGGCAGGTTGTACAGCAGCGCGGCGGTCAGGGCCAGGCTGAAGGAAATCAACCAGATCCCCCCCAGCGGCGCGAGCCCAGCCAGCGGTGCATCGAGTTGGCTGTAGCCCGAATAGAGCCACGGGAAACCGGTCAGGAACCAGCCGCGAAAGGCTTCCTGGGCCACCCACAACGCGGCGAAGGCCAGGGCGTCGGCCAGCGGCGCTTCGTTGCGGCGCAACCAGCGTGCCCAGAGCCACGCGGGTAGGGCGAAGAACCAGGCAATCGCCGCAGTGAAGGCCAGCATCAGCAACCCGGCCAGCAGCACCGAAGCGCCACCGAAGTGGTGGATGCTGTAGTAGATCCAACTGGTGCCCGCGCCGAACAGGCCGAAACCGAAGCACCAGCCACGGCCCAAGGCCTGGCGCGGGTTCAGATGGCGCAGGCCGGCGTAGAAGAACCCGGCCGCCAGCAGTGCCAGCGGCCAGATATCGAAGGGAGCCAATGCCAGGGTGGTGAGTGCGCCGGCCGCCACGGCCAGCAGGTTACCGGGCCAGCCGGGGCGGGTCAGACGGCGCATATCAATCCTTAGCGAGCGATGGGGGTGAGGCGGATCAAGTGAATCCGGCGGCTGTCGGCATTGAGGATGCGGAAGCGGTAGGCGCCGATTTCGGTGATTTCATTGCGTTTTGGCAGGTGGCCGAAAGCGCTCATCACCAGGCCGCCGACGGTGTCGAACTCGTCGTCGGAGAACTCGCTGTCGAAAAACTCGTTGAAGTTCTCGATCGGCGTCAGGGCCTTTATCAGGAAATCGCCGCTGGGCAGCGGTTTGATATAGCTGTCTTCCTCGACGTCGTGCTCGTCTTCGATGTCGCCGACGATCTGTTCCAGCACGTCTTCGATGGTCACCAGGCCCGCCACGCCGCCGTATTCGTCGATGACGATGGCCATGTGGTTATGGTTGGCGCGGAACTCGCGCAGCAGCACATTCAGGCGCTTGGACTCGGGGACGAAGGTCGCCGGGCGCAGCAGGTCCTTGACGTTGCAGCTGTCGCCGTTCTCCTTGAGGATCAGCGGCAGCAGGTCTTTGGCCAGCAACACGCCCATGACGTCGTCGTGGCTTTCGCCGATGACCGGGTAGCGCGAATGCGCCGAGTCGATGACTGCCGGGAGGAACTCACGGGGTGTCTGGGTCGCCTTGATGCTGACCATTTGCGAGCGCGGCACCATGATGTCGCGCACTTGCAGATCGGCTACCTGGATGGCGCCTTCGACGATGGCCAGCGCTTCGCTGTCCAACAGTTTGTTTTGGTGCGCTTCGCGCAGCAGCTCCAGCAGCTCCTGGCGGTTTTTCGGCTCATGGGCAAAAGCCTGGGTCAGTTTCCCCAGCCATGACTTTTGCCCGTTGCTCGATCGGTCTTCGCTCATAGCGATTACTCTAAGTCCTTTGTTGTTTCAGTTAAGAGGTTGTCAGGTTCGTCGTCTGCATAGGGGTCGGGATGACCCAGCTCGGCAAGCAACGTTCGTTCCAGCGCTTCCATTTCTTCGGCTTCGTCGTCATCTATATGGTCGTAACCCAGTAGATGCAAGCAGCCGTGAATCACCAGATGCGCCCAATGGGCGTCCAGCGCCTTGCCTTGCTCGGCCGCTTCACGCTCGACCACGGGCACGCAGATCACCAGATCGCCCAGCAGCGGGATATCCAGCAGTTCGTCCGGCACGTCAGCGGGAAAGGACAGCACGTTGGTGGCGTAGTCCTTATGCCGCCAGGTGTGGTTCAGCTCGCGGCCCTCAGGTTCGTCCACCAGGCGGATGGTCAGTTCCGAATCGGCGCTGCGCTGGCGTAAAGCCAGCTCACACCACTGGCGGAACTGGCTTTCGTCGGGCGCGGTGGCCTCGGTGGCCAATTGCAGATCAAGCTCAAGCATCGTGACGGCTGTCCTTGGCGGCGGGCATGTCGTCTTTGTGCTCGAAGCGCTCGTAGGCTTCGACGATGCGTTGCACCAAGGGGTGGCGGACCACGTCTTTGGGCATGAAGTGGGTGAAGCTGATGCCTGGCACATCCTTGAGCACCTCGATCACCTGGCCCAGCCCGGACTTGGTGCCCTTGGGCAGGTCGACCTGGGTGATGTCGCCGGTAATCACGGCGGTGGAGCCAAAGCCAATGCGGGTCAGGAACATCTTCATTTGCTCGACGGTGGTGTTCTGGCTTTCGTCGAGGATGATGAAGCTGTTGTTCAGCGTGCGGCCGCGCATGTAGGCCAGCGGCGCGATCTCGATGACCTGGCGCTCGATCAGCTTGGCCACGTACTCGAAGCCGAGCATCTCGTACAGCGCGTCATACAGCGGGCGCAGGTACGGGTCGATCTTCTGGGCCAGGTCGCCGGGCAAAAAGCCCAGCTTCTCGCCGGCCTCGACCGCCGGGCGCACCAGCAGGATGCGGCGCACTTGTTCGCGCTCCAGGGCATCCACGGCGCAGGCGACCGCCAGGTAGGTTTTGCCAGTACCGGCCGGGCCGATGCCGAAGTTGATGTCGTTGCCCAGAATTTCCTTCACGTAGCGCTGCTGATTCAGGCCGCGAGGGCGAATCATGCCTTTTTTGGTGCGCAGGGCGATGGCGGCATCGGCAGGGGAGTGGTTGTCCATTTCCTCGACAGCCGACTCCTGCAGGAACAGGTGCACCATGTCTGGCGACAGCTCCGTACCCTGGGTTTCCCGGTACAGGCGACGCAGCAGGGTTTCCGCGCAGGTGGTGTGCTTGAGTTCGCCAATGAGCTCGAATTGATTGCCGCGGTTGCGGATCTCAATCGCCAGGCGTTGTTCGATCAAGCGCAGATGCTCGTCGAATTGCCCGCACAGGTTGGCGAAGCGGCGAGCCTCGAAGGGCTCGAGAATGAAACGATGTGGTTCGATAGGTGCGTTCAAGGTCGTTTTTAGCCGCCCTGGGGCAATTAAGGTGAAATGAAGGATAACGCCAGCACGCCGGGTACGAAAGCACTTAAGCAGGCCCGTCTGGTTCTTGCCCCTGTGGGAGCGGGCCTGCTCGCGACGGCGCCGGGCCCGCCACATAGATCGCTATCGCGGGCAGGCTCGTTCCCACAGCGGCCTCACACACGCTGAGCCCTCTCTCAGGGCAACAGCGAGCCGCGCAGCGAGTGCGGTTGGGCGGCGTCGATGTGCACATCGGCGAACTGCCCGATCAAAGTCGGATCATCGCAGCGGAAGTTGACGATACGGTTGTTCTCCGTGCGCCCCTGCAGCTCGCCCGGGTCCTTCTTCGAGTAATCGGTGACCAAGATGCGCTGGGTCGAGCCGACCATTTGTCGGCTGATCTCAAAACCCTGCTGGTTGAGGCGATGCTGCAAGGCGTTCAGGCGTTCCTTTTTCAGCTCCTCGGGGGTGTCGTCGGCCAGGTCGGCTGCTGGCGTGCCGGGGCGCTGGCTGTAGACGAACGAGTAGGAAAAGTCGAAACCCACGTCCTCGATCAGCTTCATGGTTTGCTGGAAGTCTTTTTCCGTCTCGCCGGGGAAGCCGACGATAAAGTCCGAGCTGATGCAAATCCCCGGCACCGCCGCCCGCAGCTTGCGCAACTTGGACTTGTACTCCAGCGCTGTGTGGTTGCGCTTCATGGCCGACAGGATGCGGTCCGAACCCGATTGCACCGGCAAGTGCAGGTGCTTAACCAGTTCTGGAACCTCGGCGTGGGCCTGGATCAAGCTGTCGGAAAACTCCAGCGGATGGGACGTGGTGTAGCGGATGCGCTCGATGCCATCGACCGCGGCCACCACGCGGATCAATTCGGCCAGGTCGGCCACGCGGCCATCGTTGGTTTGGCCGCGATAACCGTTGACGTTTTGCCCCAGCAGGGTCACTTCGCGCACGCCGTTCTCGGCCAGGTGGATGATTTCGGCCAGCACATCGTCGAACGGCCGGCTCACTTCCTCGCCGCGGGTGTAGGGCACTACGCAGAACGTGCAGTACTTGCTGCAGCCTTCCATCACCGAAACGTACGCGCTGGGGCCGTCGATGCGGGGTTCGGGCAGGTGGTCGAACTTTTCGATTTCCGGGAACGAGACGTCCACTTGCGGCAGCTTGGTAACGCGCGCGGCATCGATCATTTCTGGCAGGCGATGCAGGGTCTGCGGGCCGAACACCACATCGACATAAGGAGCGCGGTCGCGGATCGCGGCACCTTCCTGGCTGGCCACGCAACCGCCGACGGCGATCACCATGTCCGGGTTGGCCAATTTCAGCTCACGCCAGCGGCCGAGTTGGGAATAAACCCGGTCCTGGGCGCGTTCGCGGATGGAGCAGGTGTTAAGCAGGATGACGTCCGCGTCTTCGGCGCGGGCGGTGACTTCCAGGGCCTGATGTTCGCCCAGCAGGTCCACCATGCGCGAGCTGTCGTACTCGTTCATCTGGCAACCGTGGGTTTCGATGTAAAGCTTCTTGGCCATGGACAGGGGTCATCACGTGATTCAAAGAACCGCGCATTATAGTGGTCATCGCGGTTGCTTCCTAGCGTTGCGCGCCCGATGGCTATGCTATAGTTCGCGCCCTCTTTTTATCCCCCGATGTGTTACCCGCCCACCATGACCAAACGCGAAGCTCCAATCTATAAGGTGATTTTCCTCAACCAGGGCCAGGTGTTCGAGATGTACGCCAAACAGATCTATCAAAGCGATCTGTGGGGTTTCCTGGAAGTGGAAGAATTCGTCTTCGGCGAGCGCACGCAATTGGTGGTCGACCCCGGCGAAGAGAAACTCAAAGCCCAATTTGAAGGCGTGGTGCGCAGCTTCGTGCCCATGCACTCGATCGTGCGCATCGATGAAGTCGAACGCCTGGGCACGCCGAAAATCAGCGAAGCACGGGGCATGGGTAATGTCATGCCGTTCCCGATGCCGATGCCGGAGAAGTAGGGCGTCACAGAGGGGCGGACGAACTTAGGGCAACGGCGAAAAAGGCGAACGCCCGTCGGCGCTTTGCAGTTCCATCAGGTACTTGCGGAAGATCTGGCCCAGCACTTGGGTGGCGACTTCCAGTTCATCGCGCTGCATGTGCTCGGCGACTTCGTCAGCGGTGTCCAGCGCGTCTTCGGCGCCGTTGACGGCGGCCATTTTCAGCACGATGTACGCCTGGACGTTGTTGGCCGGGACGCCTTCGCCGTGGAAGAACATGCTGCCTAGTTTGAATTGCGCCTGGGCGTGGCCTTGCAGGGAGGCCTTCTCGAAGTAGCTCAGGGCCAGGTTGAGGTCGCGCGGCGTGTTTTTGCCGTCGTAATAGAATTCGCCCAACTCGTATTGTGCCTGCGCATCCCCGGCGTCGGAGGCTTGCTGGCAGGCGGTGAGCGCCTCGGCAAGGTCCTGGGGCTGGGTATTGAGGGTGCAACGACCTATCGCCGGGATCAACAACGAGTTGCCGCCTGCTTGTGCGTGCGCGAGCAGGGGCTGAAGGAGCAACAGGCAGCCCAATGCAAGGGTGCGGCCGGTGCGGTTCATGGGAATCGACTTACCTCTGAAGGGCGCGCGGGCCTGAGTGGGGGCCCAATAAGCGCGCATTATGAAATAAGCAGGGCCAACCTTACAAAGTCTTTACTCGTTTTTCTGCTGCATGACCGGATATCCCTCTGTTTGTGGGATTTTTCGTGCAGAAGAGGGAATAAAAGAACCGTAAGAGTAGGCTCGCACCTGGCGCAATGCGCCAGGTGCGAGCGGTCACTTCAGTGCAGCGAAGGCGCGTTCGGCGGCATCGAGGGTCAGTTTCAGCTCGGTGTCGCCGTGGGCGATGGAGGTGAAACCTGCCTCGAAGGCGCTCGGCGCCAGGTAGACGCCGCCGTCGAGCATCAGGTGGAAGAAGCGCTTGAACAGGTCGGCGTCGCTGGCCATCACGTCATCGAAGGTCACGATGTCGTCCGCACCACTGAAGTACAAGCCGAACATGCCGCCGGCCTGGGTGGTGACGAACGGGATGCCCGCCGCGTCGGCGCGCTGTTGCAGGCCGTCGAGCAAGCGGGTGGTGTAGTCGGTCAGTTCGGCGTGGAAGCCCGGGCGGCTGATAAGGCCCAGGGTGGTCAGGCCGGCGGCCATGGCCAGCGGGTTGCCCGACAAAGTACCGGCCTGGTAGACCGGGCCCAGCGGTGCGATGTGCTGCATGATCGCGCGTTTGCCGCCGAAGCAGCCCACCGGCATGCCGCCGCCGATGATCTTGCCGAAGGTGCTCAGGTCCGGGGTGACGCCGTAGTGAGCCTGGGCGCCGCCCAGGGCCACGCGGAAACCGGTCATCACTTCATCGAAAATCAGCACCACGCCGTGCTGGTCGCACAGGCTGCGCAGGCCTTCGAGGAAACCCGGCGCCGGCGGTACGCAGTTCATGTTGCCGGCCACGGGCTCGACGATGATGCACGCAACTTCCTGGCCCACTTCGCTGAGCATCTGCGCCACCGCCGCGATGTCGTTGAACGGCAGGGTCAGGGTGTGTTTGGCGAACGCCGCCGGCACGCCTGCCGAGCTGGGCACGCCTTGGGTCAGCAGGCCGGAGCCGGCCTTGACCAGCAGGCTGTCGGAGTGGCCGTGGTAGCAGCCTTCAAACTTGATGATGCTGTCGCGGCCGGTGAAGCCGCGGGCCAGGCGGATCGCGCTCATGGTCGCTTCGGTGCCGGAGCTGACCATGCGCACCATTTCCATTGACGGCACGATGGAGCACACCAGGTCCGCCATGCGCGTTTCCATTTCTGTCGGCGCGCCGTACGACAAGCCGTGCTCAAGCTGCTTGCGCACCGCGTCCAGCACGTCGGGGTGGCTGTGGCCGAGGATCATCGGCCCCCAGGAGCCGACGTAGTCAACGTAGCGCTTGTCGTCCTCGTCGGTGACGTAGGCGCCTTCGGCGTGCTTGAAGAACAGCGGCGTGCCGCCCACGCTCTTGAACGCACGAACGGGCGAGTTCACGCCACCGGGGATGTGTTTCTGGGCATTGGCAAACAGGGTTTCGGAACGGGACATGAGCGGGGTCTCGGGATCAAGAGTTGAAGAGGTCGTTGAAGGCGCGGGCGCGACGCGTGACGTGCTGCGCGGTGTCGGCGCCAAACAGGCCATGCACCACCGCCAGCAGGTCGGCACCGTGGGCCACCAGGGGCGCGGCGTTGCCCAGGGTGATGCCGCCGATCACGCAGATCGGCAAGTGCAGCTTGGCGCGAGCCTGGTCGAGCACGTCGAGGGTCGCGGTGGGCGCGCCGGGTTTGGTGCTGGAATTGAAGAAGCGGCCAAAGGCGACATAGCTGGCGCCCTCGCTGGCGGCTTGTTCGGCCAACGCCAGTTGGGCATGGCAGGTGGAACCGATGATGGCCCCGCGCCCGAGCAAGGCACGGGCCGGGGTCAGCGGGCCGTCGGTCTGGCCCAGGTGTACACCCACGCCCAGCCGTGCGGCCAGTTCGGCGTCGTCGTTGATTATCAGTTGGGTCTTGTAGCGTTCACACAAGCCACGCAAGGCTTCGGCTTCGCGCAGGCGACGGGCCTCGTCGCTGCTTTTATCGCGGTACTGCAGCAGCGTGACGCCGCCTTCGAGCGCTGCCTCCACATAATTGAGGAACTTGCCGGCCAGCAGTTGGCTATCGGTGATGGCATACAGGCCACGTAGTTTCATCGGGCGAGCCTCATGGCGTTACGAACAAAAATCCAGGGGCAGGCGCCGCGGCACGAATTGGCCTTGGCCCAACTGTTCGGCATCGCGCAGGGTGCGCCAGGTGTAATTGAGCGCCGACTGCACAGCGCTGACCAAGGCTTCGCCCTGGGCCAGGCGCCCGGCGAGGGCGCTGGCCAGGGTGCAACCGGAGCCGTGATAACTGCCCGGCAAGCGCTGGCAGGTAAAGGTGTGGCGCGTGCCGTCGCGGCTGTAGAGGCGGTTGTGGACTTGCTGCTCGTCGCCGTGGCCGCCGGTAATCAGCAGGTGTTGGATGAACGGCAGGAGTTTTTCCGCGCATGCGTCGGCGCTGCCCTCGGGCAGTTCGGCGAGGATGCGTGCTTCGGGCAGGTTGGGCGTGGCGATTACGGCTAGCGGCAGCAGGCGTTCGCGCAGCGCATAGCCGACTTCATCCTTGCCCAGGCGCCCGCCGCCCCCGGCGCGCAGCACCGGGTCGCAGATCACCGGCAGGTGCGGGTGGGCCGTGAGCAACTCGACCACGGTATCGACCATCTCCAGGGAACCGAGCATTCCCAGTTTGACGGCGGCGACGGTGGAGTCGTTGAGCACGGCGTTGGCCTGGGCCAGCACCCACTCGCGCTCGAGCACGCGAAAGTCACTGACGTTGACGGTGTCTTGCACGGTCAGCGCGGTGATCGCGGTGGCGGCATGGCAACCCTGGGCGATGAGGGCTTCGATATCTGCCTGCAGGCCGGCGCCACCACTGGGGTCGTGGCCGGAGAGACAGAGGACAACGGGGCGAGAGCTGTAGATAGTCATGGTGCGCGAGCTTACCACCAAACGCTTTTTTCGAAAGCGCCGTAAGAATTGTCGTGTATGCCTGCATGCCATCATCCGGCGGCGAGGTAAATTAACCGGCGAAATCGCTGTAATGCCCGTCCTAGAGCCTTTAGCTTGAGCTATTAAATGGTGTTCAAAGGCCAGTAGTGGCTATGTTAGAGTGGATCCAAACCAACAACAGGCCATGCCGGTTTGCGTCTACTCAAAAGGAATGGGGGGCTTCCTGACACAATCGGACGAGCTATGCCGGGGCTTTAATGCGCTATTTGCTGATGCTGCTGTTGAGCTGGCCCCTGCTGGCCGACGCCATCGAATTCAACGAAACCACCCGCAGCCTTCCCCTGGGCCGGGCGATGCAAGTGTTCGAGGACGCCAGCGGCCAGGCCCGCATCGAAGACGTGAGTTCGCCAGCCCTGGCCGACCGCTTCAAGCCCCACGACAGCGCCACACTCAATGCCGGTTATTCGCGCTCGGTGTTCTGGCTCAAGGTAGACCTGCTGTACCGCCCGACCCAGGCCAACGCCCCGCGTAATTGGCTGCTGGAACTGGCCTACCCGCCCCTCGACCACTTGGATTTGTACCTGGCCGACGCCATGGGCCGCTTGCAATTGGCCGGGCGCACCGGCGACGCCTTGCCCTTCGGCACCCGGCAGATCCGCCAGAACAACTATCTTTTCGACCTGGACCTCGCCGCCGGCCAGCCCCGCACCCTGTATTTGCGCCTGCAAAGCGAAGGCTCGATCCAGGCGCCGCTGACCCTGTGGTCGAGCACCGCGTACCTGGAAGCGCAGCCCTTGCGCCTGTATGTGCTGGGGGTGATCTACGGCGTGCTGCTGGGCATGTTGGTCTACAACCTGTTCATTTACCTGGCGGTGCGCGACACCAGCTACCTGTATTACATCCTCTATATCGCCGCGTTCGGCCTCTACCAGCTCTCGGTCAACGGCGCGGCGGTGGAATATTTCTGGCCCGACAACCCCTGGTGGGCCAACGCCGCAACGCCGTTTTTCATCGGTTTGGCGGCGCTGTTTGGCAGCCAGTTCGCCCGCAGCTTCCTACAAACTGCTCGCCTCAGCCGCTGGCTTGATGGCGGATTAGTGGCGCTGATTGCCGGCAGCGCCGTGGTCGTTGGTTTGTCGCTGATGACCAGTTACGCCCTGGCCCTGCGCCTGGCGACTGCCCTGGCGCTGATCTTCACTGTGGCGATTTTCGCCGCCGGGGTGTTCGCCTGGTGGCGCGGCCTGCGGGTGGCGCGCTACTTCATCATTGCCTGGTCGGCGTTTTTGCTCGGCGGGGTGGTCAATACCCTAATGGTGCTGGGCTACCTGCCCAATGTGTTCCTGACCATGTACGCCAGCCAGATCGGCTCGGCGGTGGAGGTGGCGCTGCTGTCCCTGGCCCTGGCCGACCGCATCAACGGCATGCGCGAGCAGCAGGCGCGCACCTTGGCCGAGGCCAGCCACACGCTCGAAATGCTCAACCAGGAGCTGGCCCACAGCAACCGCCTCAAGGACGAATTCCTCGCCACCCTGACCCACGAACTGCGCACGCCGATGAATGGCGTGATCGGCTCGCTGGAACTGATGCAGACCCTGGAACTGGACCCCGAGCTGGCCCAATACCAGCAAACCGCCGCTACTTCGGCGCGGGACATGATGCGCCTGGTCAACGGCATCCTCACCCTGACCCAGTTGCAGGCTGGGCGGCTCACCGTGCAGCACGAGGATTTCAGCCTGCGCCGCATGCTCGATGGCTTGCAGGCGCAGTTCGCCGGAAATGCGGCGAGCAAGCCATTGGGCTTTCGCATTGAGGTGACCCCGGTGCTGGCCGATCGCCTGCGCGGTGATCGCGACAAGCTGGCGCAATGCTTGGAATGCCTGCTCGACAATGCCATCAAATTCACCCACAGCGGCGGCGTGGAGTTGCGGGTCACTGGCCAGCGCGTTGGCGAGCAGCGCTTGCGCCTGTCGTGCACGGTGACCGACAGCGGCATCGGCTTCACCGAGCGGGACGAAGCGGTGCTGTACCAGCGTTTCTACCAACTCGACGGGTCGATGACCCGCGGCTACGGCGGCCTCGGCGTGGGCCTGGCGATTTGCCGCCAGTTGGTCGAACTCCTCGGCGGGCGCTTGCATCACCAGTCCACACCGGGGCGCGGCAGCCGCTTCGAGCTGGAACTGGAAGTCGAAGCCTTGCCTTGCGCCGCCACGCCGCCGGCCCGTGCGGCGGGGCCGTTGGCGCAGCGCATGCCCGAGGCGTGCACGGTGTTGCTGGTGGACGACAACAGCGGCAACCAACGGGTAATGCGCGGCATGTTGCTAAAGCTCGGCTACCGGGTACGCACCGCCGAGGGCTGTGAGGACGCACGGGCCGTGATGTTGCGCGAAAGGATCGATGCGGTGCTGCTCGATGGCCATCGCTTGCGCGCCGATGGCGTGTCGCTGTGCTGCCAGTTGCACGCCTTGGCGGGCTACGCCGACCTGCCGCTGCTGGTGGCGACCCAGGCGCCGGAGCGTGAGCGGTGTGACGGTGCGATCGAGTATGTGAGCAAACCGGTGAAATTCGAGGCGTTGCAGGCGATTCTGCTGCGCCGGGTGCTCTGTCGGGTAGAGGGCGAAAGCGCCGATATTTAGGCGCGTATGCCACTTTGTTCGGCCGCGGGGCGGTGCTTAACTGGCCCTTCGAGCCACCCAAGGAGCCCCGCCATGAACCTGCATCAGTTCGCCGAAACCCACGAGGTCACCAACCAGCCACCGTCCCTGGATGGCACTAACCTCTACCGCATCGACCTGCCGCTACAGGAATGGGCCGCGCGGTTTGGCGCAGGTTGGGCGCAATCGCGCATCGACCACTACGGCGAACTGGCCGGTGGGCCACTGATGGCCGCCGGGTTCCTGGCCAACCAGAACAAACCGGTGTTCGCCAGCCATGACCGCTATGGCCATCGCGTTGACCTGGTGGAATTCCATCCCGCTTACCACGAACTGATGCGCACCGCGATCGAGCATGGCCTGACCTCCTTGCCCTGGGCCGCGCCGCAGCCCGGCGCCCATGTTGCCCGCGCCGCCATGACCTACTTGCACAGCCAGGCCGAGGCGGGCAGCGGTTGCCCGTTGACCATGACCTTCGCCTCCGTGCCCGCCCTGCGGCTGCAACCGGACATCGCCGAGCAATGGCTGCCCAAGGTTTTGGCCACCGAGTACGACCCGCGCAACATCGGCATGGCCCACAAGGCAGGCGTGACCATTGGCATGGCCATGACCGAGAAACAGGGTGGCACCGATGTGCGCGCCAACACCACCAAAGCCTACCCGGTGGGCGCGACGGGCCCGGGCCAGGCCTATGAACTGGTGGGCCACAAGTGGTTCTGTTCGGCGCCGATGTGCGACGCCTTCCTCACCCTGGCGCACACCGATAAGGGCCTGACCTGCTTTCTGCTGCCGCGCCACCGCCCGGACGACAGCCGCAACCAGTTCTACATCCAGCGCCTGAAAAACAAACTCGGCAACTGCTCCAACGCTTCCAGCGAAGTGGAGTTCCGCGGCGCCCTGGCCTGGATGGTGGGCGAGGAAGGGCGCGGCGTGCCGACCATCATCGAAATGGTCGCCATGACCCGCTTCGACTGCATGGTCGGCTCCAGCGCCCTGATGCGCCAGGCCCTGACCCAGGCGAGCCATCATTGTGCCCACCGGCAAGTGGGCGGGCGGCTGCTCGCCGAACAACCGTTGATGCAGAACGTGCTCGCCGACCTGGCCCTGGAAAGCGAAGCCGCCCTGGCCCTGAGCCTGCGCATGGGTCGCGCCCTGGACCACCTCGACGACAGCCAGGAAGCCAAGTTCGCCCGCTTGGTGACGGCGGTGGGCAAGTATTGGATCTGCAAGCGTGCCCCGGCCATGATTAACGAAGCGGCCGAATGCATGGGCGGTGCTGGCTATGTGGAGGACAGCATCCTGCCGCGCCTCTACCGCGAAGCGCCGGTGAATTCGACTTGGGAAGGCTCGGGCAACGTGCAATGCCTGGATGTGCTGCGTGCCCTGTCCAAAGAGCCGGGGGTGCTCGATGCGCTGTTCGTCGAACTGGGCGACGGCCACGGCGACAAACGCCTGGCCGCCCATATCGAGGCGCTGAAAAACGCCTTTCGCGACACCGACGACATCCAGTACCGCGCCCGCCAACTGACCGAAGACATCGCCCTGGGCCTGCAAGCCAAACTGCTGCTGGAGGCCGGCAATGCCAGCGTCAGCGACGGTTTCATCGCCAGCCGCTTAGCGGGTGGCGGGCGCGCCTACGGCACCTTGCCCCGGGGCGTGGATGTGGCAGCCATCGTCGCGCGCGCCACCCCGCCGTTGGCGTAGCCAGCAGGCTCGCCCGCGCTGGGGTGCGCAGCAGCCCTGGCGGTGGTGGGGCCTGACGATCTTTTGCGGCCGCTACGCCACCGCGCTCGCTTGCTGCGGTAGGTTCTGCAAATCCTGTGTTCCCGTGACACGACGATGCAGGCAAGATAACGGCCTGCACGTCAGAACACAGGATGCTTACCGTGACCGAAGCTTTTATTGTCGTTCAAACCGCCGAGCAAGCCGTGGACCGCCTCGCTGCTCTGCACGAGCGCGCCACCCGTGCATTGAATCAAGCCCTCAAGCAATACCTCAAAGACCGAATCGAACCCGACGCCGCGCAGCGTGCCTTGTTTCGCTACCCGGAACTGCGCCTGACCTACCTCTGCCAAGGCGAAGTCCCACAAACCACCCGCGCTTACGCCAAGGTGCAACTGCCGGGCACCTACAGCGTCACCGTGACCCACCCGGCGGCGTTCCGTAAGTACCTGCTGGAGCAACTCGAACCGCTGATGCACGACTTCACCGTGACCGTGGAAGTGGGTGTCAGCGCGCAGAACATTCCCTACCCCTACGTGGTCGAGCAGGGTGATGAACTGGCCGGCTCCGGGGTGACTGCCGCCGTGCTGGCGCGGGTGTTCCCCAGCACCGACCTGTCGGCCGCCACCGATGGCATCGCCGACGGCCTCTACGACTGGGAAAACACCGACCCCTTGCCCCTGGCCCTGTTCGACGCCGCGCGCGTGGACTTTTCCCTGCGGCGCCTGGTGCATTACACCGGTAGCGACTGGCGCCATGTACAACCGTGGATCCTGCTGACCAACTACCATCGCTACGTCGACCAATTCATCGTCCATGGCCTGGAACGGCTGCGCAACGACCCGCGTTTCGTGCGCATGGTGCTACCGGGCAACGTGATTATCGAAAAAGCCATGGATCACGGCGAAGCCTCGGCCATCGCCGCGGGCGTGGTCTGGCACCGCTACCAGATGCCCGCCTATCACTTGCAGGCCAGCGACGGCCACGGCGTGACGCTGGTCAACATTGGCGTCGGCCCGTCCAACGCCAAGAACATCACCGACCACTTGGCCGTGTTGCGCCCGCACTGCTGGCTGATGATCGGCCACTGCGGCGGCCTGCGCCAATCCCAGACCATCGGCGACTACGTACTGGCCCACGCCTACATGCGCCGCGACGGCATCCTCGACCGCGTGGTGCCGCCGAACATCCCGATCCCGGCCCTGGCCGAAGTGCAGATGGCATTGCAGCAGGCAGCGGCGAATGTCACCGGGGAGAAGGGCGAGGCGCTGAAAAAACGCCTGCGCACCGGCACCGTGTTGACCTACGACGACCGCAACTGGGAACTGCGCTGGGCCCAGGAACGGCCACTGATTAACCTCTCCCGTGCCGTGGCGGTGGACATGGAAAGCGGCACCATCGCCGCCCAGGGTTATCGCCTGCGGGTGCCCTACGGCACGCTGCTGTGCGTCTCGGACAAACCCCTGCACAGCGAAATCAAGCTGCCCGGCTCGGCGAATGCGTTCTACGAGCGTGCGGTGAGCCAGCATTTGAAGATCGGCATCGAAGCGCTCGACCTGCTGCGCACCGAACTCAACTCCCTGCACTCGCGCAAACTGCGCAGCTTCGACGAGCCGCCGTTCCGCTGACAGGGCGGTGGTCATTTAACGGTGGGGCCACTAGCATGGTCGGCCCTGACCGTTAGATGTTGTCGTTGCCATGCCCCGTCCCCCCCGTCCCCCTGCGCGTCGCCCCGGTGCCAAGCCTGCGCCCGCCACCGCGCGCCGCGTGGCCAAGGCCCCGCCGGCCGAGCCGAAGCTGATCCTGTTCAACAAACCCTTCGATGTGCTGACTCAGTTCAGCGACGGGCAAGGGCGGGCGACGCTCAAGGACTTCATCCCCATCCCCGGTATTTACCCGGCCGGGCGCCTGGACCGCGACAGCGAAGGCTTGTTGCTGCTGACCAACGACGGCCAGCTCCAGGCGCGGATCGCCGACCCCAAGCACAAACTGGCGAAAACCTATTGGGTACAGGTGGAGGGCGAGCCCACGGACGAGCAATTGCGGCAGTTGTGCGAGGGTGTGGAGTTGAATGACGGCATGACCCTGCCGGCCCAGGCGCGGCGCCTGGACGCGCCGCAACTGTGGCCGCGCAACCCGCCGGTGCGGTTTCGCCTGAGCGTACCGACCGCGTGGCTGGAACTGGTGATTCGCGAGGGGCGCAACCGCCAGGTGCGGCGCATGACGGCGGCGGTCGGTTTGCCGACCTTGCGCCTGGTGCGGGTGCGGATCGGCGACTGGTCTATCGAGGGGCTCGATCAGGGCCAATACCGGGAAGTGCCGGCGCGCTTATAAGGCGCCGGATTCGATCAGGCCAATCACCACGCTTTTAATGATGAACGCGGCCACGCCCAGGCCCAGCACGAAAAACAGGATGAACGAACCGAAACGCCCGGCCTTGGACTTTTTCGCCAGGTCCCAGACGATGAAACCCATGAAAATAATCAGGACGCTGACCAGGCCGGTCATCATCCACTCTTCAAGTAATGCAGGATCCATCGGGGCACTCCAACGCAGGCACGGCAAAAAAGGCCGGGCGAGTATACGCCAAGGGCTGGGCGCGGCGCATTGACCTGCGGCGCTCTGCCACAGCGCAGGAGGCCACCCCCAACCCGAAGCGCGTTGGTCAGCTACGCAAATGGGTCAACGGCAGTTCGGTGCTGTTGAGTACCTGGTTGAGCACGAAGCTGGAGCGCACGCTGGTCACGCCGTCGATGCGGGTCAGGTGGCCCAGCAGCAGTTTTTGATAGTGGTCCATGTCCGGCACCACCACTTTGAGCTGGTAATCGGCGTCCACGCCCGTTACCAGGCTGCATTCGAGCACTTGCGGCAGGCTGCGGATGGCGGCCTCGAAGTTCTCGAAACGTTCGGGGGTGTGGCGGTCCATGCCGATCAGCACGTAAGCGGTGAGGCTCAGGCCGAGCATCTTGCGGTCGAGCAAGGCGACCTGGCGGGCGATGTAACCGTCGTCTTCCAATTGCTTGACCCGACGCGAGCAGGGCGAGGGCGACAGGCCGATGCGTTCGGCCAATTCCTGGTTGGAGATACGGGCGTCACGCTGCAATTCCGCCAAAATGCTCAGGTCATACCGGTCAAGTTTGCTCATGGATTAGGCCTTTGTCATAACTATTGCGGCGAATTATCTGTCTGGAGTAAAAAATTGCGCAAGCTATGTTTATTTCCGCAATCTTCGCAATCCTCTGCTGGCGCGCCAAGCCTATGCTTTGCAACAGAATCACTGCCCGGACAAACAGTCCACAGCGGCCCGCCGAATCAGGCCAGCCGCGGCCACCACCCCCACAGGGGCTGAGTTGGCCCCCGGGCTACACACTGTCCAGAAGACGGCGTGAGGTGAGCCGGCGTCATAAGCGCCGAGCACGGACGAAGCATTCAGAGGGAGGCCGACGGGTCTCCCTTTTTCTTGTCTGCGAAATAACCCGCCGCGCTGCTAACCTGTCGCGGCAACAGTGGCAGGCTATGCCAGTCTGATGCAGCACATCCCCCCAATTGCAGTGAGGAAGAGCATGAAGTCGCGCATCTGGCGTCTGGCAGGTGTTGGTTTGCTGTGCATGGGCGTGGGCGCCCCAGCGCTGGCCGACGAGCGGGATAACGGCCGCGGGCCGCAGCAGGGCGGCCCGCGTGAGCAGGGGCAGAGCAACGAGATCATCCGTGGCGACAACAGCCGCCAATTCGAGCCAAATCGGCCATCGGGCGCTGGCCAGCAGCTCTATTCACCACCCCAGGACCCCAACGCCCAGGGCCGCCCTGCACCGCAAAACAACTTGCCGATCCAGAGCCGCCCCGACAGCGTGCGCCAAACCCAAGACCCTCAGCGCGGCTACTACCAGGACGTGCCGCGGCGCCCTGGCGATTCGTACTACGGCACTTCGCGCCCTGGCGACAACCGCTGGCCGGGGCGCCCGGGCGGCCATGGCAATGGCTGGGGCCCCGGCCCGCAATACCGCCCCGGCCATGAGACGGACCGCTTTCCCGAGCGCAACTACCGGGTGCCCTATCACGGCCAGGACTACTTCTACTCCGCTGGCTACTGGTATCGCCCGCAAGGCCCGCGCTACGTGGTGGTGCGCCCGCCCTACGGCATCCGTGTGAGCTACTTGCCCGACTATGCGCGGGAAATGTGGATCGGCGGCTCGCTGTTTTTCCTCGCCGCCGGCGCCTACTACCTCTACGAGCCGGACACCCGCCAGTACGTGGTGGTGCAGGAACCGGTGCAACCGCCGCCACCGGCCAGCAATGGCTATGACGTGCTCGCCTACCCGGCCAATGGCCAAAGCCCCGAGCAAGTCCAACAGGACGGTGACGACTGCTACCGCTGGGCGGTGCAGCAAAGCGGCTTCGACCCCGCTACCGTCACCTACGCCCCGGCGCCCGCGGTGGTGCAGGCCTACCGCCAGGCGCAGGGCGGTTGCCTTGCCTCACGGGGCTACCAGGTGACCTACTGACGCTGGACCACTTCCTGTGGGTCGGCGTGCACCAGCACTTCGGCCCGCGGGTAGGCGGCGTGGATCGCCTCAGCGGCGCGGTCGCTGATGCCATGGGCCACCGACAGGGTCAGCTCCCCCGGCAACTCCAGGTGCAACTGCACGAACCAGTGATTGCCCGAGATCCGCGTGCGCAGGTCATGGGCGCCGAGCACGCCGGGCACGCCACAGGCCAGCTCCAGCATGTGCTGGCTGACATCCGCCGGCAGCTCTTCGTCCATCAACACCGCCAGGCTTTCCCGGGCGATCTGCACCGCACTCCAGAGGATGTACACAGCAATCGCCAGGCCGAACCAGGCGTCCAGTTGTTGCCAGCCAAAACTGGCCAGCACCAGCGCTACCAGGATGCTGCTGTTGAGCAGCAGGTCCGAGCGGTAGTGCAGCGAATCGGCGCGCACCGCCGTGGAGCCGGTTTCGCGGATCACCCGGTGTTGCACCATCAGCAGCGCCACGGTCAGCGCCAGGGACAGCAGCATCACGCCGATGCCAATCCACGGCGCACCCAACGGCTCAGGGTTTTTCAGGCGATCGATGGCTTGTACCGCGACCAGCACCGCACTCGCCGCTATAAACAGCGCCTGCGCCATACCCGCGAGGGATTCGGCCTTGCCGTGGCCGTAGCGGTGGCCGTCATCGGCCGGGCGCAAGGCGTAATGCACCGCCAGCAGGTTGAGAAAGGACGCCGCACCGTCGAGCATCGAGTCCGTCAGCCCCGCCAGCAGGCTGACGGAGCCGCTCAGCCACCAGGCGATGGCCTTACTGACAATCAGGATCGAGGCCACCGCCAGCGAAGCGCGGGTGGCCAGGCGCAACAAACGGGCGTGTTCGGGGCTACTGGTCATAAGCCATCAGGCTCCTTGGAAGGCGGTTCAGGCCGCTGGCGGTAGGGCGTACATCGCCAATTGCTGGGCGCTGCCCTTGTGCTGGATCAGGCGCGGGTCGTCCAACGGGAAGCTGCGGCCCAGCTCGGTTTCGAGAATGGCTTGCAGTTTTTGCCTGTCCACCTGGCCATCGGCGTTCACCGCGGGCTGGAGTTTTTGCGGGTCGATCTGCGCGGTCTTGCCCGGTTCCAGGTAAATGGCGCCGGTGGCGAAGTCGACGGCGAAGGCGATCAGCCCCGGGATCACGTAGAACAACAGGCCCACAGCGTTGAGCCCGGCCACCAGCGGGTCGATGCGGCCTTCGATCTGGCCGCGCCGGTCGGGGTAGAAAATCGAGCCGCACGCGGCCAGTTGGGTCACCAGAGTGGCGAGCAGAACGCCACCGACGAGGCGGGAAGGGATACGCATGACAATCTCCTGGGTAAAGATGCGACCAACAGTAAAAGGGCAGGGCCTGAACCGTTCAGACCCTGATTAACGCCGCGCAGTTCGCCGTTATACTCGCCGCTCTGTTTTGGAGCCAGCATGATTTCCCTGCCTATTGATGACGTCATCCCCGCGCTGCGCGCCGCCCTGGCCGAACGCCACGAAGCGGTGCTCGAAGCGCCGCCCGGCGCCGGCAAGACCACCCGCGTGCCCCTGGCCCTGCTCAATGAGCCGTGGCTGGCCGGGCAAACCATCCTCATGCTCGAACCCCGGCGCCTGGCGGCGCGGGCGGCGGCCGAGCGGCTGGCCAGCGAACTGGGGGAAAAGGTCGGGCAAACCGTGGGCTACCGCATCCGCCTGGACAGCAAGGTCGGCCCTAACACGCGCATCGAAGTGGTCACCGAAGGCATCCTCACCCGGCGCCTGCAGGACGACCCGGCGCTCGAAGGCGTGGGCCTGCTGATCTTCGACGAATTCCACGAACGCAGCCTCGACGCCGACCTGGCGCTGGCCCTGAGCCTCAATGGCCGGGAGCTGTTTCGCGATGAGCAACCGCTGAAAATCCTGCTGATGTCCGCCACCCTGGAAGGCGAGCGCCTGGCCAGCTTGCTGGGCGACGCGCCGATTTTGCGCAGCCAGGGCCGCATGTACCCGGTGGCGATGCGCTGGGGGCGGCCGTTCCAGGCCGGGGAGTTCATTGAGCCACGCCTGGTGCAGACCATCCTTGAAGCGCTGCATGACGAGACCGGCAGCCTGCTGGTGTTCTTGCCCGGGCAAGCGGAAATCCGCCGCGTACACCAGCAACTGGCCGATGCTTTGGGCGAGCAAAACATCGTGTTGCTCTGCCCGCTGCACGGCGAACTGGACCTGGCGGCGCAACGCGCAGCCATCGACCCGGCCCCCGCCGGCCAGCGCAAAGTGGTGCTGGCCACCAACATCGCCGAAACCAGCCTGACCATCGACGGCGTGCGCGTGGTGATCGACGCTGGGCTGGCGCGGGTGCCGCGCTTCGACCCGGGCAGCGGCATGACGCGCCTGGACACCCAGCGCATCTCCCGTGCCAGCGCCACTCAGCGGGCCGGGCGTGCCGGGCGCCTGGAACCGGGCGTGTGTTACCGCTTGTGGTCCGAAGACCAGCACGAACAACTGGCGGCCTATGGCAGCGCCGAGATTCTTTCGGCGGATTTAGCTGCGTTGGCCCTGCAACTGGGGCGCTGGGGTGTGACGCCGGGGCAATTGGTGTGGCTCGACCAACCGCCCGCCGCCGCGTATGCCCAGGCCCAGGACCTGCTCGAACGCCTCGGCGCCCTGCAGGGTGCGGGCAGCGGCGAATGCAAGCTCACCGCCCACGGCCAAGCCATGGCTGAGCTGCCGGCCCACCCGCGCATCGCCCACTTACTGTTGCGCGGCCAGGCCCTGGGGTTGGCTGATATGGCCTGCGACGTCGCCGCGTTGCTGGGCGAGCGCGACATCCTGCGCGGCGCCGGGGCTGACCTGCATAGCCGCTTGGCGCTGCTGGGCGGCGAACAACGGGCCGCACGCGCTGCCCAGGGCGGGGTGCAGCGGGCGCGGCAACTGGCGCGCCAGTACCGCGGCTACCTGCGCACCCAGGCCCAGGCGCCGGTGGCCGACCCGGCCCACCCGCGCTGGCTCGGCGCCTTGTTGGCCCTGGCCTACCCCGACCGCGTCGCCCAGCAACGCCGCGCCGGCGGCGCCGAATATCGCCTGGCCAACGGCCGCGCCGCCCTGTTCGCCGAAGCCGATAGCCTGATGAAACAGCCCTGGCTGGTGATCGCCGACCTGGGCAGCCGCCAGGGCCAGCGCGAAGAACGCATCTACCTGGCCGCCGATTTCGACCCGGCGCTGTTCGACTCGGTGCTCGCCGAGCAGGTGCGCACCGTGGATCAACTGGACTGGGACGAACGCGAAGGCGTGCTGCGCGCCGAACGCCAGCGCAAGGTCGGCGAACTGGTGCTCAGCCGCGAGCCGCTGACGGGCCTAGACGAAGCGGCGCGCAGCCTGGCGCTGGTGGGCCTGGTGCGGCGTAAAGGTCTGGAGCTGCTGCCCTGGACCCCCGAACTGCGCCAATGGCAGGCGCGCGTTGCCTTGCTGCGCCAACTCGACCTCGACGCCCAGGGCCAGAGCCCGTGGCCGGATGTCAGCGACGCCGCGTTGCTGGCGGGCCTGGAGCAATGGCTGCTGCCGTATCTGGGCAAGGTTTCGCGCCTGAGCCACTTCGCCAACCTGCAACTGCCCAGCATCGTCCACAACCTGCTGCCCTGGCCGCTGCCGCAGCGCCTGGACGAATTGGCGCCCCATCACCTGAAAGTGCCCTCGGGCTCCTCGGTGCGTCTGGACTACAGCGAACACCCGCCCGTCCTCGCCGTACGCCTGCAAGAACTGTTCGGCCTGGCCGACACCCCGCGCATCGCCGGCGGGCGCCAAGTGGTCAAGCTGCACCTGCTGTCCCCGGCGCGCCGCCCGGTGCAAGTCACCCAGGACCTGGCCAACTTCTGGCGCAGCACCTACGCCGAAGTGAAAAAAGACCTCAAGGGCCGCTACCCCAAGCACTACTGGCCCGACGACCCGCTCGTGGCCGAAGCGACGGCGCGGATCAAACCGCGCAAGTGAAAGTGCGGGGTGTGCCTCTGTGGGAGCAACTGTCTTACCCCTACCACTCGTCACGGCCACTCAGTGCCGCCATCGCGAGCAGGCTCGCTCCCACAGAAGAGAAATGAAAATCCCACCCACACCACAGTTCAACTGTGGGGGCAGGCCTTGCCCGCGATGCGGCCGGCCCAGGCGCTGGACTTGTAGCGACTGGAATGCCGCCCGGCCCGCTCCCACAGGGTGGGAGCACAGTTTTTTTGACTAGAGCGCCGGCAACAAAAACCGCGCAATCACCGGCAGGTGATCGGAGATGCGCAAGGTATCGTCCTGCCGCACCCGGGCGGCGATGCGTTTGAGGCGGGGGCTGTGGAACAGGTAGTCCACCGTGCGGTCCGGGCCGTTGAGGCCGGGGTCGTTGGGGTAGTGGGTCAGCCAACGGGCGCGGTCGATGCCGCTGGCCTGGGCGTTGCCGGGGATCATCGGGTACTTGTCCCACAGCAGGTGCAGGGCGCTGTCGGCGGAGTAGGGCGTGCGCTGTTCGGCGCTCAGGCGCTGGTACTGGCCCAGTGGTAGCAGGTTGAAATCACCGCCCATCAGCCATGGCGTGCCGCGGCTCTCGAACTTATCCACCACTTTGCCGATGGCGCCGACCTGGGCCTGCAATGTCTGCTGCTCGTCAGTGGCGCGTTCCAGGTGGGTGTTGAGCACCGCCAGTTGGCCGCCGTCGCTCAGCGGCAGGTAACTGACCAACAAGGCATTTTTCGGCTGGAACTGACGGCTGATGAGATTGCCCGGCGCTTGCGGCAATTGCAGGCGCTCGGCGTGGGCGATGCGGTAGCGGCTCAGGGTGGCCAGTTGCCGGCCGACGCTGCCGAAAACCTGCGGCAAGGGGATGAACTCAGCCTTCCAGTCGAAGGCACTGGTGCTGCACGGGTAGAGGTCGGCGACCCGTTCTTGCAGCAACTTGAGTTGGCGCTGATAGCCGCTGGCCTTGGCGCCGTCGTCCAGCTCTTGAAGCAGCACCACGTCCGGTTGCTCGTCGCGGATCACCCGCGCCACTTCGTCAAGGCTGAAGGCCATGTCTTCGGCGGTGGGTTGCTCGTCGTCGCCCCGGGCCTGGTCGTTCCAGAACACATAGCGTTTGCCGGCCAGGTACTGCACGTTCCAGGTCATGACCTTGAGCGCCTGCCCCGAGGTCAGCACCGGCGCCTCGGCGCTGCACGCCACGGCCAGGGTTTCGCGGGGTTCGGGGCGCCAGGTCAGGCTGTAGACCATGAGCGAGAACAGGCCGGCAATCAGCAGCAGGCCCAACACGGCGTAACGCAGTAGACGGATCATCGGCTCGGCTTATGGCGTGGCGGGACGGAGCCCGAGCATACCCGAGAGCGGCGCCCGCGCCCAAGGCCGGCGCTCAGGCGCCGGGGCTGGTTTTTTCCGGCGATTGGCTGATAAGCATGAACAGGCGGAACAGCACCACGCTGGTGAACAACTGCAAGAAGCTGTGCACGCTGTCGATCAACAACGCCAACGCCGGGTTCTGCGGCTCGGGGTACACCGACACGCTGGCGCCCTTGAGCAACCACAACGGCCCCATCACACACAGAATGCACAGCAGGATGCGCAGGAAATTGCCACGGCTTAAACGGAAACTTTCCTTGATTGCCGCCAGCGGTTGCATACCGCGCAGCACCAGCAGGTACTCGGCGAAAGCCAGGGTCACCATCAGCCACAGGCCCGGCAGGAAATACAGCGACAGGCCAATCAGGATCAGCAGGGTATTGAGCGCCGTCAGCAGGGCGAAGCGCGGCCACAGGGTCACCGACATCGCCAGCAAATCGCGGGTGCGGGGCGATTCGCCACGGCTGCGGGCGTCGAGAAACAGAATCAGCGCGCCGGTGTACAGCGGGTACACCAGCAACCCGACGATCACGCTGTAGCCGGGAAAGCTGCCGGGCCCTTGGGCGCGGTCCACCAGTTGCTGCAACAAGGCTTCGAACACCACCAGTGGCAGGCACAGCAGGGCGATCTGGGCCAGGTTGCCCTTGAAGAAGTACAAAGAGTCGCGGAGCACGGTCAACGGATTCATAGGGGGCGGTATCGCTGGTCAGAACAAGGCGCCACTTTAACCGAAGGGAGCCTGCCCTGAGCAAACCGAACGTTCAGGGTGTGGTGGTGGTGATTATTCCTACGTGTGGTTCGCCATTCGTCCGAGGTGCCGCGGCACCGGCGGCTGATTATTCGCGGAAATTTCCTTCTGGCTGGCATACTGGGCGACTTTTCGGGCCGCGTGCCCAGCCCTGCTTGCGCCATGAGGATCCACGGTGAAGAAAATCGCAGTGTTCGCCGATGTGCAAAACCTCTACTACACCGTGCGCCAGGCCTATGGCTGCCACTTCAACTACGCGGCGCTATGGGCCGACATCAGCCAGCGCGGGCAGATTGTCGAGGCCTACGCCTATGCCATCGACCGGGGCGACAGCAAACAGCAGCAGTTCCAGCAGATCCTGCGCAACCTGGGCTTTACCGTGAAGCTCAAGCCCTACATCCAGCGCGCCGACGGCTCGGCCAAGGGCGATTGGGACGTGGGCATCACCATCGACATCATGGACGCGGCGGATCATGTCGATGAAGTGGTGCTGGCCTCCGGCGACGGTGATTTCGACATGCTGCTCGAACGCATCATCAGTAAGCACCAGGTCGAGGCCGTGGCCTACGGCGTGCCGGGCCTGACCGCAAACTCCCTGATCCGCGCCGCCAGCCGTTATGTGCCGATCGAGGGCGGGTTGTTGCTGAAAAACTGAAGTGGGCGAAACCTGTGTGCGAGCCTGCTCGCGATGGCGGTGCATCTGGAGTATCGCCATCGCGAGCAGGCTCATACCCACAAGGGCATCCGCCATTGTTTGAACATTTATTCAGAGAGTGAACACAGGTTTGGAACGCATCGCAGTCATCGACTTTGAAACCACAGGCATCAGCCCCGGCGCCGGTTGCCGGGCCACGGAAATCGCCGTGGTCATGCTTGAGCAGGGGCGCATCGTCGACCGTTACCAGAGCCTGATGAATGCCGGTGTGCGCGTGCCCGGGTTTATCGAGCAACTGACCGGCATCAGCAACGCCATGCTGCGCACCGCGCCGTCGGCCGAGCAGGTGATGAACGAGGTCAACGAATTCGTCGGCACCACGCCGCTGCTAGCCCACAACGCGGCGTTCGACCAGAAGTTCTGGGACTACGAACTGGGCCGTATCAAGCGCACCCGCTTGCAGAACTTCGCCTGTTCCCTGTTGCTGGCCCGGCGCCTGATGCCCGCGGCGCCCAACCACAAGCTCGGCACCCTCACCACCTTCGCCCAACTGCCCCACACCGGCCAGGCTCACCGGGCCATGGCCGACGCCGAAATGGCCGCCAACCTCACCGCCCACCTGGCCGAAGAACTGCGGCGCAAGCATGGTTTGCGCGAGCTGTCCCACGACTTGCTCTGCGGCTTGCAGAAAGTGCCGGCGGCGAAAATCAACGAGCACCTCAAGCGTTATCGCGGGTTTTGACGGCCTCGAACCCAGCCTGTTGTTTTCTGTAGGCGTGGGAGCAACGGCCTTACCGCTACCCTTCGTCACCGCCACTCAGTACCGCCATTGCGAGCAGGCTCGCTCCCACAGAGGCACACCACAGTTCAACTGTGGGAGCGGGCCTTGCCCGCGATGGCGGTGGGCCAGGCAGTAGCGATGTGGGTGTACCGGCCCCATCGCGGGCAGGCCCGCTCCCACACAGGGGCGCGGCTTTAAATGCAGGTCCAGTTAAACCTTGCGGGCCGTTTGCCAGTCGTAGTTTTTATCCCCGGGTGATTCTTCGCCTACTGTTCCTCATGGGCGCCAGCTTCCGGGCGTTCCGTTGTCATCAGGAGAAGTGTGCAATGACGCGCCCCCGCAAGTTTGTCCTCTGGAGCCTTTCCACCCTGCTACTGCTGCTGGCGGTGCTGGTGCTGGTTATCGCGTTTTTTGACTGGAACCGCATCAAGCCGTCCCTCAACGCCAAGGTGTCCGAAGAGTTGCACCGGGCGTTCGCCATCAACGGCAACCTGGCGGTGGTGTGGCAGCGCGAGCCCGACGAAGGCGGCTGGCGCGCCTGGGTGCCGTGGCCCCACGTGATCGCCGAAGACCTGACCCTGGGCAACCCGGATTGGTCAAAAAACGCACAGATGGTCAGCCTCAAACGGGTGGAGTTGCGCCTCTCACCCCTGGCATTGCTGGCGCAACGGGTGAGCATCCCGCGTATCGACCTCACCGAGCCCAACGCCGCCCTCGAACGCCTGGCCGATGGCCGCGCCAACTGGACCTTCACCTTCGACCCGAAAACCCCCGACGCCGAACCCTCCAACTGGGTGGTGGACATCGGCGCCATCGGGTTCGACAAAGGCCACGTCACCCTCAACGACCAGAGCCTGAACACCCGCCTCGACCTGCTGATCGACCCATTGGGCAAGCCCATCGCCTTCAGCGAGATCGTCGGCGACAAAACCGCGAAAAAGGCCAGCGCCCAGGGCGCCACACCCCAGGACTACGCCTTCGCCTTGAAGGTCAAGGGCACCTACCGCAACCAGCCCTTGAGCGGTGCGGGCAAGGTTGGCGGCCTGCTGGCGCTACAAGACGCGGCGCGCCCGTTCCCCTTGCAGGCCCAGGTCAAGGTGGCTGACACCCGCATCGAGCTGGCCGGCACCCTGACCGACCCGCTAAACCTGGGGGCGCTGGATTTGCGCCTGAAACTGGCCGGCAACAGCCTGGCCAACCTCTACCCGTTGACCGGCGTGACCCTGCCGGATTCGCCGCCCTACGCCACCGACGGCCACCTCAGCGCCAAGCTGCGCGAGCCGGGCGGCGCGGTGTTCCGCTACCAGGGCTTCAACGGCAAGATCGGCAACAGCGATATCCATGGCGACCTGGCCTACGTCGCCAGCACGCCACGGCCCAAGCTCAGCGGCGCGCTGGTGTCCAACCAGCTGTTGATGGACGACCTCGCGCCGCTGATCGGCGCCGACTCCAACGCCGAACAAAAGGCCCGCGGGGCGGCGAGCAAGCCACCGCCGACCAAGGTGCTGCCGGTGGAAGAATTTCGCACCGAGCGCTGGGCGGTGATGGACGCCGATGTGGAGTTCACCGGCAAACGCATCGTCCACAGCGCCGAGTTGCCCTTTACCGACCTCTATACCCACCTGATCCTCGACGCCGGGCAACTGCGCCTCGAACCCCTGCGCTTTGGCGTGGCGGGCGGCAAGCTCGACGCGCAGATCCGCCTCGACGGCCGCGCCACGCCGCTGCAAGGGCGGGCCAGGCTGACGGCGCGCAATTTCAAACTCAAACAGTTGTTCCCCACCTTCGAGCCGATGAAAACCAGCTTCGGCGAACTCAACGGCGACGCCGATATCGCCGGCACCGGCAACTCGGTAGCGGCCCTGCTGGGCAGCGCCAACGGCGACCTGAAAATGCTTATCAACGATGGCGCCATCAGCCGCGAACTGATGGAACTGGCCGGGCTTAACGTGGGCAACTACGTGGTGGGGAAAATCTTTGGCGACAAGGAGGTGAAGATCAATTGCGCGGCGGCGGATGTCGGCATCAAGACGGGCCTGGCGACCACGCGCCTGTTCGTCTTCGACACCGAGAACGCGATTATCTACATCGACGGCACAGCGAACATGGCCAGCGAGCAACTGGACCTGACCATCAGCCCGGAGTCCAAGGGCCTGCGCCTGTTTTCCCTGCGCTCGCCGCTGTACGTGCGTGGCCCGTTCATCAAGCCTGAGGCGGGGGTCAAGGTTGTGCCGTTGATGCTGCGTGGCGCGGGGATGGTGGCGTTGGGCGTGATCGCCGGCCCGGCCGCGGGCCTGCTGGCCCTGGTCGCCCCCAGCGGCGGCGAACCCAACCAATGCGCGCCGTTGCTGGAACAGATGAAAGCGGGCAAGGCGCCGAAGACGGTGAAAGGCTAATCAAGCCAAGGGGAGCTGGCGCCAAATGTGGGAGCTACTGTCTTACGGTTACCCTTCGTCACCGCCACTCAGTGCTGTCATCGCGAGCAGCCTGCTCGCGATGACAGCACTCCAAGTGCCAGAAGTGCGTCGCCTGTCCCGGCCTCATCGCGGGCAAGGCCCGCTCCCACAGGGGAACTGCGCCCAATTGAGGGTTGAGGGTTTGCCCTCAACGCTCAGGATCTCTCGCGGGGAGAGGGGCATCAGAGGTCTTTGAGGATGTCCGCCATGTCGTCGGCGTGTTCTTCTTCCTGGGCGAGGATGTCTTCCAGGATGCGGCGGGTGGTGGAGTCTTGGTCGCCGATGAACTGGATCATTTCCCGGTAGCTGTCGATGGCGATGCGTTCGGCGACCAGGTCTTCGTAGACCATTTCCTTGAGGGTGTTGCCGGCCACGTACTGGGCGTGGGAGTGCTTGGACAGCAGGTCCGGGTTGAACTCCGGCTCGCCCCCCAGTTGCACGATGCGTTCGGCCAGTGTGTCGGCGTGTTGGGCTTCCTGGGTCGCATGTTCGAGGAACTCGTCGGCGGCGACGCTGGCCTTCAGGCCGCTGGCCATGAAGTAGTGGCGCTTGTAGCGCAGTACACACACCAGCTCCGTGGCCAGGGCCTCGTTGAGCAGGCGCAGCACTTCTTCGCGGTCGGCGGTGTAGCTGTGCGTCACCGCACCCTCTTCGACATGCTGGCGCGCACGCTGGCGCAGGGTGGCGACGTCGGTTAACTGATGCACATTGCTCATCTCAATCTCCTGGAGGCTAATCCGTGCGCCACGTTCTAGGGCCGTGATCGCAAAAGGGGTTACCTAGGTTGTGAGTCATGGGCGGGGCGAAAAGTTTTATCGGATATGGGCCAAGATCGTGCCCTGCTGTGGGATTTGTCATCTACTACCGCGATGCTTGCCCTTGGCCCGGCCCTTGCGTCTAGGATGGGCACTTTGCGTGAACCCAAGGAGGCCGCCCATGCCCAGCCCACTCGCTCCCCGTTATCCGCTGGTCCTGGTCCCCGGGATGCTGGGGTTTGTCCGCTTGCTGCTGTACCCCTACTGGTACGGCATCCTCGGCGCGCTGCGCCGGGGCGGGGCGACGGTGTTTGCGGTGCAGGTGTCGCCGCTCAACAGCAGCGAGGTGCGCGGCGAGCAGTTGCTGGCGCAGGTCGAGCGGATCTTGCAGCAAACCGGCGCCGCCAAGGTCAACCTCATCGGCCACAGCCAAGGCGCGCTCACAGCCCGCTATGCGGCGGCCAAGCGCCCGGATTGGGTGGCCTCGGTGACCTCGGTGGCCGGCCCCAACCACGGCTCGGAGCTGGCGGACTACCTGCAACGCCACTACCCGGCCGACAGCGTCAAGGGGCGCTTGCTCAGTGCGCTGCTGCGCGGCATTGGTGCGTTGATGAGCCTGCTGGAAACCGGCTACCGCGGGCCGAAACTGCCGGTGGACGTCCACGCCTCGCACCAATCCTTGACCTGCGAAGGGGTGGCGCTGTTCAACCGCCAGTACCCCCAAGGCCTGCCCGACACCTGGGGCGGGCAGGGCGCCGAGGAGGTCAACGGCGTGCGCTATTACTCCTGGTCCGGCACTCTGCAACCGGGCAAAACCGACCGCGGGCGCAACCTGTTCGACGGCACCAACCGCTCCTGCCGGCTATTTGCCAAGACCTTCGTGCGCGAGGCCGGGCATTGCGACGGCATGGTCGGGCGCTACAGCTCCCACCTGGGCACGGTGATTGGCGACGACTACCCGTTGGATCACTTCGACATCGTCAACCAATCCCTGGGCCTGGTGGGCAAGGGCGCCGAGCCGATCCGCCTGTTCGTCGAGCATGCCCAACGCCTGCACCTGGCCGGCCTTTAGGCCAGGGCGCGGCGCACCCGCAGCTCGGTGGTCCAGCGCTCGGAGACGATCACCCCGCCCAGGGTCAGCAAACCGCCCACCAGGTGGAACAGCGCCAATTGCTCATGCAGCACCCCGGCGGCAATCAGCGCGGTAATCAGCGGCAGCAGGTTGAAAAACAGCGTGGTGCGGCTCGGGCCCAGGCGGATCACCGCTTGCATCCAGGCCAGCGGCGCCAGCATCGAGGCCAGCAGGCAGGCGTACAGCACCAGGGGGATATTGCCGGCGTTGAGCCCGGTTTTGTCCCCGGCCCAATACAGTGGGAACAGCACCACCACCGCCACCAGAACCTGCAAATACAGCAGCACCAGCGGCGGCAGGCGCAATTGCCATTTTTTCAGCAGGGTGCTGTAGACCGCGTAGGCCAGGGTGGCCACCAGCATCATCGCGTCGCCCAGGTTGATGCCCTGTTGCAGCAGCACATCGACGCTGCCGCTCGACACCACCACCAACACCCCGGCGAACGACAACAGCGCCCCCGCCAGGGCACCGGCCGTGAGGCGCTGGCCAAGGCTGGCAATGGCCATCGCCAGGGACATCAGCGGCATCAGCGACAAAATGATGCCCATGTTGGTGGCCGTGGTCAGGGCCGCGGCGAAGTACGCCAGGCTCTGGTACACCGCCATGCCCAGCACGCCCAGTACGGCGATCTTGGCCAAGTTGGGGCGGATCGTCGGCCAATGGGCGAAAACCTGCTTGAGCATGAACGGCGTGAACAGCAGGGCGGCGAGCAACCAGCGGTAGAAACCGATCTCGGCGGGAAAAATCGCCCCCACGGCGAGTTTGTTGATGACCGTGTTCCCGGCCCAGATAAAAATTGCCAATAACGGAAAAGCGTATTGCATCGGGTCAACCATAAGCGTGATGAGGGGCGATTATCCGCCTGTCCGGTTGCGCGCCTATACTCGCAACCGGACAACCCGCCCCTGGAACCGGACAGCATGCGTAAAAAGCCCATTGATGTACTCCACCTGCGCGGCCTGCCGTCGCCGGTGTACTTTCGCTACGCCGACTTCGCTGCCCACAGCCATGCCCTGGCGCACCGCCACCCCTGGGGCACCCTGGAATATTCGGCCCACGGCGTGATGCACATGCAGATCGGCGGCCAGCGCTTCATGTCGCCGCCGCACTACGCCTTGTGGGTGCCGCCGCACACCGAACACAGTTTCCATAGCAGCCAGCCCATTGCCTACCGCGCCGTGTGCCTGGCCCCGGCGCTGTGCCAGGACCTGCCGGCGCAGGCCTGCACCCTGGCCATCAGCGACATCCTCAAGGCGATCCTCAAAGACTTCGCCGCCCGCGACGTGCAAATCCCCGAACGCCCCGCCGACGTGCGTTTGGCCCAGGTGCTGGTGGACCAGTTGCAGCAAGCCCCGGTGCACACCGCTTACCTGCCCTACGCCAGCGGCCCGCTGCTAAGCCAGGTGCTGCGCGCCTTGCTCGCGGACCCGGCGGACAACCGGCCGCTGGCCGAGTGGGCCGCCGGGGTGCACGTCAGCGAACGCACCCTGGCGCGCCAGTGCGTGCGCGAGTTGGGCATGAGCTTTGGCGAGTGGCGCTTGCGGGCACGGTTTCTGGCGGCCCTGGAGGCGCTGGACAGTGCCCGCAGCATCCAGGAAGTGGCGTTCGACATGGGCTACAGCAGCGCTTCGGCGTTTATCGCGATGTTCCAGCGCCAGGCCGGGTGCACGCCCCAGCAGTACCGGTTGCAGAGCCGGTGAAGGTGTAACGGCGTTTGTCTACACTGCCAGGGAGGCCGCGCTCCTTGCTGCGGCGACCAGGAGAAAACGCCATGAAGATGCTGCATGTCCCTTTGTTGATGATGGGTTTGCTGCTGTGCTCCCAGGGGTTTGCCGCCACCGCGCAGCAAAACAAAATGACCACGTGCAACGCCGAGGCCAGCGCCAAGACCCTCAAGGGCGACGAGCGCAAAGCCTTCATGAGCACCTGCCTCAAAGCCGCCCCCGCCGCGGCCGCCACACCTCAGGAACGGATGAAAACCTGCAATGCCACCGCCACCACCCAGGCCCTCAAGGGCGATGCGCGCAAAGCCTTCATGAGCGAGTGCCTGAAGAAAAAATAACCCTAAGGGCAGCCTTGCCCCGGCCTGCATGAACCCTGTGTTTTCTGTGGGAGTGGGCCGGGCAAGCCCACTCCCACAGGGGCGCTGTTTTCCCTCCGTATGGCCACCACCTCCTCCCTCTCTGGCGCTCAGTAATGGCACGCCATGATGGCACTCGTATTGGCAACTGCCGTTCGTCACCTTTTTGCAACCATTTGTAAATGTAGGAATCTTTACCACTTAAGATGCCCGCCGATTCAGTCGGGCGATTCGTATTTGCATTGCCCCGATACCCACGCCGGCATTCGCCGCAGTCAGCCATTCAAGGGAATGAAGGCATGTCACGTTTTGGCATTACGCACGTATTGGCTTGTTGTGCGGTGTTTACCTCCCTGGCCCAGGCCGCTCCGTTCCAGACGCCCGGTGACCGCGACCTGATTCGCGACCGCCAGCAGCAATTGCTGCAAGAGCAACAAAAGCGCCTCGACGAGCTCCAGCAGTTGCCCGGCAAGACTTTACCCACCCCCGTGCCGGAAAAAACCGACGACGAGCGCTGCTTCCAGATCAATGCCATCGAGCTGGACGGTGCCCAGCACCTCGACGCCAACGCCCGTGCGCAACTGCTCAAGCCCTACCAGGACCAATGCCTGTCGGTGGGGCAGATCAACGCCTTGCTCAAAGCCGTGACCCACCACTACCTGGAACGGGGTTTTGTCACCACCCGCGCCTACCTGCCGCAGCAAGACCTGGCCGGTGGTGTGCTGAAAATAGTGGTAGTCGAAGGGCGCCTCGAAGGCCTCGACAGTTCCGCCCTGGCCAGCCCCCGCGAGTTGGCCATGACCTTCCCCGGCAAGACCGGCGAACTGCTCAACCTGCGTGAACTGGAACAACTGGTGGACCAGCTCAGCCGCTTGCCCTCGCGCCAGGCGCAGCTAGAGCTGGCCCCGGGCGAGCAGGTCGGTGGCAGCCGCATTGGCCTCAAGGGTGAGCGCAGCAAGCCCTGGCATGCCTCGGCCACGCGCCACAACGACGGCGACCGCAGCACCGGCCAGCAGCAGATGGGCGTGGGGCTGGACTGGGACAGCCCCCTGGGCCTGGCCGACCAATTGAGCCTGCGCGCCGGGCAGGACGCGGTCAGCGACCACTGGCGCCATTCCGATAACCAGAGCCTCTACTACAGCGTTCCCTACGGCTGGTGGACCTTCAATTACGCCTACAGCCAGAGCTACTACCGCACCCGCAGCGAACTGCAGGGCATGGATTTTGGCTTCGACGGCACCAGCAAGAACCACGCCCTGCGCGCCGAACGGGTGCTGCACCGCGATGACGTCAGCAAAACCGCCATGACCTTGGGCCTGAGCAACCTGCGCACGCGCAATTATTTTGAAGATGACTTGATCGGCATCTCCAGCACGCGCATCACCGAAACCCAGCTCAGCTTCAACCACGGCCGGCGTATCGGTACCGCGTTCGTCAACCTCGATGCCGGTTGGCAGCAGGGCATCGGTGCGCTGGACGCCCAGCGCGACAGCAGCCACCACGAACCACAGTCGCGCTACAACAAATACAGCCTGACCCTGAGCTACTTGCAGCCGTTCCAGCTATGGGGCGAGAACTTCAGCTTCGACAGCCTGGCCACCGGCCAGCGCAGTGAAGATGAACTGTTCAGTGCCCAGCGCATCAGCCTGGGCGGGGTCAGTTCGGTGCGCGGCTTCCAGGACCAGACCCTCTCGGGCGACAGCGGCGGCTACTGGCGCAACCAGTTGCGCTGGCGCCGGGCCGTGACCTGGCAGCCGCTGCTGCCGCTGGTCAACGAATACGGCGTGGCGTTTGCCTACGACGTTGGCGTGATCGAGGGGCGCAACCTGTCCCCCGAGGCGCGCGAAGTACATGGCCGCATGAGCGGCAACGCCCTGGAGTTCAACGCCCGGGGCAAGTACCTGGCCACTTCCGTGAGCTTCGCCCGCTCGCTGGAACGGCCCGGCATTATCGAAAAACGTGAGCGTCCGGTGTATTTCCGGGTCGACCTGTTTTTCTGACACCTGAAAGGAAGACCCGCACATGGAAGTCCGCAACCCGCTGTCTCAATGCATTGCCCTGACCCTGGCCTCGGTTGTGTTCCTCAACCCGTTAGTGGTCGTGGCCGCCGGCCTCACCGTGGACGCGGCAGCGGGCGGCAATACCAGCATTGGCCAGGCGGGCAACGGCGTGCCGGTCATCAACATCAACGGCGCCAACGGCAGCGGCTTGTCCCACAACAAGTTCACCGACTACAACGTCGGCGCCAACGGCGTGATCCTCAACAACGCCACCGGCAAGTTGCAGAACACCCAACTGGGCGGAATCATCCTGGGCAACGGCAACCTCAAGGGCCAGGCCGCCAAAGTCATCCTCAACGAAGTCACCGGCGGCGGGCGCAGCCAATTGGGCGGCTACACCGAAGTGGCCGGGCAGGCGGCCCGCGTCATTGTCGCCAACCCCCACGGCATCACGTGCAGCGGTTGCGGCTTTATCAACACCCCGCGCGCCACCCTGACCACCGGTAAACCGGTGATCGAAGGCCAACGCCTGGACCGCTTTGAAGTGGACGGCGGCGACATCAGCATCGAAGGCGCCGGCCTGGACGCCAGCGACCTCGACCAGTTCGACCTGATTACCCGCAGCGCCAAGCTCAACGCCAATATCTACGCCAAAAACCTCAACGTGGTCACCGGGCGCAACGACGTCAAGGCCGACGACCTGAGCACCAGCGCCCGCGCCGACGACGCCAGCGCCAAGCCGGAACTGGCCATCGACAGCTCCGCCCTGGGCGGCATGTACGCCGGGGCGATTCGCCTGGTGGGCACGGAAAAAGGCGTGGGCGTGCGCCTGGCCGGGGACATGGCCGCCAGCACCGGCGACATCCAGATCGACGCCAGCGGCAAGGTCAGCATGGCCGGCGCCAGCGCCAACCAGGCCATTGCCGTCAACGCCCAAGGGCTGGACATGCAGGGCAAGGTCTACGCCGGCAGCGAAGTGCGCATCACCAGCCGCGGCGATGTGACGGTGAACAAAAGCCTCGCCGCCCGCGACAAGATCAGCGTGGCCAGCACCGGCCAAGTCACCAACAAAGGCATCGTCGAAGCCGGCGTGAATGCGGACAACAGCCGCAACCTGCTGGGCGACGTCACCCTCGACGCCAAGCACGTGGCCAACAGCGGCCAACTGATCGCCAACCGCACCCTGCAAGTGCAGGCCAGCGAGCTGCTGGACAACCAGAACGGCATCGTCCAGGGCGTCAACGTGGGCCTGACCACGGCACGCCTGGTCAACCAGGGCGCGGACGCCCGGGTGCTCGGCACCTCGACCCTGCTCCTGCTGACCCCGGCCATCGTCAACCTGGGCGGCTTGATCCGCTTCGCCGACGGCCAGGCCACCACCCTCAACCTCGACAGCCTGGACAACAGCGGCGGGCACCTGGAACTGGCCGGGGCGGACCTGGAGCTCAACGCCAAGCAACTGAACAACCAACGCGGCTCGGTGATTGCCGACCAACTGCACATCACCGCCCAGCGCCTCGACAACCAGGGCGGTTTGATCGCCTCCAGCGTCGGCCAGAACAGCCTCAAGGTCAGCGGCCAACTCAACAACAATGGCGGCGTGCTGCAAGCCCAGAGCCTGGTGGACGCCAACACCGGGGAGCTGCTTAACGTCGGCGGCAAAGTGGTGGCCGACCAGTTGAAACTCACCGCGCAACGCCTGGACAACCGCCAGAACGGCCTGCTCAGCGCGGAGAAAGGCAGCCTGACGCTGACCCTCGCCCACGACCTGAACAACCAGGCCGGGCGCATCCAGGCCAGTGAAAACCTGACCCTGGACGCGGCCAGCATCGCCAACAATGGCGGCACCCTGGTTGGCCGACAACTGACCGTCACCAGCCAAGGCGCGCTGAACAACCAGGGCGGCAAGATCGGCGCCGAGCAATTGGTGCTCAAGGCCCAAGACCTGGACAACCGCCAAGGCGTGCTGCAAGGCACCACCAGCGCCAGCCTCACCGCGCGCGACCTGAACAACCTGCAAGGCAACATCAACGCCGGCACCCTCACCGCCCACCTCGACAGCCTCAGCCAGAACGCCGAGGGTGTGCTCAGTGCCGAAACCGGCACCCTGACGCTGGTGGTGCAAAACGACCTGAACAACGCCAGCGGCCACCTGCAAGCCAAGGCCGGCGACGTGGACCTGCGCAGCGCCGGCCTGAACAACCAGCAAGGCGTGGTGGTGGGCAAGCAACTGCTGCTGACCCACGGCGGCCTGCTGGATAACCGCGGCGGGCGCGTGGTGGGCGATCAACTGAGCCTCGGCGCCGGGCGCATCGACAACAGCGCCAACGGCCAACTGCTGGCCGGCGCGGGCGGCGCCCTGGTCAACACCGGGCAGTTACTCAACAACCTGGGCCGGGTGCAAAGCGACGGCCATTTGCAAGTCAACAACGGCGCCATCGACAACCATGGCGGCGTGCTGCTGGGCAACAGCCTGGGCCTGAACGTCGCCAGCCTGGACAACAGCGCCCAAGGCTCGCTGATCGCCACGGGCGGCGCGATTGAACTGGCGGTGGCCGGGGTGCTCAACAACGCCCTGGGCCTGATCGACGCCGGCGACCACGCCTTGCGCGTCAGCCAAGTCACCTCGCTGGACAACCAGGGCGGCACCCTCGCCGGCAAACGCCTGCAAGTACAGGGCACGGTTGTGGATAACCGCAAAGGCCAACTGCTCTCGGGCATCGATGGCTTGAACCTCACCGCCAGCGCTGTGGATAACCGCGAAGGCCTGGTGCTGGCCCAGGGCGGCGCGGCCGCGTTGGTGCTCAGCCAGGGCAGCCTCGACAACCGGGGCGGCGCGGTGCAGGGCGACAGCGTCGAGGTGCTCGCCGCCTCGCTGGACAACAGCGCCCTCGCGGGCAAGGCCGGGTTGCTCAACGCCCAGGCCGGGGCCTTGAAACTGGTGGTCGATACGCTCACCAACCAGGCCGGGCGCCTTTACGCCAAAGGCCTGCTCAGCGTCAGCGGGCAACTGCTGGACAACCGCGCCGGCGGCGAAGTCAGCGCCAACAGCCTGAACCTCAACGCCCTCACCACCTACAACCAGAACGGCTTGATCGAATCGGCCGGCAACCTGCTGCTCACCGGCACCCGCCTGGACAACAGCGGCGGGCGCATGCGCGCTTTGGGCGGCGACCTGAGCCAGATCCTGCTCACCGATACCCTGAACAACCAGGGCGGCTCCATCGGCGTTATCAGCCAGGGCCTGACCCTCAAGGCCGGGGCCATGAACAACGTCGCCGGCAGTGTCGAGCACGCCGGCAGCGGCCTGCTCAAGGCCGAACTGGCCAGCCTCGCCGGCACCGGGGGCCGCCTCACGGGCCTGGGCAGCGGTGATTTCGACATCGGCGCCATCGACGGCGCCGGGCAACTGCAAGTCAACGGCGCGCTGGACGTGGCCGTGGGCGGCAACCTCAACCTGCTGGCCGGCGATCGCATCGCCAGCGCCAGCAACCTGACCCTGGGCGCCACCACCCTGAACAACGGCGGCGAAGTGCTCAGCGACGGCGACCTGAACCTGGCCCTGGGCGGCGACCTGAACAACAGCGGCCTGATTTCGGCGGCCAAAGCCGTGAGCATCGCGGCGGGCAACCTGGTGCAGAACGGCGGGCGCATCGCCAGCACCGGCGCCACCACCCTCAACCTGCGCGGCAGCCTGGACAACCTCGGGCGTCTGGTCGCCGGGCAGAACCTGCTGGTGCACGCCACCCAGGTCAACAACCGCGGCACCCTCGGCGCCATGGGCCAACTGGACATCTTCGCCGGCAACGGCATCAGCACCGGCGCCGACACCCTGATCTACAGCGGCGCCGACATGAACCTGCGCGGCGCCAGCCTGAGCAACTTCTACGGCGACATCTACAGCAAGGGCAACCTGAGCTTCGCCGGCCTCGACGGCGGCCAGGCGCAAAGCCTGAGCAACCGTTCGGCGAACATCGAAAGCGAAGGCGACATGACCCTCAACGTCGCCAGCCTGGAAAACCGCAAAGACGTGTTCGAGATGGGCGAATCCCTGGTCAGCCGGCGCATCGACATCAACTGCACCGACTGCTCCGGCAAGCACCACACCGCGACTTTCATCGTCAACAGCACCTACCAGGGCAAAGTCATCAAGGACTCGGCGGGCGCGCGCCTGATCGCCGGGCGTGACCTGTTCATCACCGCCGGTACCGTGGAAAACAAACAAAGCCTGCTGGCCGCCAACCGCGATGCCTTCGTCAAAGCGGCGAATTTCTACAACCGTGGCGCCACCCTCGACCAGCGTGTGGAAAGCACCACCTACTTCCTTCATGGCGTGAAACAGGGCGACTTCCGCTGGGCCGAATCCCAGACCCACCTGTGGAACAGCCGCAACGCCGCCAGCGCCCCCGACCAGCAGGAAGCGCTGCCGGTTGCCGTAACCCAGTACCCGCAGATCGGCCAGAGCAGCGTGGTGCACCCGGGCACGCAAACCGCCTACACCTCCACCCTGCAATCGGGCCGCGTGCTTAACCTGGATGTGAGCGGCAACCTGGAAAACGGCACCCTCAGCACCCAGGCCTTCGCCCAACTCACCGGCCAGGCCCTGACCGACACCGTCGGCCTGGTGGGCGGCCAGACCCTCACCGTCAATGCCCTGGGCAGCGGCGGCGCCAACCAAGTGGCGGCGGATGTACGCCGCGTCGAGCGGGTCAATGCCGACGGCAGCACCGTGGTCAGCTTCGTGCCCGTGGACTTTGCCGGCGTACCCTTTGTCGCTGTAGACCCCACCGCCCTGGCCAACTATCGCCTGCCCCAAGGCGAATACGGCCTCTTCGTACGCAACCAGGACCCGGCCAGCCGCTACCTGATCGAAACCAACCCGAGCCTGACCAACCTGTCCAAGTTCATCAGCTCCGACTACCTGTTCGGCTTGATGGGCTACAACGACGACCGCGCCTGGCGCCGCCTCGGCGATGGCCTCTACGAAACCCGCCTGATCCGCGAAGCGGTGCTGGCACAGACCGGGCAACGCTTCCTCGCGGCCGGCCTGACCAGCGATTTGGAGCAGTACCAATACCTGATGGACAACGCCATCGCCTCCAAGGACCCACTGCAACTGAGCCTGGGCGTGGCCCTGAGTGCCCAGCAGGTCGCGGCGCTGACCCACGACATCGTGTGGATGGAAAACCGCCAGGTGCAGGGCCAGAACGTGTTGGTGCCGGTGCTCTACCTGGCCCAGGCCGAATCGCGCAACCTGCGCGGTGGCAGCCTGATCCAGGCCCGCGACATCAACCTGATGGCCGGCAACGACCTGACCAACGTCGGCACCCTGCGCGCCAGCAACGACCTCACCGCGCAAGCGGGGCGCAACCTCTACCAGGGCGGTTTGGCCCAGGCCGGCGAGCGCGTCAGCCTGTTGGCCCAGGACGGCATCCGCAACGCCTTGGGCGGTGAAGTGCGCGGCAACCGCGTTGACGTCGCCACGGTCAAGGGCGATGTGGTCAACGAACGTGCGGCCATGCAAGTGCTGTACGGTTCCGGCTCGCGCACTAACTTGGACCAGGGCGGCCTTATCAGCGCCCGCGAGCAACTCAACGTCAGCGCCGGGCGCGACCTGAGCAACAGCGCCCAACTGCACAGCGACGGCAACGCCAGCCTCAATGCCGGGCGCGACGTGGAGCTGTTGGCGGTGCAAGACCACACCTTCACCCAGAGCGCCATCCGCCGTGGCCTGATTACCAACGACACGGTGAAAACCCTCGGCTCCAGCGTCACCACCGGGGGCGACCTGGCGGTCAACGCCGGGCGCGACATGGCCATCGTCGCCAGCCAGGTGAAGGCGGGCCACGACATGGCCCTCAACGCCGGCAACGACATCGCTATCGTCTCGGGCCAGGACGAACAAAGTTCGACCTTCTACCAGAAGAAAAAAGGCTCCTGGGGCAAGAGCAAAACCACCCAGAGCGCCGACTCGTCCACCACCAACGTCGCTTCGCAGATCGAGGCCGGGCATGACCTGACGGTCAACGTCACGCAAGACAAGGAAGGGCGCATCAGCCTCAACGGCGGGCGCGATGTCACCGTCGCCGGCAGCCAGCTCAAGGCTGGCAATGACTTGCTGGTGGGCGGCGTGCGCGACGTCAGCCTGGTGTCGGCGCAAGAACAGGCCGACAGCAGCTACAGCATGAAGAAAAAGGGCAGTTTCGGCCTGAGCAAAAGCGGCAACAGCTCAAGCGCCAGCAGCGTTACCCAGGTGGGTAGCGAGCTGAGCGCTGGCAACGATGCGGTGCTGGTGGCCGGCGGTAACGTCAACCTGTCTGCCAGCCGTGTGAGCGCCAAGCGTGACGCCGAACTGCGCGCCGGGATGATCGACAAGAATGGCGACATCAACCTGATGGACGCGGCCAACGAGTCCACTAGCCACAGCGAAAAATACAAAAGCAAAGTGGGTTTCAGCACCTCCGGCAACTTCATCTCCATCGCCTCGGCGAAGAAATCCGGCCAGGAAAACCTGCAAAGCCAAAGCGTTGGCAGCCAGGTCAGCGGGGGGCGCGACACCACCCTGCAAAGTGCCCGCGATGTGAACATGATCGGCAGCACGGCCCAGGCCGGGCGCGACTTGCAGGTCAATGGCGGGCGCGACGTCAACGTGCTGGCCGGCAGCAACAGCCAGGACCAGAGCCACTGGAGTTCCAAGAAACAGACTGGGCTGTCCCTGGAAAGCGACCGCAACGGCTTCACCGCGTTTGCCGGGCGTGAAGCGCTCAAAGAGAAATCCCGCGACGCCCAACAAACGGTCGCGCCGAGCCAACTGCTGGCCGGCCAGGACGTCAATGTGCGCGGCGGCCGCGACGTCACCCTGGAAGGTGCCAACGTGGATGCCGGGCGCGATATCAACCTGCACGCCGCCCGCGATATCCATGTGGATTCGGCCGACGAAACCTTCATCCAGGAACGCAGCAAAACCCGCGACCGCAATGGCCTGACCGTCAACGTCAGCCACAACTACGGCAACACCATGGACGCCATCAAAGGCACCGGCAAAGGCGAGGACAACGTCAGCAAGGCCTCCAGCGTGCTGAGCACCGTGGACGCCATCAACCAGTTCACCTCCGGCCCCACCAGCGCCACGCACTTTGGCTCGGCCAGCCAGGGCACCCGCTCGCGCCAGGAAATCCGCGACAACGTGCCGTCGACATTGGGCGCCGGGCGTGACATCAACGCCGTCGCCGGCAACGACCTGAGCGTGCGCGGCAGCCAGTTCGAGGCCGGGCGCGACATCACCCTGGTGGGCAAGAACGTCACCCTCGACGTGGCCCGTGGCACCGTCAACGAAGAAAGCCAGACCACCCGCAGCCAGGGCGGCATCAACGGCCAGAGCGGCGGCGGCAGTGCCCGCGCGGGTATCGGCGGCAGCAACGGCGTGGCCAGCGAAGAAAGCAGCCAAGGCACCTCCAACCCCACCGTGCTGCTCTCGGGGCGCGACACCAACCTTGAAGCGCTGGACGACCTGACCCTGGTCGGTACCCAAGTCATCGCCGGGCGCGACATCGACCTGCGCGCCGGCAAAGACCTGACCATCCGCGCCGCGCAGAACGATTCGAGCAGCGAATCGACCCGCCGCAGCGGCGGTGGTGAAGTGGGCCTGGCCCTGGGCGGCAAGGACTTCATCGCCGTCTACGCCAGCGTCGACATGGGCAAGGGCAAACTGGAACGCGAAACCGAGAAACAGCAGACCGCCTACCTCTACGCCGGTGACCAGTTGCGCTTTACCAGCGGCAAGGACACCACCATCGCTGGCGCCAACCTGCGCGGCAACGAAGTGCTCGGCCGGGTCGGCGGCGACCTGCTGGTATCGTCGGTGCCCGACACCGGCAAAGTCAGCGGCAAGCAACTGGACGTCAGCGTCACCGTCAGCATCGGCCTGGCCGGTGGCGGCGGGGTCAGCGGTTCGGTGGGCGCGGGCAAGACCACCGGCAAGACCAACTGGGTCGAGCAGCAAACCAGCATCACCGGCAAGAACGGCGTGGACATCCGCACCGAAAACCACACCCAACTCGACGGCGCGCTGATCGCGGCCGACAACGGCAAGCTCAAGCTCGACACCAACACCCTGGGCGTGCGCGACATCAACGGCAGCGACAAAGAGCACAGCTACTACGTCAATGTCGGCGGTGCCTTTGGCTGGGGCGCGGGCGGCGGCGAGGGTGGCGCCCAGGCGACCACCGGCAAGCAAGTGGCCTTCACCAACGACAAGACCCTCAGCGGCGCGCCGAAGGAAGGCTTCAACGGCTGGAGCGTCAGCGGCTACAACTACCGCAAAGACCGCGAGCAAGATGTGCGCGCCACCGTCGGCGCCGGCAACCTCATCGTGCGCAACGACGCCAAGACCGGCCAGGACTCCACCGTGGGCCTGAACCGCGACGTGACCAAGGCCTACGAAATCACCCGCGACAAGGAAAAACGCACCGAACTGTACGTCAGCGAATCGTCCCTGCAGGCCGTGGCCAACCCCAAGGCCACCCTGGGCAAGTGGAAACTGGGCCTGCAGAACTACGGCAAGAACAGCTCGGACCTGTTCAAACACTACGGCGACCTGACCAAGGCTGCCGAGCAAGCCCTGGAAGAAAACCCGGCTATCGCACCCTTGGCGTGGATCCCCGGCGTGATGCAAGGGGCCATGGACAAAACCTCCTACGCCACCCTCGGGCTGATGCCCGGTGTGGTCAGCCATGGCGGCGTGGTGACCCAGTTGCCGGTGTTGCTCAGCGGCGACATGAGCTTCTACCGCACCCAGTTGTTCTACCAAATGGACGACAAGGGCCAGGTCAAGGTCGACGCCGACGGCAAGCCGATGCTGGACATGAACAAGACCACCTACGACATGATCCTGCGCCCCGAAGGCTCAGGGCCTATCGCCACCAACGGCATCCAGAACGCCTTTGAGGCGGCGCTGGTCAACGGCGGCATGCAGACCGGCCACGACCAGTTCACCCAGGCCTACAACCCGGAACACGGCATGCTCGGCGACCTGCTGGAGTCGGCATGGGACGTGACCCTGGGCGGCGTCAAGCGCTCGGGCAACGCCCAGCAATTGCACGAGTTCTACCAGGCCGGTATCGACCAGGGCTTCAAGCTCGACCTGGTGGGCCACAGCCAGGGAGCGCTGCTGACCTACCGTGGCATCGGTGGCCTGGACTTCGGCAACAGCGCCGGGGCCATCCAGCTCTCCGGCGCGCCGGTGTACGCCAACAGCTTCTACGACGCGGCCGAGCAAGCGGGTTTCAACATCAACGACAACAACGCGGTGTTCCAGGTCAACCGGCCGGATTCCAAGGTGTTCTTCGGCATGCTGCCGATGACCGACACCGTGTCCGACCTGCTGGGTGGTAACGCCCTCAACTCCAACGACCCGATCAGCCGCTTCCTCGGCGCATTGGTCACCACCTCCAGCCTGCTGGGCAAGGACAGCCCGCACTCCAACTACCTGTGCCAGGTGCGCTCGATGTGCCAGAACGGCGCCAGCCAGTTGCAGCAGGACTTCAAGAACAGCACCACCACCAACAAGGACGGCACCACCAAGAAAACCTACATCGTGCCGACCTTTATCGACCGCAACGGCAACTCCGGCGCCGCCCTTTGAGGCGACGCCTTTGGGCGCTGACGCTGCTGCCCGTGGCCCTGTGGGGCTGCGGGCAACCGCCGCTGGTGCGCGAGAGCGACCGCCACCTGAGCCGCATGCTCTGTGATGTGGGCGAGCAACGGGTGACCCTCAGCCCGCGCCTGGCCTACGACTTGCCCGGGCCCTTGCGCCACACGGCCTGCGGCACGCTCAAAAGCGGCTTCAACTACGACAAGCGCCGGGATGTGCTGTCGGTGAGCACGGCGGCCAGTTTTTCCGAGGGCAACGTGGACGTGCTCGCGGCCTCGCTGTTTTTGGTGGTGGAAAGCCTGATGGACGGCCAGGAACCGGCGGCGCTGTACCCGCCCGAGGCGTTCTTGCAGGCCAAGTTGGCGGCCATGGACCTGACCCCCAGCAAGGCCCGGCCCGAGGCCATCGAGTGGCGCACGGTAGAAGGGCTGCACTGCCTGCGGTTCTTCGACCAGTGGCACAGCCCCGGCGGCGTTCGCGAGGAAGAACTGCGCTACTGGTGCTGGGAAAACCAAAGCGGCCTCAAACAACCCTTCCTCGTGCGCGCCGGCCAGCGCGTGGCGGAAGGTAAACCGGGGTTGAACCTGGACCGGGACATGCTCCAACCCTGGTTCCACAGCCTCACCCTCAACCGCCTCGCACCCCCGGCCCTGGCCCAGGCCAACGCCAAACTGCGCGTGGCTTGCGCCCAAGCCAAAAGCCGCTACGACCAAGGCCTGCCCTGGGGCGACGACTTTCCCGACAAACGCCTGGCCCGCATGCGTTTGCAGTACTGCGGGTATTGAGTGGGGCGCCTCACTCCAGCGCCGGCCCGGCACTGAGACAACCTGTCACGCGACAAAAGACCACGCCAGTGGCGGGCGCAAATGGGACTACTCTTTCCACGTTAATTGATCCAGATCAATTTCATTGCGAAATGGGTCTGGCGGCCCGCGAGCCGGAATCCCTGCGTTGCGATGCTTTTAATAGAACGAATCCGAATTCGCCGCACTCCATAACCGTGGGGGCAGTGGTTGCAGGCCCCTGGCCAGCAGCCGGTATTACCTGACAGAGGAAAGCTTATGTTCGGTTTGGAGGCGCTTGATCTCGCCCGAATCCAATTCGCGTTCACCATCTCGTTCCACATCCTGTTCCCGGCCATCACCATTGGCCTGGCGAGTTACCTGGCGGTGCTCGAAGGGTTGTGGCTCAAGACCGGCAACAACACCTACCGCGACCTCTACCATTTCTGGTCGAAGATCTTTGCCGTCAACTTCGGCATGGGTGTGGTGTCCGGGTTGGTCATGGCCTACCAGTTCGGCACCAACTGGAGCCGTTTCTCGGATTTTGCCGGCTCCATCACCGGGCCGCTGTTGACCTATGAAGTGCTCACAGCGTTCTTCCTGGAGGCGGGTTTCCTGGGGGTGATGCTGTTTGGCTGGAACAAGGTGGGGCGCAAGCTGCACTTTTTTGCCACGGTCATGGTTGCCATCGGCACGCTGATTTCCACCTTCTGGATTCTGGCCTCCAACAGCTGGATGCAGACGCCCCAGGGCTACGAAATCGTCAACGGCCAAGTGATCCCGGTGGATTGGCTGGCGGTGATTTTCAACCCGTCCTTCCCCTATCGCCTGATGCACATGGCCACGGCGGCGTTCGTCGCCACCGCGTTCTTCGTCGGCTCCTCGGCGGCCTGGCATTTGCTGCGCGGGCGCGACACCCCGGCGATCCGCACCATGCTGTCGATGGCCATGTGGATGGCCCTGCTGGTGGCGCCCATCCAAGCGGTGATCGGCGACTTTCACGGCCTCAACACCCTCAAGCACCAACCGGCGAAAATCGCCGCCATCGAGGGCCACTGGGAAAACCACGGCGACGAGCCGACGCCGCTGATCCTGTTCGGCTGGCCCGACATGAAGGCCGAAGAAACCAAGTACGCGGTGAAAATCCCCTACCTGGGCAGCCTGATCCTGACCCACTCGCTGGACAAACAGGTGCCGGCGCTCAAGGACTTCCCGCCCGAGGACCGGGCGAACTCGACCATTGTGTTTTGGTCGTTTCGCATCATGGTCGGCCTGGGCATGCTGATGATTTTCACCGGGTTGTGGAGCCTGTGGCTGCGCAAGCGTGACCGCCTCTATTCTTCGCGGCCGTTCTTGTACCTGACGTTGTGGATGGGCCCGTCCGGGTTGATCGCGATTCTGGCCGGGTGGTTCACCACCGAAATCGGCCGCCAGCCGTGGGTCATTTACGGGGTGATGCGCACCGCTGATGCGTCGTCCGGCCATAGCGTGATGCAGATGAGCATCACCCTGGTGCTGTTTGTGGTGGTGTATTTCGCGCTGTTCGGTGCAGGCCTGGGCTACATGATGCGCCTGGTGCGCAAAGGCCCGCTCATCGATGAAGGCGCCGAGCCGGCCCATGGTGGCCCCGGCCAGCAACGCACACCTGCCCGACCACTGTCCGCCGCCGATGATGGCGAAGACGCCGACAGCTTGAACAAGGGGAATTGAGTCATGGGTATTGATCTTGCGCTGATCTGGGCCGTGATTATCATCTTCGGCATCATGATGTACGTGGTCATGGACGGCTTCGACCTGGGCATTGGCATCCTCTTTCCGTTTATCAAGGGCAAGAGCGACCGCGACGTGATGATGAACACCGTGGCGCCGGTCTGGGACGGCAACGAAACCTGGCTGGTACTCGGCGGCGCGGCGTTGTTCGGGGCCTTTCCGTTGGCCTACTCGGTGGTGTTGGAGGCCTTGTACCTGCCGTTGATCCTGATGCTGGTGGGGCTGATCTTCCGTGGCGTGGCCTTCGAGTTCCGCTTCAAGGCCAAGGACGACAAGCGCCACCTATGGGACAAGGCGTTCATTGGTGGTTCGATCACCGCCACCTTCTTCCAGGGCGTGGCACTGGGGGCGTTCATCGATGGCATTCCGGTGGTCAACCGCCAGTTTGCCGGCGGCTCGCTGGACTGGTTCACGCCGTTCACCCTGTTCTGCGGCCTTGCCCTGGTGGCGGCCTATGCCTTGCTCGGCTGCACCTGGCTGATTATGAAAACCGAAGGCAAGTTGCAGGAGCAGATGCACGACCTGGCCCGGCCATTGGCTTTCGTGGTGTTGGCGGTGATTGGCGTCGTCAGTATTTGGACGCCCCTGGCCCATCCGGAAATCGCTTCGCGCTGGTTCAGCCTGCCGAACCTGTTCTGGTTCCTGCCGGTGCCGATCCTGGTGCTGGTGACGATGTACGGGTTGGTGCGCGCCGTGGCCCGCAATGCCCACTACACGCCGTTCCTGCTGACCCTGGTGTTGATCTTCCTCGGCTACAGCGGCTTGGGTATCAGCCTGTGGCCCAACATCGTGCCGCCGTCCATCTCCATCTGGGACGCCGCCGCGCCGCCGCAAAGCCAGGGCTTCATGCTGGTGGGTACGCTGTTCATCATCCCGTTCATCCTGGGCTACACCTTCTGGAGCTACTACGTGTTCCGCGGCAAGGTCACCCACGAAGACGGCTATCACTAGAGGACTGGAACCATGGCTGACAAACCGGTTGCCCACAAACTCGCACACGAAGAACCCAAGCCGCTGTTGCAGCGCCTGGGCTGGCTGGCCCTGATCTGGACCGGCAGTGTGCTGGCCCTGTTCATCGTCGCCAGCCTGATGCGCCTGTTCATGAACGCGGCGGGCCTGTCCACCCACTGAGTGGCACGACTTCCCATGCCGTTGCCTTGCGGCACGGTTTTATAACCCTCCGTTGGAGGGTTTTTTTTGGGCCTGGGGAGGGGGCTGTCGATACCGCGGCCCACCTCTTGGATTGACCGTGTGTGGCTGCCCTGTGGGAGCCTGGTTTGCACAGATGTGCCGGGCATACCGACCTCATCGCGGGCAAGCCCGCTCCCACAGTTGAACGGTGGTGCGGGTGGGATTTTCATTTTCCTTTGTGGGAGCGAGCCTGCTCGCGATGGCCGCACGCAGTGGCGGCGACGAAGGCTAGGAGTAAGACAGTTGCTACCACACAAGCCTGCTTACACAGGGGTATTGATCGCTAGAGGGCTTAGCGCCGCGCCTTGAGGATGACGAACTTAGGCGTGGCGGCCACTTGCTCCACGCCGCGGAACAGGCGCGCCAGTTTGCTGTGATAGCCCAGGTGGCGGTTGCCGACTATATAGAGGGCGCCGCCGGCCACCAGGGCTTCGCGGGCCTGTTGGAACATGCGCCAGGCAAGGAAGTCGCCCACCACTTGCTGCTGGTGGAAGGGTGGGTTGCACAGCACCACGTCCAGGGATTGGGGCGCCTGGCCAGCCAGCCCATCGCCGGGGTGGATGTTCACGTCGCGCTCGCCCAGGGCCGCGTGCCAGTTCTCGGTGGCCGATTGCACGGCCATGAACGACTCGTCCACCAGGGTGTAGTGGGCCTGCGGGTTGTTCAGGGCGCTGGCGATGGCCAGCACGCCGTTGCCGCAGCCCAGGTCGGCGACGCGGGCGGTGCCCAGGTTTTGGGGCAGGTGCGGCAAAAAAGCCCGGGTGCCGATATCCAGGCCCTCGCGGCAGAACACGTTGGCATGGTTGAGCAATTCGATGGCCGGTGCGTCGAGGCGGTAGCGGCTAGGGTAGGGCGAGGCGGCCACGGGTTTGGCTTGGTAGGTGGCCACCAGCAGGCGCGCCTTTTTCACCGCCAGCGAGGCCTGCACCGGGCCGATGTAGCGCTCCAGCAGGTCGCCGGCGGCGCGGGGCAGGTGCTTAATCATTGCCCCGGCAATCACCTCGGCGCCGGGGGCCAGTTGGCCTTGCAGGCGGATCAGTTGTTCTTCCAGCAGGGCCAGGGTCTTGGGCACGCGCACCAGCACGCGGTCGAACGGGCCTTGTACCGTGGCGCTGGCCGGCACCTGGGGCACGGCGTCGAAGGCCAAGCCATTGCGCACGAGGTTTTTTTCCAGGGCCTGTGCGGCGAGGAACGAGTCACCGCTGCTGCTGACCTGCACCCGCCCGGCCAGGCTGGCCGCGATTGCGCCGAAACTGTCGTTGAGCACCAGCACCCGAGTGCCCGCGCCGGGCTGTTGCTGGGCCAGGTGATTGAGCAGGTACTCATCGGCCGCATCGAACGCTTGTAGAGGTTCGTTGGGTTGCTCGGGCTGGCGGATCAGGTCGAGTTGGGCGAAGGGCGTTTCAAGCAGGGGCATGGCGCGGGGACTCTGGGTAATCAACGGGTAGCGGGCCATACAGGCTCTGCGGGACCGCCTGAGTGCACTTCGACGCGGCCGGCGGGCGGCGCGGCATCACTCAGAGGGGCGGCAAATGGTACGTTTTTTTTACTTGGATTACTCACTGGTTTATCGGTTGCCAAGGCCTGCGCGGGTGGAGCGTCTGGGCGATGGGTCAGAAGATGCCTTCCTTGACGGCCTTGACCACCGCCGACATTTTGTTGCTGGCCCCCATTTTTTTCACGGCGCTGCACATATGGAAATTCACCGTGCGCTCGGAAAGGCTCAGGATCGTCGCGATATCCGCTGCGGTTTTGCCGGCGGCGGCCCACTTCAGCACTTCGGCTTCCCGTAGGGAAAGTTTGCTCTCGGGGCGAAATCGACCTTCCATCACCAACTTCTGTGCAATGACTGAGTGCAGGGCATGGCACAGCCAGATCAGTTGGCCGGCCTTTTCATAGAGCTCGCCGGGGGTGATGGGTTGTTGGCTGCGCGCCAGGCTGAGCATGCTGAAAAAACCGCGGAAGTCATGCAGCGATTGCGACCAGCCATGGCACAGGCCAAAGCTCTGGGCTTCGCGCCACAAATGCGGTGAGTCGATGAAGGCCTGGTCGGTCCAGACAATCGGCAACACGGAATGGCTGCAATGCCGGACGATTGGATCGCTGTTTTGATAGTTGCTGGTTTCGTATTTTTTATTCCATTCGTTGGGGTAGTTATTAATCCTCAGGTTGTGTTGGTGATGCTCGGGGGAATGGGGGCTTATCGCAAATGCACAGTATTCGAATCCCATCTCTTGGGTCAGGTTGAGGGCGATATCGAATGTGGTCTGTATGTCGTTGCCTTGAGTCAGTCGGCGTAGTTGAGCTTCCTTCCAGATGACCATTGGTAACTCTCCATGCTTGGATACTCCGTGATGCGCGCCATGGAATCAGAGACGGCAGAAACGAGTGTAGGACAGCTGATATTTGGCTGTAGGAAATTTTTCGGTCTGGAAATTGTTACAGCCTGTCCGGTTTGATTCTTAGTGCATTCGCACTGATTCATCAGTGCAACAGTTGGATTACATGCTGTTCGACATTCAGTGGGGCATGTTTGGGTTTTATATCGGTTTGTGTGGTTAATCGTTTTTGCAGCGCTGGCTAAGTTAGGTAAAACGCGATAGCGGCATGTAGAAACAATCTATGGCGTCAGGGCGTGCTCGCCTTGGGAAGTGGCCCTATACCATTACGGTTTATCGGTGTTCTTGCACCGGGCTTTGCGGGACACTAGGCGCTCCTGCCCAGTGGAGTGCCCCATGACCGCCAGTGCCGAGAAGTTCACCCGCCAGACCCTGCTCGATGTCCAGCCCCTGACCGCCAACCTGTTTACCCTGCGTGCGAGCCGCGATGCGGGGTTTCGCTTTCGCGCCGGGCAGTTTGCGCGCCTGGGGGTGACCAAAGCCGATGGCACGACGGTGTGGCGCGCCTACTCCATGGCGTCCTCGCCCCACGATGAGTTCCTGGAGTTCTTTTCCATCGTAGTGCCGGGCGGCGAGTTCACCAGCGAGCTGAGCCGCTTGCAGGCCGGCGACACCCTGCTGGTAGAGCGCCAGGCCTTCGGTTTCTTGACCCTGGACCGCTTCGCCGATGGCCGCGACCTGTGGCTGCTGGCGACCGGCACCGGGATCGCGCCGTTTATGTCGGTGTTGCAGGACTTCGAGGCTTGGGAGCGCTTCGAGCGCATCATCCTCGTCTACAGCGTGCGCGAGGCGCAGGAGCTGGCGTATCAGGAACTGATCGCGGGGCTGGCCCAGCGCGACTACCTGGCCGAGTACGGCCACAAGTTGCAGTTCATCCCCATCGTCACCCGCGAACAGCACCCCGGCGCCCTCAATGGCCGCATCACCGACCTGATCGCCAACGGCGAGCTGGAGCGCGCGGCGGGTGTGACGCTGACGCCGGAGCATTCGCGGGTGATGTTGTGCGGTAACCCGCAAATGATCGAAGACACCCGCCACCTGCTCAAGCAGCGTGACATGCAACTGAGCCTGAGCCGTCGGCCAGGGCAGGTGGCGGTGGAGAACTATTGGTAGGGCACGTTGTGCTTGTGCGGGAGCGGGCGGGCCCGCTCCCACAATTGAACTGAAGCGTGGGTGGGGTTTTGATTTTTCCTCTGTGGGAGCGAGCCTGCTCGCGAGGGCGGCACTGAGTGGCGGTCGCGAATGGCAGGGGTAAGGCAGTTGCTCCCACAAGGTCGCCTTGAGCCGATGGGCTCAAGGCCGGTTTTGCTGGGCCTTGAGCAAGTCGCGGATTTCACTCAGCAACTCTTCTTCCTTGGTCGGCACTGGGGGCAGGCTCGGTGCCACGGCTTCTTCGCGCTTGAGACGGTTGATGGCCTTGACGCCCATAAAGATGGCGAACGCCACGATGACGAAATCGATCACGCTCTGGATGAACTTGCCATAGGCCAGCACGACCGCCGGGATATCGCCCTGTGCTGCCTTGAGCGTGATCGCCAGGTCAGCGAAATCCACGCCACCGATCAGCAGGCCAATGGGTGGCATCACCACATCGCCGACAAAGGATGAAACGATTTTGCCGAAGGCGGCGCCGATGATAATACCCACGGCCATGTCCACCACATTGCCCTTGACCGCGAAGGCCTTGAACTCACTTATCACGCCCATAGGTTATTCCTTGATACAGATTGAATTGGTGAGCGCAGTGTAAGTCAGCAAAACGACTCCTGCATGAAACCGCTTTTTACAAAACGCCATATAACGGACACATCGATTTGCAGAAAGTTTGCAAGGTGCCGTCAATCACCCGTGGGTAGCCCTTGTGAGCCAGGGCCTCCAGGCATTTTTTTCAATCGCCGGGCCTGGCAATTTCTATTTAGAAAACCCCCGCTGGCTCACTAGCCTCTGATGAGCGCACCTGGTTGCGCTCCATAAATACAGAGGAGTTCCACATGAAAAAGCTGATGAGCTACGGGGCCTTCCCGTATCGCCATGCTTTGGGGATGCTCACCCTTAGTCTGCTTGGGGTCTGTGCCCAAGCCGCCAACCTGACCCGCGACAACGGCGCGTTGGTGGGTGATAACCAGAACTCGCAGACCACCGGCGCCCATGGCCCGACCTTGCTGCAAGACGTGCAGTTGATCCAGAAGCTGCAACGCTTCGACCGCGAGCGCATCCCTGAGCGCGTGGTGCATGCCCGTGGCACCGGCGCCCACGGGGTGTTCACCGTCACCGACAGCCTCAGTGACCTGAGCAAGGCCCAGGTGTTCGCCGCCGGGCAACGCACGCCAGTGTTCGTGCGCTTCTCTTCGGTGGTGCACGGTAATCATTCGCCGGAAACCCTGCGCGACCCTCGCGGTTTCGCCACCAAGTTCTACACCGCCGATGGCAATTGGGACCTGGTAGGCAACAACTTGCCTACCTTCTTTATTCGCGACGCCATCAAGTTTCCCGACATGGTCCATGCCTTTAAACCCGACCCGCGCACTAACTTGGATAACGATGCCCGGCGGTTTGATTTTTTCTCCCATGTTCCCGAAGCCACCCGCACCCTGACCGAGCTGTATGCCAACTCCGGAACACCGGCCAGTTACCGGGAGATGGATGGCAATAGTGTGCATGCCTACAAACTGATTAATGCGGAGGGCGAAGTGAGCTACGTAAAATTTCAATGGAAAAGCGTGCAGGGAGTTAAAAATTTGAGGCCAGACGACGTGAATAAAATACAAAGTAATGAATACAGCCACATGACCAAAGATCTGGTGGCCAATATCGAGAAAGGCAACTTCCCCAAGTGGGACTTGTACGTGCAAGTCATAAAGCCGCAAGACCTGTACAAGTTTGAGTTTGATCCGTTGGATGCCACCAAGATCTGGCCTGGCGTACCGCAACGCAAAGTCGGGCAAATGGTGCTTAACCGCAACCCGGGCAATGTCTTCCAGGAAACCGAACAAGTGGCCATGGCGCCGTCCAACCTGGTGCCGGGTATCGAGGCGTCGGAAGATCGCCTGCTGCAGGGGCGCCTGTTCTCTTACGCCGACACGCAGATGTACCGCGTTGGGGCCAACGCCCTGCAACTGCCGATCAACGCCCCGAAAGTGGTGGTCAACAATGGCAACCAGGACGGCGTGATGAACTTCGGCCAAAGCCGTGGCGGCGTGAACTACCAGCCCAGCCGCCTGGCCCCCCGCGACGAGACCCCGGCGGCGCGCTCCAGCCAATTGGCGCTGTCGGGCACCACCCAGCAGGCGCAGATCAGCCGCGAGCAGAACTTCAAGCAGGCCGGGGATTTGTACCGCTCCTACAGCAAACAGGAGCGCAAGGACCTGATCGCCAGTTTCGGTGCGTCCCTGGCCGCGGCCGATGATGAAAGCAAGCACATCATCCTCTCGTTCCTTTATAAGGCCGACCCGCAGTACGGCGCTGGCGTGGCCCAAGTGGCCGGCGGCGACCTGGCGCGGGTCAAGGCCTTGGCGGCCAAGCTCAGCGATTGATTCATCGGGCGCTGCGGGCGGGGCGTCAATTCCCCGGCCCGCGGCATGCTGCGCCTGAGCTATCATCGCGGTTTTTCCCCGGAGTTCAGATGGCCAAGGCAAAGCGCATGTACGGCTGCACAGAGTGCGGCGCCACCTTCCCCAAGTGGGCCGGCCAGTGCGGCGAGTGCGGGGCCTGGAATACCCTGACCGAAACCATGGTCGAAAGCGGCGGCGCCGCGCCCCCCAGCGGGCGTACCGGGTGGACCGGGCAACAGGCCCAGATCAAGACCCTGGCCGAAGTCAGCGTCGAAGAAATCCCGCGTTTCTCCACCGCCTCCGGCGAGTTGGACCGCGTCCTGGGCGGTGGCCTGGTGGACGGCTCGGTGGTGTTGATCGGCGGCGATCCGGGCATCGGCAAATCCACCATCCTCCTGCAAACCCTATGTGCCCTGGCGGCGAAAATGCCCGCCCTGTACGTCACCGGCGAAGAGTCCCAGCAGCAAGTGGCCATGCGCGCCCGGCGCCTGGGCCTGCCCCAGGACAAGCTGCGGGTGATGACCGAAACCTGCATCGAAACCATCATCGCCACCGCCCGCCAGGAAAAGCCCAAGGTGATGGTGATCGACTCCATCCAGACGATTTTCACCGAACAACTGCAATCGGCCCCCGGCGGCGTCTCCCAGGTGCGTGAAAGCGCCGCGCTGCTGGTGCGTTACGCCAAGCAGAGCGGCACGGCGATTTTTCTCGTCGGCCACGTCACCAAGGAAGGCGCGCTGGCCGGGCCGCGGGTGCTGGAGCACATGGTCGATACGGTGCTGTATTTCGAGGGTGAGTCCGATGGCCGCTTGCGCTTGTTGCGGGCGGTAAAGAACCGCTTCGGCGCGGTCAACGAACTGGGCGTGTTCGGCATGACCGACAAAGGCCTGAAGGAAGTCTCAAACCCTTCAGCGATTTTTCTCACCCGCGCCCAGGAAGAAGTCCCAGGTAGCGTGGTGATGGCCACCTGGGAAGGCACCCGCCCGATGCTGGTGGAAGTCCAGGCGTTGGTGGACGACAGCCATTTGGCCAACCCGCGCCGCGTCACCTTGGGCCTGGACCAGAATCGCCTGGCCATGCTCCTGGCGGTGCTGCATCGCCATGGTGGCATTCCCACTCACGACCAAGACGTGTTCCTCAACGTGGTGGGCGGGGTCAAGGTGCTGGAAACCGCGTCCGACCTGGCGCTGATGGCGGCGGTGATGTCGAGCCTGCGCAACCGGCCGTTGCCCCACGATTTGCTGGTGTTCGGCGAGGTCGGCCTGTCTGGCGAGGTGCGCCCGGTGCCCAGCGGCCAGGAGCGCCTGAAGGAAGCGGCCAAGCACGGCTTCAAGCGCGCCATTGTGCCCAAGGGCAATGCGCCCAAAGAAGCGCCGCCGGGGTTGCAGATCATCGCCGTGACGCGCCTGGAACAAGCCCTGGACGCCTTGTTCGAGTAACGCCTCAAGGGCTGGCGAGCAAGCCTGCGGCGGCCAATGCCTGGAGCACCTCATCCACCGCCGTAAACTCGCGGGCCACGGCCGGCAGCGGCGGGCGGCGCAAAATCAGCACCGGCACCCCGCGCTCGCGGGCCACTTGCAGCTTGGGCTCAGTGGCGCCGCTGCCGCTGTTCTTGCTCACCAATACATCGATGTTGCGGCGCGCGAACAGCGCCCGCTCGTCCTCCAGCAGAAACGGCCCACGGGCACCGATCACTTCGCAGCGCTCATTGCCGGGGCAGGTGTCCAGGGCGCGCAGGGTCCAGAACTGTGCGGCGGGGATTTCTTCCAGGTGCTGCAAGGGCTCGCGGCCCAGGGTGAACAGCGGCCGCCGGAACGGTGCCAGCACGGCGATCAACTCGGCCCAGTCGGCCACCTCACGCCAGTCATCCCCGGCGCCGGCCTGCCACGCGGGGCGGCGCAAGGCCCAGCAGGCGATGCCCGTGGACTGCGCCGCGTGGGCGGCGTTGGCGCTGATCTGCGCGGCGTAGGGGTGGGTGGCGTCCAGCAACAGGTCGATGCCCTGCTCGCCGATAAACCGCGCCAACCCCTCGGCGCCGCCGTAGCCGCCGACCCGCACCGGGCACTGCAAATCTGTCGGCACGCGACCGATTCCGGCCAGGCTATAGAGGTGCGCCGGGCCGAGGTGGCGGGCGATGGCCAGGGCTTCGCTGACGCCGCCCAGCAGCAACACGCGCTTCATGCCCAGCCCCCGGCGTGGCCGACCACCGCACCCTGGCGGTCGATGGCGAACACTTCCACCTGCACTTGGGCCGGCACCACGCTGCGGGCGAAAGCCAGGGCGTGCTGGCACACCGCGTCGCCCAGCGCCACCCCCGCCGCACTGGCCATTGCCAGGGCCTGCTGGCTGGTGTTGGCCGCGCGTATGGCTTGCTGCAAGGCTTCGTCGGCGCCGACGGCGGCGGCCCAACCGGCCAGTTGCGTCAGGTCGATGCTGGAGTGGCGGCTGTGCAGGTCCATGTGCCCGGCGGCGAGTTTGCTGATTTTGCCGAACCCGCCGCACAGGCTGAGCTTGGCCACCGGCACTTTGCGCAGGTGCTTGAGCACGGCGCCGACGAAATCGCCCATCTCGATCAGGGCGATTTCCGGCAGGCCATAGACGCGGCGCATGCAGTCTTCGCTGGCGTTGCCGGTGCACGCGGCGATGTGCTGGTAGCCGTTGCTTTTGGCGACATCGATGCCCTGGTGGATCGAGGCGATGTACGCGGCGCAGGAAAACGGCCGCACGATGCCGCTGGTGCCCAGGATCGACAAGCCGCCGAGGATCCCCAGGCGCGGGTTCATGGTCTTGAGGGCCAGGGCCTCGCCGTCCTGCACATTCACCGTCACCTCGAAGCCGCCGCCATAGCCGTGTTCGCGGGCCAGTTGCGCCAGGTGTTCGCTCATCATGCGGCGCGGCACCGGGTTGATCGCCGGCTCGCCCACCTCCAGCACCAGCCCCGGGCGGGTGACGGTGCCGACGCCGCGCCCGGCGTTGAAGCGAACCCCCGGCGTGGCTTGCAGGCGCACCTGGGTATAGAGCAGCGCGCCGTGGGTCACATCCGGATCGTCGCCGGCGTCCTTGATCGTGCCCGCCTCGGCGCCGTGGGTGGTGAGGCGGCAGAACTCCAGGCGCATCTGCACCTGCTTGCCCTTGGGCAGCGTGATGTGCACCGCGTCATCCACCGCGCCGCCCAGCAACAGGCGCGCCGCCGCCAGGCTGGTGGCCGTGGCGCAACTGCCGGTGGTCAGGCCGCTGCGCAGGGGCGCCGGTTTTTCGGCGGTTTCGTCACGCATCATGGCCCTTGGCGACCTCCAGCACGGTGATCGGCAGTGCTTGGCGCCATGTGTCGAAATCCCCCAGGGGCTGGGCCTGGGCGATATGGATACGGGTCAGTTCGCCGCCATGGCGCTCGCGAAAAGCCATCAGGGCGATTTCACTTTGCAGGGTCACCGCGTTGGCCACCAGCCGCCCGCCAGGCTTGAGGCTGGCCCAGCACCGGTCGAGCACGCCGTCGCGGGTGACGCCGCCGCCGATGAAGATCGCGTCCGGCGCTTCCAGCCCCTCCAACGCTTGCGGCGCTTGGCCGCGAACCAGTTGCAGGCCGGGCACGCCGAGGGTGTCGCGGTTGTGCTCGATCAGGGCTTGGCGGCCTTCATCGGCCTCGATGGCCAGGGCCCGGCAGGCGGGGTGGCTGCGCATCCATTCGATGCCGATGGAGCCGCTGCCGGCGCCCACGTCCCACAGCAGTTCACCGGGCAGGGGCGCGAGGCGGGCGAGGGTGATGGCGCGCACGTCGCGTTTGGTCAATTGGCCATCGTGGCGAAACGCGGTGTCGGGTAGCCCCGCCAGGCGCGACAGGCGCGGGGTGCCGGGCTCGGCGAGGCACTCGATGGCGATCAGGTTGAGGTCCGCGATGGGCGGGTCGGCCCAGTCGCGGGCCAGGCCTTCGACGCGCCGTTCGGCTGCGCCCGCCAAGTGTTCCAGCACGGTGACGCGGCTGGGGCCGAAACCCCGCTCGCGCAGCAGCCGGGCCACGGCGGCGGGGCTTTGCCGGTCGTTGCTCAGCACCAGCAGGCGCGCGCCGCTGTGCAGGTGCGCGCTGATGGCCGCGACCGGGCGTGCCACCACCGAGAGGGTGACCAGCTCCTGCAACGGCCAACCGAGGCGGGCGGCGGCCAGGGAATAAGAGGAGGGCGCGGGCAGCACCTGCATCTGCGTGCTGTCCAGGTGCCGGGCCAGGCTGGCGCCAACGCCGAACAGCATGGGGTCGCCGCTGGCCAGCACGCATACCGCCTCACCGCGCAGGGCCAGCAGCGGTTCCAGGGAAAACGGCCGGGGCCATTCGTGGCGCTCGCCACGGATGCAGTGGGGCAGCAGCGCCAGTTGCCGGGGGCTGCCGACAATCCGCCCAGCGCCCAACAGCGCGCGCCGGGCCTGCTTGCCCAGGCCACTGAAGCCGTCTTCACCGATTCCCACTACCGTCAGCCAGGGCGCCATTGCGGTTCCTTAAAAATGCAGCGTCCGACGAGGCTTTTCATGCCGCCGGACAAAGCAGGCATAATACCGCGCCTTCGCCAGCGAAGTGCCTCTACTCTCCAACCGGTCATGCCCGTGAACTCACCTCAGATCCCCGTTGCTGTGCGCCCCTCCGGTTGTCCGGGGCTGTTGCGTATCGTCCAGGCGTTGGACGGTGGTATTTGCCGGATCAAACTGGCCGGCGGTGCCATCAGCACGGCCCAGGCGCGGGCGGTGGCCGACGGCGCCGAGCGCTTTGCCGCTGGGGTGATCGAGGCGACCAACCGCGCCAACTTGCAAATCCGCGGCATCGGCGCCGATCACTCAGGCCTGATCGACAGCCTGCTGGCGGCGGGCCTGGGCCCGACCACAGTGGCGGGCGACGATGTGCGCAACTTGATGCTCAGCCCCACGGCGGGCATCGACCGCCAGCGGTTGGTCGACACGCGGCCACTGGCGCAGCAGATCCTCGCGACCCTGCAAAGCCACCCGCGGTTTGCCCAGTTGTCGGCCAAGTTCGCCGTGCAACTCGATGGCGGCGAAGCACTTGCCATGCTCGACCACCACCACGACCTCTGGCTCTCGGCCTGCACCTTGGCCGGGCAACCGGCGCTGGCCTTCGGCGTGGCCGGGTGCCTGCGGGATCGACCTCTGGCGGCGGTGCCCCTGGCCCAGGGCCATGACCTGGTGGTGGCGGTGCTGGAGTGGTTCCTCGACCACGCCCGCCCCGAGCACAACCGCATGCGCCAACTGCTGGTCGAAACCCCTGTGGATAAGTTGCTGGCAGACCTGGCCGCACGCCTGCCGCTGCTGGCCATCGCCGATTGGCAACGGGCCGCGCCTACCGCGGGTCTGCACCTGGGCACTTATCCACAGGGCGACAGCGGCTACGTCTACGTCGGCGCTGCTGCGCCCTTGGGGCGGCTCGACCCGGCCAAGCTGCGCGGTGCCGCTCACCTGGCGCAGGCGTTCGGCGATGGCAGCCTGCGCCTGACCCCGTGGCAAAGCCTGCTACTGCCCAACATCCGCGCCGAGGACGGCCCGCAGGTGCTTGCGGCGCTTGAGCAACTGGGCCTGCTCGGCTCGGCGGACCAGGCCCTGGCCCATGTGATTGCCTGCACCGGCTCGCCCGGGTGCGCCAAGGCCCAGGCCGACACCAAGGCCGACGCCGTGCGCCTGGCAGCCCTGTTGCAGGGCACCGAGCGCTGCACCGAGGTGCACCTGTCGGGCTGCCCGCGCTCCTGCGCCGCCGCCCACCCGGCGGCCGTCACCCTGCTGGCCGTCGCCCCGGGCCATTACGACCTGTATTTCTCCGCTGCGGGGCTGCCGGGTTTCGGCGCCCCACATGCGCGCAACCTTACTATTGAAGCGGCGGGCGCCTTACTCGGCGCCCGCCCACGGAGCCACCCTTGATGCTTGATTACATCCGCGACGGTCAGGAGATCTATCGCCATTCGTTCGCGATCATCCGCGCCGAAGCCAACCTGCAACGGATCCCCGCCGACCTGGAAAAACTCGCGGTACGGGTGATCCACGCCTGCGGCATGGTCGAAGCCATCGATGGCTTGCAGTTTTCCGAGGGCGCCGGCCAGGCCGGGCGCGATGCCCTGGCCGCCGGTGCGCCGATCCTGTGCGATGCGCGCATGGTGTCCGAAGGCGTGACCCGCACGCGGCTGGCGGCCAACAACGAGGTGATCTGCACCCTGCGCGACGAGCGCGTGCCCGAACTGGCCCGGGAGCTGGGCAACACCCGTTCCGCCGCCGCCTTGGAACTGTGGCGCCCGCACCTGGCGGGCAGTGTGGTGGTGATCGGCAACGCACCCACCGCGCTCTTCTACTTGCTGGAAATGCTCGACGCCGGCGCGCCGAAACCGGCGCTGATCCTCGGCTTCCCGGTGGGCTTTGTCGGCGCCGCCGAGTCCAAGGCAGCGTTGGCCGCCGACAGCCGTGGCGTGCCGTTCGTGATAATGCAAGGTCGCCTGGGCGGCAGCGCCATGGCCGCCGCCGCCGTCAACGCCTTGGCCACGGAGATCGAATGATGGCCCAGCCTGGACGCTTGATCGGCCTGGGCGTAGGCCCCGGTGACCCGGAACTCATTACCCTCAAGGCCCTGCGCCTGCTGCGCGAATCGCCGGTGGTGGCGTACTTCGTGGCCAAGGGCAAAAAGGGCAACGCCTTCGGCATCATCGAAGGCCACCTGCAAGCGGCCCAGACCCTGATGCCGCTGGTTTACCCGGTGACCACCGAGGCGCTGCCGGCGCCCTTGTCCTATGAACAGGTCATCAGCGACTTCTATGACGTGGCCGCGCAAGACGTGGCCGCGCACCTGGACGCCGGCCGCGATGTGGCGGTGATCTGCGAAGGCGACCCGTTCTTCTACGGCTCTTATATGTACCTGCACGACCGCCTCGCCGAGCGCTACCCGGCCGAAGTGGTGCCGGGCGTGTGCTCCATGCTCGGCGGCGCCTCGGTGCTGGGCGCGCCGCTGGTCTATCGCAACCAGAGCCTGTCGGTGCTCTCCGGTGTGTTGCCCCACGACGAACTCAAGCGGCGCCTGGGCGACGCCGACGCGGCGGTCATCATGAAGCTGGGGCGCAACTTCCCCAAGGTGCGCCAGGTGCTGCAAGAGCTGGGCCTGGCCGAGCGGGCGCTGTACGTTGAGCGCGCGACCATGGCCAACCAGAAAATCGTCGCCCTGGACCAGGTCGAGCCGATGTCGTCGCCCTACTTCTCGCTGATTATCGTCCCGGGTGAGAGGTGGCAAGGCTGATGAGCGCTCCCACTCTCGCCATTGTCATCCTCGGTAGCGGCAGCCTGGCCACGGCGCGGCGCATCCAGCAAGGTTATCCACAGGCGCTGATTTATGGCCTGGCCGGGCGGGTCGAAGGCGCCGACCGGGTGTATCAGGAATTCGGCGCCACCCTGCGTCAGCTCTACCAGCAAGACACGCCGATCATCGCCCTGTGCGCCGCAGGTATCGTCATCCGCACCCTGGCCCCGTTGCTGCTGGAAAAAGGCGCGGAGCCGGCCGTGCTGGCGGTGGCCGAGGACGGCAGCGCGGTGGTGCCGCTGTTGGGCGGCCTCAGTGGCGTGAACGACCTGGCGCGGGGCATCGCCGCCGCCCTGGAGGTGGCGCCCGCCATCACCACCAGCGGCGAACTGCGCTTCGGCACCTGCCTGCTCAACCCGCCCGGCGGCTACACCCTGGGTGACGTGGAACTGGGCAAGCGCTTTGTCTCGGACCTGCTGGCCGGCGAAGCGGTGCGCATCGAAGGCGCGGCGCCATGGCTCGACGCGGCGCCGCTGCTGCGCGACGAACAGGCGCGGTTGGCGATCCATGTCGGCCACGCCGAGCGCTCGCCCACCGCAGACGAACTGCTGATCTACCCACGCAATGTGCTGGTGGCGCTCACGGCAGCCGGCGAAGGCTTGGCGGCGTCGGTCCGCGTGGGCCTGCATGAAGCGGGGATTGCCGCGCAGTCACTGGCTTGCCTGGTGGCGGCGGATCATCTGATGGCCAGTTCGTTGCTGCGTGACGCGGCGCGCGAACTGGGCGTGCCTCTGCGTTTCATGACCCACGCCGGTTCGGCGCTGGAATTGGCCCAAGGGGCGGTGGCCGCGCAGGCGCTGCACAGCGCAGGCGACCTGGCCATCGCGGTCGCCGCCCGGCCCCTGGAACCGGCCCATATCGGCCGCCCCCGTGGGCGCTTGGCGGTGATCGGCCTGGGCCCCGGCGCCGCCGAACTCATGGTGCCAGCGGTCAAGGCCGAACTGGCGCGGGCCAACGACGTGCTCGGCTATGAAACCTACGTGCGTATGGCCGGGCCGTTTCGCGACGACCAGGTGCTGCACTGCACCGACAACCGCGAAGAAATGCAGCGCGCCCGTCACGCCTTTGAACTGGCGGCCCAGGGACGTTCGGTGGTGGTGGTCTCCTCTGGCGACCCCGGTGTGTTCGCCATGGCGGCGGCGGTGCTCGAAGCCCTGCACGAATCCACCGACCCGTTGTGGCACAGCGTCGATCTGGACATCCTGCCCGGGGTTTCCGCCTCGCTGGCCACCGCCGCCCAGGCCGGCGCGCCCTTGGGCCATGACTTTTGCGTGTTGTCGCTGTCCGACAACCTCAAGCCCTGGGCCATCATCGAAAAACGCCTGGACCTTGCCGCCGAGGCCGACCTGGCGCTGGCTTTCTATAACCCGATCTCGCGCTCGCGCCCCTGGCAACTGGGGCGTGCCCTGGAAATCGTCCGCACCCACCGCACTGGCGCGACGCCCGTGGTGCTGGGCCGCGACATCGGCCGCCCTGGCCAGACCCTGCGGGTCACCACCCTGGGCGACTTGACCCCGGAGCAGGTGGATATGCGCACTATGGTGTTGATCGGCTCCTCCACTACCTGCACGTTCCCTCGCGCCGAGGGGGGCGAGTGGGTGTATACGCCGCGTTGGTACGGTGTAAAACACTGAACCTGAGTTGGCTACCCGCCGGGTAGCCAAGCTAATGATGGGAGAAAGTGGAGGCGGCCTCTGAATTGAGCCAAGGTTATTGCCTATTCAAAGCAAATCGCGGCAAGGTGATTTCGCGAATTTTTTTATCCAGTAGTTGCCGGCGATCTTCCAGCCTAGTTCTATTCAATGTGAAGACAGCGCGCTGTTGTACAAGTTTTGTCAGGTTGTCCTCCCATTCCCAGAATAGGAAGCCGGTGCGCTCTATTTGTACGGTAAGTTCAAGATGGAAGACTGCAATGCTCAGATTGTTCTGCGCGCCATAACTGGCGGGGATTATCTGGAAACGCCGCCCATGGAGACTTTCCCTATCTAGGCTTAAGGTCGCGGGTTGGTTGGGCTTTAACGCGTCGAGTGTATCGATCATGGCATTTCCTTGTTGCCGGTTTTGCATGCTTTGCGCGCTTTTTACCAAGTAGTCGGCCACCGTTCCTGATACATCAGTACGGGTCCGGGTAGTGATGGCGCCCTCATGCAGGGACCAGCCTAAAAAGTCCAGAGTGTTTGCATATTCCTCGAACCACAGCTGCGAATTGGTGAAACGGTTATGGCCCATGTCCGCAGACGCTGTTGCGATACGGGTGCAATCGGTCAAATCATCAAGGTCCTGAAGTGATAAGTCTTCGATAAACGACATCAGGTTGTGGCCGGTGACCATGCCGGCTGGAGTTTGACTGTTCATGATGAGATCTCGGTGGGGTTATTGAAATAGAAGTTTTTATCGAGCGGTGTTTATTGGGTGAAAAAACGTGAAGGTTGAGTGTCATTATTAAATATTAATTTGTCATGGGGGAGGCTGTAACGGAATATTTAAGTGTTGTTATGTTTTGGCTTTTACATGGTTTGAAATTATTGTTTTTTTTAGGTTTTTCGGGTGTTGTCTAAGCTCGTTGTAGCCCCCAGTGGGGTTTGATGTTTAATTACAAAGGAATGTGAGTTATGGAGAATTTTGAGAGTCGGTACGATGAAGACGAGTGCGTGGCGCGAATAGAGGCTCGCGCAAGCAAGTATTTGACAAAGGCCAGTTTTATTTCCCGCCCGCGCCGGTCCGTACTGTCACCCCCTTCCATCCCAACTAAGGACTTCGATGCGGTGGTGCTGAGTAATTCTTTGGTGGGTTATGGCGATGATATTTCGCTGGATAACATGCTTATTATCGAGAACCTCATCAAGTTCGCAAAACTGGAGGCCAATGCTGAGGTTCCCGACGTAAGCGACGCCGAGGGATGGTATTTGGCTTTCTTGAAGTGTATGGAAGAAGCGGGCTGTCTTGTGGCCGATGCGGGTTACAACGCATACGACAAAAGTTCTCTCCAACTGACAATGGACAATATCGTTACGGATATCATCCTCGCCGGAGTTAACGCGGCTAAAGCAGCGATTCCCGCAGCTGGGGTACTTGGGGCTATCGCTGACTCAACGCTGTCGGCCCTGAAGAAGGAACCCGAGGCCATTACCCTGTTCAATCGCGAGGTTGTAAAAGCCCGTGGTGGAAGGCTGGCGGTGATGCCCTGTAATCAGTTGAAGAACGGCGCGATCATCACCTCGTTATGGTCCATCCGCGCGACCACTGTTAGCAATGACAGCGGGGTGTTGTTCTTCGACTGGAAAAGTTCTGGGCGCGGTATTTTCTACGGGAACGCCTACATCACGTTTAACCCGCAGCGCTATGCCGGAATCCGAGACAAGATCGAGAGTGTGGTCAACGGTTACTTCAGCGCGGCATTAAGCCGACGGTTTGCCCGGTACAAGGGCTAGTTGGCACGGGTGGGTAAGGGCCGAAGGCTTATAACTTCGGCCTCAATATTCAAGGCACCAGATACCCTCTGATCCCGGTGAAGATGATCTGTGCCGCCAGGGCACATACGAACAGCCCCATCAAGCGGCTGACGATCTGTAGGCCCTGGTCTCCGAGGATGCGTTCGATACGGTGCGAGAGGTAGAGCACCACGCCCACGGTGAAACTGGCCAGTGCGATGCTGAGGATCGCGGCGAGCTTGTCATCCCAGTGTGGCTGGCTGACGCCCATCACCAACAGGGCGCCGATAGTGCCGGGGCCGACGGTGAGGGGAATGGTCAACGGCACGATAGTCACGTCCTGCTGGACGTTGTCGGTTTGCACGGCGGACTTGCCCTGGGCCATGCCCAGCGCCGAAATGAACAACACACTTCCCGCGCCGATGCGAAAGGCGTCCACGGTAATGCCGAAGACACTGAAAATCACCCGCCCGAACAGGTACAGCAGAATGCTGGACACCAGTGTCGCGAGGGCGACTTTCCAAGCCAGACGCCGGCGTTCCTTGCTGGAATAACCGCGCGTGAGGCTGATAAAGCACGACAGGACGAAGAACGGGCTGTAAAGCACCAGCATCTTCAGATAAACGCTGAACAGCACATGCAGCATGGTGGGAGCTCGCAGCGAGGGAGGGCCCGCAGAGTCTATCAGGGGTTAGGCAGCCTGTCGGCTCACAAGGTGGGTGCGGTGGCTTGGCTATGGGCGTCGCGCTGGGCGACCCAGTGCTCGATCAGTTCGCGCAGCTGCGACAATTCCACTGGTTTGGCCATGTGCCCATCCATGCCGGCCAGGCGTGCGCGTTCTTTGTGCTCGGTCAGGATGTGGGCGGTGAGGGCGACGATGGGGGTGCGCTGGCGCTGGTTGCCAACTTCCCAGGCCCGCAGTTGTTGGGTGGCGGAGAAACCGTCGAGGATCGGCATTTCACAGTCCATAAGCACCAGGTCGTAGCGCGTGGCTTTCATGGCGCGCAGCGCTTCTTCGCCGTTGCTGGCGGTGTCGGGCTGCAGGTTGAGTTTGCCCAGCATGCCGCGGATGACCTTGGTGGAGATGCTGTTGTCCTCGGCCACCAGGATGCGGAAATCGCCGGGTACCTGGACATTGTGCAGGTTGGCCTGTGGGGCTTGGTAAGGCTTGGTCTGGCCTTTGCTGCGTTGGGTCAGCTCGTCTGCCAGGGTGGTCTTGAGGGTGTAGCCGGCCACGGGTTTGGCGAGGATGCGCTTGATTCCGCAGTTGCGCGCAATGATCTTGCTCGGCGCATTGCTGATGCCAGTGAGCATTATCAGCAGGATGTCGTGGTTCAGGCTCGGGTCTTCCTTGATCTTGGCCGCCAGTTGCATGCCGGTCATGCCGGGCATGTTCTGGTCGAGTAGGACCACGTCGAAGTAGTCGCGCAAATGGGCCTTGGTGCGCAGCAGCGCCAGGGCCTCCTTGCCCGACGGCACGGCGCTGACGTTCAGGCCCCAGGCGCTGCACTGCTGCACCAGGACTTTGCGACACGTGTCGTTGTCGTCCACTACCAGTACCCGCGCGCCCTGGAGCGGGCTATCGAGGTCGCTGGTGGGGTGTTCTAGGCGCTCCGGATCCAGGGGCAACGTCAGCCACAGGGTGCTGCCACGGGGGCTGCCGCTCTTGATGCCGAACTCGCCATTCATCAACAGGATCAGTTGCCGGGCGATCACCAGCCCCAGGTTGGCGCCCAGGCGTGTGGTGGAGAGGAAGTTCTTGCTGTGCAGCTCGGCGTTGAGCAGGGCGTCGCGCTCGTCGCTTTCCATGGGCTCGCCGCTGTCTTTGACGGCGATGCGCAGTTGCGGCTTGGCGCTACGGTCGTCCAGGGCGACGACAATCAGGATTTCGCCTTCATCGGTTTTCTTCAGGGCGTTTTCCAGCAGGCTCAACAGGGCCTGGCGCAGGCGCGTGGGGTCGCCGCTGATGACCCGGGGCACTTGCGGCTGGATGAAACTGATGAGTTCCACGTTCTGCTGTTCAGCCTTGGCGCGGAAGATGTTCAGGCAATCCTCGATCAGGGCGTTGAGGTCGAACTGCACGTCATCGAGTTCGATCTGCCCGGATTCGAGGCGGGAAATGTCGAGAATCTCGTTAATCAGGGTCAGCAGTTCGTTGCCGGCGCTGTGGATGGTTTGCACGTAGTCGCGCTGTTTGACCGACAGCGGTGTGCCCAGCAGCAACTCGGTCATGCCCAGCACGCCGTTCATCGGGGTGCGGATTTCGTGGCTGATCTTGGCCAGGAACTGGGCTTTGGCGTTGATCTCGGCATTGCTGGCGGCCAGGTCGCGGCTGGCGCTGAAACGGTCTTCGGCGATGCTGCGCTGGCGCTCGCCCAGGGCCACGCTCATCAGCAGGCCGCTGATGCAGATGAACACGAGCAGGGTCATTATCAGGTTCTGCGGCGACACCAGGGTCAGGCCCAACAGTGCCGGGAGAATGATGAGGCTGCCGACGTTGAATATCACCATCGCCACCACATACAGGCGCGCCGGGCGGTAGCCCTTGTGCCAGTGATACGCGCCCACCAACAGCATGCTCAGGCCGGCCAGCGACACCAGGCAGTAGGTCATGATGTTCAGTGGCAGGGTGGAGACGAACAGCAACAGCAGGCTACCCAGGGAAATCACCACCAAGTCGCCGATCAACAGTTTGTTCAGCGGATGCGGGCCCAGGGGCTCGAAAAACCGGTAGGCGAACATCAGCCCACAGGGCGCAGTCAGCAGTAACGCGATATAGGCGCCCGGGGTCTGCAGCGAGTGCCAGCCCGGAAACCAGGGCGAGGCCAGGTTCAGCAGCAGGAGCAGGCTGAGCAGCAGCAAGGCTTCGCACGCGGCCAGCCATAGGCTGCTGCGCGAACGGGTGTAGGAATAGCGTGTGAGGTTATGCAGGATGAGCATGGCCAGGCAGCCGAACAGCAGGCCGTAGATCAGTGTCTGGCCCTGATCCGCCGCGGCCTTTACCGCCGGTTGCAGGCTGACGTGAGGGCGTAACTGGTATTCGGAGACCAGGCGCACATACACATCGAGGGTATTGGGGCTTTGCGGCAAGGCCAGCATGAAATCGCTGCTGGGCAGTGGCCGCTCGGTACGCGGCGGTTCGCTGCCGGTGTTGACCTGCTCGATCAGTTTGTCGCCATCGAGCACATAGAGATTGAGGTGGGCCAGGTCGGGGGCGAAGACCCGCAGCAGTTGTTCATGCTTGCCTGGTTGCAGCTTGAAGCGCAGCCACAGTGCGCCATCGGGTTCGGCAGCCTTGAGCTGGTTGAGTTCGATGGGGCTGAATTGGTTGGTGTAGCGCGAGGAGCGGATGTCGCTCAGTTGCAGGTCGGCCTGTTCGTCGAGCAATACCGCCCAGCCACTGCCTTGCGCGGCCTGGGCCGGGAGCAAACAGAACAGGGTCAGCAGGCTGACGGTGAAACCTATGGCGATCCTGAGCCAGCGCACGGCGAAATCCCTTCGTAGATAGAGGCCGGATAGTAACTATGCGCGGCGCTGCAATAGCGCGGCAAGGGCCGGGGGCCCCTGCCTGTCCGAACGGATAGCTTAGTCCTGATTTTCGCCACGCTCGCGGGCAATGGCGCGGTAGCCGATGTCCTTGCGATAGAAGCAGCCCTGCCAGTCAACCTTGGCGGCCAAGGCGTAGGCTTGTTGCTGGGCGGCATCGACGCTTTGGCCCAGGGCGGTGGCGCACAGTACGCGGCCGCCAGCGGTAACGACCTGACCGTCCTTGAGCGCGGTGCCTGCGTGGAAGATCTTGCCTTGCAGTGCCGCCGCCGCGTCCAGGCCTTCGATGGCCACGCCTTTGGCGTAGTCACCGGGGTAGCCGCCCGCCGCCAACACGACGCCGACGCTCGGGCGCGGGTCCCATTGCGCTTCGACCTTGTCCAGGGCTTGCGCCAGGGCGGCCTCGACCAGCAGCACCAGGCTCGATTGCAGGCGCAGCATCACCGGTTGGGTTTCCGGGTCGCCGAAGCGGCAGTTGAACTCGATGACTTTCGGGTTGCCGGCCTTGTCGATCATCAGGCCCGCGTACAGGAAACCGGTGTAGACGTTGCCTTCCTCGGCCATGCCGCGCACGGTCGGCCAGATCACCAGGTCCATGACCCGCTGATGGACTTGGGCTGTGACCACCGGGGCCGGGGAGTAGGCACCCATGCCACCGGTGTTGGGGCCGGTGTCGCCGTCGCCGACGCGCTTGTGGTCCTGGCTGGTGGCCATGGGCAGCACGTTCTTGCCATCGACCATGACGATGAAGCTGGCTTCTTCACCATCGAGGAATTCTTCGATAACTACCCGCGAACCTGCCTCGCCAAAGGCGTTGCCAGCGAGCATGTCGCGCACGGCGTCCTCGGCTTCAGCCAAAGTCATGGCGACGATCACGCCTTTGCCGGCCGCCAGGCCATCGGCCTTGATGACGATGGGCGCACCTTTTTCACGCAGGTAAGCCAGGGCCGGCTCGATTTCGGTGAAATTCTGGTAGTCGGCGGTGGGGATCTTGTGGCGTGCCAGGAAGTCCTTGGTGAACGCCTTCGAGCCTTCGAGCTGGGCGGCGCCAGCGGTCGGGCCGAAGCAATCCAGGCCACGGCTGCGGAACAGGTCAACCACGCCGGCCACCAGCGGTACTTCCGGGCCAACGATGGTCAGGGAAACGTTCTTCTGCGCGAAATCCGCCAGTTGTTCCAGGGCCAACACGTCGATGGCGACGTTCTCGCACTTGGCTTCAATGGCCGTGCCGGCGTTGCCGGGGGCGACGAATACTTTCTGGACGCGAGGGTCCTGGGCGACTTTCCACGCCAGGGCGTGTTCACGGCCACCGCTGCCAATAATAAGGACGTTCAAGTCAGACTCCTTTGGAGGACATTGCGAGATGCAAGCTGCAAGTCAAAAGCTGCAAGTTTAAAAGCGCTGAGTCAGCGTGCAATTTTCTAAGTTTTAGGGCTGCAAGCGGCAAGTTAAGGGCGACGCGGGTCTGCTCAAACTTGCCGCTTGTGGCTAAAAACCGGCCACTGCCTTAATGGCGGAAGTGGCGCATACCGGTGAAGACCATGGCAATGCCCGCTTCGTCAGCGGCAGCGATCACTTCTGCATCACGCATCGAGCCACCTGGCTGGATCACGGCGGTGATGCCGGCCTTGGCCGCGTTGTCGATGCCATCGCGGAACGGGAAGAACGCGTCCGACGCCATCACTGCGCCCTGCACTTGCAGGCCGGCGTGTTCGGCCTTGATCGCGGCGATGCGCGCGGAGTTCACGCGGCTCATCTGGCCCGCGCCGACGCCGATGGTCTGGCGGTTCTTGGCGTAGACGATGGCGTTGGACTTGACGTACTTGGCCACTTTCCAGGCGAAGATCAGGTCATGGATTTCCTGTTCGGTCGGCGCGCGCTGGGTGACCACTTTCAGGTCTTCGCTGCCGATCATGCCGATGTCGCGGCTCTGGACCAGTAGGCCACCGTTGACGCGCTTGAAGTCCCAGGCTGAGGCACGTTCAGCCGCCCACTGGCCGCACGCCAGCAGGCGCACGTTGGCCTTGGCGGCGACGATGGCGCGGGCTTCGGCGCTGACGCTCGGGGCAATGATAACTTCGACGAACTGACGCTCGACGATGGCCTTGGCCGTTTCGGCGTCGAGTTCACGGTTGAAGGCGATGATGCCGCCGAACGCCGACTCGGTGTCGGTGGCGTAGGCCAGTTCGTAGGCCTGGCGGATGCCGCCCTCGTCGTCCGGGCTCACCGCAACACCGCACGGGTTGGCGTGCTTGACGATGACGCAGGCAGGTTTGACGAAGCTCTTGACGCATTCCAGCGCGGCGTCGGTGTCGGCCACGTTGTTGAACGACAGTTCCTTGCCTTGCAGTTGGGTCGCGGTGGCGATGCCCACTTCGGCAGGCTTGGCTTCCACGTAGAACGCCGCGCTCTGGTGCGGGTTCTCGCCGTAGCGCATTTCCTGGGCCTTGATGAACTGGCTGTTGAAGGTGCGCGGGAACTGGCTGCGGCCTTCGGTGGACAGGGTCTGCGCCGCCTGGTCCACGGTGCCCATGTAGTTGGCGATCATGCCGTCGTAGGCGGCGGTGTGCTCGAAGGCCTTGAGCATCAGGTCGAAACGCTGGGCGTAGGTCAGGCCACCGGCCTTGAGGCTTTGCAGCACCTGAGCGTAGTCGCTGGCGTTGACCACGATGGCCACGTCTTTATGGTTCTTGGCCGCCGAGCGGACCATGGTCGGGCCGCCGATGTCGATGTTCTCGATGGCGGTCGGCAGGTCGCAGCCGGGCTTGTTGATGGTGGCTTCGAACGGGTAGAGGTTGACCGCCACCAGGTCGATTGGCTTGATGCCGTGCTCGCTCATGATGGCGTCGTCGATACCGCGACGGCCGAGGATGCCGCCGTGGATTTTCGGGTGCAGGGTCTTGACGCGACCGTCCATCATTTCTGCAAACCCGGTGTAATCCGCGACTTCCACTGCGGCCACGCCGTTGTCCCGCAGCAGCTTGAATGTCCCGCCGGTGGAGAGGATCTCGACGCCCAGGGCTTCCAGCTCACGGGCGAATTCGAGGATCCCGGTCTTGTCGGAAACGCTTATCAAGGCGCGGCGGATCGGCAGGCGGGTAGTCTGGTCGGTCATCTCAATTTCCATCAAAAGCAAAGGAGTCAGCAAAAAAGGCGACCGGTTTGACCCGTTCGCCTTTCTGGTTTGATTGAATGCTTACAACAAATCGTACTGCTTGAGTTTCTTGCGCAAGGTGCCTCGGTTGAGCCCCAGCAGTTCGCTGGCCTTGGTCTGGTTGCCCTTGACGTAGTTCATCACGCTTTCGAGCAGCGGCGCCTCGACTTCGGAGAGCACCAGGTTGTACACATCCGTGACGGCCGCGCCCTCAAGGTGGGCGAAATAATTGTGCAGCGCCTTCTCGACACTCCCGCGCAGGGTCTGGCCCTCTTCGCTGGGTGTGTTGAGGTGCTGTTTCAAATTCACGTTGTCGCTCACGGGTGTTGTTCCACTCACTAAAGTCTCGGTCATCATCGTCATGCGGCCACCCCTTCTCCGTCCCCTGTCGCCAGGCTCTTGTAACGCTCGGCGAAGAACGCCTGAACGTTGGCGCATTGTGCTTCCGTATCATCCAAACGATTGAAGTGGGCGCGAAACTCCCTGGCGCCCGGCAGGGTTGCGAGATACCAGCCGACATGCTTGCGCGCAATGCGTACACCCATGACATCCCCGTAAAAGGCATGCAGTGCGGCCAGATGCTCAAGCAGAATACGTTCCACCTCGAACAGCTGCGGTGCCGGCAGGATTTGCCCGGTACGCAGATAGTGTTCGATTTCACGAAAAATCCATGGCCGCCCCTGGGCGGCCCGGCCGATCAACAGACCGTCGGCACCGGTGGCATCCAGAACCTGGCGCGCCTTGTGGGCCGAGTCGATGTCGCCATTGGCAAAGACCGGGATCGACACGGCCTGCTTGATCGCGGCGATGGTGTCGTACTCGGCTTCACCGGTATACAGGTCGGCGCGGGTGCGGCCATGCACCGCCAGTGCCGTGATGCCTGCCTGTTCGGCGATCTTCGCCACCGTCAGGCCATTCTTGTTCGCTCGGTCCCAGCCCGTGCGGATCTTCAACGTCACTGGCACATCGACCGCCGCCACCACGGCGTGCAGGATCTCGGTGACCAGCGCTTCATCCTTCAACAACGCGGAGCCGGCGGCCTTGTTGCAGACCTTCTTCGCCGGGCAACCCATGTTGATGTCAATAATCTGGGCCCCCAACTCGACGTTGGCCCGGGCCGCGTCCGCGAGCATCTGTGCATCGCCGCCGGCGATCTGCACCGAGCGGGGCTCGGGATCGCCTTCGTGGATCATGCGCAGACGGGATTTGCGGGTGTTCCACAAACTCATGTCGCTGGTGACCATTTCCGAGACTACAAGACCGGCGCCCAAACGCTTGCACAGCTGACGAAAGGGCTGGTCGGTGACGCCCGCCATGGGGGCGAGGATCAAGCCGTTGTGCAATGTGTATGGGCCGATGCGTACCGCCGACATAGGACTTCCCTGTTGTGGGGCCGGATCATGAGACTACGAAAAAGGGTTGGCATGATACCCGCTCTCGATGACTGGTTAAAGGCGCAATTGGATAAAATCTGAGCAGTTATTGCGTTATCGCCAGCGGTTTGGTCGGCGGGCCAGCCAGTCAGAAAACCGCCGTCAATGGGCGGTCGGGCTTGTGGGCTGAACCGTTTTATTCGGGCGAATGAAAGCTGAGGCTGTAATTGACGGCCTTGGTACCGGGGTCAAGGATGTCCAGGGCGATGTGGATGGGCGTTTGCGGCGGCATTTCCGCTACGCCTTCGAGGTCGCCGCCCAGGTATTCCGCCGGCTTGAAGCGCCGGCTGGCGATCAAGTGGCCGTTCAGGTCGGCGAAGCGTAGCTCCAGCAGCGGAAAAGGTTGGGAAAACGGTGCGCGGTTGTAGATGATCGCGTCCACCACCAGAGCACCGCTGAAGTCCGGGTGGCTGCGCACCACCAGGTTGCTGCTCTTGATGCGGGCGATATCGACCTTGGACGGCACGGTGCAGCCGATTTGCGGGCACAGTTGCTGGAACCACGGGCGGTACTGATCCTGGCGCGCCAGTTCTTCAAAGTGGTAGGCGATGTACTGCCCGGCCAGTGCGCCGGCGGCGAGCAGGATCAGCAGGCCCCAGAGTAGACGGCGGCCCCAGGGCGAGCGGCGTTTTTGCGAGTCCAGGTGCAGCGGGTCGTCTTCCAGGTCCTGGAGGATTTCTTCGTGCATGGGCGGTTCGCTGCGTTCGCGTTTTTTGCGCGGTGCGGCAGGTTGCGGCGTGGCTTCGTCGAGGTCGTCGGCCGCGGACAGGCGTTCGTGGCGCGGTGCGGCTTGCTGCTCCAGGCGCAAGGGCGGGGCCGGGGGGGCGTCGTCCAGGTCGAGGGTGGAGAAGGACAGCGAGGGTTCGGTGCGCTCGGCCTTGGCCGGGGCTTCTTCGATGTCGTCGGCCAGGGGTGGCTCTGCGCTGACCGGCGGCTCGTCATTCAGGGCCCGGTCGGCGGCCGATTCGCTGAACAGGCTGTCGGACCACTGTTCTTCTTCGCCGGCCTGGCTGTCGCGGCTGGCGCTCAGGCTGTCTTCGCGGGGTTTGCTGGCGTCGGTGATGGGCTGGATTTCCCGCTGTTCGAGGCGGGCGAGCTCCTTGTCGAGGTCGAGGCTGTCCAAGTCCAGCTCGGTGGCGCTCCATTGCTTTTGGCTGATGGCGCGCGGCACTGGCGGTTGGGCGGCAGCGGGCGGCTGTACTTGCTTGCCCCGTTGCTCCAGCAATTGCTTGGCCGCGTTGAACACTTGCAGGCAGGAGCCGCAGCGCACCACGCCACGGGCCACGCTCAATTGGCCGTGGCTGACGCGAAAACGGGTCTGGCAGTGGGGGCACTGGGTGACGAAGCTGTCGCTCATGCGGCTATCCGGTTCGGGCGGGCGGCCATTTTAGCGCCGACGCCCGCTAATGCGCACCCAGCCGTCGCGATTGGCGATGGGGTCGAGGCAAAAGTCCTGGGCGTAGGCGGCGGCCACTTCTTCGCCCTGCTCGGCGAGGATGCCCGACAGCGCGAGGCGCCCGCCCGGCTTGACCAGGCTCGACAGCTGTGGCGCCAGGGCCACCAGCGGGCCGGCGAGGATGTTGGCCACCAGCACGTCGGCCTGGGTTTGCGGCAGGTCCTGGGGCAAGTACAGCGGGAACAGCGCTTCGGCGATGTGGTTGCGCCCGGCGTTGTCGCGGGACGCTTCCAGGGCCTGCACGTCGATGTCGGTGCCCACGGCTTGCTTGGCGCCCAGCAGCAGCGCGGCGATGGCGAGGATGCCGGAGCCGCAGCCGAAGTCCAGCACGTCGCAGCCTTTGAGGTCCTGGCCGTCGAGCCATTCCAGGCACAGCGCAGTGGTGGGGTGGGTGCCGGTGCCGAAGGCCAGGCCCGGGTCGAGCAGCAGGTTCACCGCCTCAGGCTCGGGGGCCGCGTGCCAGCTCGGCACGATCCACAGGCGCTGGCCGAAACGCATGGGTTGGAAGTTGTCCATCCAACTGCGCTCCCAATCCTGGTCGGCGATGATTTCGCTGTGATGCTCGGGCAACGGGCCGCCGGTCAGCAGTTCCATGTGGGCCAGGACGCTGTCGGCGTCGGTGCCGTCCTCGAACAGGGCCAGCAGATGGGTGTGGGACCACAGCGGCGTGGTGTTGAGCTCGGGCTCGAAGATCGGTTGGTCTTCGGCGTCCATGAAGGTCACCGATACGGCGCCCACTTCCAGGAACGCGTCTTCGTAGGTTTCGGCTTGTTCTGGGCTGATGGCCAGACGGACTTGCAGCCAAGGCATGGCGGGCACCTTTGAAAAATGAGGGTGCAGCCGGGTGCGGCTGCGAAAGCGCGCAAGTTTACGCCAGCGGGGGGCAGAAAACGAATCCTGGCATCAAGGTATGAGGTGCGGCAGATCCTGTGTGGGGGCTGGCGGGCTTGTGAGGGCGTAATTGCCGTCGATAAATGCCGGGCTGAACCACCGCCATCGCGGGCAAGCCCGCTGCCACAGAGGAGCAGTGCAGATGCGACAAAGCCGCCCGTAGGCGGCTTTGTCGTAGTGCGGCGGGCCTTAGTGTTGCGCGGCCAGCTTGTGCTCCAGGTAGTGAATGTTGACTCCGCCTTTGCAGAAGCCTTCATCACGAACCAGGTCACGGTGCAGCGGGATGTTGGTCTTGATCCCGTCGACCACGATTTCGTCCAGGGCATTGCGCATGCGTGCCATGGCTTCGTCGCGGGTGGCGCCGTAGGTGATGAGCTTGCCGATCAACGAGTCGTAGTTCGGCGGCACTGCATAACCGCTGTACAGGTGCGAGTCGACCCGCACGCCGTTGCCGCCCGGGGCGTGGAAGTGCTTGACCGTGCCTGGGCTTGGCATGAAGGTTTTCGGGTCTTCGGCGTTGATCCGGCATTCCAGCGAGTGACCGCGGATTACCACGTCATCCTGGGTGAACGACAGCTTGTTGCCAGCGGCGATGCTCAGCATCTCCTTGACGATGTCGATGCCGGTGACCATTTCCGATACCGGGTGCTCGACCTGGACGCGGGTGTTCATCTCGATGAAGTAGAAGCGGCCGTTCTCGTAGAGGAACTCGAACGTGCCGGCGCCACGGTAGCCAATGTCGATGCAGGCCTTGACGCAGCGTGCAAAGACTTCCTGGCGCGCCGTCTCGTCGATGCCCGGTGCCGGGGCTTCTTCAAGGACCTTCTGGTGGCGGCGTTGCAGCGAGCAATCGCGGTCGCCCAGATGGATGGCGTGGCCCTGGCCGTCGGAAAGCACCTGGACTTCCACGTGGCGTGGGTTGGTCAGGAATTTTTCCAGGTAGACCATCGGGTTGCCGAACGCTGCGCCCGCTTCGGAGCGGGTCAGTTTCGCCGAGGAGATCAGGTCTTCTTCTTTATGCACCACGCGCATGCCACGGCCACCGCCGCCGCCAGCGGCTTTGATGATGACCGGGTAGCCCACTTCACGGCCAATGCGCAGGGCGGTTTCTTCGTCCTCCGGCAGCGGGCCGTCGGAACCCGGAACCGTCGGCACGCCGGCAGCGATCATGGCGTGCTTGGCCGATACCTTGTCGCCCATCAGGCGGATGGTGTCGGCTTTGGGGCCGATGAAGGCGAAACCGGAGTTCTCGACCTGTTCGGCGAAGTCGGCGTTTTCCGCGAGGAAACCGTAGCCGGGGTGAATGGCGGTGGCGCCGGTCACTTCGGCGGCCGCGATGATCGCCGGGATGTGCAGGTAGGACTGGGCCGCTTGTGCCGGGCCAATGCACACCGACTCGTCGGCCAGACCCAGGTGCATCAGCTCCTTGTCGGCCTTGGAGTACACGGCGACTGTCTTGATGCCCATCTCTTTGCAGGCGCGCAGGATCCGCAGGGCGATTTCACCGCGGTTGGCGATCAGGACTTTTTCCAACTTCGCAGGTTTGTGCATCAAAGAATCTCCGCGGCTCAAACGATGGTGAACAGCGGTTGGTCGTACTCAACCGGCTGGCCGTCTTCAACGAGGATGGATTCGATCACACCGCTGGTTTCAGCTTCGATGTGGTTCATCATCTTCATGGCTTCGACGATGCACAGGGTGTCGCCTTTCTTCACGCTCTGCCCGACTTCAACGAAGGACGGCGAAGTAGGCGAGGATTTGCGATAGAAAGTGCCCACCATCGGCGAGCGGGCCACGGTGCCGTTGAGCACGGGGGCGGTAGGCGCGGCAGGCGCAGCGGCGGCTACCGGGGCAGCAGCAGGTGCGGCGGCCGGCGCGGCCATTGGGGCTGGCGCGTAGTATTGCTGTTGCGGGGTCTTGCTGTTGCGGCTGATGCGAACGGACTCTTCGCCTTCTTTTATTTCCAACTCGTCGATGCCGGATTCTTCCAGCAGTTCGATCAACTTCTTAACTTTACGAATATCCATGAATCGTCAACTCCCAAGGGTCGGTCAGGGGCGTTTAGCTTGTTGTTCAAGCTGTTCCAGGGCGGCCTCCAGGGCCAGTCGATAACCGCTGGCGCCAAGGCCGCAGATCACTCCGACTGCAACGTCTGAGAAGTAGGAGTGATGGCGGAAAGGTTCGCGTTTGTGCACGTTAGACAAATGCACTTCGATGAATGGGATGCTCACCGCTAGCAGCGCGTCACGTAATGCGACGCTTGTGTGCGTAAAAGCTGCGGGATTAATCACAATGAAGTCCACGCCTTCATCGCGGGCGGCGTGGATGCGGTCGATCAATTCGTACTCGGCGTTGCTTTGCAGGTACAGCAGGTGATGGCCGGCATTGCGGGCGCGCTGCTCCAGATCCTGATTGATCTGCGCCAGGGTGGTTGCCCCGTAGACGCCCGGTTCGCGGGTGCCGAGCAGGTTCAGGTTGGGGCCATGCAGCACCAGTAGGGTCGCCATCTGCTGTTCCTTGTTATCGATGTGCAGTTGTCAGAACCCGGCGACTATGCCGCAAAGCCTTTGTGACTGTCCAGTTCCCTGCAATAGCCAGCACGATGAGCGATGTTCGCGCGAGATATGTGACCCGCAGCGCGCTTGTGGTCAGTGTGGGACGGATCTTGCCGGCCCGCAGGCTGCCCCGCCGAGCAGGCTCGGTTCTACAAAATCCCTGCGCAACAGCGGCTGGGCGCTACACACGAAACGCCTGCACCGCCGTATTGAGCTGCCCGCCCAGGGCCAGGAGGTGGTCGCCTTGCTCGCGGCCTTCGCCGATGCGCAGCAGGTTGTCGCCGCCCAGTAGATGGATGCGCTCGCTGTGGTCGCGGATTTCGCTCACCGCACCGCTTTGTTGTGCGGTGACGTCGGCGATGCGCACGGCGGTGTCGGCGATGGTCTGGATCGCACCGACGATTTCGTCCAGTGCGCCGTCGGCGGCCTGGGCCTGGTTGGCGGTGGCTTCGGCGTGTTCAACCTGGGCGCGCATGCCTTCCACCGACTGGCGCGCGGCCAGTTGCAGGCCGGCGATCAGGGTCTGGATTTCGGCGGTGGCGCCCGCGGTGCGCTGGGCGAGGGTGCGCACCTCTTCGGCGACCACCGCAAACCCGCGGCCCATCTCGCCGGCGCGGGCCGCTTCGATGGCCGCGTTGAGGGCCAGCAGGTTGGTCTGGTCAGCGATCGAGCGGATCACCGTGAGCACGCCGCCAATGGTGGCCGACTCTTCGGCCAGGTGTTCGATCATTTGTGCATTGCCCTGCACTTCGCCCACCAGAGCGTGCAGCCCGGTCAGGCTCTGGCCGATGACTTTCTGCCCGTGTTCCACCGCCAGCCCCGCGTGGCGGCTGGCATCGGCGGCCTGGCTGGCGTCGCCGGCTACTTGCACGATGGTGGCTTCCAACTCGCCGAGCGCATCGCGGATTTGCGCGGTGTCTCCGGCCTGGCGTTCGGCGCCGCCGTGCAGGCCGCTGCTCAACTCGGCCAGGGCATGGCTGCTGGCCGCCACTTGCTCGGCGTTGAGGCGGATGGTGCCCACCAGGTCCACCAGATAGGCGCGCAGGCGATTGAGGGATGCTTCGATGTCATGCAGTTCGCGGTTGGTGGGGCCCAATTTGATGTCGCGGCTGAAATCGCCCTCGGCCCAGGTGGACAGGGCCGGCGCCAGGTTGGTCAGGACGCGGGCGAGGCGGCGTTGCAAGGTGTCGATCAACAGTGCGATCAGCAGGATCAGGCCGATCATCAGGCCTTGGATCAGCCGCACTTCGCTTTGTATCTGCCCGTGTTGGGCGCGCACGGTGGGTTCGAGGCCGGCGATGGCGAGCTGCACGGTGCTGATTTTTTGCCGCGTGGCGGCGCCCAGGCCAGCCCGTTGTTCGATTTGGCTGCGGGTGCGGGCCAATTCCGCCGGGTAACGGGCGAGCAAGCTATTGAGTTCACGTTTGAGGCCGATCCCTGCATCTTCAGCGACCTTCTGTTCATTGCTTTCCAGCCCCATCAGCGCTGCGAAGTCGTTGCTGTTGGAGTCGCTGCTGGCAGCGACGCCGAGCAAGGGGAGGGCGTCGAGGCGTTCGGCCTGGGCGCGGATGTTGTCCACTTCGCGCTCGACGTCGGCGGCCAGTTCGGCGCGCCCGCTGCTGACCAGTTTTTCCCGGGCCAGGGACAGGGTGGTGAGGTGCTGGGAGGCGTTGAACAGCAGCGGCAAGTAGCCCGACGCGGCAGGGTTGGCGCCGGCGCCGCTGGCGTACTGGTTCAGTTGCTCGACACTGGCCGCCAATTCGCGCTCGGCTTGCAACAGCAAGGCTTGCGGGTCGCCGGCCAGTTTGCCGGCGGCCAACAGGTCGGTTTTGCTGAAGTCGATGAGTTCGCTCAGGCTCGGGCGCACGCGCTCGGCCAGGTCGGCGGGCATGGCCGCCAGTTCCTGCTGCAAGGCATCCATGGCCTGGCTGGCGCTGCTCAAGCGCAGGGCGTCGCCGTTGGCCAGGTAGTCTTCGATGTTGCGCGCCACTTGGTTCTGGAATTGCTGCGACAGGCCCAGGTAGCGCTCCATCAGCAGGTAGGGGCGCTCCAGCGCCCGCTGCGACCACCACAGGGTGGCGGCCAGGGCCAGGCAGACGGCAACCAGCAGGAGGGTGTTGAGATTGGTCAAACGCTTGAGGCGCATCTAAGTCTCTACCAGTGACAGAGGTAAGCGCCTGAATTTATTGCGTTTGTGTTACGGGGTTGTGACGGCTTCGGTGGATTCCGGTGAAAAGATGGCACTTTGCTTTGATTGCTGGGCCGCTTGTACCCGGTTGCGCCCGGCATCTTTGGCGCGGTACAGCGCTTCGTCGGCCTGGCTGGCCATCATCAGGCTGTCAGAGCCTTCGCGCAGTTCCACCACCCCGGCGCTAAAGGTGCACCACAAATCCTGGGGCTGGGCCGGGTAGTGAATTTCGGCAAAGCGCTGGCGGATTTGGTCGAGCACCTTGTAGGCCGATTCAACGTCTGTGTCGGGCATCACAATGGCGAATTCTTCGCCGCCGTAGCGCCCGATGAAGTCGGTCTTGCGCAGCCGCTGCTTCAAAAACAGCGCCAGGCTCTTGATAACGCGGTCGCCCATGGGGTGGCCGTGGCTGTCGTTGACCCGTTTGAAGTGGTCGATGTCGAGCATGGCAAAGCTCAGCGGCTTGTTCTCGCGCCGCGCACGGAAGCTGCAGTCTTCGAGCAATTGCAGGATGTGGGTGTGGTTGTACAGCCCGGTCAGGCTGTCGCGCACCATGCGCGCCTTGAGGTGGCGGGCGCGGGCGGCGCGGTTGCGCACGGTGGTAATCAGGTGGCGCGGCTTGATCGGCTTGGTGAGGAAGTCGTCGCCGCCCTCGCTCATGGCGTCGAGCTGCTTGTCCAGGTCGTCTTCGGCCGACAGGTAGATGATCGGCACGCTGACGTAGCGGTCGTTGTGGCGGATCACCTTGGCCAGTTCCGTGCCGGTGCAGGCCGGCATGTACATGTCGAGGATTATCAGGTCGGGCTGGAAGTCCGCCAGTTCGGCCATGGCCTGGATCGGCTCGATCAGGGTGCGGGTGACGATCCCGGCGCTGTTGAGCAGGCGCTCGGTGTGCAGGGCCTGGGCGCGGGAGTCATCGATAATCAGCACTTTATAAGGCTCGTACTGGGCGACGCAGGTCAGCACCTCGATTTTTTCCAGCAGGCTGGAGGCCTCCAGGGTGCCGGTCAAAAACTCCTGGCCCCCGGCCCGCACCGCCGCCAGGCGTGTGGGGGTGTCGGTTTCGTGCAGGCTGAAAAACAGCAGCGGCAGCTTGTGCTCCAGGCCTTCCTGGGCTTCGGCGGCCAGTACCAGGCCCATGCCCGGGCCGCAGAAATCCACGTCCATGACGATGGCCGCCGGCAGGCGTTCGAGCCGGCAGGCGTTCGACCAGAGAGGCGCGGAACGCCTCGATGCTATCCAGGGACTGGGCGCTGAGGCCGAAGAATTCCAGTTGCTTGGCCAGCCGCTCGGCGCGGTCGTGGTCTTGCAGCATCACGTAGATGGGTTTGCGCAGCGGCGGCAGGAAGGTTTGCTCGAACTGGTCGCCGTGACGCAGGCCAGTGCGCGACAGGCGTTGCATCAGGCGATTGAGGTCGGTGATGAGTTCACTGCTTAAGCGCCCGCGGTTGGCGTCCACCGCTTGCAGCGCCTGGCTGATGCTGCGGGCCAGCACCGTGTGCTCGGGTTGCTCGAAGCGTTCGGCAAAACGCAGCAGGCGCAGGTTGGCTTCGCCCAACTCCGACAGGTCGACGTTGGACCACTCACTGCGTTGCAGGCGCTGCCATATCTCAAGTATCTGACGTGCCTGATGAATTACCCGCTGGGCAAAGTGGTGCTTGAGGCGCTCGCGGCTGGGGTCTTCTGGCTCGGTCATATCCTGACTACTAGTTAGGCTGCATGCTGAGGTCGACTGGTGGCTCTATGCTAGCACCTCTTTTCAGTGGGATGAGTGTCGTACGTCAATAATCTGCTGGGTGGCACGATTCAGTTTTTGACCGCTGGGTCAATTTGCCTTCTTCAGCGCGTTGGCGCAGATAGTTGGGGTTTAAACCAATCGCCGGTGCCGGTAAAAGGCACGTTGTTGTAAGGTTGCGGTCGAACCGATGAATCCCCAGATCTGAAAGGACATAGCCATGCTGGACTGGAAGAACCGCGCAGGTAGCGCGCCTGAACATGCCGCGCAACCCAAGTCGGCGACCCGCAGCTATTTTGGTGGGCTGTTGTTCAGCCGCGCGTTGGCGACGTTGGTCGGCCTGTATTTATTGGTGGCCATTGCCTTGGGTTGGTACTGGAGCCAGGAGCCGGCGCTGTTCCCGGTGCAGCAAAACGCCCAGGTGGCGGCCGAGAAAGAAGGCAAGCCGATGGTCATCGGCTACACCACGGTGGAAACCCTCAAGACCGTAGCTGGCACGTTGCTCAGCAAGCAGGGTGGCTACATTTCCAACGACCGTTTCCCGCCGGGCCTGTGGATGGACAACATGCCGAGCTGGGAATACGGCGTGCTGGTGCAGGTGCGCGACTTGAGCCGCGCCCTGCGTAAAGACTTCGCCCGCTCCCAGTCGCAGTCCGCCGAGGACGCCGACCTGGCCAAGGCCGAGCCGCGTTTCAACTTCGACAACAAGAGCTGGGTGCTGCCGTCCAGCGAGTCCGAATACCAGGAAGGCATCAACTCCCTGAGCCGTTACCAGGCGCGGTTGTCCGACCCGAACCAGAAGGGCGCGCTGTTCTACTCCCGTGCCGACAACCTGAACAACTGGCTGGGCGACGTGGGCACGCGCCTGGGTTCGCTGTCGCAGCGCCTGTCGGCCAGCGTCGGCCGGGTCAAGCTCAACACCGCACTGAAAACCGAGGCGCCGGCGCCGGGGCAGATCCTGCAAGTGGACGAAGAAGTGGTGGAAACGCCATGGATGCAGATCGACAACGTGTTCTACGAGGCCCGTGGCCAGGCTTGGGCCTTGTCCCACTTGCTGCGCGCCATCGAAGTCGATTTCGCCGACGTGCTGGCCAAGAAAAACGCCACGGTCAGCGTGCGCCAGATCATCCGTGAACTGGAGGCGTCCCAGGAGCCGGTGTGGAGCCCGATGATTCTCAACGGCAGCGGCTTCGGCGTGCTGGCCAACCACTCGCTGGTGATGGCCAATTACATTTCCCGGGCCAATGCCGCGGTCATCGACTTGCGTCAGCTGCTGTCCCAGGGCTGAACCATGGTCGATGCGTCCAACGAGGCGGCCCACCGGGCGGCCTCCGATGCCGAAACCATCGCCTGGGTCGACGAGCAGGACAACCTGCTCGGCGCCCTGGTGCGACGTGACTTGCGCGAACGCGGCCTGATCGGGCGCGGTACGTACATCCTGCTGTTCAACTCTGCCGGTGAGCTGTGCGTGCATCAGCGCACCGAGAGCAAAGCCATCTACCCCGCTTATTGGGACGTGGCGGCAGGGGGCATGGTGGCGGCGGGCGAAACCTACGCCGAATCGGCGGCTCGGGAACTGGAAGAAGAGCTGGGCGTGGCCGGTGTCGAGTTGACCGCCCACGACCATTTCTACTTCGAGGACACGGGCAATCGCCTGTGGTGCTCGGCGTTTTCCGCGGTCTGGGACGGCCCGTTGCGCTTGCAGCCCGAGGAAGTGCAGCGGGCTCATTTCCTGCCCATGGACGTGGTGCTGCGCGAGATCAAGGAAAAGCCCTACTGCCCAGACTCCCTGGCGGCATTGCAGCGCTACCTGAAACGACCGCTATAGCCAGACACCCGCGGACCCTCTGCTTAGCGAGTCGCAAAAGTCGCATAAATTTGCGCGAATTGGCTCTTAGCAAGTAGGCAATTTGCCGTTACACTGCGCGACTTTTCAAGCTGCACCGGCCTGGCCCGGTTCAGTAGCGCTGCCCCTGCCTGAGTGGGGCTTCGCGGTCGAGGGCCCTTGCCAAAGTGCTTCGACCAGTCTTTGTCCTCACAAGAGGATTGCCGGTGGCCAAAAAAGCCGCATCCTTCGCCGCCCTCGGTGGCTTGGTATTTTCCACCGACGCAGGTCGCCACTGCCCGGACTGTAGCCAGCCCGTGGCGGCCTGTATCTGCAAACAGACCCTGCTCCCGGCCGGCGACGGCATTGCCCGCGTGCGCCGCGAAAGCAAGGGCCGTGGCGGCAAGACCGTGACCACCATCAGCGGCGTGCCGCTGGCCGAAGACGCGCTCAAAGACCTGGCCACCAGCCTGAAAAAGCGCTGCGGCACGGGCGGGGCGTTGAAGGACGGGGTCATCGAGATCCAGGGCGATCACGTCGAACTGCTGCTGGCCGAGTTGCTCAAGCACGGCTTCAAGGCGAAGAAGTCCGGCGGCTAGCAGCCTCTGTGAAAACCACCTCGGCTTGACTCTTTGTCCTGTTTTCCTACAGGGCTTGGCGTCGTCTCCATGGTTTTCACAGAGCCTGTTCTGACTGGTTTCTAAACTCTGTCCTGGCAGCGAGGTCTACCTCCCTTACAGGCAAACCGTCATTTTCATTCTCTAGACTGCGCCAGCCTCTGATTGGGCCGGTGCTCTTTGACTTCATTTATAGGGGACTTCGATGTCCGTACGACGCACACGCAAAGACGATGGCAGCCAATGGACAGTTGCGGACAGCCGCAGTGTTTACGGGATT
>RCMZ01000011.1_pt1 | contig 121502 bp, 108 predicted proteins | sample 2041141 | NCBI WGS metagenome assembly RCMZ01 (sample SAMN09708263, study PRJNA481090) | Wastewater metagenome, whole genome shotgun sequencing project. | biome: sewage; isolation source: Davis station wastewater (DW) | place: Antarctica: Davis Station | collected 2010-03-01 | reverse complement strand
GTAATCTCGTTGTGTGCGCTTGATACAAGCTACCATTTGACACTCCTTCTTCTGATTCGAAAAGTGTCAACGCTATTTAGGACGGGTCAGGGCAATAAAAAAGGGAGCTCGCAGGCTCCCTTTTTGCAACGGTTCGTTAAATCAAAAACCGTTGGGGAGGTCGTAGCTGTAATGCTTGCGCAGTGGCTTTATTACTTCCCATTGGCTGTCCAGGCCGGTATGGAATGCGACCAGGTCACCTGCCACGATGCGGACTGGCTCACCACCCTTGGGCGTGACAAGAATTTCGCCTTCCAGCACGTAGGCACATTCGGTGGAACCGAAATTGATCGGGAATTTGGACACTTCTTTTTCCCAGATAGCCCAACTTGATACGCCCAGTTCCTTCAGGCGGTCTTCACTGGGGTTTTTCTCGATAACAATCTTGGACATGAAAATCCTTTCAGGGTATGACTGAAACTCAGCATACGGGTTATGTAATGACAGAATAGGGATTGCAAAACAGGCGAACAGTGAGAACTCTGACCTACTTTACGTGGGCTAAAGTATAAGGGTTTTTGCAACAGGAGGCCAGCCGAATCGAGCTCGGCCGGGATTTTTAGCCAAATTGATAGTGCTTGCGCAAGGGTTTTTTTACTTCCCAGGTGCAGGATAAACCGGGAGAAAAAGTCACCAGATCGCCGGCACTGAAACTGACAGGTGTGCCATCTTTCGGGGTGACCGTGACCTCGCCCTCCAGGATATAGGCGATTTCCTGCTCGCTGTAGGTCCAAGGGAAGGTAGAAATTTCCTTGGACCAGGTGGGCCATGAAGAAACACCCAGTGCCTTCAATCGGGCTTCGTCAGGATGATGTTCGATAGTGATTTTAGCCATGATTCACTCCTTTCATTTTTATCGTAAGGTGCCGGGTTGTGTTTCGATAAAGCCGATGAATTTTCATGATAAATCTTTTTGGGGGAGAGATTTTAATGACCTTTTGACCTTTCCAGAAGTTGAAGGTTTAAATTAAGAAAGAAAAGTGTAAGGTGTAACATTAATTCCCGACTTATCTGGACTAATCAGAACAAAAAATAACAATGAGGAGAGGTTTTGAACAGCAAAGATGGCAGTCTAAGCCACCTTACAAATAACAATCTTGCGCTACGCTATGGCGAAACCAGAGTGCAGACAGTCAGGCTATCGAACCCCCTTGGCGAGGCGGATTTGACAATACAAGGGGCAGCGTTTGCGAGTCCGGGTAAATGGCATCTGGCGCATACTACCTGGTTTTTCGAAGAGTTTTTTCTAAGCAAATTCAAGGGCTATCAATCTGCGTCCAGCGATTATCGCTACCTCTTCAATTCCTACTACGAAAATGTTGGTATCAGGCATCCGCAGGGTTCGCGCGGCCTGATTACGCGCCCCAACCTGGCGGAAGTTATGGATTACCGGGATCGGGTTGATCGTGCTGTGCTGAGCAAGCTGGCAGAAGGGGTCGGCGAAGCAGAGCAATCCATCATTGAACTGGGAATTCACCATGAGCAACAGCATCAGGAACTGTTCCTGACCGATATCCTGTTCAATTTATCCTGCAATCCAATTTTGCCTGCCTACAGGACATCTTTAAAGCAGCGCCAGCCATGCTCCAATTTCTCGGAGGACAACATGGTGTCATTTGACGGCGGGCTGGAGGAAATCGGCCATGCCGGTGACGGTTTTGGTTTTGACAATGAGTTTCCTCGACATAAGCAGTATTGTCAGCCTTACAGGCTATCCAGCCATTTGGTAACAAATGCCGACTGGATTGCATTTATCGAGGATGGCAGCTATGGCAACCCGCTGCTTTGGTTATCCGATGGCTGGAAAATCGTGCAGGCAGAAAAATGGCAAATGCCGATGTACTGGCAGCAAGCAGACGGCTATCAGACTTTCACATTGGATGGTTTGCAGGCTGTGGATTTGAATGCCCCGGTGACGCACATCAGTTATTTTGAGGCGGAGGCTTATGCCCGGTGGACCAACAAGCGACTGCCAACAGAAGCCGAGTGGGAGCTTGCTGCCAGGGCACAAAAGATCATGGGTAATTTCGCCGAGAGCGGTCTGTACCAGCCGACTGCGGCAGGCATTGGGTTGAGCGATAGTTTGATGCACCAGATTTACGGTGATGTCTGGGAATGGACGGCGAGCCCTTATAGTCCTTATCCTGGATTTAAAGCTGACGCAGGGGCGATAGGCGAATACAACGGCAAGTTCATGAATGGTCAGTATGTACTGCGGGGTGGTTCCTGCGTCACGCCGCAAACCCATATCAGGGCGACCTACAGAAATTTCTTTTACCCGCACCAGCGCTGGCAGTTTACTGGCCTGCGTCTGGCTGCGGACGACTAATCAGGATGTGTCATGAAAGATAATCTGGATAGTGCGATGGATGTCGCTACGCAAAGACAGGACTTGTTTTTTGCCGACGTGATAAACGGACTATCAAAAACCAATAAAACGCTACCGTGCAAGTGGTTTTATGATGAGGCAGGCTCTGCCTTGTTTGAAGACATTACCAATTTGCCGGAATATTACCTGACGCGTGTTGAGACGCGGTTGCTGCAATCTCTAAAAACCGAGCTCACTCACGTTATACCCGGATTATCGCTGATTATTGAGCCAGGTAGCGGTTCCAGCAACAAGACAAGAATCCTGCTGGCCTCGCAACCGCAACTCAGGGAGTACATGCCGATTGATATCTCGGCGGAGTTCCTGTTTGAGTCTGCCACCCATCTGCAACGGGAATTCAGTCATTTAAAGGTAAATCCGCTGGTGGCTGATTTTACGCAAGCCATCAAGCCGGTTGCGACTAATGATCACACAGATAGCCTGATCTTCTTTCCCGGCTCAACCATAGGAAATTTTGACCCTGCGGAAGCCAGGCAACTTCTGTGCAATATCCGGAATATAGTGGATAAATCCTGCTGGTTGCTGATAGGCGTAGATATGACACAGGATACCAGTCAGTTGCTGGCGGCTTACAATGATGCCGCTGGCGTGACGGCCAGATTCAACCAGAATCTGCTGGTGAGAATCAACCGGGAACTGCAGGCAGATTTTGATTTGCCTAAATTCAGGCATAGAGCAGTATTCGATGCCGATCAGCAGCGGATCGAGATGCATCTGGTGAGCACGGAAGCACAGCGTATTAAAATATCAAACCGGGTGGTTCAGTTTGAAGCCGGTGAATATATCCACACCGAGAATTGCTACAAGTATCCAAGAGCCAGCTTTGAAGCGCTATTGCATACATCCGGCTGGCAGGTTCAGCGCGTATGGCAGGACAGGGAAGCTTCCGGCTTTGGCTTGTTTTTAGTGCGGTCCGCTTGCCCCGGAGGCCTTAGCGACTGACTTCCACGCCTTTCCAGAAAGCGACATGGCCTTTGATCTTTTTTGCTGCGTCTTTAGGATCAGCGTAATACCAGGCCGCATTTTCGTTTATCTTGCCATCCACACATATATTGAAATATGAAGCGATACCTTTCCACGGGCATACCGTGCTGTGCGTGCTGGCCCTGAAAAACTGCTCCTTCATTGCGCCGCGGGAGAAATAGAGGTTGCCCTCTACGGTTTCAAACTGTTCTGTTTCAGCAATGACTTGACCGTTCCATTTTGCGCCAGGCATGTTCATTCCTCCAAACCGGATAAGGCCTGTTGAAGATCATTGATCAAGTCGTCAGTATCTTCCAAACCAATATATAAACGGACTAAGCCGCCTTGATAAGGCCATGCCTTACGGATTTTGTGCATTTCATAAGGCAACGCCAGGCTGACACTGCCTCCCCAGCTGAACCCGATGTGGAATAGCTGCAGCTGCTCGATGAAATGGTCGATAGCGGCTTGACCGATCTGTGGTTGAAAGACGACGGAAAAGAGACTGGCCGCGCCTGAGAAGTCACGTTGCCAGATGGCGTTGCCGGGAGCACCTTGCAGAGCCGGATGCAGCACTTCAGCGATGGCTGGCTGTTGCTTCAGCCAGCTGGCAATCTTGCGTGCAGAAATGTCCTGTGTTTCATAGCGCAATTTGTAATGTGGCAAACTGCGTAACACGATGTTGCAATCTTCCGGGCTGACGCCGGTGCCGAATTGCATATGCGTGAGCGCCAGTTGTTGATGCAGCTCTTTGTTGCGTGTAACGACGCTGCCCATTAACACATCACTACCACCGGACTGATATTTGGTCAGTGCCTGAATCGAGATATCCGCGCCCAGCTCAAACACAGGCAGTGAAACGCTGGCGGCCCAGGTGGCGTCTATGGCGACCAGCACACCATGCGCTTTGGCGAGTCTGCTCAAGGCGGGCAGATCGGCTACTTCCATGGAGATGGATCCTGGTGTTTCCACCCAAAGCAGGCGCGTATTCGCGGTGAATTTTATACTGTCGAAATCAAGTGGGTCATAGAAATCCAGCCCGATACCGTATTGCGATTGCAGGAATCGGGCGAATTCGATGGCGGGTTCATAGGAGTTTTCCGGCAACAGCACGCGGTCACCCGATTTCAGCAGGCTCAGCATGGTCAGGCTGATGGCGGCGAGTCCGGATGGCATTAGCAGGCAATGCTTTGCGCCTTCCAGCATGGCGATTTTGCGTGCCAGTCGGCGTGTAGTGGGGGTGCCGGTGAGGCCATAGGCATATTGGGATTCATCGCGCCAGTCGCGCTGGCGCAACGCGGCGACATTGGGAAAAACGATGGTGGACGCGCGCTCGACCGCGCTACTCAGGCTACGAAAGTTGTCGTTAACATCATAGTCCGGTTGTAGCAGACTGGTTTGTTGACTGTGCTTTTTATCTGTCATGGCTTATCTATCATGATTCAGAGCCACTCCCAATCGAGATGTGCCTTTTTGGGTGCATTTTTCATGGCCCAGTCCCACAAGATGGGCGGAATAAAGCGCATGAATCTGGCGAGCCAGCCCATCTGCCAGGGTACTACGACAAAGCGCCGTCTGGCCGCAATAGCCTTGGCCATCTTGGTCGCCGCCACATCGGCATCCATCAGGAAGGGCATGGAGTAAGTGTTGACATCGGTCATCGGGGTTTTGATGTAACCGGGGGCGATGGTGGTGACATGGATGCCATGCTGCTGCATTTCCACCCGCAGGCTTTCCAGATAGCTGATAGCCGCGGCCTTGGAGGCACTGTAAGCACCGGCGCCTGGCAGCCCACGGATGCCGGCAATGCTGGCGATGCCGACTAGTGTGCCATCTCCACGCGCTTTCATGCCGGCAATGAAAGGCTGAAAGGTATGCAATAGCCCCAGTACGTTGATATCAAAAATTGCCTTGAAAGCGGCCGTATCTTCTTTCTGCTCAGTCAGGGTGCCGCGGCTGACACCGGCATTGGCAATGACGATATCCGGTACGCCGAATTTCTGCATGAAGTCTTCTGCTGCTTGTGCCAGCGCATTTGCATCACGTACATCGGCGGCGTAGATGGAGACCGGGGTGTTGAGTTTGGAAGAGAGTTCCTCCAGCAGTTCGCGACGCCGCGCCACCAGTCCGAGGGTGGCGCCTTTTGCGGCATAGTGCCGGGCGAAAGCCTCGCCTATGCCGCTGGAGGCACCGGTGATGAACACTTTCATGGCTCAACACCGGACCTGGATGTGTTAACCGAAAGGTTTATATCGCTCATGGCTTGAGCAGCCCGGCCGGTTTCTTTGCCTGTGCCTTTGTTGGTTATTTCTCGGTGCGGGCTTTGGCGATCAGGTAATCAGCCACTTTCAGTACCTGAATGTTGCCGCCTGACATGCTGCTGGAGGTGATGTACTTGCCATCGACAATCAGTGAAGGCACACCGGTCGCACCGGAAGCACGGAAAATCTGTGCCGCACGATTGAGTTTGGTGTTGGTGCTGAAGGAGTTGAAAGCTTCTTGCACCTTCTTCTTGTCCAGACCGCCCTCTTTGCTTACCCAGTTGATGGCTGCAGCTTCATCGGTCGGGTTCAGGGTTTTCTGTTTGTGGATGGCGGCGAACAGCTTGTTGTGCAACTTGTCCAGTACGCCCAGGGCTTCCATTGCATAGTAGGCTTTGGCCATGGGAGCCCAGTCTGGACGAGGCAGGCCGGGAACGCGTTTGAAGACGACATCTTCAGGCAGCTTGCCGGCCCATGCGTGCAATTGTGGCTCCAAGGCATTGCAGTGGCCGCAACCGTACCAGAACAGTTCGGTTACTTCGACCTTGGCAGCATTTTCAGTTGGGATATTCTGGGCAGTCGTGTTGTATTCCACTCCGGCCATTGGGTCCGCCATCAGGCTGGTTGAAGCTAGCAACATCAGGGCGGCAAATAGCTTTTTCATTTTTTATTTCCTTGTGATGATCTTGGTTAAATGTTGAAGATAGATTGACTGCATTCAGCAAACAAAGTTTTAACGTGGCAAAGATCGATTTGGCTGACCTTGTGTGCTGTTGATGATCAATTGGGCAGGTTGCTGTTTACCTTGATAAGGTCGGTCGGAAAACCGTTTTCAGCCAATTGGGCACGTGATTTGTTGATAGCGGCGATGTCGCTTAGTGGCCCAACCCGCACACGGTGCCAGGTGCCTTTGCCTGGGATTTCAGCCGTCTGCACAATGGCTTCAACACCCTGTAGTGCAAGCTTGGCTTTCATGTTGTCGGCTTCCTGTTCGGTCTGGAAAGCTCCAACCTGTAGAAAGTAGGTTTCAGTTGCGTTGACGGCTTCGGCTTCCTTTTGTTCGATCTCGCGTTCGGTGACCTGAGTTTCGCTTCCCGGCAGGATGGTGTAGAAATCAAAACGTGGTTTTTCGGCAGAATCAGTTGCAGCTTCTGGAACAGCGGCCGGAGTAGCCGCATTTTCTTCCGCTTTAATTACGGGGGCTGGCGTTACCTTGTTCTCAAACGGACTTTTGCCGCCGGTGATGAATACTGCCAGCACTACCGAAATGCCGACACCGAGCACCAGGCCGATCAGCAGGCCGGAAAGGAACGGACTACCCTTGCTCGCTGGCTTTGTACGGGAGGTGGTGTTTTTGTAATCACGGCTCATTATGATGGTTTCCTGTTCTTTGGCATTTAGCTGTTTCTGTGCGGCTGTTTACATCTTTTCCGGCGCGCTGACGCCTAGCAATTGCAGGCCATTTCTTAATACTTGCCGGGTGGCGCTGATGAGCGACATGCGTGCCAGCTTCAGCGTTTCATCTGCCACCAGAAATTGCTCTGCATTGTAATAGCTATGCAGGTCGCTGGCTAAATCTTTCAGGTAGTGGGCAATCATGTGCGGCGCCAACTCATCGCCGGCATTATGTACCACCTCGGGAAATTCACTCAGGCGTTGCAATAATGCGGCCTCGTGCTCCACTTGTAGCGGACTGAGGTCGGCGGATTCCAGTGTTTTTTCATCACCCCCCCACTGGCTCAGAACGCTACAGATGCGCGCATGGGCGTATTGAATATAATAGACCGGGTTATCGTTGGTCTGCGCACGGGCGAGGTCAATATCAAACACCAGTTGTGAATCTGCACGCCGCGCAGCCAGGAAGTAGCGTGTGGCATCGCGGCCGACTTCCTCAATCAGGTCGCGCAGGGTCACATAGCTGCCGGCACGCTTGGAAATCTTCACTTCCTCGCCGCCACGCATGACAGTGACCATCTGGTGCAGCACATATTCTGGCCAGCCCTGTGGAATGCCGATATTCATGGCTTGCAAGCCGGCGCGTACACGGGTGATGGTGCTGTGGTGGTCGGCGCCCTGCTCGTTGATGACCCGTGCGAACCCGCGCTGCCATTTGCCGACATGGTAGGCGATATCCGGCACAAAGTAGGTGTAGCCGCCTTCTTGCTTGCGCATGACGCGGTCCTTGTCGTCGCCGAACTCGGTGGTACGCAGCCACAAGGCGTCATCCTGTTCGTAGGTGTGGCCACTATCGACCAGGGCCTGTACCGTGCTTTCCACTTTTCCCTCGGTATACAGCGCAGACTCCAGTGAGAACACATCGAACTTGATCTGAAAAGCCTTCAGGTCGAGATCCTGCTCATGGCGCAAAAAGGCCACGGAAAAATGACGAATGGATTCGTCATCGTCCGGGTCGCCCGTTGCTGTGAATTTCATGTCATCGGCAATGATGGTTTCCTTTGCCAGGTAGGCATTGGCAATATCTATAATGTATTCACCGCGATAGCCATTTTCCGGGAAATCCGCATCCTCTGACGAAATACCCTTGCAGCGCGCCTGTACGGATTTGGTCAGATTGTCGATCTGAGCACCGGCATCGTTGTAGTAGAATTCGCGCGTGACTTCCCAGCCGTTGGCGGCCATCAGGCGTGCCAGGCAATCGCCGACGGCAGCGCCGCGGCCGTGACCGACATGTAAAGGTCCGGTCGGATTGGCTGAAACAAATTCGATTTGCAGCTTGCGGCCGGCACCGGTCTGATGATGGCCAAAACGCTCGCCTTGCTGCTGAATCTGGCGAATTACCGCCTGTTGGGCTTTAGGGCTCAGATAAAAATTGATGAAACCGGCACCGGCAATCTCAATCCGTGCGATGAACTTGGAAGCAGGCAGCGCCTTGATCAGGCTTTCGGCAATGGCTCTGGGATTCTGGCGCAAGGGTTTTGCCAGCATCATGGCCAGATTGCTGGAGAAGTCGCCATGGTCGGTATTCTTCGGGCGCTCAAGCTGAATATTGAGCGGCAGGCTGTCTGCCCCCAAGCTGTCGATGTTCAGGCTTTTTGCGGCAATGCTGAGTAATTCGGTAAGATGTGCTTTCAAGGCAAAATCGACTATTCATTCAAAAACGCTATTTTAACCTACTGAGCCTTCAACCCGATAACGCATTTCATGTCCCAATCCATACTCAAAATCGCACTCGATGTGCCACTTAACAGCCTGTTCGATTATCTGGATGGTGGCTTTGATGTGAGCATCGGTCAGCGCGTATTGGTCAGTTTTGGCAGACGCAAACAAATCGGTCTGGTCGTAGCACGCGTGGCGGAATCCGAGGTGCCGGCGGACAAGCTCAAACCCATCGAACATGCCTATCTGGATGAGCCCGCAATCGATAAAGGCGTATTCCGGTTGCTCAAGTTCTGTGCGGATTATTACCACTACCCTTTCGGGCAAGCCATGCTCTCCGTCCTGCCCAGCCGTTTGCGGCATATCGAACCCGCTGCCAGCCGCAAACAATTCGCTTATGCCTTGCTGCCGGGCGCCAGTATCGAGGCCATTGCCAGGCGCAAGGTGGTGCAGCATAAAATTTTTGCCGCGCTGCAAGCCCAAGGCGAATTGTCCGAAATGACGCTGGCCACTATCTCCGCAGGCTGGCGCAAGGCAGTGCAGGAGATGCAGGCAGCCAAGCTGTTGCATGTGCGTGAAGTGCTGGCTGGCTTGAAACAGGAAGTGGCACAAAGTACCACACCGAAACTCAATCCGGATCAGTCTCAAGCGGTGGAGGCCATCAGCAAGGAAGCCCGGCAATTCAAAACCTGGCTGTTGTATGGCATCACTGGCAGTGGCAAGACCGAGGTTTACATCCGCCTCATCGATCAGTTTCTTCAGGGTAACGATGGCCAGGCGCTGGTGCTGGTGCCGGAAATCAACCTGACGCCGCAATTGGAAGCACGTTTTCGCAGTCGCTTGCCGCATTTGCCACTAGTCTCTTTACATAGCCATCTGAGTGAGGGGGAGCGACTGCAGAACTGGCGTCTGGCACAGTCGGGTCAGGCGCGCATCATTATTGGCACGCGGCTTTCGATATTCACACCTTTAAAAAGCCTCCGGCTGGTTATTGTCGATGAAGAGCATGACGCCTCTTACAAGCAGCAGGACAGCATGCGTTACCACGCGCGCGACGTGGCGCTGGTGCGTGCACAACATAACAATATTCCCATTGTGTTGGGTTCAGCCACTCCGGCGCTGGAGACCTGGCACAATGCCCAGAGCGGCAAATACCAGATGTTAGTGCTCACCAACCGTGCAGTTGCCCAAGCGGAGTTGCCACAGATACGTTGCATCGACACCACACGTAACGCGCTGCAGGAAGGGCTGTCACAGCTACTGATTGATGCCATGCGTGAGCGTCTGACTCGTGGTGAGCAAAGCCTGCTGTTCATCAACCGGCGTGGATATTCTCCGGTGCTGTTATGCAATGCCTGTTACTGGATTGCGCCCTGCATGCGTTGCAGTGCAAGACTGGTGGTGCACCTGCGGCAAGGCCGTTTACGCTGTCACCATTGTGGGCATGAACAGAAAATTCCGCCTGCCTGCCCCAGCTGCGGCAATACCGATTTGCACCCTACCGGGCACGGCACGCAAAGGCTGGAGCAGACGCTGAGCGCCCTGATGCCAAAAGCACGTATCCTGCGTGTGGATCGTGACAGTACGCAGCGCAAGAACGCTCTCAACGACATGCTGGCTGCCGTGCATGCTGGTGAAGTCGATATCCTGCTTGGCACGCAGATGCTGGCCAAGGGCCATGACTTTCCTAATCTCACGCTGGTCGGTGTCATTGATACCGACAGTGCCCTGTTCAGCCCGGATTTTCGTGCGGCGGAAAGGCTGTTTGCGCAGCTGATGCAGGTTGCCGGCCGCGCCGGCCGTGCCGATAAGGCCGGCGAGGTGCTGATTCAAACCGCCTTCCCTGACCATGCGCTGTTCAATACCCTGCGCACGCATGACTATGCCGCCTTTGCCGACAGTCTGTTGCAGGAGCGCGAGATCATGCAGTTTCCGCCCTACAGTTATGTTGCCCTGCTCAAGGCCGAGGCTAACGACTATGTACAGGTGCAGTGTTTTCTGCGGTTTGCCGCAGATACTGCCCGTGCGTTGACGCAGAAAGTCATCGTCTATGATCCGGTACGTCCACAGATGGAGCGATTAAAGGGTATGGAACGTGGGCAGCTGCTGATGCACGCCACTGAGCGATTGCCTTTACAGAGACTGTTGCATCAGTTGGTGGCACAATTGAGGAAACACCCCCTCAACACCAAAGTGCGCTGGGCGGCAGATGTGGATCCGTTGGAATTCTAGCAATCCGGACGGCTGCGCTTTTCTGCCGGTATCCGGGAATTTATCGCATTGATTTTAAATTGAATAGCTGCTAACTTATGCAGCTTGCAGTCCCGTTCTGACGATAACGGGTTGCTGTGGATATCTCCCTATTTAGACGCTAATAAAAACCAAGAAATGGGCGGAGCTAATGAAAACGAGAATCAACGGCAAGCAGATTAGTATGTCCGATCTCATGTTCTCGATTTCCGAGGCCATGGATATCGCACATCATAAGCTTGCTTTGCACCAGTTACGCACGGCCTATATCTGCTGGAAAATGGCGGAAGAGGCCGCGCTCCCACCCCCTCAAATCGAAAAACTTTTTCTGGCGGCCATGTTGCATGACATAGGCGCATTTACCGCGCTGGAAAAAAGCTGTCGTTACGAGTTCGAGGCCAAAGATTGTGAGCCGCATTGTCTGCGCGGTGCGATGATTTACAGTCAGGTTCCCTGGCTGGCAGCTTCGGCAAAAATAGTGCGTTTGCACCACACACCCTGGTGTTGCTATAGCGAGCCGATTGATACGCCGGATGTCATGGAGGCGCAGATGCTGCTACTGGCGGAAATTCTGGAGCGTGAAATCGACCGGGATGTTCATATCCTCAATCAGTCTTCAACATTACGCGAGGCGATACGCAACAAGGTTGGCAACATTATCCACATGGATGTGGTGGAGCTTTTCCTGTGCGCCTCGGAAAGTGAAGCATTCTGGCTTGAACTGACAGCCCCGCACCTGATGAGCTTCCTCAAATGCAGGGGCCCAGTGCAGTATATCTACGGTGACAGGGCGGCGGCGCTCAAGATGGAAGAATTTTTCACCGCCATTATTGATTTCCGTTCGAAATATACGGCCTCACATACGGCAGGCGTCAGTTCCTGTACGAAATCGCTGGGAGCATTACTCGGTTTGCCCGAATCTGAAAGAAAGGAACTCGACCTGGCGGCCACCTTGCATGATCTTGGCAAAATCGGTGTCCCCATTGAAATTCTTGAGAAACCGGGCAAGCTGACCCAGCAGGAATTCGCCGTGATCAAAATGCACAGTTACCTCACCTTTGTATTGCTCGACTCCGTCAGAGGACTGGAGGAAGTGGCGCGTATCGCAGGCAGTCATCATGAAAAGCTGGATGGTGGCGGTTATCCTTTCCGTATTGAAAGCGATGAAATATCCACCAGTTCCAGAATCGTTGCCGTTTCTGACGTGTTTACCGCGCTGGCGGAAGACCGGCCGTATAGAGATGGGCTGCCTGCGAAAGAAATCAGGGGAATTATGCAGGAGATGGTAGCACAACAGCATCTGGATGCTCGTATTGTCGATACCCTGTTGAATAATGTCGACGAGGTGGCGCATGCGATGAAGACCAGCCAGGAGCAGTGGACCGAGCGATATTACAGTGTGTTGTCCATGACTGACGGTACATGAGTGCTTTGTGGCACTAGTTACGAAGCCGTTACTGAAGCCAGGATGGGGAGGGTTCCGGTTTGGCACTTTCAATTGTGCCAGCCTGAACACATGCGTCAGTGGAGTAAAAGAAATGATGCAAGGAGTCAGAATCTGGTGTTTGATGCTTGCCACTTGCCACTTGCCACTTGCCACTTGCCACTTGCCACTTGCCACTTGCCAGCTGCCAGCTGCCAGCTGCGATAGCAGGATAAATTTCCCAAGCGTAACTTTCCTGCCCCTACGATAAGGTTTCGCCAGGCCTTGTGTACGACTATCTTAATATCGACATCAAAAATGTTCGCGATGCACGTTGTGGTACAGGGGTCGGCACGATGGGGCAGGCGGCGACGTGTAGTCCATCAGGCCGCTGTTGCGTATTCAGTTGTCTGATTAGCGAAAGTGTACACCCTGATAGAGGTCTCTATCAGGGCTGGTAAATCAAAGGTAGTATTGCAGACAGCGTTTGCGTACGGCCTCAAGCATTGCCGCGACGTTTTAGCTGTGGCATAACCTGCTGACGCAGGTTACCTTCTCTGAAATGCAGTCTGTGCCAGTGATGGTGGGATTTAGCTGTGATACTGAGAACTGAGAGATCTAACAGCTTCCAACATGCAGGCTGCATTTTCCGGCGGCGTCCACTGCGTAATCCCATGCCCCAGATTGAACACATGGCCGTGCCCCTTGCCGTAGCTGGCGAGAATGCTGGCGACTTCTTTCTCGATCGCGGCGGGTGTTGACAGCAGGATGGCCGGGTCGAGGTTGCCTTGCAAGGCAACTTTGTCGCCGACGCGTTTTCTTGCTTCACCGATGTCTATAGTCCAGTCCAGCCCCAGTGCGTCAGCACCGATATTGGTCTGAGCTTCCAGCCACAAACCGCCACCCTTGGTAAAAACGATGCGTGGCACGATATTACCCTCGTTTTCGCGTGTGAGGCCGGTGGCGATCTTTTCCATGTATTGCAAGGAGAATTCGCGGTAGGCATTGTGCGCCAATGCGCCGCCCCAGGAGTCGAAAATCATGACGGCCTGTGCGCCGGCCGCAATCTGTGCGTTGAGGTAGGCGATGACGGCCTGTGTCGTGATGTCGAGAATGTGGTGCAGCAGGTCAGGCCGGCTGTAGGCCATGCGCTTGATGGTGAGGAAATCGCTACCGCCCTTACCTTCTACCATATAGGTTGCGAGCGTCCAAGGGCTGCCGGAAAAGCCGATCAGTGGCACACGACCATTGAGCGTCTTGCGGATCTGGCTGACGGCGTCGAACACATATTGCAGGCTGGCCATATCCGGCACGGCAAGATTCTTGATGTCGGCTTCTTCACACAGTGTGCGTTTGAACTTGGGGCCTTCGCCTTCGGCAAAATAGAGGCCAAGCCCCATGGCGTCCGGCACGGTGAGAATGTCGGAAAAGAGGATGGCGGCATCAATCAGCGGATAGCGATCCAGCGGCTGTAGCGTGACTTCAGTAGCGAAATCCGGGCTGGTGCACAGTTGCATGAAACTGCCGGCGTTTTTGCGGCTTTCGCGGTATTCCGGCAGGTAGCGTCCGGCCTGACGCATCATCCAGACAGGAGTGTAATCGGTGGGCTGGCGCATGAGTGCGCGCAGAAAGCTATCGTTCTTGAGTTGAGTCATTTAATTGCCGTCAGAAAATACCATACCCGAATTATAAAGCCTGGGTCGATGGTGGTCCCAAATTAATTCGGTGTATGTTTTTTTGTCGCTGGACGACAATATCGGAGCTTAACGCGGCAGCGTGGACGATTCCATGAGGAATTCATCGACAGCGCGTGCGCATTGACGGCCTTCGCGGATAGCCCAGACTACCAGCGATTGACCGCGGCGCATGTCGCCGGCGGCAAACACCTTGGGGCTGCTGGTCTGGTAGCAGCCTTCGCCGTCCGTTGTGGCCCTGGCGTTGCCGCGCTGGTCTTTTTCCACACCGAAGGCATCCAGTACTTTTTGCACCGGGCTGACGAAACCCATGGCAAGCAGCACCAGATCAGCCGGGATGGTGAATTCGGATCCCGGGATTTCCTGCATCCTGCCGTCTTTCCATTCGACTCGGGCAGCCTTGAGGCCGGTGACCTTGCCGTTTTCACCGACCAGTTCCTTGGTGGTGATGGACCAGTCGCGGTTGGCGCCCTCTTCATGCGAGCTGGAAGTCCGCATCTTCAGCGGCCAATTGGGCCAGGTCAGCGCCTTGTTTTCTTTTTCCGGTGGTTGCGGCATCAGTTCGAATTGCGTGATGGACAGCGCACTGTGACGGTTGGAGGTGCCGACACAGTCAGAGCCGGTATCGCCACCACCGATGACGACCACATGCTTGCCGGTGGCCTTGATCTGGTTTTCAATCTTGTCGCCGGCGACCACCTTGTTTTGCGGTGTGAGGAAATCCATGGCGAAGTGCACGCCGTCCAGCTCGCGGCCGGGTACCGGCAGGTCGCGAGGGTATTCGGCACCACCGGCGAGGATCACGGCGTCATATTCAGCCAGCAGGTCCTCGGCTTTGACATTTTCGCCGACGTTCTGATTGACGCGGAACTGCACGCCTTCGGCTTGCATCTGCACCATGCGGCGGTCGATGTGGAATTTTTCCATCTTGAAATCAGGGATGCCGTAGCGCAGCAGGCCGCCGATGCGGGTTTCCTTTTCCAGTACGACAACGTCATGACCGACGCGCGCCAGTTGCTGTGCGGCGGCCAGCCCGGCAGGGCCGGAGCCGACGATGGCGACTTTCTTGCCGGTCTTTTGCGCTGGCGGTTGCGGAACTACCCAGTTATTCTCCCAGGCTTTGTCGATGATGGCGTGTTCGATCGATTTGATGCCGACCGCATCGGCATTGATGTTCAGCGTGCAGGCGGCTTCACAAGGTGCCGGACAGATGCGGCCAGTGAACTCCGGAAAGTTGTTGGTGGAGTGCAGCACATTGATCGCATTGCGCCAATCCTGGTGATACACCAGATCGTTCCAGTCCGGGATGATGTTGTTGATCGGGCAGCCAGTCATGCAGAACGGAATGCCGCAATCCATGCAGCGTGCACTCTGTACCTTGGCCTGTTCGTCCGTCAGATGCAGCACGAACTCCTTGTAGTTCTTTACACGTTCCGGCACCGGCAGATTGGCTTCGGACAGGCGCTCGTATTCAAGAAATCCAGTGACTTTTCCCATGATCTTTTCTCTAATCCTTTACGCTGCTTGTTTGTTGGCAGCGGCGGCGCGCTCGGTCAGCACGCGCTTGTATTCGTTAGGCAGCACCTTGACGAATTTGTTGCGGTAGTTGTTCCAGTCGGTCAGCATGGCTTTGGCGCGCTCGCTACCGGTGTACGCGGCATGTTTGTTGAGCAGCGCCAGCAGGGTGGTTTCATCGGCCTGGCCCATGTGTTCACCTGCCCGTGTGCTGACCTTGTCGGCAGCTTCCACTTTATGCAGTTCGACCATGCTCAGGTTGCAGCGTTTGGCAAACATGCCGTCTTCGTCATAAACATAAGCCACGCCGCCTGACATGCCGGCGGCAAAGTTGCGGCCGGCCTGACCCAGAACGACGACGGTGCCGCCTGTCATGTATTCGCAGCCGTGATCACCGACGCCTTCAACCACCGCAGTAGCACCGGAGTTACGTACGCAGAAGCGCTCGCCGGCCACGCCGTGGAAATAGCTTTCGCCCACGGTGGCGCCGTACATGACGGTATTGCCGACGATGATGTTCTCTTCCGGCGTGCCGCGGAAAGCGGCAGGTGGTTTGATGACGATACGACCGCCGCACAGGCCCTTGCCGACGTAGTCATTGCCTTCACCGGTCAGTTCCAGGGTGATGCCCTTGGCCAGGAATGCCGCGAAGCTCTGGCCAGCCGTGCCGTGCAGTTTTACTGTGATGGTGTCGTCCGGCAGGCCGTCATGACCGTAGCGCACTGCCACCTGATTAGACAACAGGGTGCCGACCGTGCGGTTGGTATTGACGACAGGCATCTCGATGACGACCTTCTCGCCCTTTTCCAGTGCCGGTTTTGCGCGTGCGATGATTTCGTTGTCCAGCGCCTTGTCCAGGCCATGATCCTGCGCCTCGTTATGACGACGGGAAACATCGGCAGACAATCTGGGCTGGTGGAATATCTTGCTGAAATCGAGGCCGCTGGCTTTCCAGTGTTCGATACCGGCCTGCATATCGAGCAGATCACTGCGGCCGATCAGGTCATCAAACTTGCGGATGCCGATCTGTGCCATCAGTTCACGCACTTCTTCAGCGACAAAAAAGAAGTAATTCACCACATGTTCAGGCTGGCCGGTAAAGCGCTTGCGCAGTTCAGGGTCCTGTGTCGCGACGCCGACCGGGCAGGTGTTGAGATGGCATTTGCGCATCATGATGCAGCCTTCGACCACTAGCGGGGCGGTGGCAAAACCGAACTCGTCGGCACCCAGCAATGCGCCAATCAGAACATCGCGGCCGGTTTTCATCTGGCCGTCGACTTGTACGATGACGCGGCCACGCAGCTGGTTCAGCACCAGAGTCTGCTGGGTTTCAGCCAGGCCCAGCTCCCACGGTGTGCCGGCATGCTTGAGCGAAGACAGCGGCGATGCGCCGGTGCCGCCGTCATGCCCAGCGATAACGATGTGGTCGGACTTGGCTTTGGCGACACCGGCAGCAACGGTGCCGACACCGGTTTCGGAGACCAGTTTGACCGAAATCGAAGCTTTGGGATTGGCGTTCTTCAGGTCGTGAATCAGCTGCGCCAGATCTTCGATCGAATAAATGTCATGGTGCGGCGGCGGTGAAATCAGGCCAACGCCGGGTACCGAGAAGCGCAACTTGGCGATGTAGGAGCTGACCTTGTGGCCGGGTAGCTGACCCCCTTCGCCTGGCTTGGCGCCTTGCGCCATCTTGATCTGGATCTGGTCGGCACTGGCCAGGTATTCGGCAGTGACCCCAAAGCGGCCGGAAGCAACCTGTTTGATTTTGGAACGCAGCGAGTCGCCGGCCTTGAGCGGAATATGACTCTCGATCAGGGAGCTGCCGATGACTTCGGCCATGGTGCTATTCTTGACCAGCGGGACGAAGCGCTTTTCGTCCTCGCCGCCTTCGCCGGTGTTGGACTTGCCGCCGATGCGGTTCATGGCGATCGCCAGCGTGGCATGCGCCTCGGTGGAGATGGAGCCGAGCGACATGGCCCCGGTAGCGAAGCGCTTGACGATTGCCGAAGCTGGTTCGACTTCTTCCAGCGGAACAGGAGAGCCGCCGGCCTTGATTTCGAACAGGCTGCGCAAGGTCATGTGACGCTTGCTCTGATCATTGATCAGCTTGGCGTATTCCTTGTAGGTGCTCGCTTCGCCGGTGCGTGTAGCATGTTGCAGTTTGGCGATGGAATCCGGCGTCCACATGTGTTCTTCACCGCGCACGCGATAGGCATATTCGCCGCCTGCGTCCAGTGCGCCGAGCAATACCGGGTCGCTGGAGAAAGCGCTGTTATGGGTGCGCAGGCTTTCCTCGGCCACTTCATTGAGGCCGATGCCCTCAATCGTGGTGGTGGTGCCGGTGAAGTAGTCCTGGATGAAGCGGCTGCTGAGACCGACAGCCTCAAAGATTTGCGCGCCGCAGTAGGACTGGTAGGTGGAGATGCCCATTTTGGACATGACCTTGTACAGGCCTTTGCCGATGGCTTTGACGAATTTTTTCTGGGCTTCTTTGCCGTCGTTGCCGTCGGTCTGCTTGATGGTTTCCAACGCCAGCCATGGGCAGATGGCTTCGGCGCCGTAACCTGCCAGCAAGGCGAAGTGGTGCACTTCACGTGCTGAACCGGTGTCGACCACCAGGCCGGTGTTGGTGCGTAAACCGGCACGCACCAGGTATTGATGTGTTGCCGAGCAGGCGAGCAGTGCCGGGATTGCCAGTCGCTCTGCACAGATTATGCGGTCAGACAGGATTAGCACATTGAAGCCATCCTGCACGGCTTTTCTGGCAGTGCTGCAAAGGTTTTCTATGGCTTTTGCCATGCCAGCCTTGCCTTCTGTCAGCGGATAGGTGATATCCAGTGTCAGCGAGTGGTAACGGTTCTGCGTGAAGCTGTCGATGGACTTCAGTTGTTCCAGCTCGTCCAGCATCAGTACCGGCTGACTGGCTTCCAGTCTTGGTGGCGGGTTGCTTTCATCATTACCGAGCAGGTTGGGCTTGGGACCGATGAAGGTGACCAGTGACATCACCAGTTCTTCGCGAATCGGATCGATCGGCGGGTTGGTCACCTGCGCGAATAGCTGCTTGAAGTAGAAATAAAGCAACTTTGGACGGTTGGAGAGCACCGGCAAGGCACTGTCGTTACCCATGGAGCCGATAGCTTCTTCGCCGTTGGTCATCATGGGATGCAGGACGAACTTGAGGTCTTCCTGCGTATAACCAAATGCCTGCTGAATATCGAGCAGATCGGCTTTCAGATCAAGCTGGCTGTTAACCTTGGGCAGATCGCCAAGGAAATAACGCGATTGTTCAATCCATTGGCGGTAGGGCTTAGCTTGGGCCAATACCTGTTTGACTTCGGCATCGTCGATGATACGGCCCTGTTCCAGATCGATCAGCAGCATCTTGCCTGGCTGCAGGCGCCATTTCTTGATGATGCGCTCCTGCGGGAAGGTCAGCACGCCCATTTCCGAGGCCATCATCACGTGGTCGTCGTCGGTCACCAGGTAGCGAGCGGGGCGCAGGCCGTTGCGATCCAGTGTGGCGCCTATCATGCGGCCATCGGTGAAGGCGACGGCGGCCGGGCCATCCCAGGGTTCCATCAGGGCGGCGTGATATTCATAGAAAGCCCGACGTTCTTCATCCATCAGTGGATTGCCGGTGCTATCCTTCGCGCCCCATGCTTCCGGAATCAGCATCATCATGGCATGCGGCAAAGAGTAGCCGCCAGCCACCAGTAGCTCCAGCGCGTTATCGAAAGCGGCGGAGTCGGACTGGCCTTCAGCAATCAGCGGCCAGACCTTCTCCAGGTCTTCGCCGATCAGAGCGGAGCGCATGGCTTCATGGCGTGCTGCCATCCAGTTGACGTTACCCTGCATCGTGTTGATTTCGCCATTGTGGGCGATCATGCGGAACGGGTGAGCCAGATCCCAAGCGGGGAAAGTGTTGGTGGAGAAGCGCTGATGTACCAAGGCCAGGGCGGAGACCATGCTTTCGTCCTGCAGATCCTTGTAATAGACACCAACCTCGTTGGCCAGCAGCATGCCCTTGTAAACGATGGTGCGCGAAGACAGCGAGGGGATGTAGAACTGGCCGACATCATCCAGCTTGAGTGCGCGTACGGCATGTTCGATACGCTTACGGATAATGAACAGTTTGCGCTCGAAGGCATTCTGGTCGGCCAGGTTGGCGCCGCGTCCGATAAACACCTGGCGCATGACGGGCTCCACAGTACGTGCAGCATCGGCAATATTGGAGTTATCACGTGGTACGTTGCGCCAGCCCAGCAGCGACTGGGTTTCTTCATGGATAATGCGGGCGATGACGGATTCGCAAGCAACGCGGCCATTCTCGGATTGCGGCAAAAAGACGATGCCACAGGCATAATCACCTGCAGGCGGTAGTTTAATATTGTTTTTAGCCGCTTCCTGGCGCATGAAGGCATCAGGCATTTGTAGCAGGATGCCAGCTCCGTCGCCCAGTTTGGGGTCATAGCCGGTAGCGCCGCGGTGAGTCAGGTTGGCAAGTATCTGCAAGCCCTTGAGAACAATGTCGTGGCTCTTTTTACCTTTAATATTCGCGATAAAGCCGACACCACAGGCATCGTGTTCGTTGCCGGGGTTGTACAAACCCTGTTGTTGCGGCTTGTGTGTTGTTACGCTTGCTTCAGTATTCACATGCATCACCAACTTACCTTTATCTATCTGATTGCCTGGCTTCCCCCGTTCAGGGAGCGAGAGCAAAAATTCACGTGGTTCACTTAGAAAGCAAGAACCATGCAAGTTTTTTGCCAGATGGAAATAATTTCTGTAAGTATAGAAAAAGCATTTTAAATTAATATGTTGCAAAGCGTCCAGCCATGAATTCAGAGAAAGCGGGATGCATTACATTAGTGCATGATTAAGTGCTCTGCACCAATTTGAGGCGCCTGTGGCGATGCGCTGGAGCAACAGTCTGGAGGGTGTTGGTGGAATGTACGGCGTATATTTCATGCATGGATGCATTATATTGGTGCAATAAAAAGCCCCGGTGATTTGACACCGGGGCTTTTTCTATTTCATGGGCTGTTTTTAAACTACACCCTGATCAATCATGGCATCGGCAACCTTGCGGAAGCCGGCGATGTTGGCGCCGAGAACCAGATTGGAAGGATGGCCGAATTCCGCAGCAGTTTCGCTGGCACGGGTGAAGATGCCATACATGATACCTTGCAGCTTGGCATCGACTTCCTCGAACGTCCATTGCTGCATGCTGGCGTTCTGCGCCATTTCCAGTTGGCTGGTGGCGACGCCGCCGGCGTTGGCAGCTTTGCCCGGACCGTAGCAGATGCCGGCCTTGAGGAATTTCTCAACCGCTTCTGGCGTGGATGGCATGTTGGCGCCTTCGGAGATGCAAATACAGCCGTTATTCAGGAGCACATCAGCATCCGCTTCATTCAGTTCATTTTGCGTCGCGCTTGGGAACGCGGCCTGGCATGGTACTGACCAGACATGATTTCTGCCCGCCGGGTAGGCGCTGGCCGCTGTGTAGACTGCATCATGATGATGCTCGAGATATTTCTCCAATGACACGCTTTCTACCTCCTTCAACTGCTTGAGCAGCGCAAGGTCGATGCCTCGTTCATCATAGATCATGCCGCGTGAATCGCTACAGGTGACCGGTTTTGCGCCGAGTTGGTAAAGCTTCTGAATGGTGTAGATGGCTACATTGCCCGCGCCGGAAACGGTGCAGGTTTTGCCTTCCAGAGACTGGCCACGGGCTTGCAGCATGTTCTGGGCGAAATAGACAGCGCCATAACCGGTAGCTTCGGTACGGCCCAGAGAGCCGCCCCAGTTAAGCTTTTTCCCGGTTAGCACACCATCGTAATTGCCAGTCAGACGTTTGTACTGGCCGAACATATAACCGATTTCACGGCCGCCGACACCGATATCGCCGGCAGGAACGTCAGTGGTCGGGCCGATATGACGATATAACTCATTCATAAAGGACTGGCAGAAACGCATGACTTCGTTGTCGGACTTGCCTTTAGGGTCAAAATCACTGCCACCCTTGCCGCCACCAATCGCGAGGCCGGTCAATGCATTTTTGAAGATTTGTTCGAAACCGAGAAATTTGATAATGCCGGAGTAAACACTGGGGTGGAAGCGCAAGCCGCCTTTGTATGGGCCGATCGCAGAGTTGTATTCAATACGGTAGGCCTTGTTGACCTGTACGTGACCTTTGTCGTCGATCCAGGGCACACGGAAGAAAATTTGGCGCTCAGGTTCAACCATGCGCTCGACGATATTGTGCTTTTTGTATTTGGTATCCTTGTCCAGTAGAGGACGCAGAGAGGTGAGCACTTCTTCAACGGCTTGGTAGAACTCCAGTTCAGCCGGACTGGATCGCTTAAGCTTGGCGATGGTATCCGATACGTATGGCATGATGCTCCTCAGGGTAAATGATTGATTTGTATGTGCCGCAATTTATGCTATTGCTGGTCATTGTTAATCGCCATCAAGGGGCTTGGCTGATGGGTTGTCAGGTTATGTACCAGAATGAGGCGGCATTATATTTGTGCACAATATTCGCGCGCCCAGTACTTTAATGCGACTGCCCTTTGTTTCGCAAGTGTATTTTGTGTATATGCTGTCCTAAAACAAGGCTCAGACTGCTCAATATTGGTGCAGGTTAAGAGTCTGAGCCAGATTCCGGCAAGCCGGATCAAGATGAAAACTTTGTGCGGTTAGCGAATAACGCAGCGCCTATTTGTGGAAGATGCGCTCTGCTGCTGCGATGGTCGCTTCAATATCTGCCTCGCCATGAGCGGCCGACACAAAGCCGGCTTCGAAGGCGGATGGGGCCAGATAGATGCCCGCATCCAGCATATTGTGGAAAAAGTGACTGAATGCTACTTTGTCTGTTTTCATGACCTGTTCATAGCTGCTCGGCGCATTTTCGGCGAAATATAGCCCGAACATGCCACCCACGCTCTGGCCGGAAAACTTAATGCCAGCATTTCTGGCAGCGGCGACCAGGCCGTCAACCATTTTTTTGGTGTTGGCTGCCAGCTTCGTATGAAAGCCTTCGGCCTGAATCAGTTTCAGAGTGGCCAGGCCGGCTGCAACGGCAACCGGGTTGCCTGACAGGGTGCCAGCTTGATAGACCGGCCCCAGCGGCGCCAGACAGGCCATGATGTCCCTGCGGCCACCGAAAGCACCGACCGGCAGCCCACCGCCAACCACTTTACCCAGCGTTGTCAGGTCGGGCTTGATGTCATAAAGTGCCTGGGCGCCACCGAGGGCGACGCGGAAGCCGGTCATGACCTCGTCGAAAATCAGCACAGCGCCATGCTGACTGCATTGCGTGCGCAAGGTTTGCAAAAACCCGTTCTGCGGCACAATCAGGTTCATGTTGCCGACCACCGGCTCGACGATGACGCAAGCGATCTCGCTACCTATCTGGCTGAATAGTTGCTCGATGGCCTCATTGTCGTTGTAGGGCAGGGTCAGCGTGTGAGCGGCCACTTCCGGTGGAACACCGGCCGAACTTGGCTGACCGAAGGTCAGAGCGCCGGAACCGGCTTTCACTAGCAGAGCGTCGGCATGGCCGTGATAGCAGCCTTCAAATTTGACGATTTTACTGCGGCCGGTGAAGCCGCGGGCCAGCCGAATGGCACTCATGGTGGCTTCGGTGCCCGAGCTGACCAGACGTAACTGCTCCATGCTCGGTACCAGCTTGGTTACCAGTTCCGCCATCTCCAGCTCTAGCGCGGTCGGTGCGCCGAAGGACAGGCTGTTGGCTGCTGTCTTTTGTACCGCTGCGACGACTTCCGGGTGCGCGTGACCCAGAATCATCGGTCCCCAAGAGCCAACGTAGTCGATATATTCCTTGCCATCCTCGTCCCACAAACGCGAGCCAAGGCCACGTTTGAAGAAGACCGGCGTGCCGCCGACCGAGCCGAAGGCGCGTACCGGCGAGTTGACACCGCCCGGTATCAGGGTGAGGGATTTTTCAAAAAGTTGTTGATTGCGTGATGTCATTTAACTGTTCTCATGGGATTCTGTAATGGTCTTGGGTCATCAGCTCACAGTTTGGTAGAGCTGAGAAAATTGTCTCGCAGTATGTTCTATATCATCCGATTCGAACAAGGCGCCTATCACTGCCAGCGCATCCGCTCCTGCTTTGACGGCGAGAGGTGCGTTATTCAGCGTGATACCGCCGATGGCGACCTTGGGAATGCGCAGAACATCACGTCCTTTACTGAACAAGCTGAGCTCTGCGCGTAAAGCTTCCGGTTTGGTGGTGGAGGGGAAGCAGGCACCAAAGGCGATATAGTCTGCTCCCTGGTTTTGTGCAATGATCGCCAGTGTCATGCTGTTGTAGCAGGAGGTGCCGAGCAGCTTGTCATTGCCAAGTTGTGTCCGGACCTGCTGCAGGTCACCGTCCATGGCTCCAATATGCACACCATCGGCATCGATTTCCAGACACAGTTTGACTTCGTCATTGATGATCAACGGCACCTGATGCCGGCGGCATAGATCAAGCAGAAGGCGCGACTGATCATGGCGTAACTTCGAGTTCGCACGCTTGTTGCGGTATTGCACAACGCTTGCACCGCCGGCGATACTGGCTTCGACCATATCGCACAGGCGCCCGCTGTCGCCCTCATTTGGCGTAATGACGTAAAGGCCGCGAATGGCGGATTTACAGCGCTGGTTGCTCGGCCTGGTCTTGATCATCGTCCTGCTCTTCGTTTTCGCGTGCCCAGAACATGCGGTCTGGCACATATTGACCCATGCCGGGGCGGAAGGCCCCCTTCAGAGTTTGCCAAGTATATTCCTGGCCTTCCTGTACGGCTTCTTCCATGGTCAGGCCATGCGCCATGCAGGCGGCGATGGCGGAAGTCAGCGTGCAGCCCGAGCCGTGATAGCTGCCGGGCAGGCGCTCCCAGTTATAGGAGCGGGTCAGGCCCTGTTCGCCGTACAGGGTGTTGATGATTTCCGGGCTGCGTTCGTGCGTGCCGGTGATCAGGACATATTCCGCACCCATGGCCAGCAGGCGCTGAGCACTTTCCCCTAGCGAGGTATTTTCGACTTCTTCGGTTTCATCAGAAAAGGCGTAGCGACGCGCCTCCAGGCTGTTGGGCGTAATCAGTGTAGCTTGCGGGAACAGCAGGTCGATCATGGCGGCCTGCATTTCATCGTTGGCCAGTTCGTCGCCACGGCCGGAGGACAGGATCGGGTCGATCAGCAAAGGCACGTCCGGGTAGTCGGCCATGATTTCGGCGATGACGGCGATATTTTCGACACTGCCCAGCATACCGAGCTTGAAGGCGGAGACCTGAACGTCTTCCAGTATGGTTCTGGCCTGTTCGTTGACCCAGTCGGCATCGAACACCATGACGTTCTCAACCCCCAGTGTATCCTGCGCGGTAATTGCCGTGACGACGGATAAGGGATAACAGCCGATACTGGCAAAGGTCAGGATGTCAGCCTGCAGTCCGGCGCCGCTGCTTGGGTCGGTCGCGGCAAAAGTGAGGACAGTGGGTGGCATCAAATTCATAAATAGGCAATCATTAGCAGTTCCGGGGAATCAATACTTGATGAGTTTGGTCGGCATTAGTTCAAAACCAATGCAAACGCTGTGACACCAGCAAGTTGATCTGCTATTTTAACTTAAATCAATCAGGTAAAAGTAATGAGAGTTTCATCATGAAAACATGGATGTGTGCAATTTGTGGCTGGCTTTACGAAGAAGAAAAAGGCTGGCCGGATGATGGTATTGCAGCAGGAACCCGTTGGGAGGATGTGCCACCGAACTGGGCTTGTCCTGAATGTGGTGCCAGAAAAGAAGATTTTGAGATGGTGGAAATTTAAAACTGACTGACTGTGATGCCATATAAACCATGGCTTACAGCTAAACTACTGCAAGCCATTTGGTTTTATTGGACGGTAGCCTGGCTTTGCACTTGCTATGTAATTTTCATGCTCAGGCTCTTGTTTAGACTAAAGCGCCAACTCAACGTATCATGTTGCCATAATACAAAAAGAAAAAGAGCTGGACTTGTATTTCTGAAATTCGGCTCCCCACCTGACGGCGCTTCAATTAAATCAACAGAACAATTCAATGAGTAAAGGGACCTCTTGAACGCATCCGATATCATTAAAATGTTACCGAACTTCCATTTGTTCAGCGCACTGGATGATGAACAACTCAGCTATGTCGCGCGCCAAACGCAAATTGTTTTTGCCGCACGAGGTGACATCCTGTTCAATCGTGGTGACGCCGCCTATGGCTTATATATGCTTGTTTCAGGGCAGGTCAAGCTGGCTGTAAACTCAGCACAAGGCACAGAAAAGGTGATTGGTATTATCAGCCCCAGAGAAGTCTTCGGCGAAGCTGTTATTTTCCTGGATCATGCTTTTTTCCCTATTTATGCACAGGCAACCATGGACTCGCAATTGTTCCTGGTTCCGAAGCAGGTCATTTTCAGTTTGCTGGAGAAAGATACTACGGTATCTCGCAAAATGCTGGCAGGTTTATCGATGCGCAATCGACAGCTTGTTCAGGATATTGAATCAGTCACTCTGTTGACTTGTACACAAAGACTGATCGGGTATCTGATTCAGATCAGTTCAGAAGCTAGCGGCTCCAGCCACATTACGCTCCCGGCGAACAAGGCAACCATTGCTTCCTTGCTTAATCTTGCACCGGAAACCCTTTCGCGCATTATGCTGAAATTGCAGCAAGAAGGCTTTATTGAAGTCCGTGGCAAGGAAATCACTATTACGGATATCAACGGCCTGCGCCAATATGAATACAGCTTGTAAAGCTCGACGCTGGCAGGAGATCCGGCCTCTCGCTAATTAGCCTTTTAGTCAAATCCAGAATCAACTTCTTCCTGATGACTATCTAGTCATTTGCGCATAGAGCAAAGGCAGTTCTCTGGGCAGCTCCTCCGGCTTGCGGATGACGGCATAGCCGCCGACTCCGAAAAGATGCGGCAAGTAGTCGTTGGCTTCCCGGTCTATCGTTACGCAAAATGGACGTAATCCAACTTTGCGTGCTTCCAGTAATGCAACCCGGGTATCTTCAATGCCGTAGCGGCCTTCATACTGATCCAGATCATTAGGCTTGCCGTCCGTCAGCAACAACAGTAAACGCTGCTGACTCTGCTGCTTCATCATCAAACCCGTGGCATGACGTATTGCGGCACCCATGCGGGTGTAGTATCCGGGCTTGATGGCGGCAATCCGGCCACGGATTTTGTTGTCATAAGGTTCATCGAAGCCCTTGAGGTTGTGAAAGCGCACATGCCCGCGCTTCAATGATGAAAAGCCATGCATCGCGAACCGGTCTCCAGTCGCCGAGAGGGCCTCGGAGAATAGAAAGAGACTGTCGCGGATTACGTCGATTACGCGCGCATGATCAGAGGTGTAAGCATCGGTAGATAGCGATAAATCGGCAAGCAGCAGGCAGGATAAATCGCGCTGGCGCTGGGCCAGCTTGCGGTAAAGACCGCGTTGCGCTACAACACCGCCTGTGATGCGGTCAGCTTCCTGCTGCACCCACTGGTCAAGATCGAGCTCGTCTCCATCCTGCTGCGCCTTGAGCCAGGTGCGTTCCGGCATCAAGGCCTGAAACTGGCTGCGCAAGTGGCGCGCGGTTCGGCGTAAGTGCTGTGGCAATTCGCAAGCTTCAGTCTGCTGTGCGCTCATTTCCAGTAATCGACAATAGTCGGGCAACAGCACCTGTTTGCGGTAATCCCATTCCGGCAGTGCAATCCCTTCTCCCAATACCGTATCATCTTCAGCGACTGGTGGCAGATCAAGATCGAAGCGCAATTTTGCCGCCCCGCTTTTAGCATCACGCGCAATGGTCAGCTTGTCCATGTCTTCGGCGGCAAGCATCGCATGTTCTGTTTCTTCATCGTCATTTTGCGGCCGGTTAACCTTGATGAATTCACTCCAGGAAAAAATACTCTCGGCACGAAACATCATCAGGAATCCATCCTTGCCATCGGGCATGTCTGTACGCTCCGCCAGATATTTACGCGGGCTTTGCACGATCTCGTCCTGTTCCACCTGTTGACGCTCCGGTGCCCCGTCGCCGGTAGCAGTTTTACTGGCAGTATTGACCGGTGGCGATGGGTGCGGCCACAGCGGCACCGGTTGGAAATCCCGGTGGCAGTAGGGCAGTTCGGTAATGCTGCCCGGTTGCAGCAATGCCTGGCGTATCGCTTGTTCTTGCGCGGCTTCATCTGCAGGCAGTTGTTCCGGCGTCAGCCGCAACGGCAGTAACGCATCGACGAGTCGATGATAGCGGCTCCTCATTCCGGGAAAGCGTGTGAGTGTAGCGATGGTGGCTTGCTGATTACGTACTATCCATGGCAAATCGTCTGCCGTCGTTGCGGCAGATAAGGCCACCAGCCACAGATATAAATCGCGATTGAGTTCACGTTGCGGAAACAGATCAATTTGCGCCGGCAGTCTTAGCGTTTCCTGGTCGCGCCAGGCCAGCTCAACCTTTTCACCGCTACCGGCAATGCGCTCCAGCCAGCGCCGTCGCGCACCGTGGCGTATTGCAGGGGCTGCTGAAAGATTCAAGCCCGGGTCGCCGCCCAGTGCGCGAAAGAAAATGGCGGCCGTCTTGCTGATATCATCCAGCCGGACAGCAGCTTCCGGATGACGATGGCTGGCAGCCCGAGTGACCAGCTTGTGCCATAGCCCGCCGACGTATTCTTCCATATCAGGCCAGTGCCTTACGTTGCGTTTTTGACATGGAAACCGGGTACTCTACAAGCCGAAAGTGGCATCAATGACTTCTTGCAATGCCACTGCCGTTTCGGGGTCATCGGTAAGTGTTTCGACTAGTGCTGCATGGCAAGCCAGTGCCGGTTCGCAGCCGTCTTTGATCAAGGTCGCGGCATAGACCAGCAGACGCGTGCTGGCGACTTCTTCCAGGTCGTGGTCGCGTAATGAGCGGAAAGCGCCAGCAATTGACACCAGTCGTTTTGCCGTATCGGCATCGATCCCGCTTTCTCCGGTCAGAATCGCTTCTTCCTGCTGCGGGTCGGGGAAGTTGAAACTCATAGAAACAAAGCGCTGGCGAGTAGAAGGCTTCATCCCTTTGAGGAAATTCTGGTAGCCGGGGTTATATGACACCACCAGCATAAAGCCTGGCGGTGCATTCAGCAGCTCGCCGGTGCGGTCTATCGGCAGAATACGCCTGTCGTCGGCTAGCGGATGCAAGACTACGGTAGTATCCTTGCGCGCCTCCACGACTTCGTCCAGATAACAGATGCCGCCCTCGCGTACTGCACGGGTCAGCGGGCCATCGCTCCATATGGTCTGGCCATTGCCAATCAAATGACGGCCTACCAGGTCGGCTGCCGTCAGATCGTCATGGCAGGCTACGGTGTATAGTGGCAGATTGAGTCTGGCTGCCATGTGAGTAACAAACCGCGTTTTACCGCAGCCGGTCGGCCCTTTAATCAGCAGTGGCAAACGATTCCGCCAAGCGCGCTCGAACAGCTCAATTTCGCTGCCTTGTGCCTTGTAAAAAGGAATTGCTGCAACCGGATCGTTGTTTCTTAAAGCATTGTGCACGCGCATGTTAACTCCAGAGTTACTCAAGACCCATCATATAGGCCACGGCAATCAAGCTGCCGACGATCAGAAAATAGAACAGCACAATCGCGCGCCAGCCGAGGGCAACATGTCGCAGTCCCATAAAATAGTTGGCAACCAGCTGACCTTTGACCAATGCGATAAACAGCAGGCTCAGCATCGCCAGGCTGCCGGTTTTTCCGGCCTCGCCGATACTGAATGACACTAGCGTCAGTACCACCAGAATCAGCCAGATGATGGTAAAAAATGTAATGGAATGTCGATGATCATTAGACATGATGAGCCTCAACGTATGATATAAATCAAAGGAAACAGGATGATCCAGAGCAAATCCACCATATGCCAGAAAGATGCACCGGTTTCAACGCCGGTATGATCGCTCCGGCTATAGCCACCGCGCCGTGCTTTGGCAATCACAAATCCAAGTATGATCATGCCCATCAATACGTGCATGAAATGGAAAAACGTTAGCGACAGATAGAACATGTAAAAGGCGTTAGTGCTCAGACTGATGCCAGCCGAGAATTTTTCGGCAAACTCCATCAGCTTGATCACAATAAATACACCGCCGAGCAGAAACGCCCCACTTAACCATCGCGCGCATGTCTGTGAAAGATCCTGCTTGATGGCAGTGACGCCACGCATCACAAAATAGCTGCTGGTGATCAATACCAGCGTATTGATCGCACCTGCCATGCGATTCAGGGTGAGTTGTGACTCATTGAATAACTCAATATTGTTGGCGCGAGTAAATGCATAGGCGACAAACAGCACGCCGAAGGCCAACATTTCAGCAAAAATGAAAATCCAGATTGCCAGATCACCCGGCAAGCCGTTCTCGCCTTGCGCTTGTGGCGCATCCGCAACTCCATGATAGGAACTTGCAGTACTTTGAGTATTCATTTTTACCTCTTAAATTTAGAACTGGTGGATACAACACACATCTGGACTAGGGGAGTTCAAGACTCGATCCGTTATATTCCACCAATCGAGAAAAAGCGGGAGGGGACAGCCCCTCCCGAGGTGGGGCACTTTCTTATGCAGCGGCCTTGCTTTCTCCCTTCAAGAAGAAGCTGCCGATGTAGAGCAACAAACCTATCAGGAAGATCACGCCGAAACCTTCGCGCAACCAGTAAAACACAGCAACCTGGTCCTGCGCCGCCATAAAGGACAGCGGCGCATTGGACATGCGTTGCAGCCATATCTGCACAATACCGGCACCGGTCAACAATAGCGCAATCATCAGCATGGCAAGGCTCATCAGCCAGAATGCCCACATCTCCATCAGTTGCGCACCGCGTCCGTTAGCAGCTCGGCCACGTAAAATAGGCATGGCGTAGGAAATCATTGTCAAGACCACCATGACATAAGCACCATAGAAAGCCAGATGCCCGTGCGCTGCAGTAAGCTGTGTGCCGTGAGTATAGAAGTTAACGGGTGCAAGAGTATGCAAGAAGCCCCATACGCCCGCTCCGAGGAAAGCCATAACACCTGTCCCTAAAGCCCACAATACTGCTGCCTTGTTTGGGTGTTCGCGACGGCGACGGAGCACCATGTTGAAAGCAAACAATGTCAGCATGAAGAATGGAATCGGCTCTAACGCAGAGAAGACTGAACCCCACCATTGCCAATACTCTGGCGCACCGATCCAGTAATAATGGTGACCAGTACCGATCAGCCCGGAAATCAATGTCATGGTAATAATGACGTACAGCCACTTCTCAACAACTTCCCGGTCGACTCCGGTGACCTTGATCAGGACAAAGGCAAGAATGGCACCAAGAATCAGTTCCCAGACCCCTTCAACCCAAAGGTGCACTACCCACCACCAGAAATACTTATCCATCACGATGTTGGCAGGATTGTAGAAAGCAAACAAGAAGAATACAGCTAGACCAAGCAACCCTAAAACCAGAATCAAGCTGACTGCTGTTTTTCGCCCTCTGAGCAGGGTCATGCCGACGTTAAACAACAGAGATAGTGCAACAATCACAATCCCCACCTTAGTTGGCAAGGGTTGCTCAAGAAACTCTCTGCCCATGGTTGCCAGCAGGTCGTTTCCCGTCAGCCTGGCTAAATCAGCATAGGGAACAAACAGATAGCCCAGAATAGTTGTTACTGCGGCGGCCAGAAATACCCAGAAGGTAATAATGGCCAATTTCGGGCTGAATAACTCGTTTTCGGTTTCCTCTGGAATCAAATAATAGGAAGCGCCCATAAAACCGAATAGCAGCCACACGATTAAAAGATTGGTATGCACCATACGTGCCACGTTGAATGGAATTTCTGGAAACAGAAAGTCTCCGACTACGTATTGCAGCCCCATAATCAGACCAAAAATAATCTGGCCCAAGAATAGCGCTATTGCGGCGATAAAATAAGGCTTCGCCACTGCCTGAGATTTATATTGCATGATGTGGGTATCCTGAATAATTGATGGGCATATTAACCTTCAATGTTGGGTGGCCAATTACTGGTGTTGACCTCTGAAGTATATTTAAGGAACGCAACCAGGTCATCCAACTCTTTTTCAGTCAAATTAAACTGTGGCATTTGACGGCGCCCAGGAGCACCTGTCGGCTGCATCTTGATCCAGACCTTGATAAAATCCGGCCCACGTCTCTTATATACATTCCCAAGCTCAGGTGCGAAATACCCGCCTTCTCCAAACAGGGTGTGACACCCTATACAGTTATTGGTCTCCCACACTTTTTTGCCGCGCTCAACCGACGGTGTGAGATTCTGGCTATTGTCCCGATGTGGCAAAGTAACAACGGTATCTACCGTCAATGCTACGAACAATAGAAAGAAAAAAACCGATCCCCCATAAAAAATATTACGCGCCATCGATTTGGTAAATGTTGTACTCATTTAAACCTCCGTGCATTTATTGATTATTGCAAACCCTGCGCTACGATATTGCATACTTACTCTAAATTCGAGCATTTTAAAAAAATCGAAGTAATTTTTATTACAGAATGAAATTTAGCACATATATTTATTATAAACAATATTTAATATACATCTTTTAGAGATGGATGATTGCAAGGCTCGCACAATATCATCCTTGTGGATTTGGGTTGATTGGCATCGGTCTGATGCTGAAAAACAGTCTTGAGCAAGGCCAGCTAAAAACGGGCTATTCAAACAATTAGTCGCTGCGTCGGTCGGTTCAGCCACCTGGGTCCAGGGCCTCTGCATGCACTTGAGCCCTTCTGCTATCGAATTGACACGGAAAAAGGTGCCCCGTCTCCAGGGTGTTGGGGGTGTGGGATAGTGCCCTGGAGACAAGTGGCGGGGCGTCATGTAAAAACTACAAAGCGAGTATCCAGTCGACGACGGACTTGAATTCTTCATCCGTCAGCTTGCCCGCATTGGGCGGCATCGGCATCGGCCCCCAAACACCGCTACTACCGTTCTTCACTCTATTGAGTACGTCAGCTGCTGCATTCTTGTTGTCCTTGTATTTTGCGGAAACATCTTTGAAAGCCGGTCCGAGAATTTTCTTGTCTGTGCTGTGACAAGCAATGCAACCAGCCTTCTGCAGCAGGGGAGAAACATCCTGTGCAATTGAAACCGGGCTGATCGACAGTAGTGTCAAGCTCATTAAAGCAGGCAAAGCAAATTTCATGGCCATCTCCTTAGTAAACATCATGTTGGGTGTTATAAACATTGAACTTGCCGGTAGGGGTGATCAATCTTGCATCCTTGATGACTGCCTTCAGCTTGCGCGTCTTGTCATCGACGATAACAATGGCTGACTCCTTGTCCTTGGCACTCCATACCGAGAACCACACCTCGTCACCCGCCTTGTTGTATTCCGGCTGAACAATGCGCTTGGCACCTTCACCCAACCCAGACCATTCGCCGACAGGCAGCATGGTGTAGCCCTGGTCGAGTTTGTCGATGTCATAAACCGCAATCGACTGGCTGATCTTTGCGTCAGGGTGCAACGGTGTATCTACCCACAGGTTTTTAGATTTTGGGTGAGTCTTGATGAATAGTGATCCGCCACCTTGACCTTTCAGCGACCGCACGACACGCCATGCGTTCTTCTTGTGCTTGACAGGGTCGGTACCGATCAGGGCAATCGTCTCATCGCCCAAGTGGCCGGTAGCCCATACCGGCCCATATTGCGGGTCGATGAAATTCGCGCCGCGGCCGGGGTGTGGCGTTTTGCCGACATTCACCATGCCGGCCAGCTTGCTTTCCTTGGTGTCGACAACGGCCACCTTGTCCGAGGCATTCGCCGCAACCAGGAAATAACGGCCTGTTGAATCAAATCCGCCATCGTGCAGGAAGCGCGCGGCATTAATCGTCGTCGTTTTCAGGTTTTCCAGATCGCTGTAGTCAACCATGAAAATCTTGCCCGTCTCTTTTGCGTTGATGACAAACTCGGGGCGGTAGTGGGAAGAGGCGATCGATGCGACACGAGGCTCTGGATGGTACTCCTGTGGATCCACCGTCATGCCTCGGGTGGATACGATCTTCAACGGCTTCAATGAATCACCATCCATGATGACGAATTGCGGCGGCCAGTAAGTGCCGGCAACGGCATATTTATCTTCATATCCTTTGAATTTGGAGCTCTCAACCGACCGCGCCTCCAGACCGACCTTGATCTCGGCTACAGTTTCCGGAACTTTCATCCACAAATCGATCAGGTTGATCCTTGCATCACGGCCGATGACAAAAAGATAGCGCCCTGATGCAGACATGCGAGAGATGTGGACTGCATAACCAGTCTTGAGAATCGTCACGATTTCTTTGCTATCCCCATCAATGAGGGCAATCTCGCCTGCGTCGCGCAGGGTCACGGAGAACAGATTGTCGAGATTAAGATCATTTTGTTTTTTCTTCGGACGCAGTTCGGAAGGCACGAGCACTTTCCAACTGGCTTCCATTTCCTTCATGCCAAACTCGGGTGGTGTCGGCGGCTCCTGCTGGATATACCTCGCCATCAGATCCACTTCAGCATCGGTCAACTCTCCTGAGGTTCCCCAATTCGGCATGCCTGCAGGCGAGCCGTATTTAATAAACACCTTGAGATACTCGGTACCGTTTGCCAGCGTGATATCCGGGGTCAAGGGCTTGCCTGTGGCACCTTTGCGCAACACTCCGTGGCAACCGGCACAACGTTGAAAATAGATATCCTTGCCCAGATGGAATTCTTTTTGAGTCATTGGCGGCGCTTTGGGATTGATGTTCTGATGCATTTCCTCCTCAGCCAAAGGTGAACTGCCGGCCTGATACTTCAAATCGGTTGCGTCATGCCCGCCTTCTTCTGCGTGCACCAGATTTGCTGCAAATAAAAACCCGAAAACCACCAGGGCCAACGGGCTCTTCTTTCTCTTCAACATTGCTCTTCTCCTTTTATTGCTTGTGATTTGGCATTTCCTCAGAACTCAGGTGAAGAATGAATCAAATAAAGATGGCTTTCCTTGACTCGAGTCAACTTTTTCAATCGCACATGCCATACCTTACTACTATTCATGGATTACAGGCAGACCATTATTGAAGCTTGGCGTTGGCGGCAGTTAATTTATGGAGTGTAGTCAATGCTGAACACGCGCGAATCCTGCCCATGATCCAGAAGCAGGCTTTTGACCCGGGCCTGCCATAACTGCCTGAATTCGGACTTTTCATCCTCACTGCTAGTGCCATTGAGATAGCGGGACATCAATTTCATCAGGCCGGGCGCTGCCGGTAGCGGATGCATGTCTACAGCAGTCACTACTGAGGCGTGAGTATCCAGTCGCGTGAAACGTATTTCGGTTTGCATCTCGACGTCAAAAAGCATCTTGTTGCGCCGATCGAACATCCCGGATAACCCTTTGAAGCCGCTATCCGCAGCAGCGCCAGTGATCATGCCAACGACATTTGCGACAACGCCGGTGGTACCTTCGTTGCTGGCCCGGCTGAATTCGATGCGTATATTGCCACGCTCGGGCATCTGTTCCGGATACAAGGCCCGCAATGCCATATAAGTCATCCAGTAGGCGGCGGCTACTGTTGGGCAGGAGTGGCCGGCCAGTTTCACCGCATCGATATACCGGTATTCGAGCATGCCACCTTCTGTAGCGCCGAGAAAATTCGCCAAGGGGTCGTTGAGGACGATGGCGGGAATTTCATCGAAAAAGGCAGGGTATTTCATTGCGATACAGCAGCAGGCTTTGTTTTGTCGCTGCGCGGATGCAGCAAAATAAGGGCGAGTTGCGGCTGATTCTTTATCAAATCCGCCAGCGTGTATTTATCCAGCACGGCATACAGGGCACTATGGGCTTCACGCAATATCCCGATCAGATCGCAGGATGATTGAATGCAACAATTGCTCACTTCGTAGGTGCAGGCAAGCAAGCCGTTATCGCCCTCGGTTTTTCGTACCAGCTCGCCGATATTGATATTCTCGGGCTCTCTGGCCAGGCGCATCCCGCCGCCCTTGCCTCGCACTGTCTCGATATAACCCTCCAGTGCAAGATGATGCACTACCTTCATCAGGTGGTTTTCTGAAATATTGTAGGCTTTTGCAATATCAGCAATCGTGACCAGCGCTTCCCTTTTCAGACTCAAATAGACGAGTACGCGCATGCTGTAGTCAGAATAAGTGGTCAGATGCATAAGCTCCCCAATAGATGTATTTATAATATTGATTATAGCAACACGCCGTGCTAAATTGTAGATATATTATAAATCCACCTTATAAAAGCTCATGAAAACACTTCAGGAATCGTCATCTGCCGGTGAAGTTGCATTGCGTGAAGCCTTGCTGAAGATTGCCGATCCTGAAATAGGCGAAAACATTGTCGATTTGGGGTTGATTTACGGTGCAGAGGTAGGCGAAAAATCCATCATTATCGACATGACGATGACCTCGCCAGCCTGCCCGATGGGCGAAATGTTATTAGATGAGGTGCACGCCGAATTGTTGCATGCATTTCCCGATGCGGAGATTGAACTTCGGCTGGTGTGGGAGCCGGCCTGGAGCCCGGACATGATGTCTGACCAAGCCAAGAAAAATCTCGGCTGGGAGTGAGTGTTAACTTTTAAAGATGGAGTACAAGCCATGCACAGCTCAATCATCAAAACCACGATCGATGTACGCAGCGTAACCCCGCATGAAAGGCATCCTTTGGTATTCGAAAGTTTTATGCAGCTGGCGCCAGGAGAATCGATGCTGCTGATCAGTGATCATGATCCCAGGTCTTTGTTCTATCAATTCCGGACCGAACTGGGCGATAGCTTTTTCTGGGATTATCAGGAAAAGGGCCCTGAGGTATGGCAAGTGCAGATAGGCAAGGCAGCACTCTGCTGTTCTTGATTTGGATATGAACCAGACGATTCCAGCCTTGTTCCGCATTCCGTTTCTTATGGGTGGCTTCATTTGCCTCGCCTTCGGCGTAGCAAGTGGTTTGATGCGGCTAGGCTGGAGCTTGCCGGCATTGTCTGCGGACATTGCCGCCCTGCACGGCGCACTGATGATTTCGGGCTTTCTAGGTACGGTGATCTCGCTGGAACGCGCAGTTGCTATTGGGCGGCGCTGGGCATACCTGGGGCCCTTTTCTGCAGCTGCCGGCAGTTTCGCACTGCTGACTGGCGCATACTGGTTCGGGATTTGTCTGATAATTCTGGCATCGCTTGTGCTGCTGCTTGCCTCCGTCAATATCTTTGTGCGGCAGCGCGCGATGTTCACTTTTACACTGCTGCTGGGCAGCTTGTACTGGGTGATTGGTAATCTGTTGTGGGTGAACGGCGTTGCAATCGTTCAGCTTGTGCCATGGTGGATGGGCTTTCTGGTATTGACAATTGCCGGCGAGCGGCTGGAGCTTACTCGTATGCTTCCGCCATCACGTTACGGCAGCTGGCTCTTTATCGGCGTCGTTGCTCTATGCCTTTGCGGCGCAGTGGCGACAACGCTTTCGGCAACGGCAAACACGGTCATTTTCTCGGCAGCCCTTGTATTGCTCGCGCTTTGGTTGCTCTGGAACGACATTGCCAGAAAAACTGTCAGGCAGCATGCGTTGACACGTTTTATTGCAGTCTGTCTTTTGTCCGGTTATGCCTGGTTGCTGGTCGGTGGGCTGATCGGCCTATGGGCAGCAATCCTGCAACCCGGGTCCAGCTACGATGCTTTTCTGCACGCCATATTGGCCGGGTTCGTGTTCTCCATGATATTCGGTCATGCGCCGGTCATCTTCCCTGCGGTGACCGGTTTCAAAATCCCTTACCATCCAGCTTTCTACGTACCGCTTGTCGTACTGCATCTGTCTCTCGCCCTCCGTATTGGCGGCGATCTGACACACCTCGCGAATTGGCGCGGCATCGGGGCCGCACTCAACGCGCTTGCGCTGGTGCTGTTCATACTGAACATGGTCACGGCAGTTGTACGAGGCAAGCGACCAGCCATTAATGATTTTCAACCCCGCCATCAATGAAAGGAAACATCATGTCTCAACATGCGCATCTTCATCTTCAACCGGACCAGCTTTATCTGTTCGACGCACGCGGCATCGCCAAGCGCTTTCGTCATGCCGCAATTTTCGGTGCGCTGGATGCGCTGACCAAAGGCGAAACCATGCGCTTTGTCAACGACCACGATCCACTGCCTCTGCTCAACCAGCTCGAGCAACGTTACGGTGAAGCCGTGGAGATCCGGTATGTGGAACGTGTGCCGGGGCAAATCGTCATCGATTTCATCCGCACTTGAGCCATCAGTTATACTTGCGTCTTGCTTTGTATGAGACTGGGCATCTACCCGCCGGAGCACGGCCACTGAAGATAAAATAGAGCTTGAACAGCCTATACCTGTCATGGGAGTTATATGAATCCAGTCTGGCTCAATCGCGCGCCCGCGATTTTTGCGCATTATCGGTTTCAGGCTGTTGCACTGGCACTCATTTTTACCATGGTTCCGCTCGAATCGGCGGCTGACATCGCACTGCCCGCGGACGAGGCCACTGAAGAAGAGATCATTCTCGATGAACTGGTTGTAACCGCTACGCGAACCCGCGCGGAGGCAAACAATCTCCCGGTGACCGTGACTTCCATAGACAGCCGTATGCTGGGCCGCATCATGCCTTACGACGAAGCCGCCATGTTTAAAAACGAACCTGATATCGCGATGTCGCGGGATCTGCGCCGCTTCGGTTCAACCCGCATTAACATCCGCGGCATCGAGGATAATCGCGTAACCCAGTTGGTGGATGGCATTCGCTTGCCGGACTACTACTTCGGCAGCGGCCCGGCCAATTTCACCATGAATGCACCGCTCGGCACATCGATCGCATTTCTCCGGCAGGTGGAAGTTCTTCGTGGGCCTGCCTCCAGCCTTTATGGCTCGGATGCCATTGGCGGCGTGGTGGGTTATATCACTCTGAACCCATCAGACCTGATAGCGCCAGAAAGAAATTCTGCTGCACGTTACAGCGTAGGCTACAACGGCGTCAACAGCAGCTGGAGCAATACGCTGATCGGCGCTTTTCAGGGCGAATCGGCAGAGTTTTTGCTGGGCTATACGCGAACAGAGGGCCATGCTGCCGACAACCGGGGCCGGGCCGGCGGCACCAGCAAGTTTCGAAGCGAACCCAACCCTCAGGACTTCAAGGATCAAGGCGTACTTGCCAAACTGATTCTGCAGCCATCAGAGAGGCATCGCCTCTCGCTGGCCGTCGAAGGGCGGGAGCGGGAAATGAATGTCGATCTGAAGAGGCTATCGGCATCCCCGACCCTGCAAAAGGTCACGCAAATGGCCGGCGATGACCGGTCACATCGTACGCGAGCAAGCATCGAATGGGAATACTGGCCGGAAAATGCCTATTTCAACCGGCTCCTTACCCGCTTCTACCACCAGGACAGTCAAACTCACAATTTCAATCAGCAAACCCGCAGCAATACCAGCAGCACTTGCTCCGCCGCTTTAGGGAGTGGCAGCACCTGCCATGTCGAACAGGATTTCCATTTTGACCAGAAAAGTGTCGGCGGTGGAGTGCAGTTCGAGTCCGAGGCTCAATGGTGGAGCAAAAGTCATCAGATTACCTATGGTATCGACGTTTCCAGACTCGAGACGGAAGAATTACGTGATGCAACCCGCTGGAATCTGACGACCGGCATGACGAGCAAGTCCCTCGCCGGGGATAATTATCCGCTGCGCGATTTTGCCATCGGCAGGACGGACAGCGTCGGCATTTTCATTCAGGATGAAATCAGCGGCTGGTCCAGCGGCCAGCTGACTGTGACCCCGGGTCTGAGATACGACTGGCGTCAATTGAAACCGGATGTGGATGTGCTTGCACAGCAGTTTCTGACTGCCAATCAACGCGAAGCGGTGGAGCAGACCGATGCTGCCATTTCACCAAGAATCGCTGCACTCTGGCAGTTTGATTCTTATTGGTCGGTCTATGGGCAGTTGGCGCGCGGTTTTCGTGCGCCCAACTATGAAGAGGTTAACAGCTCATTTCGCAATACTGTGCAAAGCTGGGGCATCAGCCCCAACCCGGATTTGAAACCGGAAACCAGTACCAGCCTGGAAGTGGGTGCAAAATTGCGCCGACAGCATTTACAGGGGCAAATAGCCCTCTATGACAACCGTTACAAGAACTTTATAGAGAGTGTTGAACTTGATTGTCCGGCGAATCCCGGCTGTATCAGCGGGCTGTCGCGTACCAATATGTTTGTCAATCTGTCACGTGTTCGCATCTATGGCGCCGAACTGCGCATGGCGTGGGATTTTCTGTCGGGCTGGAAACTGGATGGCGCAGTTGCATGGGCGCATGGTGAAAATGAATCCAACGGTAAGCCGCTCGATAGTATCGAACCGGCAAGAGCCAGCCTGGGACTGCTTCGCGACGCTGGTACGTGGGGCATGGAAGCCCGGCTGAGAGGCGCTCATGAGGTCACACGCACGGATGACAGCAGTGGCGACTGGTATCGCCCTGCCGGCTATGTCGTGACCGATCTGAACGCATGGTGGCACTTCGATAAATCAAGCAGGCTCAATATCGCGCTCAACAATCTGTTTGATAAGAAATATTGGCTATGGAGCGACATCCGGCAGGCAGATAGTCGCGCGCCATTGGGGGTGAGTTTTTACTCGCAGCCTGGACGCTCGCTCTCGGCCACGCTTAGTTATGATTTCTGACTGCTCTGATGATAGGTGAAGGTTGAAGGTGCCGTTTATCTGGCCGGAGTGGGCGCAAACGAAGTTTCTGACGGCAAGCGGCAGGTTTCTGTTTTTGCGGCTCGCGAGCTTTCGGTGACGTAATCCGGCATCACGGCCTGACCGCAGACCTTTTCCGCCAGGGATTATTTAAATTGCTCTGCATGTGCGAGCAGGATGAAGCGCAGCGCAGCAATTCACCAGCGTAGTCATGCAATCAATGATTCCCTATTTGATTGTGCCAGATACCGGTTTATCCGACCCACCAGCAATGGCCCATGCTTTACCAGTCCCGTGTAAAGCTGAAGCAGCGATGCTCCTGCGTTCAAGCGATCCTCGGCATCCTGCGGGCTGCGTATGCCGCCTACTGAAATAATCGGCAGTGCTTGCCCTGACGCATTTGCCAGACGCTCCAACAGGTAGAGCGCCGGATGCTCCCGGGCTTCTGCTGATTCGCACAGAATCAGGCCGTCGAAACCATAATCGCGAACACATGCTGCCAGCACTTCTGCGTTTCCTCTGGCCTGGTCGATTTTGACAAGCAAGGGCAGACGATGGCCGCTGGTCGCTGCCAGCTGATCCTGTTCGGCTTTGACTATGCTCAAGACCTTATGCAAAAGCGAGCGATACTCCGGCGCATAGAGGTCCGTGCTGCCACGTACCCCCAGATTGATGGTGATATAATCGGCACCATCCCACACGCCCTTCATGCAATTGATGTAATCCATAGGGATCAATGCCGGCGCGCTTGCCCGATTCGAACTGATACTGACACCAAGAGGAATCGGCCTCGGTAACTTGATTCTGCTCAGATGCAAGGCAACTGCAGCAAGTCCGGGGCTTCGTCCGGGTTCTGCCAGTGGTGTCACCGAACCTATCTCGCCAAAGCCGAAGCCCAGGCCGTGTAGCGCTTCGAACACCGCCCCCCGCTTGTCGAAACCGGCGGCCAGACCCAGCGGGGAAGGAAATCCAAGATTCATCAGCTTGCGATCATTCTGAGGAAGCACGCCGCCCGCATTCAACGACCCGGAAAAATACACGGAGGCATATGCGAGCTTTCGTGCATAAGGCTTTCCGAGCTTTTCTGCCAGAGTGGAAATCAATTCATACAAATGCGGCGTGCTCCGTGCAGAATTGTTGCATAAAGCTTGTCAGCAGATGGACGCCTTCATCCGGCATGGCGTTATACAAGCTGACGCGCACACCGCCCATCCTGGTGTGGCCTTTCAGATTGAGCAATCCATGCTGTTCGGCCTCACTCAGAAATAACGGTGTCAGGCTTTCATCACTCAAAGTAAAGCAGATATTGATTCGCGAGCGATGGGCGGGCTTGACTGGGCAGAGGAAGAAACCCTCACTTTCCTCGATCGTTTGATATACCTGTCGGCTTTGCCGCAAACTCTTGTTTTCCATGGCGGTCAGCCCGCCTGCTTCCATCAGCCATTGAAATACCAGATTGGCCAGATAGATCGAAAAAGTGTTCGGGGTGTTGATCAGCGAGTTTGCATCGGCCTGCAAGCGGTAGTTGAATACTGCCGGTGTCACGTGTCGGGCCTGCCCGAGCAGGTCATCACGCACGATAACCACAGTAAAGCCGGCTGGGCCGATATTTTTTTGAGAGCTTGCATAAATCAAGCCATATCGCGAGATATCCAGTGGGCGCGTCAGAAAGTCCGATGTCATGTCGGCAACCAAAGGCAACCCGGCACCGTCCGGAACATAACCGAACTGGGTGCCATTCGCAGTTTCGTTGCTGGTGTAGTGGCAATATGCGGCAGTTGAATCAAAATACAGATTTTCCGACCCGGGTATCGACAGGTAGCCATCTCGCTGGCCGCTGGCGGCAATAGTGACCGGACAATAGCGCTGCGCTTCCGCAATTGCCTTCTGCGACCAGTAGCCGGTATCGATGTAATTTGCCCGGCTTGCCTTACCCAGCAGATTCAGCGGCACCAGGGAAAACTGGGCTGAAGCGCCGCCATGCATGAACAGGATGTGATAATCATCGGGAACGGCAAGCAGTTCTCGCAGCATACACTGCGCTGAAGACAGGATGTTTTTGAAATCGTGATGGGTAAAGGGCATCTCCAGCATAGAGAGGCCCTTTCCATGCCAATCCAGAAACTCGTGTCGCGCCGACTCCAGCACTGGTTTCGGCATGATGCCGGGACCAGCAGAAAAGTTGAAGATCTGTTGGCTCATCTTACGAGAACAGCGCGGCCCCATGTGAGCTGGCAGCCATAAAGAACAGCAGCGGTATCGAGAGCATGGTGTTGACGCGTGAAGACAGAAAAGTGATGCGCGAGCTTTGCAGGCGCTCTTCAATACCCGCAGGCACGAAACCCAGCACTTTCTTCTGGTTGGGCCATAACACCAGCCACAGGTTGGCCAGCATCAATGTGCCTATCCAGAAACCGGTGCCGATCACGGCCAGATACCCTTTCAACATCAAGGCATCCACCAGCCAACCGCGTTGCCACAACATCAGGACACCGGTGACCCACGCCACGACGGAGGCATAACGAAAGGTGCCATGCTCGCGATTCAGCAAGGCCATGAAGGTCTGTCCCTCGTTATTGGTCAACTCCTCGCGCCGAAGCGGCTGGTAGTTCGGCCGCTGCACGACATTGGCGTAGTTATGCCCTATCCAGATCAGTGCAGCGATGAAATGTGCCCAGCGCATGGCAAAATCAAAAGCGGGAAAGTCCATGCCCTTCAGCTTCCCATGACCACTGGTCGAATGAGCAGATACAGAGCCAGGGTCAGCAGCAAGCCGCAAATGATGGTTCCTGCGACCGAGTCGAGAGGCAGCTTCATTACACGACTCCGTCGGCGGCCCCGGCAATACGCGGGATCAGCGGCTTGAACTCATGGGGTTTTCTGGCACGGCTGACTGCCAGCTCAATTACATGATGGTGTGGCGACTTGGCGCATGCCGGATCTGTGTTGGAGGCATCACCGGTAAGCAGAAACGCCTGGCAACGGCAGCCACCAAAGTCTTTCTCCTTCTCATCACATGTGCGGCAGGGTTCCGACATCCATTCGTCGCCCCTGAACTTCTGGAACAGCGGAGACTCCTCCCAAAGCCATTGCAGACTGTGCTCTCGAACGGTAGGGAATTCCAGTCCCTCTATGACCCGCACTTCCTGACAAGGCAGCGCTGCGCCATCCGGTGCAATGGTGAGATGAATGGTGCCCCATCCGTTCATGCATGCCTTGGGGCGTGTTTCAAAGTAGTCGGGGATAACAAAATAGATCGTCATGCTGCCATCCAGCCTCTGGCGCGCCTTAGCAACCGCCTCTTCGGCTCGCTCCAATTGCTCGCGAGTCGGCAGGAGTGCGTCACGGTTTAACAGCGCCCAGTTGTAATACTGGATGTTTGCAAACTCGAGATAGTCCACGCCTATCTCCTCTGCCATTGCAAGAATCTGCTCGACCTGATCGATGTTCTGACGAAACACGGGCACATTGAGCACCATGGGGAAGCCTTCGTCCTTTATCCGCTTCGCCACTTCGAGCTTGAGATCATGTGCCCGCGTTCCGACCAGGCGGTCGGTAAGGCCGCGTTCTGCGGATTGTATGCTCAGTTGTATCTGCTTGAGACCGGCTTTTTTTAGCGCAGACAGGCGGCTTGGCGTGAGGCCGACACCGGAGGTGATCAGATTGGTGTAATAGCCCAGCCGGTCAGCCTCTTCCACCAGTTCTTCAAGGTCATCACGCAGCATGGGTTCGCCACCGGAAAACCCCAGCTGTAGTGCACCCAGCTCGCGCCCTTCGCGCAATACACGCTTCCACTCCTCGGTACTCAGCTCCTTGCTTGCATAGTTGTTGAAATCCAGCGGATTGTTGCACCACACGCATTTGAGCGGGCAGCGGTAAGTGAGCTCCAGCACCAGCCACATCGGCTTGCCGAGCCCGTCAAGACTGACTATTTCTGATCCATCCTTTGGCATGCGAAGCCTCCAAAAATCTGTAAATTCCGTGTTCCATTTCTTCCACGCCAACATCGACAAAGAGCGCCTTCAACTCTTCCAGCATGTCGGCAATCATGGTTTTTCCGTTACATCGCTTGAGAATCTCCGCAGCGCTGCTGTTCAGCTTGATAACACCTTCCGGATAAAGCAGCACATGGGCATCCTGTGTCTTTTCCCAACGCAGCAAAAACATCGCGCGCAACTCGGGTTTGTCCTGGGGCTGGAAATTCATTTGTTCTGACATGAGCAATCCTGTTTTTGAAGTGCGGCCAGAGGCCGCACCCATTGCCTATCGTACGTAAACGTATGCAGTCACTTCAAAACCCAAACGTAAATCGCTAAATGCTGGTTCTGTCCATTTCATTGTTGATCTCCTTAACATTGTGGTTGCACATCATTTGAAAAATGAATCGCTCGTTTCAGCGACTCAATTAACACGAAACGGCAAACGCCGAGCTCGTTGCAAGACTATGCGCCGCGGGACGCTTGCTTGAATCAGTTAAATGCTGATAGACCAATCCGGATTACCATGAAAACCCCTTAAGTAAATTCATGTTTTTTGTGTTTTTCTGAAATTCTTGACCCGGGTCAATTTAATTTGATGGGTAATATGTTAACAGACTGATTTATATATACTTTTATTGAAAATCTGCTGTCGCGCGCAGCAAACTGACCTTATAATATGGACAGAAACAGACCCCATTTATCGGACACTCGACGCGACAAAGGAATGAAACACCGGAGAATGAACGCAACACTCGCCGACAGGCTGAACAGCCTCGGTCAGGATCTGCTCAGGCGCCATGGAGAGCGTGTACACAAAATCGCGCTGGATGCCGGATTTACATGCCCCAATCGCGACGGTAGCAAAGGGACAGGGGGTTGTACGTTTTGTAACAACGTATCTTTCAGCCCGGCAGCCGGCTCCCTTCAGAATCTGGCAGAGCAGATCGAGGGGGCAAGAGTGAGGATCGCTAAACGCACCCGTGCAAAGCGTTTCATTGCCTATTTCCAGGCCTATACCAACACCTATGCGGATATCAAAGAACTGGAGGCGATGTATCGCAGCACATTGAAGCATCCTGGAGTCATCGGCATAGCCGTCGGCACCAGACCGGACTGTGTATCGTCACAAGTACTGGATCTGCTCGACAGCATCCGCCGGGACGGCCATGAAGTCTGGCTGGAACTCGGCCTCCAGTCCGCTTTTGATGAAACCCTGGTCAAAGTGAATCGTGGCCATACATTTGCCGAATATCGGGATACTGCACTGGCGGCCCGCGAGCGCGGCATTCCTTTATGTACGCACCTGATCATCGGCCTGCCGGGTGAAAATGAGCGGCACTACCATGCAACACTGGATGCGGTTCTCGATATTGGCACCGACGGGCTCAAGCTACACCCGCTACACGTGGTCAAGCACACCATGCTCGCCTATCAATGGCGGCGCGGGGGCTACGAGCCACTGCCCCGAGCCGACTATATCCGCATTGCCGCCGACCTGATCGAACGCACGCCTGCGGATATCGTGTTTCATCGGGTCACGGCGACCGCTTCGCGCGATATTCTGCTGGCCCCCATGTGGTGTGCCGAAAAATGGAATGTGCTGAACGGCATAGAACAGGAGTTACGCCTGAGAGACACGTGCCAGGGCCGTCGTGCCGGCACTTCATTCATGACTGATCGGACACAAAATGTCGCTTGAACTTGTATGCCCGGCCGGCAATCTGCCTGCGCTGAAAACCGCGATTGACCACGGTGCCGATGCCGTTTACATGGGTTTCCGCGATAACACCAATGCGCGCGCCTTTCCCGGCCTCAACTTTGACATGGCTGCCACACAGGAAGGAGTGCGCTATGCGCATGCCCGGCAGCGAAAGGTGCTGCTTGCACTCAACACTTACCCGCAGTCTGCCACATGGTCGCGCTGGCAGCAGGCCGTAGATCAGGCGGCCGAAGCCGGAGTCGATGTCGTTATCCTCGCAGACCCGGGGCTGATGCGTTACGCCAGCACCACGTACCCCAACATGCGTCTGCATCTGTCGGTGCAGGGTTCGGCCACCAACTACGAGGCCATCAACTACTATTACGAACATTTCGGTATACAGCGTGCAGTCCTGCCGCGCGTGTTGTCGCTGGCACAGGTGGAACAGGTAGTGAAAAACACCCCGGTGGAAATCGAGCTGTTCGGTTTCGGGGGGCTCTGCGTAATGGTTGAAGGGCGTTGCGTATTGTCTTCCTATGCCACCGGTGAATCGCCGAACACGGCGGGCGTCTGTTCGCCGGCTAAAGCGGTGAAATGGGCGCAAACCACGCAAGGGCTTGAATCGCGCCTGAACAACATACTGCTCGACCGCTATGCGACCGATGAAAAAGCCGGTTATCCGACCCTGTGCAAAGGGCGCTTCGAGGTCAACGACGAAACTTATTACGCACTGGAAGAACCGACCAGCCTCAATACGCTGGAGCTTTTACCGGAAATGCTGGCCATGGGCATCGCAGCAGTCAAGATTGAAGGGCGTCAACGCAGCCCGGCCTATGTCGCACAAGTGACTAAAGTTTGGCGTGCGGCCATCGATGCAGCAAAACGCGATGGCGATAACTTTGCCGTGGAGCCCCGCTGGACAGCGCAACTGGACGGGATGGCCGAGGGGCAACAACACACCTTGGGAGCCTATTACAGGCCTTGGAAATAAGCATGAAACTCTCTCTCGGCCCTATCCTTTATTATTGGTCACGCGAAAAGCTGTTCGAATTCTATGCCGAAGCTGCGACATGGCCTGTAGATATTATCTATTTGGGCGAAACCGTATGCTCGCGCCGCCACACTTTCAGAACCGGCGACTGGCTGGATACTGCAAAAATGCTGGCCGAGTCCGGAAAGGAAGTCGTACTTTCCACCCAGGTATTGATCGAATCCGAATCCGACCTGAAAACCCTGCGCCGGCTTGTTGAGAACGGCTTGTTTCGCATAGAAGCCAACGACATTGCTGCGATCAAACTCGCCGAGGGTATGCCATTCGTGGCCGGCCCGCACATCAATATCTACAACCGCAACACACTCGAAATTCTGGTTGAGGCAGGGGCCATGCGTTGGGTGATGCCGGTGGAAATGTCGCGCCAGATGCTAGAGGAATTGTTACCTCCCGATTTGCCGGAGATGGAAACCGAGGTCTTCGCTTACGGGAGATTGCCGTTGGCCTTTTCAGCACGATGCTTTACTGCGCGCCACCACAATCTGCCCAAGGACGACTGTCGGTTTCTTTGCCTGGACGCGCCTTACGGCCTGACATTGAAGACCCGTGAAGGCGAGGATTTTCTGGCGCTGAACGGCACGCAGACCCAATCTGCCCGTGTTTACAATCTGCTCGCGGAAACCGAAAACATGTCCGGCCTGGTGGATGTGCTCCGTATCAGTCCGCAACCCGAGAACACCGGAGAGGTGGTGAAAGTCTTTCATCAGCGGCTGAATGCATCCATCGCGAATGAGCGGGCGCTGGCTGACATTGAGCCGCTTCTGCCGGAAGCGCCCTGCAACGGCTACTGGCACGGCGCGGCAGGCATCGAATACGCCATTCATTCATTGAAGTGAGCAGACCACCATGAACAGTAGAGATTTCCAGTTTCCGCCACCACTAGGCCAGGTGATATCACGACTGCCGGCGCTGCCCCCTTCGTTCGTGCTTGCCAAGCTGCTCAACGTGTTGCTGTTTCGCAGGCCTGAATACCAAAGCTTGCTGCCGCTTTACGGCAAGCTGATATCTATCAGGGTTCGTGATGTCGGCTTGCAGTTCCGTTTCATTCTGGATGAAAATGGATTCCAGCCAGTGGCCAGAGACGGGCAGCCGGACCTCAGCATTTCTGCCTCTGCGTATGACTTCATGCGACTGGCGAGCAGACAGGTAGACCCGGACTCGCTCTTCTTCAATCGCCGCCTGATTATTGAAGGCGAAACCGAGTTGGGGCTGATCGCAAAAAATACACTGGATGCACTCGATTTTTCAAAGCTTTCTTTGCCTGCGCTGTTCCCCAGGAGGCTGATGCAATGGTTCGGAACGCAATAAGGCAAGCCCCGATCAAGCCCTTCATTAGTCGCCTTGCCAGGCGCGACTTGATCAGAGGCCGTTCATATCAGATATAAAGAAGGAGGTTTCTCATGACTCAGCGCTTTGATTACAAAAAGTTGCCTCTTGTATACGCCTGCTCAGGATGTTCCAGTGCCGCGCAGGCGGCCAACTACATCGCTCTCAAACTGGACCGCGAGAAAGAGGCCGAAATGTCCTGTATCTCCGGCGTGGGCGGTAACGTTCCGCATCTGGTGAATATCGCCAGTTCAGGGCGTCCGATCATCGCGCTGGATGGCTGTCCGCTGAACTGCACACTGAGCTGCCTGGCCCAGCATGGGCTTGTTGCCGACCATCATTTTCAGTTGAATGAGCAGGGCGTCAAGAAAAAATATCACACCGATTTCGATCGCGCACAGGCTGACAAAATCTGCGCTGAAGTGGCTGCCAAAGCCCGCCAGCTCCAAACTGGCGGTGAAACCGCTTCGATGACGCTGCCGAACCCGGGCGGTAAGCCGGCCAAGCAGGCGTCGTTGCTTGATCACAAGGATTCTGTTTCTTGATCGGCATCAAGGAAGTTTGCACTTCACCTTGAAATAATGGCACTATGGATGCGACAAAATGTCGCACCTAATTGATTGCCGATGATAAGAATTCAAGGAGATGTCATGAAAATCACCCAGCAAGAGGCAGATAGCAATCTGTTGCCGGACGATAGTCGCAGAAAATTTCTAGGGGCGACGGCCATGGTTACGCTGGCCGGTGCCGGCATGGCCGTGGGCCTGGCCGGATGCAAACAGGATGATGCCTCAAAGCCGGGGCATGCCGCGAGTGCAGGTGGCGATGCCAGCCGTGCTGTTGCGCCTGGTGAATACGAAATCCATCCGGGTAAGCTTGACTCCTACTACATTTTCTCCAGCGCCGGTCACAACGGTGAAATGCGCATTTATGGCTTGCCCTCGGGCCGCACATTGAAGCGCATCCCGATATTCAACATGGACCCGATGGTCGGCTGGGGGATTACCAATGAATCCAAGAAGATTATTGGCACCAATGCGGACGGCTCGCTGAAATATACCACCGGCGATACGCACCATGTCCACGGCTCATACAAGGACGGCACTTACGACGGCAAGTATCTGTGGACCAACGACAAGCTGAACTGCCGCATTGCCCGCGTCCGCATGGACTACATGGAATGCGACAAGATTACCGACATTCCCAATGTGCAGGGTTTTCACGGCATCTTTCCGGACAAGCGCGACCCGGTTGATCCCGCTATCAACTACACTACACGCGTGTTCTGCGGCGCCGAATTCCATATCCCGCAGGCGAACGACGGACGCGACCTGGATGACCCGAGCAAGTGGTTCTGCCTCTTCACCTGCGTAGATGCGGAAAGCATGGAAGTGCGCTGGCAGGTCAAACTGGATGGCAACATGGAGCTGTTGGCGACCTCATATGACGGCAAGCTGGCGGCTGCCACCCAATACAATACCGAGGGTGGCGTCACCCTGGCAGAAATGATGTCTGCAGAACGCGATGCCTGCGTATTCCTCAATATCGAGCGCATTGAAGCAGCGATCGAGGCAGGCAAGAGCTTCACCATCGGCGATTCGAAGGTGCCGGTGCTGGATGGCACCAAGGCCGCCAACAAGGATCCAAAAACAGCACTTACCTACTATGTGCCTGTGCCCAAGAACCCGCACGGTGTCAACATTTCACCCGATGGCAAGTATTTCGTTTGTTCCGGCAAATTATCGCCGACGGCCACCGTGATTGCTACCGAGCTGGTGCACAAATGGTTTGCCGGTGAGTTGAAAGATGAGCGTGAAAGCGTCGTCGCCGAGCCGGAAATTGGCCTGGGCCCGCTGCATACCGCATTTGATGGCAAGGGCAATGCCTACACCTCATTGTTCCTCGACAGTCAGATCGTCAAATGGAACGTGGACGCCGCCATCGCCCACTTCAATGGCGACAAGAGCGCAAAGCCGGTGGTTGACCGTATTGATGTACATTACCAGCCGGGGCATACTTACTCATCAATGGGCGAGACCAAGGAAGCCGATGGCATGTTCCTCAATGCCGGCAACAAGTTCTCCAAGGATCGCTTCCTGCCGGTCGGCCCGCTGCATGTCGAGACTGAGCAGCTGATCGACATCAAAAGCGACAAGATGCGCCTGATTCATGATCACACTGCCTATCCTGAGCCGCATGACGCTATCATCGTGCGCGCGGATGTGGTGAAGACCAAGCAGATCTACAACATGGATGACTTCCCCAACGCGGTGAAATCGTTCGGCGATAGCCGTGTGGAACGCAATGGCAAGAAGGTGAACGTGTACATGACTTCGGTCGCCCCGGTCTACAGCCTTGAGGAAATCCGTGTCAAACTGGGTGACGAGGTTACGCTAACACTGACCAACCATGATAAGGTGGAAGATCTGGCCCATGGTTGCGGTATTGAAAAATACAACATCAACTTCATCGTCAACCCGCAGGAGACGCACTCAGTCACTTTCAGGGCTGACAAGGCAGGCGTGTTCTGGATCTATTGCACGCACTTCTGTCATGCGCTGCACCTGGAAATGCGTACGAGATTCATTGTCGAGAAATAACGAGGCATCCGAAGCGCGGCATTTTGAATTATCTTCACCCCCCCCAGCCGCGCTTCGCAAATGCTGTAATGTTGCAAGGAACATGATCATGTCTTCGCGCCAACTCCCAAGGCGAGACAGCAGTATGCAGTGGCTGCATCACGGCTGGCTTCATCGTAACGACCAGGGCTTTTTGTACTTCGTTGCGCTGTTGCTGCTCGGTGCCGCATTATTCCTTTCCGGTCAGGCCATTGCCGACGATGCTGCACATGACGGCAAGCCAGGTCACCACGATACGCAATCCGGCGGCTCCTACGAGGCGCCATTACCGGTTGAATTGACGACCAGCCCCGACCTCTGTGCCTATGCGCCGTGCAAATCGGTATTTCCGGAAGCCGACCACTTCTCCGAGCGCAAAGGGCGGCCATCTTACGTTGAGGCTTATGAAGACGAAGGCGGCACGCGAAAGCTGCTGGGCTATGTATTCCTCTCCACCGATATCGTCGATATTCCAGCCTATTCTGGAAAGCCAGTGGTCACGCTGATTGGTATGGATATCAAGGGCGAGATCAAGGGCTTGCGCATTCTGAAACATAGCGAGCCCATCCTGCTGGTCGGCATCCCGGAAAGCGAACTTACCAAGTTCATCAGGCAGTTTATCGGCAAGCATGCTTCAGATAAGGTAGAAATCGGCAAGGCACGCACCGAAGGGGGCTATATCGGCATTGACGCCATCAGCGGGGCCACCGTGACGGTGATTGCACAGAATCAGGTAGTAATGCGCAGCGCGCTGGAAGTGGCGAAGCAGGTGGGTATCATCAAGTCCAAGCCGCGGCCACAGGCTCGGTTCAACGCTGGAAACGAGAAAAAAGACTGGGGCGCTCTGGTGAAGGAAGGCAGCATCGAGCGCTTGACCGTCAGCCCCGATGATGTAGGCATCGAGGGTAGTGGGCAGCCCTACCTTGATGCCTATTTCGGCTACCTCAATGCTCCCGAGATTGGCCGCAGCATTTTGGGCGACCGCAACTACGAACGGCTGATGAGCGACCTCAAGCCCGATGAGCATGCGATCTTCATCGTTGCTAACGGTAGTGCCTCCTTCAAGGGCTCCGGCTTCGTACGCGGCGGCATCTACGACCGCGTACAGGTTTCGCAGGACATGGACACCTTCACTTTCCGCGATACCGACTACCTCAACCTCTATAATATCGAGGCTGAAGGCGCGCCCGCCTATAACGAATCAGCAATCTTCATCATACGCAGTCCCAGCTTCAGTGCGGCCTATCCCTGGAGCCTGGTATTTCTCGGTAACCGGACAGACAAGCAGACCGGCCACAAGACCTTTGCCAATTTCGACCATGAATACTGGACGCCGGAGCACATGCTGCAAGGCGGGCGCCCGGTCGTTATCAAGCCCGACCCCACCTGGCTCAAGATATGGAAGGACAAGTGGCTCGGCATCACGTTGTTCACCCTGCTGCTGCTGGTTACCGCCTTCGTCCACGTATTCCGCGACCGTCTGGTGCGCCGCGCCAACCACAAGGACAAGCGCTGGGTATCCATCCCGAAATATGTAATCTGGGTCATCAGCATTGCCGTGGTCGGCTTCGGCCTGATGGCACAGCCCAGCATCACGCATGTGCTGACCTGGATTCATTCGATGCTGTTCCACTGGAAATGGGAGCTGTTCCTGTCAGATCCTTACATCTTTGTCTTCTGGTGGTTCATTATCATCACCGTATTCGTCTGGGGCCGAGGTTTGTTCTGCGGTTGGCTATGCCCTTACGGCTCGATGTCGGAACTCTTGTACAAGATCACCAAGGCCACGCCGCTGCGCCGCTTCCAGTTCATGCTGCCGAAGACGCTGCACGACAAGCTCAAGTGGCTGAAATACGCGATTTTTTTCACGCTGCTGGCGACATCGTTCTATTCGATGGGCGTGGCGGAAAAGCTGGCCGAAGTGGAGCCGTTCAAGACCACCTTCCTGGTTGGCGTATGGAACCGCTCGTGGCCATTCATCACGTTCTGGCTGGTATTGTTCGGCCTGTCCATGTTCACCGAGCGTCCATTCTGCAAATATCTCTGCCCGCTGGGTGCCGGGCTGGCGATTCCCGGCCAGTTCCGCGGCATTGCCCTCAAGCGCAAGTCGGAGTGCACCAGCTGCCACGCCTGCGCTGCGGGCTGCGGGTCGCAAGCGATTGATGAAAAGGGGGGAATCGATCAGCGTGAATGCCTGCTCTGCCTCGACTGCATGGTGATGTACTATGACGACCATGCCTGTCCGCCGCTCTCCAAGGAGCGCAAGCGCCGCGAGAAGGAAGGCTTGCCGTTGACGCCGATTACCTCCAAAGGCTATTTTATTCCGGTGGCAAGTATCGGCCGTCCGTCGAAAAAGGAAACCAAACTGGCATGAAGCTTGGGGTTATCGGTTTTGGACTGACGGCGCTGTGCACCTGCGCTGTCGCCGTGGCCGCAGAAATTACCGTAGAGCCGGGACAGTCGGTGGCTGCTGCCGTGACACAAGCCGCACCCGGAGATATCGTACTCGTCATGCGCGGCCACTACCATGAGCATCTGCTGATTGATAAGCCGCTTACGCTCAAGGGCGCCAATCGTCCCACGCTGGACGGCGATCTTGAAGGTGACGTGATCCGTATCACCTCTCCCGATGTCACCATCGAGGGCTTCATCATCCGTAACAGCGGCCACGACCTCACCGACCAGAACGCCGGCATCTATCTGGTGCCGGGCAGTGATCGCGCCGTGATCCGCGACAATGTCATCAATTACACACTGTTCGGACTCTGGATAGAGAAAGTGCAGAACGTTCAGGTAATCGGCAACAATATCACCGGCATGCGCGACCGCGCCTCCGCACAGCGCGGCAACGGTATCCAGCTCTACAACTCGCAGCATGCACAGGTCATAGACAACCATGTCAGTTTCACGCGTGACGGCATCTACGTCGATATCTCGCATCATGCGTTGTTTCGCGGCAACCGGCTGCACCATCTGCGCTACGGCACCCATTACATGAATTCCAACCACAACGTGTGGGAGAATAACCAGAGCTTCAGAAATCGCGGCGGGCTGGCGCTGATGGAGGTGCGCAACCAGACCGTACGCAACAACCAGGCCTGGAGCAATTCCGACCACGGCATCATGCTGCGCACCATGCAGGATTCCATTGTTGAAAATAACATCGTCTCCGGCAACAATCGCGGCTTCTTCATCTACGATGCCGAATACAACACGCTGCGCGGCAACCTGATTATCGGTAATCGCGTCGGCATGCACGTCTGGGCCGGCTCCATCCACAATGTGGTCGAGCAGAATGACCTTATCCACAACCGCGAGCAGATCCGCTATGTCGCCAGCCGTGACGAAAACTGGGGTGGCGACACCGGCAATTACTGGAGCAACTACCTGGGCTGGGATCGCGATGGTGACGGCATCGGAGATGTGCCGTATGAAGCGAGCGATCTGGTTGACCACCTGACCTGGAAATACCCGGCGGTCAAGCTGTTGCTCAACAGTCCGGCGGTGCAGACGCTGCGTATGGTTGCGCGGCAGTTTCCGCTTTTGCGTGCAACCAGTATCGTTGACCGGAATCCGCGCATGCAGCCTTACCATGCAAACTGGAGTGACTGGCTTGGTAAATAATATTATAGAAATCAGCAATTTATCGCGAAATTTCGGCGCTATACAGGCAGTCGATAATGTCACGCTCAATATCCTCGAGGGTGAAACATTAGGCCTGATCGGCCACAATGGCGCGGGCAAGAGTACGCTGTTCAAGATGATGCTGGGGCTGATTCCACCGTCCGCCGGCAACATTCTGATTCACGGCACGCCGGTCTATGGCAGCGCATTCCGCGAACTGCGCCGCAGTATCGGCTATCTGCCAGAAAACCTGGCGTTCTACGATAACCTGAGCGGGCTGGAGACCTTGCAATTCTTCGCTTCGCTCAAGGGCGCTGCAGCCGAACAGTGTCTACCCTTACTGCACAAGGTCGGCCTGTCGCATGCCATCAAGCGCCGGGTGGATGGCTATTCCAAGGGCATGCGCCAGCGCCTGGGATTCGCACAAGCGCTGCTCGGCAAACCGCGCATCCTGTTCCTTGACGAGCCGACCAACGGCCTCGACCCGGAAGGCATCCGCGAGTTTTACCAGATGCTCAACGAGCTCAACGCGAGCGGCGTGACGGTGGTGATCACCTCGCATATCCTGTCGGAGATTCAGGAACGCGTGCAGCGCCTGGCGATGATGAAATCAGGCAAGCTCCACGCACTGGGCACGGTGCAGCAACTACGCGAAGGCGTGAGCCTGCCGCTCACCATCCGCCTGAGCATGCAATGCACGCCCGAGGCGTTGAAAGATGCGCTGAACGGCGTGAACATCGAGTTGCTGGAAACGCAGGGCGGCAACGCGGTGATCCGCTGTCAGCGTGCGCTCAAAATGGACATCTTGCGCCGCATCAATACACTGGGAGGTGATGTGCTGGACATTAATGTGCGTGAACCATCGCTCGAAGACGTATTTCTTGGATACGCGAATAACCCATGATCGAATTCAGACAAATCCGTACTATCGCCGCCAAGGAGTTCCGCGACCGCATCCGCAACCGCTGGGTCATCGCCGTCGCCGTCATCTTCACGCTGTTCGCGCTCGCCATTACCTATTTCGGTGCGGCGCAACAGGGTGAAGTCGGTTTTCGCAACATTGAGTTCACCATCGCCAGCCTGGTCAGCCTTGTCATTTACCTGATCCCGCTGATTGCGCTGATCCTGGGTTATGACGCCATCGTCGGTGAGCGCGAACGCGGCTCACTCGATTTGCTGTTATCAATGCCGATCACCCAGCTGGAGCTGCTGCTAGGCAAGTTCGCGGGCTTGGCGCTGGCGCTTACCTCGTCCACGCTGGCGGGTTTCGGGCTGGTCGGACTGCTGCTCGCCAGCCAGACCGACAGCGCTTCGTTGTATCACTACGTTGGCTTCATGTTGAGCGCGATTCTGCTGGGCATGGTGTTTCTCAGTCTGGCGGTGATGGTGTCGGTCATCGCACGCGATCGCGCCCGTGCCAGCGGCGCCGCAATCGCGGTGTGGTTCCTGTTCGTGCTGGTCTACGATCTCGGCTTGCTCGGCGTACTGGTGATGACGGGTGGCGCATTCGGTGAGGAGCTGTTCCCCATCCTGCTGCTGCTTAATCCGGCAGACATCTTCCGTCTGCTCAACATCTTCAACATGGAAGACCTTAAAAATTTCTACGGGCTGGCCACGGTGTTCCCGGCCAGTCTGTCCAACCCCTGGCTGCTCGGGGGCATGATGCTTGCCTGGATCATAGCCCCGCTCGCCATAGCCCACTGGAGATTTAAATGAAATTGTCCCGACTTGCCCTCTGCCTGCCCTTGCTAACTGTGTTGACTGCTTGCGGCCCTAAGGAGGAATCAACCGTGCAAGCTGTAGAGATTACGGCCGGCACCGCCTGCTCGCTGGACGGCATGATTCTCGCCGACTTCCCCGGCCCCAAGGGACAGATTCACTACGCCAGCGGCGAACCGGATTTCTTTTGCGACACCATGGAGCTGTTCTCGATCTATCTGCAGCCCGAACAGCAGAAACGCATCACTGGCATCTATACCCAGGACATGTCCAAGACCAACTGGGAAAAACCGGAGGATAACTGGATAGATGCCAGACAGGCTTATTACGTACAAGGCAGCAGCATGCACGGCTCAATGGGCCCAACCTTTGCATCGTTTGCCACGCGCGAAGGCGCCGAGGCCTTTGCAGGAAAATTCGGTGGAAAAATACTGCGTTTCGACGAAGTGACACCGGACATGGCGGATTTGACCGGCGGTGCCGAGCACGGCGAGCATATGTAGGCTTGCCGATTTTCCTGTAGCTGCAATCAGCGGCTGTCTGGCACGGGTTGTTTTTTTAGGTTTCATCGAGCAGACGGCTGGGATTGATCAATAAAAAGGATGTGCTTTTATGGCCTCGTCCGCGGCAACTCCAAAACGGCTAATCATTGCCATCACCGGTGCCAGTGGTGTCTCGTATGGCTTGCGTCTGCTGCAAGTGCTGCAAGCTGTTCCCGATATTGAAACCCATATGGTAATGTCCGATGCGGGCAAGCTGAACCTGAAGCATGAGCTGGACATAAGTCTTGCCGAGTTCGAAGCATTGGCAGATGTCGTTCATGCAGTGAGCGATATTGGGGCGACGATTGCCAGTGGCTCGTTCCAGTCATCCGGCATGGTCGTGGTTCCATGCTCAATGAGAACATTGGCCGCTGTCGCCCATGGCTTGTCAGACAACCTGATTACGCGCGCTGCCGATGTCATGTTGAAGGAACGGCGACGCCTGATTCTCATGGTGCGTGAAGCGCCGCTCAATCTGGCTCATTTGCGCAATATGACGAGTGTCACCGAAATGGGCGGCATCATTTATCCGCCGTCGCCGGCCTTCTATCAGCGGCCGCAAAGCGTCGCCGACATCATTGACCATACTATCAGCCGCGTCATCGACCTGCTGGAGATTCCACAATCACAGGCTGTGCGCTGGAATGGCCTGCCGAGCAATCAGTCCGGCATGGAAACCCCCTGACATGGCCTACCGCGATCTTCGTGAATTTATTGCACAGCTCGATAAGCTGGGCGAGCTCAAGCGCATCGGATTCTCCGTGTCACCCCATCTGGAGATGACGGAAGTCTGCGATCGCACGCTGCGCGCCGGTGGCCCGGCACTGCTGTTTGAAAAGCCCGCCGGAAATAAAATCCCGGTGCTCGCCAATCTTTTTGGCACTACCCGCCGGATAGCGCTTGGCATGGGTGTGAACGACATTAGTGAACTGCGAAAATTCGGTCACCTGTTAGGCATGCTGAAGGAGCCTGACCCGCCCAAGGGTTTGAAGGAAATGCTCGGCCTCGGTTCGATGATAAAGTCGCTTTGGAGCATGGCTCCCAAAGAGGTGCGCTCAGCACCGTGTCAGGAAGTGGTGTGGGAGGGCAAGGATGTCGATCTGTCCCGCCTGCCCATCCAGCATTGCTGGCCAGATGATGTCGCACCTCTGATCACATGGGGACTGGTCATCACCAAGGGCCCGCACAAGGAGCGGCAAAATCTTGGCGTCTATCGCCAGCAGGTGCTAGACCGCAATAAAGTCATCATGCGCTGGTTACCGCACAGGGGAGGCGCACTGGATTTTCAGGAGTTCGGCGCACTGCATGGAGGACAACCTTATCCGGTTGCAGTTGCACTGGGAGCAGACCCGGCCACCATCCTCGGCGCGGTCACACCTGTCCCCGATAGTCTTTCGGAATATCAATTTGCCGGTTTACTGCGCGGCAGCCGTACCGATCTGGTCAAAGCGATTGGCAGCGAACTGCGTGTACCTGCCTATTCTGAGATTGTGCTGGAAGGACATATCTATCCCGACGAGTCGCATGCCAGCGGTTATGAGCATGCGCTGGAAGGGCCATATGGCGATCACACAGGCTATTACAACGAGCAGGAGTGGTTTCCGGTTTTCACCATCGACCGGATTACGATGCGTCATAATCCGATTTATCATTCGACTTTCACCGGCAAGCCACCTGACGAACCTGCTGTGCTGGGGCTGGCGCTGAACGAACTTTTCATCCCCCTGTTGCAGAAGCAATTTCCGGAAATCACCGATTTTTATTTACCCCCGGAAGGCTGCAGTTATCGCATGGCGGTCGTTCAGATGAAAAAATCCTACCCCGGCCACGCCAAACGTATCATGTTTGGTATCTGGAGTTTTCTGCGTCAATTCATGTACACCAAATTCATCATTGTAGTTGATGAAGATGTGGATATACGCGCTTGGGAAGAAGTGATCTGGGCCATGACTACGCGTGTTGACCCCATGCGTGACACCTTGCTGGTAGATAACACGCCAATCGATTATCTGGATTTTGCGTCGCCTGTCAGCGGTCTGGGTAGCAAGATGGGCATGGATGCAACGAATAAATGGCCGGGTGAAACCAGTCGCGCCTGGGGTCGGCCTATTGCAATGTCTGCAGATGTAAAAGGCAGGGTCGACAAGATCTGGCAGGATCTCGGGCTTTAAAATTTCCTAGCGCTATGGCGCAGCATTTTGAGTAGTAAAGATTGCACTTTTTAATCGCCGTGCGTTTTATTCAGCACATTTTTAGCCAGTGTAATAAACAACCGATGCCAGCGAGTATCTGCTGTCAGTTCGGGATGAAAAGCCGTCGCCAGAATATTGCCCTGACGCACGGCAACCGTGGTCTTGTTGCCATCGGCTGTTGTCAGCGTTGCCAGCTGTCGCACCTCCGGACCGCATGTGATGATGGCTGGGGCACGAATGAACACGGCGGGGTAAGGTGCAGTATCGAGACCGCTTTCTGTCATATCAATCTCCTGCTGGAAACTGTCGATCTGCCTGCCGAAATAGTTGCGACTTGCTGTCACATCGAGCCCGCCGATCAGCGCCTGGCCGCCAGGTTTGCCGCCTTCTATGCGGTCGGCCAGCAGAATCAGGCCCGCACAGGTGCCCCAGACCGGTTTGCCTGCCTTCACCCAGTCGCGTAGCGGATCGATCAGACCCCAGCGTTCGGCAATCAGGCTGATAGCCGTGCTTTCACCGCCGGGGATGATGAGGCCGTGCAGATTCTCAAGCTGCGAGGCCATGCGCACTTCGATTGCATTAGCTCCGAGCTGCCGCAGCATGCGCGCGTGCTCGGCGAAGGCGCCCTGTAGCGCCAGCACGCCGATATTCAGGAGGGTCTGCTCAGAACTCTCGTCCACCATGGGTACTACCAACCGCGGTTTGCGAGTTTTTCCTGCGCCGGCAACGCTTCGAGGTCGATACCGACCATGGGTTCACCCAGATCTTCACTGATCTCGGCCAGTATCTGCGGGTCATTGAAGTGCGTCACCGCCTGTACGATTGCTCTGGCGCGTCGTTCCGGATCGCCGCTCTTGAAGATGCCGGAACCGACGAAAACGCCATCCAAACCGAGCTGCATCATGAGGGCGGCGTCGGCCGGGGTGGCGATGCCACCTGCGGCGAAATTTACCACCGGCAGGCGTCCTTCGGCGGCTACTTGCGCCAGCAGCGCATGCGGCGCGCGCAGATCCTTGGCAAAGGCGAATATTTCGTCCTCGTTCATGCTGCGTAAACGGCGGATAGTGCCGTCCACGGCACGTGCATGGCGTACGGCTTCGACCACGTTACCGGTGCCGGCTTCACCTTTGGTTCGCAGCATGGCGGCACCTTCGGCTACGCGTCGCAGGGCTTCGCCGAGGTCGCGGCAGCCGCAGACGAACGGCACGGAGAAATTGCGTTTGTCGATATGGTGTTCCTCATCCGCCGGTGTCAGTACTTCGCTCTCATCAATGCAATCAACGCCCAGGGTCTGCAATATCTGCGCCTCGACGAAATGACCGATGCGTACCTTGGCCATGACCGGAATGGTGACAGCGGCAATGATCTCGCGGATCATGGCGGGGTCGCTCATACGCGCAACGCCGCCATGCTTGCGAATGTCTGCCGGCACGCGCTCCAGCGCCATGACAGCACAGGCCCCGGCTGCTTCTGCAACAAGCGCCTGCTCCGGTGTCACCACGTCCATGATGACCCCGCCCTTGAGCATCTGCGCCAACCCTGACTTAAGTTCGAAACTGCCTTTGATTTCAGTTCCAGTTGTATTCCCGCTCAAAAAAATCTCCTGACGATTCACTTACCGATGAATTTATTGATAACCCGCGTGCGGATAATGGTTTAAAAATACTTTAGATACATTATACATACATCTTTATGGGCGCCTCAAAGAAACTGAATTCAGCTCAAGCATCACCGCGATAGTCGTTACTTTAAATACGCAAGCTTTTGCGAATGAACCGCTTTGGCTTTCTCAGGTACATTATTTGATAATGAAGGCTTACCTGATTTTGGAGCGGGTGACGGGAATCGAACCCGCGTATCAAGCTTGGGAAGCTGGCGTTCTACCATTGAACTACACCCGCATGGCGTGCATTTTACGCGGTCGATCTGGCTGCTAGCAAACTAAAGAAATAAAAAACTTGCAGATAAATTCAAAAGCCAGGCTTTTGGCTGAATTATGGTGCCATGCGCCGACTGACACTGACGGCATAAGCACCGGGTCTGGCAAGCAATATTGGGTCGTTGCTGGGCGCAATACCGTCAATCAGAATCAGGGGATTGAAAGCCAGCGCTTTTTCGGCAGCCGCATTATCGGGTACTGGCGCATGCAAGTTTAAAATGCCTAGCTCTACCAGTTTTCTTTCTTCCGGCCAGACCATCGACGGGTCGTTGATCACATCATCTTTTTCTGCAACTTGTGCCAGCAGCCGAAATTTTACTTCACCCATTTCAAGTCGCTTTGGCAATTCCTCAAACAGATAATTGGGCGTGGCTGCAGTCACCTGTTCCGGCGTTAAAAATTCCTGGCCGTTGAGCGGTTCGATACGATAGCGGATGTGGTGGCTTTCGTCTTTGGCATTGGTGAACTGGAAGGCATTGATACCGTGGTAATCCAGGCTGGCAAAACTCACCGGTAAAGGTTTTGGTATGGCCATGAAGCGTTGCAGAGAGGGCGTTTCAGCAATCATTTTCTCTACCGGGGTTGGCTTCGGACCGTCCGGCTTGCTGGCAATCCGTGCATTCAGGAACGCCAGAAATGCTTCCGGTGTGGAGACCGGAAAGGCATTTACGGAAAGGCCGATGATATCGGTAATGCTGCCATCAGGCAGTTCGAAGCGGATGGCGATGCCACGGGGGTTGGCGCCAGGATTGGTATCTTCGATGGTGGGTAGGCCGCCGGCATTTGAGAAGCGCACGGTGATTTTGCTTGGTGTGTTTTGCAGATGGGCAGCCTTGGTGAGGGTGCTTGCTGCAGGCGCCGGGGTGAATGTTCCGCTGACCACAATGCCTTTGGGGTGATTGGTGCGCAAGCCTTTATAGGGCCCTTTTGCCAAGGTGACCTGCGCATCGACTATTTGCTCGACTATGGGTTTGTTGGTCTGTTCGCCGGCGAGCGCCGCAGGGGCGAGAGCAAGGGACGAGAGTGTCGCCATCAGCAGGCAGAAACTGATGTTGAGCGGACGGGATTTCGAGATATTCATGGCTTCGCTTTCAAGGTGTTGGATAAGTGGACAGCATATTTTTCCTGAAGCAGTCCGGAAAAATTAATTTATAACAGTTTGTCATGTGGTACACGACTTATCGTTATGATTGTTCGAGAGGATTTAAGTTTGCTTATTGCGCTTGAACCTACGTAAAATAGCGGGATAGCAAGCGCATGATTTCAACCATTGGCAAAAATTCACCATGATTCAACTCACGATTAACGGCAAAAATAGAGAATTTGATGTGACAATTCTGACCGTCAGTGACCTGGTTGAAAAGCTGGAACTGGCAGGAAAACGTCTGGCCATAGAGTGCAATGGGGAAATTGTGTCACGCAGTGCATTTGCACAAACCTTATTGAATGATGGCGATAAACTGGAAATTGTCGGCGCCGTAGGCGGCGGTTGAAGAGAAGATGACAGATACACTGAAGATTGCAGGCAAGTCCTACCAGTCACGTTTGCTGGTGGGCACCGGAAAGTACAAGGATTTCAACGAGACACGCGCGGCAATTGATGCCAGTGGTGCAGAAATTGTCACGGTGGCGATACGTCGCACCAATATCGGACAGAATGCTGGTGAGCCCTCGCTGCTGGATTTTCTGCCACCCGAGGAATTCACTTATCTGCCCAACACGGCTGGTTGCTACAGTGCCGACGATGCGGTGCGCACATTGCGCCTGGCGCGCGAACTGCTGGATGGACACAAACTGGTCAAACTGGAAGTGCTGGGCGACCCGAAGACACTTTATCCGAACATGATCGAAACTTTGCAGGCAGCGGAGACGCTGGTGAAGGATGGCTTTGATGTCATGGTCTACTGCTCGGACGACCCGATTATTGCCAAGCGGCTGGAAGAGATCGGATGTTGTGCGGTGATGCCGCTGGCTTCGCTGATCGGTTCCGGCATGGGCATTTTGAATCCGTGGAATCTGCAGATCATCATCGAAAACGCCAAGATTCCCGTCCTGGTGGATGCCGGTGTTGGAACAGCTTCGGATGCGGCAATCGCCATGGAGCTGGGCTGTGACGGCGTGCTGATGAACACGGCGATTGCTACCGCACGTGATCCGATTCGCATGGCTGGCGCCATGAAGAAAGCGATTGAAGCCGGGCGTGATGCCTGCCTCGCGGGCCGCATGCCGAAAAAACTGTATTCTGCAGCACCAAGCTCACCAACGACCGGAATGATTGAATAGAGACCCGATGCCCGCTAATCGTTATGAATTTACCGTGACGGTAGTGACCGCTTACATTGAAGAGCAGTCGGACGATGCAAACCAGCGTTACGTTTTTTCATACACGGTGACCATCCGCAATACCGGTAGTGTGGCGGCACAGTTGATCAGCCGGCACTGGATCATCACCGATGCCAGTGACGTCGTACAGGAAGTGCGAGGACTTGGTGTGATTGGCGAACAGCCCTTTCTCAAGCCGGGAGAACAGTTCGAATATACCAGCGGTACTGTGATAGCGACACCTGTTGGCACCATGCGCGGCAGTTATCACATGACGGCGGAAGATGGCATGCAGTTTGATGCAGAGATCGCGCCTTTCACGCTGTCCATGCCGCGTGTTTTGCACTAGCGGAGTGAGCGGTTCGATTTCCATGCAAATGATTATTCAACGCCTCAAGTTCAGTCTGAGCCTTATGTTGCTGCTGGTCATGGCCGGATGTGCCGCTCCCAAGGTCAAACCGGAGCCACCCAGCCCGCCTGAAGGTGTGGTGAGCGAACCGGCGCCGGTACAGATTCCGGAAAGTGTCAAGCCGGAGGTGATGCTCAAACCGGTAGAACCGGCAAAGACCACGGATTACAGCGTATTGAAGCCGGCAAGCTGGGAGGCGGTAGATGGCTTTTATCAAGATGATTTGGCGCAAGCATGGCCGGCCTGGCAGATCGGGTGCAGTACCCTGAAAAACCGTGCCGAATGGCGGACTGCCTGCGAAGCTGCTGGAGCAATCAAAAAACCGACCAATGTCGCCGTGCGTGCCTATTTCAAGCAGCATTTCACCGTTTATCAGGCGACCAATGTCGATGGCAGCGACACTGGGCTGGTCACTGGCTACTACATGCCTTTGCTGCAAGGCAGCCGACAGAAATCGGACAAGTATCCCTACCCGATCTATGCACGGCCGGATGACCTGATTACTGTCGAGCTGGCAAACGTCTATCCAGAATTGGCGAACAAGCGCGTGCGCGGCCGTCTGGTCGAGAACCGGCTGGTGCCCTACTACAACCGCGCCGAGATCGAACAGTCGCCATCGTCGCTACAGGGCAAGGAACTGCTCTGGGTGGATGACATCATCGATCTGTTCTTCCTGCAGGTGCAAGGTTCCGGCATCGTGCAGCTGGAGAACGGTGAGCGCGTTACAGTCGGCTATGCTGATCAGAACGGATACAGCTATCAGTCCATCGGCCGCTTGCTGGTGGAGCGCGGTGAACTGACGCTGGATAAGGCCTCAATGCAGGGCATCAAGGACTGGGCACGCAACAATCTGGACAAGCTGCGTGAGCTGCTCAACAGCAATCCAAGTTATGTGTTCTTCCGCGAGCTACCTGCCGGATTGCCGGGCCCGATTGGTGCGCTGGGGGTGCCGATTCTGGCCGAGCGCACGGTCGCCATCGATCCCAGACATATACCGCTCGGTGCTCCAGTGTTTCTATCGACGACCTACCCGAACAGTGACAAGCCGCTCAAACGGCTGATGCTGGCGCAGGATACCGGTGGCGCCATCAAGGGCGGGGTGCGGGCGGATTTCTATTGGGGTGCCGGTAGCCTGGCCGGACGTCAGGCGGGTGCAATGAAGCAGCGCGGCAAGATCTGGGTGTTGTTGCCCAAGGGCTTTGTTCTTATTTCACAGTAGCTGACCAGTGGTAAACATCCATGTCAAGAATGCCATAAGTGTTTTCGGGTTGGTGACGTGTCACTATTTTCCCCTCTCCCGCAGTTTGTGGGTTTATTCCGGTGCGTCGTGTGAGATGAACAGAGCCTTCAATTTGTTTGCTCCAGCCGTTGGATAGATGCCGCTTGGTGCACGGATTATGACTTTGGGTCTGACGGGTGGTTATAGCTAGAGGCTAGCTGGGAAAAGAGAGCCTTGGTTCTCTTAAAAGTATACGGGCATGACAAGTCATGCCCGTATTGAATTGTAAGTGCGCAATCTTGGCGATTGCGCACTTTGTAGTTGCAATCTTAGCGATTGCAAACGTACATGGTTACTTCAAAACCGAAACGCATTTCGGTAGCAGCTGGCTTGGTCCACATAGTTTTTTCCTTTCTTTGTTTGGATTCGCTTTGCGACTGCTTAAGACACAGATGCATTACGTGATAACACTTTAGGCGCTTGCATGGATTTCATCAGTACTTAAAGTCATGAAAAGACACTCATGATTTTCATTAGATTCAACAAATCTTGCTTCAGGTCAATGACTTGTTGCGGTTTGCTTCAGTCGGAAATAGGTAATGAGTCCGATGGAGAGTACGATGATGATGCCGATCAGCAATGTTGAGGTGACGATGTGTACACCCCCTTTATCCATCAGTGTATAGGCGCCTATCATCAACAGCATGCAAAGATTGTCGAAGAAGTTCTTAACGGCGATGGCATGGCCTGAGCCAACAGTGGCATGTCCGCGATCTTGCAGCATGGCGTTAAGCGGCACTACATAAAAACCGCCACAGGCGCCTACCAGTATCAGCATGGCAACCGCAACATATAAATCATCAATATAGGCAAAAGCCATGATCAATGTGCCTATCAGTATGCCGGCCGGAAGTGTGCGATTGATGGTTTTCAGGGTCACCAACCTGGCTGCGGCAAAGGCGCCGAGTGCAATGCCGATAGCCACGGCACCGCTCAGATTGGCGGCAGTGCTGAGGTCGGTGATCAGCAAGGCAGCCGGCACCCAGGCGACCAGCAACAGTCGCAGTGTCGCTCCTGCGCCCCAGAATGCGCCGGTGCCGAGCAGGCAAAAGCGGGCATCCTTGTCGCGAAATAAAGTATTGAGTGCCTGAATGAAATCGCTGGTCAGGATGCGTGGGGAGTAATGATTGAGTGAATGTGCCGGTGGCAAGCGGGGAATGAATAGATTGGCAACCATGGCAAGCAGGTAGCTGCCGGTGATGGCGCTTAATGCGCCGACCACTGAGTAGTCGGCCAGCAGGCCGCCGATGACGGCGCCGATCAGAATGGCAACGATAGTGGAGCCTTCCATCATGCTGTTGGCCTTGACCAGTTTGCTCGTACTGACCAGTTCGCTAAGGATTCCGTATTTGGCAGGTGAGTAAGCGGCTGCACCCATGCCGACCATGCTGTAGGCCAGCAGAGGGTGAGCGCCGGCGAGCATGGCGGCGGCACCAAGAAACTTGAGGCCGTTGGCGATCAGCATCACACGCCCCTTGGGTATGGTGTCGGCGAACGGGCCGACAAAAGGGGCCAGCAGGATGAAGGCAATGACAAAGAATTGTTGCAGCAATGGAATCTGCCAACCTTCAACCATTTGTGACTTTAGTAGTGCGATCGCGGAAAATAGAAGTGCGTTGTCAGCGAATGCCGAAATAAACTGGGCAATTAATACGGCGGCCATGCCCTGTGAGAAGAGTGGGTAGGATTCGGGTACCTTGGGTCTGTGGGCTGCCATGTCTCAGTTTTCAAAGAATGAGCGGATTTGAAAACTGCCCGGAGCGAAGTGGATGCTGCAGGATATGGCCCTGCAACCCGCCCAGGCACGGGTTGCAGAATCCTGCTTCGGGTCCATAGCGATAGGCGGAGTAGATATCAGTACTGCCATGACCATGGCGGCCTGGCTGCCCAGGAAATCAGGCTGTTTCATATAACCGATACCGCTATTTGCCTGAGCATGGCGTAATCGACTTTGCCGCTGCCTAGCAGCGGCAGTTCGGCGACGATGATGATCTTTCTCGCGATTGCGATCTCCGGAAATCCCAGCGCATGAGCCGTTTGCTGCAAGTGATGGCGTTGCAGGTTCTGATCGGTGGTGAACAGCAGGATGCTCTCGCCGCGCTGTGGGTCGCTTTGCGTGGTTGCCGCATGCAGGTGGTCGGCGGAAGCATTGCGGGCGATTTGTTCGACAATTTCGAGTGAAACCATTTCCCCCGCGACCTTGGCAAAGCGGTTGACGCGGCCAAGGATGTATACAAAACCGTTTTCATCTATCTCGGCGATATCCCCGGTGCTGTACCAGCCGGCTCCAAATTCTGAGCAGGTCGCTGCCAACTGGCCTGGCTGCTCGTAAAAATAATAACCCAGCATGACATTGGGGCCCTTTACATGCAACAAGCCACCGCGAGTGATGCCGGGTACTTCAGACAGCCGGTATTGCAGCAGCGGCAACAGGGTGCCGACAGTGCCCGCACGGTAAAACATGGGTGTGTTGACCGCCAGCACAGGTGCGCATTCGGTGGTGCCATAACCTTCCAGCACGCGTATGCCGAATTTATCCATCCAGATTTTACGTACTTCTTCATTGAGCTTTTCTGCGCCGGCGACGACATAACGCACCTTATGGAAATCATAGGGATGGGCGAACTTGGCATAGTGACCGAGGAAAGCACTGGTGCCAAAAATTACAGTACAACCCTGGTCGTAGATGGTTTCCGGAATCAACCGATAGTGCAGCGGTGAGGGATAGATGAACAGCCGGGTGCCACTAACTACCGGCAGTATCGCCCCTGCGGTAAAGCCAAAGGAGTGGAACAGCGGTAGTGCCATGAAGAATTTGTCCGCTGGCGAGAAGTCGATGACCGCCCGGATCTGCGCTACGTTGGAGAGTATGGCGCGGTGTGTCAGTACCACACCCTTGGGCTTGCCTTCGGAGCCGGAAGTAAAGAGCACCACCGCAGGTGAATCCGGGTTTGCTGATTGCTCGGCCAGGCTTGGAAAGCGTAATGCGAAAAAGAGCAGCCAGAGTTTATCCAGCAACTTGAAATTGCTGCGCAGGTCTTCAAGATAGACGATACGTACGTTCGGGATGCCTGTGACCACATCGTTCAGCTTGGCGGCTTCGAGAAATTGTCTGGAGGTGACGATGGTTTTAATTGTTGCGGCAACGCAGGCGCTGGCTATGCCCTGTGCCCCGGCGGTGTAATTGAGCATGGCGGGAATGCGGCGCATGGCGCTCATGCCGAATATCAGGCTCACCGTCGTGTTGACGTTGGGCATGAGCACCCCCACTACTTCATCCGGCTGGCTGATCTTGGCAATCAGACGCCCCAGTGCCAGGCTTTTCTTCAACAGACTGGCATAGGTGTCCCGGCTCTGCTTCGTGTCTTCAATCAGCAGGACTCTTTTGCCGTGCAGCCGGATGGCATTCAGTAGCGCGCCAAACAGTGTTGTTGCGGGTTGTGAAGCGGCCAGCATCTCCTGCATCAACCGGCACAGGGTCTCGCCGGCAAGCTTTCTTCTTTGCTTGCCTCCCTGGGCAATCGGCATGGCGATCTGGCTGCTCGGCATGAACCAGATATCGATTTTTGGCAACCATTTTCTTGGAAAGTCTTGTGAAAGCCGCCCGAAACGGGAATGTGCTGCACCCTGTATGCGTATTGGCAACAGCGTGGCACCGGTTTTGGCAGCGACGAATGCCGGGCCTTCGTAGATTTTCATCAGGCTACCGGTATTGGTGATGCGACCTTCCGGAAAGATGACGACAGGTTCGCCGGATTCAATCAGACGGATGATGGTCTTGATACCGAGCGGGCTGGTGTGATCAACCGCCAGATGGGGCACCAGGCGAAGAAACTGACGGAACAGCCAGTTGTCGAGTACGGTGGTGTGGATGACGAAAGTGGGCCGGAATGGCAGATAGAGACCGAGTAGCAGGCCGTCGAGAAAAGACTCGTGATTGGCGATGATAAGCAATCTGCCGTTGTTCGCCGGACTGGCCTGGCCATGCAGGCGGACACGGAACAGCAGATTGAAAATCAGGCGTAGCAGGCCGGCAAGCACGATGAGCCCTGGGTTGGATATGAGAGTGCCATGGCCGAATCATTCGTTTTTTGGCGCTGAGCGTCAAGCATTTTCAGGCTGGCGGACAGGATATGACCGGGTTGAAAAAACCCTGATAAGGCTATGTCTCATCAGCTAGAATAAACAATTAAAGGTAATAATTTGAATGGCAGATGCAGTGATCAATGATTCCTTGTTAACGCAGATGGTCAACCGGGTAGAACAGGTTGGCTTTTGTTATACGCATGGCGACCAGGTACGCGGGATGCTACAGTCCGAGGATCCGCATGCACTGAGTGACTGGGCAGCATTTGCTGCCAGCTGGAACGACATGCCGCTGGATCAATACATGGCGGATGGCGGCAGGTATCGCCATCGCCGTTATGCCGTCATGAGTGCGACAGACATGCCCGGTTCGGTCAAACTGGAGGCCCATCAGCCGCATTACCAGAGCCTGGATTACAATCGCCTCAATGGCGGCATCGCGCGCGAGTTCGAGCCGGTTTCACCCGAGGTGCTCAGCAGTCACTGCCTGCGGAGCATTCTGCATTTCGCTCACCAGTTATTTTCCAGCCTGAAACCGACACCGGCCTGGCATATCGAGCTGCATCAGTTTCGCATCGAAGCGAACGGCGACCAGTATGGTCGCCCGACGCCGGAAGGCGTGCATCGTGATGGCGTGGATTTTGTGCTGGTCATGATGGTGCAGCGTGTCAATATCTCAAGCGGTACTACCACCATGCATGATCTCGAATTGCGCAGCCTGGACAGCTTCACGCTGACCGACCCGCTGGATATCGCGGTGGTCAATGATCATCGTTGCATGCACGGAGTGACGCCGGTAGAACAAATCGATACGACCCAGCCCGCCTATCGGGATGTGCTGGTTCTCACTTTCAGAAGCAAATCCTGATTTATTTTCAACCATGGCACGAGTGCAAGCGCATGTCTTCATTAAATAGCGCAGATGCCGCAAGATCTCAGGACTTCTGGCCCAGCCGGTCTTTTGGCGTGATGCAGAATTCATAAAACCACTTATTCGCCTGAACTTGCATGTGATTGTTGTTTTATTATAAAAATTTATATATTATATTTTTACTATATTTTATGCAGGGTGTAGGATGAACGACAGTGTAGAGGCGATCGACTTGGCTGCCATGCGTGCTTCGAGTGACCAAGCCAGTGCTTTGCTGAAAGTGCTGGCCAACCCGGATCGTCTGCTGTTGCTTTGTCAACTGACACAAGGTGAACACTGTGTCAGTGATCTGGAGCAGAGTCTGGGTTTGCTGCAACCTTCTCTGTCACAGCAGCTGACCGTGCTACGGCAGGCAAAGCTGGTGAGCACCAGGCGTGAAGGCAAGCAGATATACTATTCGATAACCAGTGCTGAAGCGCTGGCGGTGATGCAATTGCTGTATGGCTTGTATTGTCAGCCTTGTCGAGAGGTGGGCCGCAAATGAATAATAAAAGTGCTTTGCCCCAGTCATTGAATGCGGGCGGTTTGCTCCGCGCACCAGCATCCTTGCGTAAATTCAGCCTGTTGCTCATCGCCGCGAGCCTGTTGTGGTTTGTAACGACTCATCTGCAGGCGGCAGATGCAGCAAAAACCGGGGCGCCACAACTGCGCACCCTGGTGGTCGGCAGTTCGCAGCAAGCTGCCGCACGCAGGTATGACGGTATCGTGGAAGCAATCAGGCAAACCATGATTGCAGCGCAAGTGCCGGGCACCATAGTCGAGCTGAATGCGGCTGCCGGCGATCAGGTGAAAAGCGGCCAGTTGCTGGTACGACTGGACGCCAGAGAAGCCAGTCAGGGCGCGCTAGCCGCCAATGCTCAGCTCGCGGCTTCACAGGCGCAGCTGAATCTGGCCAGACAGGAATATGAACGCCAGCAGCAGCTTTATGCCAAGAACTATATCAGCGAGGCGGCGCTGCAGCAGGCGCAGGCAAAATTCAAATCCGCGCAGGCGCAGGTCAATAGCCAAGTGGCGCAGGCCGGTATTGCCAAAACCCAAAAAAGTTTCAATGTCGTGCAGGCACCATATAGCGGCGTGATTTCCGAGTTGCTGGCTGAAGTGGGCGACATAGCCTTGCCCGGCAAGGCCCTGATGGCGCTTTACGATCCAACGGAATTACGCGTCAATGCTTCCATTCCGCAAAGCCTGGCGGCGGCTATCGAAGGCAATACAAATCTGAGTATTCAGATTGAAATTCCGGGTCTTGCTACGCCAGCGATTATTCAGCCGGTACGCACCCAGCTTTTGCCGTCGGCTGACCCCAGCACACATACCCGAACCTTGCGCCTGACCTTGCCCGCAGATCTGCAGGCCAGCCCCGGCATGTTCGCCCGCGTCAGCTTGCAAGCCGATGCAGCGATGGATCAGGATGGTGCGGGCAGGATTCTGCTGCCGGCGTCTGCAATAGTCAGGCGCGCGGAAATGACCGGTTTGTACGTATTGAACAAGGAAGGGAAACCTTTGCTGCGGCAGATACGGCTGGGTGGGCCCGATGGCGATCAGGTGGAGGTGCTCAGTGGCGTTTCTGTCGGTGAGCGCATAGCGCTCGACCCGCAAATAGCTGCCAGTGTGCGCTGATGCAGGATCAGACATGAGCGATCATTCACAGCCACAGCAAAACCAAGCTCCCGGGTCTCTGGGGTTATCCGGCCGTGTTGCCGGATATTTCCAGAATGCACGGATTACGCCCCTGCTGGCTTTAGCGGCTTTTCTGCTGGGCGTTTTTGCTGTGATGGTGACCCCTAGGGAAGAAGAGCCGCAGATCGACGTCACCATGGCCAGCGTCATTATCCCGTTCCCGGGTGCAACCATTCCGGATGTCGAACAGATGGTGGCTATACCTGCCGAGCAGGTTCTGGCACAAATGCATGGTGTTGAGCATGTGATGTCGGTCTCGCGCGATGGTGTGGCCATTATCACCGTACAATTCAAGGTCGGTGTGGCACGCAACGATGCGCTGGTGCATCTGCATGATACCTTGCGTAGCAATGCGGATTGGCTGCCGCCTGATCTGGGGGTGCTGGATCCAATCATCAAGCCCAAAGGCATCGATGATGTGCCGATCATGACTTTCACGCTTTACAGCGAACGTCCGGATATCGGCAGCGATGCGCTTAACCGCCTGGCACATAGCATCGAAGCCGACCTCAAGCATGTCGGCGGTACGCGCGAAGTGGAAACCATCGGCGGAGCAGGCCGGGCGATCCAGGTGCTGATCAGTCCCGAGCGTATGGTGAGTTCCGGTGTTACGGTGGCGGATGTGCGTACAGCATTGAGCTCGGCCAATATGGGTATGCCGGTGGGCGACCTGCTCTCTGGTAATCAGCGAGTGGAAATAGTTGCCGGTCAGTTTCTGACCAATGCTCAGGATGTTGGTGAGCTGATTATTGGCGTGCATGACGCCAAACCGGTGTTCTTGAGAGAGATTGCCGAGGTGGTCGATGGCCCCCTGCCCGCCGCCAGTTACGTCTGGCTGGGACAGGCCGGAGAAGGCGCGCAGGAATATCCGGCAGTTACCGTCAGCGTCACCAAAAAAGCCGGAGAGAATGCCATTGATGTCGCCGATGCGCTGAAACAGCGCATGGACGTGCTACGCAATACTGTCATTCCTGATGACATACAGGTGGTGGAAACCCGCAATTACGGAGAGACTGCCAACGACAAAGCGCAAAAGTTGATTACCAAGCTGTTGTTTGCGACGGCCTCAGTCGTGGCCCTGGTATTGATCGCATTGGGTAAGCGTGAAGCGGCGATTGTCGGTCTGGCTGTGGTCCTGACGCTGACAGCCACCTTATTTGCCTCATGGGCCTGGGGCTTTACGCTCAATCGCGTTTCGCTGTTCGCCCTGATATTCTCCATCGGCATACTGGTGGACGATGCCATTGTCGTTGTGGAAAACATTCACCGCCACCAGCAACTATTCCCTGAAAAAACCTTGCTGCAATTGATTCCAGGCGCGGTGAATGAGGTGGGCGGCCCGACCATACTGGCGACGTTGACGGTGATCGCTGCACTGCTGCCTATGGCTTTTGTTACCGGGCTCATGGGCCCTTACATGAGCCCTATTCCGATCAATGCCAGCATGGGCATGCTGATATCGTTGGCCGTGGCCTTTGTTGTTACGCCCTGGCTTGCACGACTGTGGTTGAAAACCGGGCATGAGCATACCTCGGCCCAGAGCAGGATCATTGCCGGCGTTACACATCTCTTTGAGCGGGTTTTCAATCCCCTGCTCGATCACGAGCGTGGTGCCCGCAATCGCAAACTGCTGGGTTTGGCTGTTGCCGTGCTGATTCTGTTGTCGGTACTGTTGCCGGTGGCGGGCCTAGTGCAGCTGAAGATGCTGCCGTTCGACAACAAGTCCGAGTTTCAGGTAATCGTGGATATGCCGGCAGGTACGCCAGTGGAAAAAACTGCGGCGGTCTTGCATGAACTGGGCGCCCATCTGGCTATGGTGCCGGAAGTGACCAACTACCAGGCCTATGCCGGGACTGCCGCCCCGATTAACTTCAACGGCCTTGTGCGGCAGTATTACCTGCGTTCCGGCGGTGAGGTGGGCGATATCCAGGTCAACCTGGTCGGCAAGGATGCGCGCAAGGAGCAAAGTCATGTCATTGCCGCCCGCATCCGCCCTGCTTTGCAGGAAATCGGCAAGCGGTTCAATGCCAATGTCAAAGTGGTCGAAGTGCCACCAGGCCCGCCGGTACTTTCGCCTATTGTGGCGGAGATCTATGGTCCGGATGCTGCTGGCAGGCATCAGGTAGCCAAGGCGGTGCGGGCAGTGTTTGAGCAGACCGAGTATGTGGTGGATGTGGATGACAGCACCCTCACTGAGGCACCCAAACTGCAATTGAGCGTGGACAGGCGCAAGGCGGCGATGCTGGGCATATCGCAGGAGGCAATCGTCACAACCCTGCGAGCAGGCCTGCATGGCGAAGAAGCGGCCTACCTGCATGATCAGAGCAAGTATCCGGCACCTATCCAGATTCTGCTACCGCCTGAGCGACATGGTGAATTCGACAGTCTCTTGCAACTCGCCGTGCGCTCGCAGGCAGGCAAATTGGTGCCGATACGCGAACTGGTGAATATCGCCGAGACTACGCGTCAGGAACCAATTTTCCATAAAGACCTGCTACCGCTGGCCATGGTGGTGGGTGATATGGCCGGCAAACTGGATAGCCCGCTCTATGGCATGTTCGCCATGCGTGGTGATATACATGGCCTGGTCGCGCCTAACGGGCAGCCTTTGCAGGAATACTTCATCCATCAGCCGGAAGATACCTACCGGCATTACGCCATCAAGTGGAACGGTGAATGGCAGATCACCTATGAGACCTTCCGTGACATGGGTGCCGCCTATGCCATAGGTCTGATCCTGATCTATCTGCTGGTGGTCGCGCAGTTCGGTTCCTATCTGACACCGCTGATTATCATGGCGCCGATCCCGCTGACCATTATTGGCGTCATGCCGGGCCATGCCCTGCTCGGTGCACAGTATACGGCGACCAGCATGATAGGCATGATCGCGCTGGCTGGCATCATCGTGCGCAACTCCATATTGCTGGTAGATTTCATTAATCTGCAGCTACGGGCGGGAATGGCGTTTGAACAAGCTATTGTGCAATCGGCCATCACGCGTGCGCAACCCATCGTGCTGACGGCACTGGCGGCCATGCTGGGCGCGTTCTTTATTCTCGATGACCCGATCTTTAACGGATTGGCCATTTCGCTGATTTTCGGCATTCTGGTTTCCACCATTTTGACGCTGGTAGTGATTCCGATACTTTATTACGTGGCTTACAGAAATCGTCTGCAGGCCATCTCATGATGTGTAAAAAGGAGATTCAATAATGACCTCATGGCAAATGGTACGTGTTGTTGCGGGTGTTCTGATTCTGTTATCTGTCGCGCTGGGGGCTCCATCCAGCCCGGCTTTCGTCAACGAATGGTGGCTGGCATTCACGCTCTTTATCGGCGCCAACCTGCTGCAAAGCGGTTTCACAGGCTGGTGTCTGATGGAGAACATCATGCGCAAGCTTGGCTTTAATGCTGGTAACTAGGTTACTTAAGAGGGGTGCATGAGATGGGCATACGTGTTGTAACGAGCGGTAGCTGCCTGTTGCTTGCCCTGTACGCCTCGTCAGTGCAGGCCATCGACCTGATGGAGGCCTGGCAGGGGGCTGTCGGCAATGACCGGCAATACGCAGTGGCTGAAGCCGGTCATGGTGTAGTGGCACCACGGCAGAAACAGGCGGCAGCCTTGTGGCGGCCGAATCTGGTGCTGAGTGCAGGCGCCGGCATCGCGCATGATGAGACGGATACGCGCGGCGCATATTTTGCCGGGCCCGGTTTTGGCCAGTCCGAGGATATTGCTTTCAGCACTTCCATCAACAGCGGAACCTCTCATAGCTGGGCTCTGCGAGCTACGCAGCCCTTGTATGATCCCAGGCGCAGGGCCGAGCAGCAACAACTGCTGATGTCAGCCGACCAGTCCGACCTTGACTGGGACGCGGCACGACAGTCTCTGATGTTAAGTGTTGCGGAAAGATACTTCGATCTGGCCATGGCGCAGGAGTCCTTACGCGTTTTGCAGCAGCAATTGCAGGCCATGGAACGGCTGACGACAGAAATGCAGGACAGGTTCAAACTCGGTGCCACGCCGATTACCGACGCCCATGAGTCCGAGGCGCGGCTGGCGGCGGTGAAAGCCCAGGTGCTTTATGCAGAGATGGAAGTTGAAACCAAAAAGAGTACTCTGGCAGATAGCACCGGCTTTTCGCCGGAGCGGCTGTTTGCCTTGTTGCCGCAACGCGTCAGTGAAGACTTGCTGCAAAGGCCAATGGATGAGTGGATCAGAGAAGCGGAGAGCGGTAATACCGAAATCCGCATGAAAGCGATCGCGGGCGATGTGGCCAGGCAGGAAGCGAAAAAATTTACACTGGAATCCTCAGTGAAACTGGATGCGATTGCTCAGGCCGGGCGTGATTATATGAGTGGCCATGGCGATTTCGGCTCCGCCAGTAATGCGCAGACTAGCGGTCTGATCGGTGTGCAGGTATCCGTGCCACTATTTACCGGCGGATACCGCAGCGCAAAGGAAGAAGAGGCCCTGCGTCTGGCAGAAAAAGCCGATGCCGAGGTGGCGCTTGCGCGTCAGCAGGTCGCGCAGTCGGTGCGTGCTACCTGGCTCAACCTGAAGGCCGGCAGCGGACGCGTGCAGGCACTTGCACAGGCGGCGGGCGCCAGCAGATTGCGTCTGGATGCGACCACGCTGGGGCATCAGGTCGGCGACCGTACTACGCTGGATGTCATCAATGCAGAAAACGATGTGGCCAATGCTGAGCTGAGCTTGGCATTGGCCAAGGTGAATCAGGTGCTGAATCAGATTCGGCTGGCTGCATTAGCGGGGAAACTGGATGAAAGTGTGCTAGCTATTTTTAACAGAGATATGCAAGCAAAACAGTAGTTTGCATTGAATTGCCTTAAGAAAGGGACTGAAAATGGCTCATATCGTTATCATGGGTGCAGGTACCGGTGGTATGCCGGCCGCCTACGAGTTGAGAGCAAAGTTGGATGCATCGCACAAGGTCACGGTGGTGAATGCAGTCGATTATTTTCAGTTCGTACCCTCTAACCCGTGGGTGGCGGTAGGCTGGCGTAATCGCAAAAGCATCACTTTCCCGCTGCAGCCTTATCTGCAGAAAAAGGGGATTAATTTCATCGCACAGAGAGTGCAGCGCATCGATGCGGACAATAACACCCTGCATTTGGCAGCTGATAGCAGCGTGCGATATGACTATCTGGTCATCACCACCGGCCCCAAACTGATGTTTGATGAGGTACCGGGTGCTGGGCCGGAAGGATTTACCCGGTCTATCTGCACCGTTGACCATGCTGAACAGGCCTGGCGCTATTATCAGGATTTCGTGCAGGATCCTGGTCCTGTCGTTGTCGGTGCCATGGCCGGCGCCTCCTGCTTCGGACCGGCTTATGAATTCGCCTTTATTCTCAATCGCGACCTGCGCAAACGCAAACTGCGCAACAAGGTGCCGATGACCTTTGTTACCAGCGAACCTTATATCGGGCACATGGGACTCGGCGGCGTGGGGGATTCCAAATCCATGCTGGAGAGCGATTTCCGCCATAACGATATCAAATGGATCACCAATGCCAGGGTGACCAAAGTCGAAGCCGGAAAAATGTATGTGACAGAGGTGAATGATGACGGGCTAGTCAAAAAAGAGCACGAACTGCCGTTCAAGTACAGCATGATGCTACCTTCATTCAAGGGGGTGGACGCCGTCGCCGCTGTGGAGGGTTTGTGCAATCCGCGCGGTTTCATTCTGATTGACGAGCACCAGCGCAGTGTGAAATATCCCAATATCTTCTCGGCCGGTGTCTGCGTCGCCATCCCGCCGGTAGAGGTGACCCCCGTACCTACCGGTGCACCAAAAACCGGCTATATGATAGAAACCATGGTAACGGCCATCGTCAATAACATCACGGCTGAGCTGGCTGGTAAGCCGGTTGAGAGCAAGGCGACCTGGAATGCCATCTGCCTTGCCGACATGGGCAATACCGGTGCTGTCTTCGTGGCATTGCCACAAATCCCGCCCAGAAACCTGAACTGGTACAGCAAGGGGAAATGGGTGCATCTGGCCAAAATCGCTTTCGAGAAATACTTCATCTACAAGATGAAGCGTGGCAATTCCGAGCCGATCTTTGAAAAATATATTCTCAAGTTGCTGGGCATTGAACGTACTGAGCGTTAGGCAAGTGTTAAAGACATCTAAATAACGGGGGGTGTCGTTGAAAAACGACGAAAAGGAACATGCATGGCATGTTCCTTTTCAATTCAACAGCTTGATATGTTGCCGTGAAGCGACGGGGCTATTTATGCAAGCTGTCGACCCCGTGACCGATAACGCCACCGATGGCAGCACCACCAACCGTTCCCAGCGAACTGCCGCCGGTCAGGACCGCCCCTGCGACACCGCCGATAGCAGCGCCGGTAGCGGCGTTCTTTTGGCGCTGGGACATGCCTGCACACCCGCTCAGGAAGCTGGCAAGCAACAGGCCCGCCATGATCTTTCTTGCCATGATTTTCTTAGCCGAATTCATCTGATTTCCTTATAGTGTTTTTAAACGCGACCTCAATCAATGAGTTCATGTTCAAGCTATTGCAATAAGCAGGCCAGGTGTTGAAGATCGACTTAAATTTATATTTAAATCATGCAGATAAGAACTTTAGTAGACGATGGCTGGTGTCTATGAAGCACAGATTCTGTCGGGTTTTGGCAACAGAAGGGCGGCAGAACTGCGTGGGTGAGCTGTCTATCGGGTCGTACCGACAGCCTTGCAACCGCTGTAATTGATATTGGGTCCATCGCTCAGGCTCGATGCCTCGCCATTGATTTCCAGCACGGCAACGCTATTGGTGTAGCGGTTGCTGCCTTCACCGGCAGCCTCCAGCCTGACTTCCCGATCCGGATAAATGAGCCAGACGGCATTTTCCTTGGCTAGCGTCCTGACGAAGAAACGCTTGCTGCCTTCGCATAGATATTCTGTGGCGTTGGCTGGTTTATAGGCCTCGGCGGCCTTTTCTTCGCTGAACGGATTGTATTTATCCACACTACTGCAGGCAGCGGCAGTGAGCAGAAGTGGAATCCAGTATATATTTCGCCAGTATTTATTTCGATAGAACAGGGACATGGTGAATCCAGCTGATTTTATAAAGGGCTATGTTGCCAAACTAAGGGCTTGGGCTCAACCATTTATCGTAATTAAAGCGTAATTGCATAGCTACAAATTGATTGGCAGAGGTTACCCTAATGAACCTGCTTGAGCGAAAATAGTTCATGCATCCACACTTTTAGAAGCCGGATATGTTTCGTTGGTTTGAAAAATTGCTTTACCCTTTCCCGGAGGCGACGCAGACGGCACCGCCGGGAAGCTTCTGGGCATTTGTCTGGGCCGGTACGCAGGGTCTGCGAGTCCATCTCGCCTTGATGACGTTGCTGACGGCGTGCATTGGTGCGTTTGAGGCATTGCTGTTCGCCATGATGGGCAAGATCGTGGATTGGCTGACGGCGGTTCCACCCGGGCTTTTGTGGCAACAGGAAGGCAACAAACTTCTGTTACTGGCCGTTATTCTGCTTTTAAGCCCCACCCTCATTGGTTTGCAGAGCTTCATCAAGCATCAGGGGCTGGCCGGCAACTTTCCCATGCGTCTGCGCTGGAATTTTCATCGCTTGATGCTCAGTCAGAGCATGAGTTTCTACCAGGATGAATTTGCCGGCCGCGTCGCTGCCAAGGTCATGCAGACGGCGCTGGCGGTGCGTGATATGTGGTTTATCATGGCCGACATCCTGGTGTTCGTCAGCATCTATTTCATCACACTGGTGGTGATTGTCGGCAATTTCCATCTATGGATGATTCTGCCGTTTCTTGGCTGGCTGTCTTTGTACGTGGCTTCGCTCAGCTATTTCGTGCCGCGCCTGGGACGCGTCTCGCGGTCGCAAGCCGATGCACGTTCACTGATGACTGGCCGCATCACCGATGCCTATACCAATATCGCCACTATCAAACTGTTCTCACACGCCGGCCGTGAAGCGGGTTATGCCAAACATGCGATGCAGGAATTTTTGCAGGTGGTGCACCAGCAGATGCGGCTGGTAACAGCAGTCGAGGTCGTCAATCACATATTGAGCATGCTGCTTATCATCAGCAGCTGCGGTATTGCGCTCTGGCTCTGGACCAAGGGCGAGATCGGCCTTGGTGGTATTGCGGCAGTGACAGCGATGGCCCTGCGTCTGAATGGTATTTCACATTGGGTGATGTGGGAGATGACCTCGCTGTTTGAGCAGGTTGGAACGGTACAGGACGGCGTCAATACCTTGTCCTTGCCACACAATGTACCGGATGTGTCGAATGCGCCGGATTTGCGCGTGGTGCGTGGAGAAGTGAGATTTGAGGCGGTGGATTTTTCCTACGGCGGCCAACGCAAGATACTCGATCAGTTCTCGCTGCATATTCGGCCGGGGGAGAAAGTCGGGCTGGTGGGACGTTCGGGAGCTGGCAAGTCGACTATTGTCAATCTGCTGCTGCGCTTCTTCGATGTGGAAGGCGGTCGCATACTGATCGATGACACCGATATCTCCCAAGTCACGCAAAACAGCCTGCGCGCCAATATCGGCATGGTGACACAGGATACTTCGCTGTTGCACCGTTCGGTGCGCGAAAACATCCTCTATGGCAGGCCGGACGCTACCGAAGCCGATATGCTGTTGGCGGCCAAACGTGCCGAGGCGGATGAATTCATTGAAAAGCTGAGCGACCCGAAGGGTCGCAATGGCTACGACGCGCATGTCGGCGAGCGTGGTGTGAAACTGTCCGGCGGACAGCGCCAACGTATCGCTATTGCCCGTGTCATGCTGAAAGACGCACCCATATTGCTGCTGGATGAGGCGACCAGCGCGCTGGACTCTGAAGTCGAATCCGCCATACAGAGCAGTCTTTACCGCCTGATGGAAGGCAAGACCGTGGTAGCGATCGCGCACCGGCTTTCCACTATTGCCGCCATGGATCGTTTGATTGTGCTGGATGAGGGGCGCATCGTGGAAGAGGGTGACCATCAGACATTGTTGAAAAATGACGGGTTATATGCGGCTTTGTGGGCACACCAAAGTGGTGGCTTCTTGGGAGAAGAGCTCTGATCTCTTTCACAGTTTTTTGTGCTTTACAACGCCATTTTTAGCGAAAAAACAGCCGTTCTGAGCTAAATGACGGAAATTAAACAGGAATCTTATGCAAATAAATGTTGACGGCGGCGAATCATGCCAGTATAACGCTCTTTAGGCGTTTGGTTTTCGATTTTCTGCTGGTAATACCGACGGGTTCTTGAACAAGCAAACTTTTAGGGTGCCTCCCAATTTTTAGTAAGGAAGTAACATGGCAACAGGTAGCGTAAAGTGGTTCAATGACTCCAAAGGTTTTGGTTTTATTACTCCAGATGACGGCGGCGATGATCTTTTCGCACACTTCTCAGCAATTGTAGACACTGGCTACAAGAGCTTGAAGGAAAACGAACGTGTAAGTTTTGATGTGACTGACGGCCCCAAGGGCAAACAAGCATCTAATATACAAAAGGTTTAAGCCTTAAGTATCGAGTTACACAAAATTCGTTAAAACGGCCTGTGGGGTAAATTCCACAGGCCGTTTTTATTTGTGCATCAGGTTTGTGCTTCATTTCGGGAAAATCAGGCATGGATGGCAACTCAACAGAAAGAGAGACTTTGAAATCGGCGGTCAATCTCGCACTAAATGGTGATTGGCATGGTGCACATCATATTGCACAGGATTCCAGCCAGCAGGTGGCGTACTGGATTCATGCCGTTTTGCACAAGATCGAGGGTGATGACTGGAACAGTCGCTACTGGTATCGTCGAACTGATAAACAGTATGAAGACTACGCAGACAGTCGAGCTGAGTTACAGGCGATTTTGCAGCAACTGGAAAGTCAGTCGTAGCGCCCCCACTCCAGTTTCACCTTGGCAGTTTGCGCTGCCTGTTCCATCAGCAGAATGGCCTCTTCCAGATTATCCAGATAGACAAAAGCGGTTTCCTGATGAAAGCCGGTGACCATCACCGGCTTTTTTGCTGCCAGCAGTGACTGGAATATCTCCAGCAGTTGTGTCGTACTGGTGTAGTCCATCAGGCTGGCATTATTGGGGTATTGCATCAGGCCTGCTCCCAGTTGTGTCGGCTGGTCGTGTATCGAGGCATCAGGATGTAGTTGCCGCAGCATTTCCACCAAAGCGCTTGCTTCATCCCACTGGGGTATAAGCAGGCTGGCGGCGGTGCGTGAACTATCCCAGGTAAAATTATTGTTCTGCAAGGCGGCAGTCATTTTCGGTCCGAACTGCCAGCCGCCGGCGCGAAAATGCTTGGGCCGGTCGAACCCATGTTCCATGAGCATCTCTGTGCTGCAGTGTACAAGCTGCGTCAGTTCACTTTCGCTATAGGCAAGTTCCAGGCTGACGCTATAACCACATTCCTTGTCCCGGCACTCTTCATCGGCGCGAGCGAAAGAAGGTGCGGTTCTATATGACACTTCACATCTTTGCATCAGGGATTTCCAGCCATGCAAGTGCAAGCCCTGTGCATCTCTCGGTAGCAGCGTGGAGCGAATCTGTTCAGTGATTTTTGACGCATCCACACCCGGTCTGAGGTAATAGACCGGGTTCAGTAGATGCAGCATGGGAATATGCGGGTATTTGGCGCGAAAATGCCGCATGGCCTCCAGATTTTCTTCATCCAGTGACCAGCCCTCCCAGTCCACTGTCAGGTAAACCGTAATTTTGTTAGCGGAAGCTGGCGCCTGAAAAAAGAAAATCAGCCCAAGCAGGCAAATTAAAAAATGGAGGCGCGTCGACATAGCAGGCATCTTGTCAAAATTGAAATAGCCGAGCTGGCCGCTGGCTGCATCAAGGGTTAGTGCGCCTAATCTATATCGGCAGAGTCACACTAGGTCAATGACGACTCATCAGCCTGATAAACCAAGCCTACTGCCTTATTCACTGCACTAACATGAGCATGTTATCACGAGCATTTTACCGCTATCATTCAGGCTCTGTTTTAAAGCTTTCATCATTCATGCCTTTGCCGCTTCATCTCAATCGCAAGTTCCTGCAGTTGCTCGCGTTTCGCGTACAACTGGTGCTCGCCTACCAGATCATGGCGGTGGTAGTCGGCTGGCATATCTATGAGCTGACACGAGACCCGCTTGCCCTCGGCTTGGTTGGTCTGGCCGAAGTGGTGCCCTATTTCGCCTGTGCCTTATTTGCGGGATATGCCATTGATCATTATTCGCGCCGCCTGTTCGGCGTGATGTCGGCGCTTATTTTGTTCTGCATTGCCTTGACCCTGGTGGCGGTATCCAGGGGTTGGCTACAGGGCGATGCGACGCTGTGGATCTATGGCGCAACAGCGGTCACCGGTGTTGCGCGTGCCTTTATCGGGCCCAGTTATGGCGCTCTGTTTGCGCTGGTGCTGCCGCGTGAGCAATATGCCAAAGCGGCAGGCCTTGGTAGTTCATTGATTCAATTCGGCATGGTTGCCGGCCCGGCGCTGGGCGGTTTGCTGGTCGGCTTTTCCGGCACAACAACGGCCTATGTAGTCGCCATGCTGCTCTGTCTTGGTGCTGCGGTGGCGTTGTTCCTGCTGCATGTGCAGGAGCCGCCACCAGCGGGTAGCGCTCCCGTGTTTGCAAGTATAGGTGAGGGTTTGCGTTTCGTATATCGTAACCAGATACTGCTTAGTGCCCAGTGTCTGGATATGTTCGCTGTGCTGTTCGGTGGTGCAGTCGCTCTGTTGCCGGCCTTTGTACAGGATGTATTTTTCTATGGCCCGGAAGGGTTGGGTATCCTGCGAGCCGCCCCTGCCATTGGTGCCGTGATCACTGGTCTTTATCTGGTCCGCAATCCTATCGACCTGCATGCCGGCCGCTGGCTGCTTGGTGCGGTGGCTGGTTTTGGTCTTTGCATCATCAGTTTCGCACTCAGCAACAGCTTTTGGTTCGCCGCTTTCATGCTGCTACTGGCAGGTATCTGTGACGGCATCTCCGTGGTATTGCGGACAACCATTTTCCAGCTGGTGACACCGGACCACATGCGTGGGCGAGTTTCCGCCATCAACGGCATTTTTATCGGTTCTTCCAATGAACTGGGCGCGTTTGAATCCGGTGTGGCTGCGCGGTTTCTGGGTCTGGTGCCATCGGTGGTATTCGGTGGTTTGATGACGCTGGGCGTAGTTGGTATGGCTGCGAGGTTTGCGCCCAAGCTGCGTAAGCTGGGGCTGAGCCAGTTGCAATGAGGTGAGCAAGCATGAGAGAACTGGATGAACTTTTTGCCGCATTGAAAAAATCAGCATTCCGCCGCAGTTTTCAGTTGCGCGGCAAGGATTTGGCCTATTTGCAGGATAAAGGTCTGGCTCTGGTTATGCTGCATGCTGGGGATTTCATCAGTAAACGACTGGCGCCGGCAACCATTCTCAACGATGGCAAGCAGACACCGTTTCGCGGGCATCCGGTATTTGTTGCACAGCATGCAACCGCCTGCTGTTGCCGGGGCTGCCTGGAAAAGTGGCATTACATTGCACCAGATCATGAACTGAGTGCGGAAGAAAGTGCCTATGTACTCAGTGTATTGCAGCGCTGGATGCAGGTGCAGGCTCGGCAAATCGAGCAGAGGCAGAAAGATCTCTGGAGCTGAACTGGTTGTATTAAATCTGCGACGATCAGCCCAGGCCGGTGTCCAGCACCATCATGATGATGAAGCCTGCCATCAGGCCCAAGGTGGCTGGAGTCTGATGGCCATTGCGGTGGGTTTCCGGAATCACTTCATGAGATACGACGAAGATCATGGCGCCGGCCGCAAGGCCGAGGCCAATCGGATAGGCGAGTGCAAACCCGCTGGACAGGCCGACACCGAGGAAGGCACCGATCGGTTCCAGTAAGCCGCTTAGAACTGCGACCAGCACCGCCTTGCCTGCGGTGAATCCGGCACTGCGCATGGCCAGTGCCACTGCGAGACCTTCTGGGATATCCTGCAATGCAATGGCAATGGTCAAGGGTAAGCCGACCGACAGGTCGGCTTGTGACATGCTGACGCCAATGGCCATGCCTTCCGGCAGATTGTGCAGGGCGATGGCAAAGACAAACAGCCATACACGGCCGCAACGGGCATAGCCGGGGCCGCAAGGGCCATTCTTTTCATGTTCATGTGGGGTGAACTCGTCGAGGCCGAGCATCAGCAGTACGCCCAAAGCCATGCCGAACACCACCACCAGGGTTGCTGGGAGTTTTGCAGCAAGAAGTGCCTCACCTGCCTCAAGGCCAGGCAGCAGCAATGAGAATGCGCTGGCGGCCAGCATCATGCCGGCTGCCATGCCGAGCATGGAGTCTTCGATTTTTTGGGGAATGCTACGCAAGGCGAGCGCCGGCAAGGCACCCAGGGCTGTGGCGATGAAACCGGCAAGACCGCCCAGCATCGCATAACGCAGCGCCAGATTGATCTCGCCAGAGAATGCCTGCAGCAGGCTCTGTGTCAGCAAGGCGAGGATAGCCAGCAGGGCGATGGTAAAACCGATGGTTGTGATGATGTGTTCACTGGCATGCGTGCGAAATGCATCGAACCAGCTTTGCGGCGTTGGGCTGTTTACAGTAGTTTGCTGTGTGATTTCCATGGGTGTAACCTGTCTGATTGCTGCGTCCATTGAACCTTGTCACAATATTTCAATCATCATAACGCGATACTCGATGCGCTACGCCAAGGCTGCGACATTGTTTTTCTTAATGATAGCAATAGCTTGGTGTTAATAGAATTTATCAATCGATATATTATAAACAATCAATTTTGTTTATTATTCTGGTTTCATTAGAATAGCGTCTGTACCCATTATCAACCAGCCAACAAGGAGGCAAAATGTCATCTCTTATCAATACTCAAGTTCAACCGTTCAAGGCCCAGGCTTTCCACAACGGTCAATTCGTAGAAGTGACCGAAGCAAATCTGAAAGGCAAGTGGTCTGTTGTGATTTTCATGCCGGCTGCTTTCACATTCAACTGCCCGACTGAAGTTGAAGATGCTGCAGACAACTATGCCGAGTTCCAGAAGCTGGGCGCTGAAGTTTATATCGTGACCACCGACACCCATTTCTCGCACAAGGTATGGCATGAGACTTCCCCTGCCGTCGGCAAGGCGAAGTTTCCACTGGTCGGTGACCCGACCCACCAGCTGACCCGTGCATTCGGTGTGCATATCGAAGAAGAGGGACTGGCACTGCGCGGCACTTTCGTCATCAATCCGGAAGGCGTGATCAAGACCCTCGAAATTCATGACAACGCTATTGCACGCGACGTCAAGGAAACTCTGCGCAAGGTGAAGGCTGCCAAGTATGTCGCTGAACATCCAGGTCAGGTCTGCCCTGCCAAGTGGAACGAAGGTGCTTCCACGCTAACCCCGTCTCTGGACCTGGTTGGCAAGATCTAGGAACCATGTTTCATTAGGCGCTACGCTGGTCTGTTGTAATAAGCTCCAAGTCGTCAGCAGGCCTCAGATTGAATCTGCCCGGGCCACAAGCCCGGGCATTTTCTAGCAAACACTCAAAGTTTTTAAAAGGGAAATTATGCTCGACGCCAATATCAAACAACAGTTGCAAACCTATTTCGGCAATCTCATTCAAAAGGTCGAGATCACCGCTTATCTGAACGAGTCAGACAAGTCGCGCGAAATGCTGGAGCTGCTGCAGGACCTGGCTGGTATTTCAGACATTATCAGTCTGACCGAACAGCGCGATACAGCAGAGCGTAGTCCCTCATTCAAACTGAACCGCCCGGGCGGCAATATCGGCGTGCAGTTTGCCGGTATCCCCATGGGCCACGAATTCACTTCGCTGGTGCTTGCCATCCTGCAGGTTGGCGGTCATCCGCCCAAAGTCAGTGAAGACAAGATACAACAGATTCGCGATCTACCCGGTAACTATCATTTCGAAACCTACATCTCGCTGACTTGCCAGAACTGCCCTGAAGTCGTGCAGGCGCTGAATCTGATGTCCATCATCAACCCCAACATTACGCATGTCATGATTGACGGTGCGCTGTATCAGGATGAAGTCAGCGAGAAGCAGATCATGGCGGTGCCGACCATCTTCATGAACGGTCAGCATTTCGGTCAGGGCCGCATGAATGTCGACGAGATTCTGGCCAAGCTGGATACCGGTGCTGCTGCACGCGAAGCCGAGAAGATCAACGCCCGCGAAGCATTCGACGTGCTGGTGGTGGGCGGCGGTCCAGCCGGTAGCGCTGCTGCCGTGTATGCCGCACGCAAGGGCATCCGCACCGGCATTGTCGCCGAGCGTTTCGGCGGCCAGGTGATGGATACCAATGCCATCGAGAATTTCATTTCGGTCAAGGAGACCGAAGGGCCCAAACTAGTCGCAGCACTGGAAGAGCATGTGCGCAGCTACGAGGTCGATATCATGAACACGCAGCGTGTTGAAAAGCTGATTCCTGGTGACATGATCGAGCTTGAACTGGCCAACGGTGCCAAGCTGAAGAGCAAGACTGTCATCATCTCCACCGGTGCCCGCTGGCGCGAGCTCAATGTGCCGGGCGAGACAGAGTATCGCGGCAAGGGGGTTGCCTATTGCCCACACTGTGACGGCCCGCTGTTCAAGGGCAAGCCGATCGTGGTGGTCGGCGGCGGCAACTCCGGTGTGGAAGCAGCTATCGATTTGGCCGGTTTTGTCAGCCATGTCACGCTGCTGCAGTTCGAAGAACAGTTGAAAGCAGATGCGGTGCTGCAGAAGAAGTTGTTCAGCCTGCCTAACGTTGAGGTCATCTGCCAGGCGCAGACGACGGAAGTGAATGGTGACGGTAACAAGGTCACTGGCTTGACCTATATTGACCGCGCCACTGGCAGTACGCATACACTGACTATTGATGCCGTGTTTGTGCAGATCGGACTGCTTCCGAACACCGACTGGCTCAAGGGCACTATTGAACTAAGCCAGTACGGCGAGATTATCGTCGATGACCACGGCATGACATCCGTACCGGGTGTATTTGCTGCAGGCGACGTGACGACGGTTCCGTACAAGCAGATTGTCATTGCGCTGGGTGACGGCGCCAAGGCGTCTCTGGGTGCGTTTGATTACCTGATCCGGCAGTAAGCCTGCTGGTATGGTAAATAAAAAGAGGTCAAGTGCATGCAATTGACCTCTTTATTATGTCTGGCAGAGCGGTCTGAGCTTGGATCCGCGACCCCCGACGTGACAGACCGGTGTTCTAACCAGCTGGACTAACAATCTTTGCCTTTGCTTCATATTCTTTGTACAACGAAGGTGCGTAACCTGCCTCGAAGCGGGAGTAATAATCCAGAGGCCTTGGCGTGGATACTCAATTCTTTGTTCAGTTGTCATACATGATCCGGTTTGACCCTTGCAAGTGCCTGAATTTCCTTGAAACAAGTAATTTTCCATGCATTATGCATGAGATATGGTGAAATATCCGGCCTGAAGGCGGCGCTGGCAAGGCACCAGAGCAAAATGGCTCGGTTTTTGTAAATTGGATGCTGATACACAACAGGGAGGGAATGGGTGTAAGCTAATCCGGAATGAAATTCATGTAAAGGCTAGAACTTGGTCAAGTTTAAAATTCGCGAAAAAATCACCGGCTTGCTGGTGTTTTATTTTCTGATTGCGCTGACGGCCATCGGTTTCACGCTGTTTGTTTCGTGGCAGCTGGAAGGTGGAGCCGCCGCCATCAACGATGCGGGGAAGCAGCGTATGCGTATCTATCACATCGCATTTCTGCTGACGCAGCATGCTCAGCAAGCCACGCCACTGCTGGAAAATGACATCCGTCAGGAGGTCGGTCGATTCGAAAAAACCCTGGCAGAATTGCAGCATGGCAATCCGCAACGGCCTTTATTTCTCCCCGATGATCCTTTGATCCAGAGACAGATGCAAGCGTTGCAAGATGCCTGGGAGCAGGAAATGATGCCGCGCATCGAGCAGATGCTGAGCTCGGCTGGAGAACTCGACCGCCAGCAGTCGCTGGCGACCTACCGGCCTGGCCTCGAGCGCTTTGTTGATCAGATTGATGCGCTGGTCGCGCTGGTGGAAAACAGTAGTGCACGGTCGACTACGCAGCTGCGTTCAATACAGATTGCTCTGATGGTTGTCGCTTTGCTGGGTAGCATTTTGCTCGATTTCATATTCTCGCTACTGCTGGTGCGTCCGGTACAGCGTCTCAACCAGGGTCTGCAAAGCATGGGCAAAGCCGATTTTAGCGTGCGTTTGCCAACTAGCAGAAACGACGAGTTGGGCGAGCTGGCGAGAGGCTTTAATCAGATGGCGGAAAAGCTACAGGATATATATGCCACGCTGGAGCAGCGCGTGGCTACCAAGACGCGTAGTATCGACCTCAAGAACCGCGAACTGGGCGCACTCTACGAAGTGGCATCCTTTCTCAATTCCAGCACTGCTACCGAGCCTTTGTGCGACAATGTGCTCGATCGCATGATTGCGTTGATGGAAGCCATAGGTGGCGTGGTGAGGCTGACTGACCCCAAGGGCGAACAGCTGCAGATCGTTGCTGCGCGAGGGGTTTCTGAAACGTTTCTATCGGACGAGGCATTCCTTGATATCGGCGCCTGTATCTGTGGCGAAGTTGCCCGTAACGGTATTGCCGTCAGCTCGGATTTCAATACTCCTCAGCCGCCGATGATGTTGCACACCTGCAGCAAGGAAAACATCCGGGCGGTAGCTGCTGTTCCAATCCGATCCAATCAGCGTGTGCTGGGCACACTCAATCTGTTTTTCGATACCATGCGTATATTGCCCCCAGCCGAGGTGCGTTTGCTCGAATCGGTCGGCTTGCATCTCGGTATTGCCATCGAGAATCAGCGGCTGGTCGCCCGCGAACGTGAAATGGCGATATCGGAGGAACGCAATCTGCTGGCGCAGGAGCTGCATGACAGCATTGCACAGTCCCTGGCTTTTCTCAATATTCAGGTGCAGTTGCTGCATGATGACTTGAGTCACAGGAAAGTTGCGGATGCGATGCAGGTGCTGGAGCAGATTCGTGCAGGCGTGCAGGAAAGTTATGATGACGTGCGCGAGCTGTTGGTACATTTCCGCATGCGTCTGGAGCACGCCGATCTGGAGCGTGCAATTACCAGCGCCCTGCAGAAATTCGAGGCACAAACGACGATAGTGACGGAGTTCGTGCGCCAGGGGCCGACGCTGGAGATGCAGCCTGAGCATATGCTACAGATACTGCATATCCTGCAGGAATCGCTTTCCAATATACGCAAGCATGCCGCCGCCAGCCTGGTCAAAGTCACGCTCGACACTCGCGGCCCATGCAGCCTGACTGTGGAAGATAATGGCAGCGGTTTTGAAAGCACGAAATCGGCCGGCGATACGCATGTCGGTATCAATATCATGCGCGAACGTGCAAACCGTTTCGGCGGCCGCTTTTCTATCAACTCCGACATTGGCGAGGGTACCCGGGTAGTTCTGAGCTGGGTGCCGGCCTCGCTTTCCACAGAGGCACACAGCCTGGTATGAAACCGATACGCGTTCTGATTATTGACGATCACACCCTGTTCCGCAGCGGCATTTGCCTGCTGTTGCAACGCCAGAGCGGCTTTGAGGTGGCGGGCGAAGCAGGTGACGGGCTTGAAGGAGTCAAGCTCACCAAGCGGCTTAAACCGGATGTTGTGCTGCTCGATCTGCACATGCCTGGTACCGGCGGCCTTGAGGCCCTGCAACTGTTGCAGGAAGAACTGCCGCAGGTGCAGGTGGTGATGCTGACGGTGTCGGAAGATGCGCAAGACTTGCTGGACGCCTTACGTATCGGCGCGCGTGGCTATCTGCTGAAAAACATAGATACCGATTTTCTGCTCGATTCGATCAAGCGTGCGGCGGCCGGCGAGTCGGTGATATCGGCGCAGATGGCGATGCGACTTGCCGATGCAGTGCGTATACCGCAGAAGAGTTTGAAAGCCGCCGCAGCTGAGACCAACAAGCTCTCCCCGCGTGAGGCGGAGATCATTGTCATGCTGGCCGCTGGTGCCAGCAACAAGGAGATCGCCCGCACGCTCGAGCTCGCTGAATCTACGGTCAAGATTCACGTCCAGGGCATTTTGCGCAAACTCAATCTGACAAGTCGTGTGCAGGCGGCGGTTTATGCCGTCGAGCATGGGTTGATTGAAGAAAAATAGCGCGTAGTTCCCCTGTCGTAAGGCAACTTGCTGTTGCCATCTAGTTCTTTTGGACTAGTTCCTAAAACTCACTCACCCTGTACTTCTGAAGAATATGCGGGCTCACCGCCCGGGCCTATGCTGGCACCATGTTCCAATTCGGAAGGCGGGTCATGCCGACACAACAATACAAAGCCTGGTCAGTGGTGATTGCCAGCACGCTGGCTTTTACAGTGTGCTTCATGATCTGGATGATGTTCGCCGTCATCGGCATTCCGATCAAGGAAACATTGGGACTCAATGAAACCGAGTTCGGTATTCTGATTGCCACGCCCGTGCTGACCGGCTCCTTGATTCGACTGCCGCTGGGCATGTGGACCGACCGCTTTGGCGGTCGCATTGTCTTTTTCGTGCTGATGCTGTCCACGGTCATTCCGATCTGGCTCATCTCCTATAGCACTGCCTACTGGCATTATCTGGTGACCGGGCTGTTCGTCGGTGTTGCCGGTGGTTCTTTTACTGTCGGCATTGCCTATTGTGCACGCTGGTTTCCAAAGAATCGCCAAGGCCTGGCCATGGGCATTTTCGGCGCCGGCAACACCGGTGCTGCAGTCACTAAACTGGTCGCGCCACTGATCCTGGTGGCTTATGGTTGGGCCATGGTGCCGCAGGTTTATGCCGTGTTGATGCTGGTGACGGCGATTCTGTTCTGGCTCTTCACCTTTTCCGATTCTAATCACAAGGTAGCAAAGACCATCACCATGCGCGAGCAGCTGGCCGTGCTGAAAGATCCCAAGGTCTGGAAATACAGCCAGTATTATTCCATCGTCTTTGGCGGCTATGTTGCATTGGCGTTGTGGATGACCAAGTATTACATCAGTGAATACGGCTTCGACCTCAAGACCGCTGCGCTTCTGGCTGCCGCCTTCAGTATTCCCGGTGGCATGCTGCGCGCGATGGGCGGCTATTACTCGGATAAGTTCGGCGCACACACCGTCACCTGGTGGGTGCTGTGGGTGTCGCTGGTCTGCCTGTTCTTCCTGTCATACCCGCAAACACAGATCAGCATTCTGACTGTCAACGGCCCGCAGACCTTTCATGTCGGTCTTAACGCCACCATGTTCACCATCATCATGTTCACCATGGGCACCGCCTTCGCCATCGGCAAAGCCTCGGTATTCAAGTACATCGCTGACGATTACCCGCACAACATCGGCGTGATATCCGGCGCTGTCGGTCTTGCCGGCGGTCTGGGCGGTTTCATGCTGCCCATCATGTTCGGTGCACTGGTCGATCTGACCGGCATCCGATCCTCCGCCTTCATGTTGATGTTCGGCATTGTCTGGGTGTCATTGCTGTGGATGTACTGGACCGAAGTCCGGCCGGTGAAAATCGATCGCCACCATGTGCGCATTACAAAAAAACAAGTGATTTCCATTTAGGGGAAACAGCATGCCTGTCAACATCAAGGATTGGAACGTCGAAGATGAGAAGTTCTGGGCAACCACCGGAAAGCGGGTTGCCTACCGCAACCTGTGGATATCGATACCCAGCTTACTGTGTGGTTTCGCCATATGGCTGATGTGGGGGGTCATTGCAGTGGAGATGCTGAACCTGGGCTTTCCGTTCAGCCAGGATGAGCTGTTTACGCTCACCGCGATTTCCGGGCTGGCAGGCGCCACCATGCGCATCCCGTCTTCGTTCTTCATCCGTCTCGCGGGTGGACGCAACACCATCTTTCTGACTACCGCCATGTTGCTCAGTCCAGCCATCGGCACCGGCATCGCGCTGCAGCATCCGGAATTGCCATTATGGGTATTCCAGTTACTGGCACTATGGTCCGGTGTCGGCGGTGGCAACTTCGCCAGTTCCATGAGCAACATCAGCACCTTCTTCCCTAAGCGCTTACAGGGCACCGCACTTGGACTGAACGCTGGTCTTGCCAACTTCGGCGTCACCACGATGCAGATCGTGATCCCGCTGGTGATGGGTGTCAGCATATTCGGTGCGATGGGTGGCGAGCCTATGACATTGCTGAAGAGCAGCGGCTGGATTTTCGGTAAGGTACCTGCCGGTACGCCAGCTTTCATCCAGAATGCCGGCTTTGCCTGGGTACTTTCGCTGATACCGCTGGCTATCTTCTGCTGGTTTGGCATGAGCAACCTGCTGCCGATCTCCCCTGATGCTGATAAAACACTGCGGGCCTTTATCAAGATCACCTGGCTCTATACGCTGGCCTTCATTCCAGCCATCATCGGGCTGTATCTCTATCTGCCGGCACCAACCGGGCTAGGGCTGATCAATATGTGGGTGGCGATGCCGCTCATCATCGGCGCTACCCTGTTGATCATGAAGCTAGCTGCGTTCGGCACGATGAAAGAAAACATCCGCAAACAGTTTGCCATCTTCAAAAATAAGCACACGTGGTCGATGACTGTGCTTTACCTGCTGACATTCGGCTCTTTCATCGGCTTCTCCATGGCCTTGCCGCTGTCTATCAAGATCATCTTCGGCGAAAAGCATATTTACGATGCGATCAGCCAGACCTGGACGCATGTGAATAACCCAGCGGCTCCCGCCGCGCTCACCTATGCCTGGATCGGGCCGTTTGTCGGTGCGCTCACGCGGCCGATCGGAGGCTGGATATCCGACAAGGTGGGTGGCTCCATCGTGACGCAGATGATTTCCGGGGTGATGGTCCTCGCCTCGACTTACGCCGGCTTCGTGATGATGCAGGCCTATCAGTCCGCAACCCCTGAAGTCTATTTCACACAGTTCTTGCTGGTGTTCATGATCCTGTTTGCCGCTAGCGGGATGGGCAATGGCTCTACCTTTCGTACGGTGGGTGCGATCTTTGATCGTGCCCAAGCAGGACCGGTGCTGGGCTGGACTTCGGCGGTGGCGGCCTATGGTGCTTTCATCGCTCCCGAAGTTATTTATGGGCAGATTAAAACGGGCACGCCGGAAATGGCGATGTACGGTTTTGCGGTGTTTTATACCCTTTGTCTTGGTCTGAACTGGTGGTTTTATCTGCGTCCCGGCGCAGAGATCCGCAACCCGTAATGATTAGCGACAAACGAATTCAAAAGGAGTAATAACATGAGCCATTTTCTCGATCGCTTGAAGTTCTTTGACAAGGTCAAGGCGACCTTTTCCGATGGACACGGCATCGTCACCAACGAGGATCGCCAGTGGGAAGATGCCTATAGGCACCGCTGGCAGCATGACAAGGTGGTGCGTTCCACGCACGGCGTCAATTGCACCGGTGGTTGCAGCTGGAAAATTTTTGTCAAGAACGGCCTGGTGTCGTTCGAGATGCAGCAGACCGATTATCCTCGAACCCGTGACGACCTGCCGGATCATGAGCCGCGCGGTTGCCAGCGTGGTGCATCATTCTCCTGGTACCTGTACAGCCCGCACCGTATCAAGCATCCGCTGATACGCGGCCGTTTGCTCGACTTGTATCGTGCAGAAAGAAAATCCGGCAAGGATCCGGTTGATGCCTGGGCAGCAATCCAGGCGGATGCAAAGAAGCGCAAATCCTACACCGCAGTGCGCGGCCTCGGCGGTTTTGTGCGCGCTCCCTGGGATGAGGTCAACGAGATCATGGCCGCTGCTAACGTGTATACCATTAAAAAATGGGGACCGGACCGCATTTTCGGGTTTTCGCCGATTCCTGCCATGTCGATGATTTCCTATGCAGCGGGCTCGCGTTATCTCTCTCTCATCGGTGCTGCCTGTGGCTCTTTCTACGATTGGTATTGCGACCTGCCTGCCGCCAGTCCTCAAACCTGGGGCGAGCAGACCGATGTGCCGGAATCGGCGGACTGGTACAACTCGACCTACATCATCATCACCGGCGCTAACCTGCCGATGACCCGCACGCCTGATGCCCACTTTGCTTCTGAAGTGCGCTACAAGGGCGCCAAGATTGTCGCCATGGCACCGGATTATGCCGAGTTCTGCAAATTCTCCGATCTCTGGATGCCGATCCGACAGGGCACTGATGCTGCAGCCTTCCTCGCCATGGGCCATGTCGCACTGAAAGAGTTCTTCATCGACAAACAAGACCCGTATTTTCAGGAATATGCGCGTAAATATACCGACCTGCCAATGCAGGTGATGCTACGTAAGCATGGAGACGCTTATGTTTCAGACCGGTTCCTGCGTGCTTCTGATTTCGACGGCAGTTTGGGCGAGACCAACAACCCTGAATGGAAAACGATTGTTTTTGACTCTAAATCCGGCTCGTTTGTTGCGCCTAACGGCAGCATTGGTTTCCGTTGGGGTGAGGATGGCAAATGGAATCTGTTGGAGAAGAACGCTTCGACGCAGCAGTTAATAGAGGCTGAACTTTCCTGTATCGCCGATCGTGACGAAACCGTATCTGTCGGCTTTCCGCACTTCAACCACGACGAGGAGGCCTTGCTGTTCCGTAATGTGCCGGTACGCAAGGTCAAGCTGGCCAATGGTGAAGAAGCTCTGGTGGCTTCCGTGTTCGATCTGCAAATCGCGCAATATGGTATCGATCGTGGTTTGGGCGGCGGCAATGTTGCCAAGGATTTTTCCGATGCGAACGTGGCTTATACGCCTGCCTGGGCAGAAAAAGTCACCGGTGTCAAAGCCGCCGACATTGAGCGTACAGGTCGTGAATTCGCCTATAACGCCTCGAAGACCAAGGGTAAATCCATGGTCATCATGGGTGCGGCCATCAACCACTGGTATCACAATGATCTCGCCTATCGCGCCATTATGAACCTGCTGCACATGTGTGGCTGTGTTGGTCAATCCGGCGGTGGCTGGGCGCATTATGTCGGCCAGGAAAAGCTGCGGCCACAGGCTGGCTGGGCACCGATCGCTTTCGCACTGGATTGGCATCGTCCACCACGCCACACTAACGCCACCTCCTATTGGTATTTCCATACTGACCAGTGGCGCTATGAAACGCTGGACGCCGACAGCCTGCTGTCGCCTGCCGGCAAGGGCAAGAACAAGGGTAATTCGATAGCGGATTACAACGTCAAGGCCACGCGCATGGGCTGGCTGCCCTCCATGCCTAATTTCAACCGCAACCCGATTGAGCTGGCCGAAGAGGCCTTCAAAAGCGGCGCTACGGACGAGGCCTCAGTGGCTCAATATATTGCCGGGCAGATGAAGTCAGGCACATTGGATGTGGCTTATGCCGACCCCGACAACCCGGTCAACTGGCCGCGTAACCTGTTTGTCTGGCGTGCCAATCTGATCGGCACTTCGGCCAAGGGGCACGAATATTTTCTCAAACACTTGCTGGGCGCGCAGAACGGCGTATTGCAGGAAGGCGGTAGCGGGCGCAACAACAAGGAGGTGAAATGGCACGAGAATGCACCCATTGCCAAACTCGATCTGATGGTGGATATCAATTTCCGTCTCAATTCCACCGGTGCCTATTCCGACATTATCCTGCCGACTGCGACCTGGTATGAGAAGAACGATCTCAATACTACTGACATGCATCCCTTCATTCATCCCTTGTCCGAAGCTGTCAGCCCGGGCTGGGAATCGAAATCTGATTGGCAGATTTTCAAGACTATCGCCAAAAATTTCTCGACACTGGCCGAGAAGCATCTGGGCACCAAGAAGGAAGTCGTTGCACTGCCCATGCAGCATGATTCGGCAGCCGAACTGGCTCAGCCGTTCGGCGAAGTGCAGAACTGGAAAGAAGGCGACTGCGATCCGATACCCGGCAAGACCATGGCTATCATCAAGCTGGTGGAGCGCACTTACGGCGACACCTACCGCAAATATATTGCGCTCGGCCCATTGATGACCCAGCTTGGCAACAATATCAAGGGCATCGACTGGAACACCGATCAGGAATACGAAGAACTCAAGCGCCACAATGCGATGGTGAAGGAGCCGGGTGTGTCGCAGGGCATGCCGTCGCTGGAGGAGGACATCTACGTCTGCGACGCGGTGATGCGCATGGCGCCGGAAACCAACGGCGAGGTCGCGCACAAATCGTGGAGCGCGCTCTCGAAGAAGACCGGTATCGACCACCACCACCTGTATGCTGGTCGCCACGAGGACAAGATCACCTTCAAGGATATCCAGGCACAGCCGCGCAAGATCATCACGGCGCCGACCTGGTCAGGTATCGAGTCGGAGACGGTGTCCTATACCGCCGGTTACACCAACGTACACGAGCACATCCCGTTCCGTACGCTCACCGGCCGCGCCCACTTCTATCAGGACCACGAGTGGATGCTGGATTTTGGCGAAGGCTTCTGTACCTACAAGCCCATGGTCGATCTCGGCGAGCTCAATGCCCTGCCGGCCAAGGTCAAGGCCAAGCCCCATCTGGAGCTGAACTGGATTACGCCGCACTCCAAGTGGGGCATCCATTCCAGCTACCAGGACACCTTGCGCATGCTGACCCTGTTCCGCGGCGGGCCTTATGTCTGGATCTCTGAAACCGATGCCCAAGCGGTCGGCATCGAGGACAACGACTGGGTAGAAGCAGTTAATCACAACGGCGCTACGGTGGCGCGGGCGGTAGTTTCGCAACGGGTACCACGAGGCATGGCGATGATGTATCACGCACAGGAAAAGAACGTGAATGTGCCGGGATCACCATCCACCGGCAAGCGTGGCGGCATTCTCAATTCCGTCACCCGCGTCATCATGAAACCGACCAACATGATCGGTGGATATGCCCAGCTGGCCTATGGTTTCAACTACTACGGCACTGTGGGCTGCCAGCGCGACACCATGGTGGCGCTACACAAGATTGCGGACAAGGATGTGGATTGGCTTGAACGTCCGCTAACCGCCGAGCGTGAAGCTCAGCTCAACCCGGTTGGCGTTAGCGCCAAGTAACAGGACACAGGAGAACATCATGAAAGTACGCGCACAATTCGCCTTTGTCTTCAATCTGGACAAATGCATCGGTTGCCACACCTGCTCGGTTACCTGCAAAAACGTCTGGACCAATCGCAAGGGGGTGGAATATGCCTGGTTCAACAACGTCGAATCCAAGCCTGGCATCGGCTATCCCAAGGCGTGGGAAGACCAGGAAAAATGGCATGGCGGCTGGGAGTTGAAAAACGGCAAGCTTGAACTGAAATCCGGCAATCGGGCTTCCAAGCTGCTGAATATCTTCGCCAATCCGGACATGCCGGAAATCGACGATTACTACGAACCTTTCACCTATAACTATGCGCACCTGCAGAATGCCAAGCTGTCGGAGGCAGCTCCTACCGCACGACCTTTGTCGCAGATCACCGGTGAGAGCATGGAGAAGATCACCTGGGGTCCGAACTGGGAAGATGACTTGGCAGGTGAATATGCAAAGCGCAGTAAAGATCAGAACATGCATAACATCCAGAAGGAGATGTACGGCCAGTTCGAGAATACGTTCCACATGTACCTGCCGCGTATCTGCAACCACTGCCTTAACGCCTCCTGCGTGGCTGCCTGTCCTTCCGGCTCTATCTACAAGCGCGAAGAAGACGGTATCGTGCTGGTGGATCAGGACAAGTGCCGCGGCTGGCGCATGTGTGTCAGCTCCTGCCCTTATAAAAAGGTGTTCTACAACTGGGAATCGGGCAAGGCGGAAAAATGCGTGGGCTGCTACCCGCGCGTGGAATCCGGCATGCCGACCGTCTGCTCGGAATCCTGCGTCGGTCGCATCCGCTACAACGGCATCATGCTCTATGACGCCGACCGTATCGAAGAACTGGCCAGCATGGAAGACGAACAGGACCTCTACGAAGCGCAGTGCAAAATCTTCCTCGATCCCAACGATCCGGAAGTAATTGCTGCTGCGCGGGCCGAGGGTATCAACGACGACTGGATTGAGGCTGCACGTAAATCGCCGATCTGGAAGATGGCGATGGATTGGAAGATCGCCTTCCCCATGCACCCCGAGTTCCGCACGCTGCCTATGGTCTGGTATGTACCGCCACTTTCACCGGTGCAGTCGCAGATCGACCAGGGCAATCTGCCGGTCGGCCCCGATGGCGCGATTCCGGTTTCCGGCACGATGCGGCTGCCGATCCAGTACCTTGCCAACCTGCTCACGGCAGGCAAGGAGGCGCCGATTGAAAGTGCCCTCAACCGGTTGATTGCGATGCGCAGTTATCAGCGTTCGGTGCACGTCGAAGGCAAAGCGGACACCCGCGCACTGGAAGCGGCAGGCATTACCGAAGAGCAGGCGCTGGAAATGTATCGCTATCTGGCCATCGCCAACTATGAGGACCGTTTTGTGATCCCCACCGGCCATACGGAAGAAACGCTGGATGATGCTTTCGGCTTCCAGGGCCAGAACGGCTTCACTTTCGGCAACGACACTTCGGCTGGTGTCAGCAAGATCACGCTGTTCCCCCGTCGCCGCAAGGAAACGGTAGAACCCAAGGAACTTGCGCCAGCGGCCGACGAGTAAAGGAGAACGATATGCAAATCTATAAACTGCTTTCCGTGTTATTGGAATACCCGGATCAGGAGCTGATTGACCATTTGCCTGAAATTCCGGAAAAACTGGCGCAATGTGTGGATGTCGAGACCGCGGAGCAGAGGGTGTTATGCGAACTCATCGATTATCTCGCCAGCCGCCCGCTGACCGAGTTGCAGGCGAACTACGTGCAGACCTTCGATATGACAGCGGAGAACAGCCTGCACCTGACCCATCACCTGTTCGGCGATGACAAGAACCGCGGACCAGCGTTAATCGACCTCGGCGAGCTTTACAAGGATTACGGCGTCGAGGTGGTAACTAATGAGCTGCCGGATTATCTGCCGCTGATTCTCGAATTTGCCGCCTATCTGGACGACAACGAGGCCATGGTTTTTCTGTCGGACGCCAACAAGGTACTGAAAGTGCTGGCGGAAAATCTGAAGAATGCCGGCAGTCCTTATGCCGGGTTGCTTTCCATTGTTGAAGGGCGGGCGACCTTGACGCGCCTCGCCGCCTGAGGAGAACCACCATGAACTTGCACAATTTTCTTTACGGGGTCTATCCTTACATCGCGCTCAGCATCTTTCTGCTCGGCAGCGTGCTGCGTTTCGACCGCGAGCAGTACACCTGGAAAAGCGATTCCAGCCAGTTGCTTTCCAAGGCCAACATGCGGCTTGCCAGCAATCTGTTCCACATCGGCATCATCGCTATCTTTTTCGGCCATGCGGTGGGTCTGTTGACACCGCATAGCGTCTTCACGGCGCTGGGTGTGTCCGATATGGCGCACCAGATGATCGCCATCTGGGCCGGCTCCATTTTCGGTGCCCTCTGTTTGATCGGCGGTACCATGCTCTGGCTGCGACGCATGTTCAATGCGCGGGTATCAGCGGCCAGTCGCGGCTCGGATAAGTTAATCCTGAGCTGGCTGCTGGTGACCCTGATGCTTGGCCTTTCCACCATTCCAGTGTCGCTGAGTCACGCCAACGAGGGCAATCCCGGTGTCATGATAGCGCTGGCCGAATGGGTACAGAGTATCGTTTATCTACGGCCCAATCCTGCGCTGCTCGAAGGAGTGGATACCGTTTTCAAGATACATCTTTTCTTCGGCATGACGGTATTCCTGCTGTTTCCTTTCACTCGGCTGGTGCATGTCTGGAGCGCGCCTTTTGGCTATCTCGTTAGGCCTTACCAGATCGTACGTAGCAAGCGCCGATTCAAGGCATGAGTCTTTCTTATGCGTGATGCAGGGAAATTACCAAGTAGTTTCAAGCGCTTTCAGCTAAATTATCCGGGTGAGCGGCTGCAATGTCAGCGCGAAAGCAGCAAGTTTAAGGTGCGGCTGACAAACGGTTTCGGCGCCAGTGCCATTGCCTCAGCAGTCAGGATTACTCATGCTATATAATCATTTGCTCTTTGGGGAGTTGTCATGACAATCAAGACCCTGACAAGTTTAGTTGTTCTGCTTTCCTTGTCCTGTGTGGCGGCATTGTCTTCAGCCGCAGAGTCTGCCGGACAGGCGGCGACACTGGGTGAGGCTGTTGCGCAGGGCCAGTCATTGACCAGCTTTCGTCTGCGTTACGAGCATGTGGATCAGGCTGGCAAGGCGGAGACTGCCGATGCCTGGACACTGCGTAGTTTGGTCGGCTGGAAGACCCAGCCTTTCCATGATTTCAGCGTGACGGCACAGTTGATAGGCGTTTCGCCTTTCAACCACCAGTACAACGACCTCGACAAGGGCGCGCTCGACCCTGACAAGCTGGACTACCCCGTGGTCGCCGACCCGGAGGACTACGATATCAACCAGTTGTTTCTACAGTGGAGCGGCCTGCCTTCGACCAATCTCAGGCTGGGTCGCCAGGCGGTGTTTTTCGACAACTGGCGCTTTGTCGGGGATGTTCGTTTCCGTCAGGTGATGCAGGTGATGGACGGCATCGCGCTGGAAAACAGCAGCCTGCCGGACACCGAAATCCACATCGCGCACTTTGCACGCATCAAACAGATCACGACCAGGCGACAGGACGTCAATGTCGAGTTGTTCAATATCAAATACAAATTTACACCGGCTGAAAGCCTCACAGGCTACGGCTATCTGGTCGACTGGAACGGCAGGGATTTACAGGCATCTTCTACGCAGACCTTCGGTTTGCGGTTTGATGGCACGCGCAAGATGAGTGAGGATTGGAATTTGCTTTACACCGCCGAATACGCCAAGCAGGACGATTACAAGGACGGCCACAGCGACATCGATAACTACTATTACCGCGTAGGCGCCGGGCTGGGCAGGGGTGATTGGTTCCTGCGTATCGATCAGGAAAAACTTTCCGGTAACAACCGCGGCAAGGCATTCCAGACGCCTTTGGGTACCAATCATCTATTTCAGGGCTGGGCCGATGTTTTTCTGACTACACCGAAGGAAGGCATTGAAGACACCATGCTGATGGCTGGCGGAAAAATCATGGGCATTACGCTCAAGGGCGAGTACCACTGGATAAATTCAGACCGCAATTTTGTTAAAGTCGGCGGCGGCCAGGGCGACCGCTATGGCGAGGAATTAGACTTGAGTGCAGGCTACAGTTTCAATAAAAAAGTCAGCGGTTCGATTGAATATGCCGAACTTAAGGAAAAGGACGTCTACGCGACAGCCCGAAAAAGAGATATAGAAAAAATCTGGCTAACCCTGATGTATAGCTTTTGAGTGAATAATTTATGAAAAGAATGTCAGAAACCAGAAGTGTTTTTCACAGCCATGACGAGCGCTTGAGAGGCTATGCAAAGGAGTTTACATGAAAAATGTGCCCGTTCTGGGGATATGCGCCCGGAGTAGTGGTATGGGTAAAACCACATTATTGGCAAAACTTATCCCGGTACTTGCGGTATATGGAGTGAAGGTTTCTGTCATCAAACAGGCTTGTGCGGATTTTGATCTGGATCGGCCGGGTAAGGACAGTTTTCATTTGCGGCAGGCCGGAGCAGCGCAAGTGCTGCTGAGTTCACCAGAAAGGTGGGCACTGTTAACGGAGCAGCAATTTTCGAACAGCGATGACCGTTTGATGCCATTGATACGCCTGCTTGACGCCAGTCAGATCGATCTCGTGCTGGTTGAGGGTTTTCGACATGCACCCATTCACAAGATAGAAGTATCCAGGACAATATGTGCTCAACCCCTGTTGGCCTGGCATGATTCCCGTGTGATTGCCGTTGCCTGCGACGCGCCCATATCTTCCCCCGTTTCAACTCTGGAGCTCAATGACATTAAGGCTGTTGCAGATTTTGTTTTGAAATGGATGGCTGACTCAGCCAATTCCTGGGCTGATGGAATGGTTTATGAATCCGCGTGATGGTGGATCTAAACCTGCAAGCTCTGGCATTTGAATGTCATCACTTGATCTAACCTTCAGCTTCAGGGCTGGGGATACGTGACGATATGCAGAATTGGCGGAGTGGACGGGACTCGAACCCGCGACCCCCGGCGTGACAGGCCGGTATTCTAACCAACTGAACTACCACTCCTTATCGCAGCAACTTTGTAATTGGCAGCGAAGGCGCGCATCATACCTCAAGTGCTCTGGTTTAATCCAGAGATTTCCAGCGTAGATATCTGATTTTCAGCCCACCTGCCGGACTCCTGATTTATTGAATTCATGCAAGTGCCTGAATTGCATTAGAATGGGCGCTTTTAAAATTTCCAAGCCATTCAGGCAAAATACAAAAGGAACAGCATGAGCAATATCACGGTAGAACATAATCCATCCGCAGAGCGTCTGCTGGATCTTGACGTGACCAAATGGCCGACCTGGCAAAAAGAAGTATCAGTATTTCCCTGGGTATTCCCCGAACAGGAAGTGGCTTACATCCTCGAAGGCCATTGCGTGATCACGCCTGAAAACGGCACACCAGTGATTTTCGGCAAGGGTGACTTGGTGACTTTTCCTGCAGGTTTGAGAGCGAGTTGGGAAGTCAAACAGCCATTGCACAAGCATTACAAGCTGGAAGGCAACGCGCTGACCCAGATCTGGGTGCGTCTGAAATTGAAGCTCGGTCTTTAAGTCTTGCCTGACTTGCCAATCTGCCCTCACCAACATGGCAATGAAGGTGAGGGCAGGAATTCCGGTCAATTTAAGTCATGCTTGTTTAATGCTTGTTTTTCTGTGGCAGGCTGGGTTTTGATGGGGTGATAAAGCCTGCCGGTACTACGACTTCTTTGCTTTTCTTGGGTTTTTTCGTTTCCTTGTTTCCGCGTTGCTGGCCTTTTGCCATACTGTTCTCCTCGCGCGTCCGTCATGCATATATACAGCCGCGTAAATCGTTTAAGTGCTGAATCTGGCAGGCCTTTTTCACCTGTCAGCATGCATTCGATCATCATAGGCTGATGCCGCTGGATAGGGGATTTATTTAGTAGTTATGTATCCGGAAGCCGTTGTCTCTTAATTGACCTTGAATGGTTCAGGTATCTTTAGAGAGAGCAAAGCCGCTGTCTTTCTGGGTGTAACTCAGAACTCGTGCCGAATAATCTTATCTCATGCCTGAATGACAGAAAAATGAGCGAATATGTTACCTTGCTCCTTCACTACGATACTTAATAAGTAAAGATTAAATGCTCGAAATTATCATTCCGTTTGTCGGCGGGATCGGATTGTTCCTGGTCGGTATGATGCTGTTGTCCGACGGGCTGGTTGCATTTGCCGGGGGGAGTTTGAAGCGGGCTCTGGTTCACTTTACAGGCACGCCCTATAAGGCCTTCGTCTCAGGCACCCTGGCCACGGTCATGGTTCAGTCTTCCACGGCTACCGCAGTAACGATGATTGGCTTTGTCAGTGCCGGCCTCATCACATTTTCGCAGGCCATCGGCGTTCTGATTGGTGCCAGCCTCGGTAATACAGCCACCGGATGGATCGTGGCCGAATTCGGGCTCAAGATTAATCTTGGCTTTTATACGCTGGCCTTTATCGGTATCGGCGCCTTGCTGAAACTACTGGGACGCGGTCGCTGGGCAGAGCTTGGTATGGCGATGGCGGGGTTTGGCCTCCTGTTTCATGGCTTGAGTGTTTTGCAACAAGGCATGGTCGGGCTCTCGGGAGTATTCAGTCTGGCAGAGCTTCCTGTCGGCGGTTATGGCGCCCGCATCATGATCATGCTGATAGGGCTGGCCATGACGGCTATTTTGCAGTCCTCGACAGCGGCTATCGCAACCACATTGACTGCGCTGCATACGGAAACCATCAACTTTGATCAGGCTGCCGCCCTGGTTGTCGGTGCCGCCATCGGTACCACCATGACGGGCGCTCTGGTTGCCATAGGCGCAACCATCTATGCAAAGCGCACTGCCCTGGCATATGTGCTGTTTAACCTGACGGCTGGCTTGATTGCCATTCTGTTGTTACCGGCATTCTTTTATCTGATTCAGATTCTCCGGCAATATGCCGGCCTGGAGCCAGGCGCAACCAGTCTGGCGGCTTTTCATACCTTGTTTATTGCGGTGGGTGTGGTTTTGTTTCTGCCGCTCACCGCGCGCTTTGCCCTCATGGTCGAGCGTCTGCTTCCTGATCGTGGCGATGGCATGGTGCAACGACTGGACGACAGTCTGCTGAATATTCCTGCAGTTGCGCTTGAAGCTTCACAGCGCGCCGTGGAACAGTTGGCGGACAGGCTGCTGAATGTATATAGCAAGATTTTTTCCATGTCGGAATCAACCGACCTGGAAAATGAGCTGGTACAAACCCGACAGTCTTTGGATCATACCTTTGATTTTGTGACGCGCGTTCAGCTGCCGCAGGAAGATCATGCACTTTGCGCTCAGCGTATAGCTCAGCTGCATGCGATTGATCACTTGCTGCGCTTAACCAATCGCTTGAAAGACATCGCGTCAGCCGGGGTGGATTTTGCTCATCCAGTCTATAACTTGGCATTGCAGAACAGTCGTGGCATGACCTCTCTGGTGAGAAAGGCACTGGCAGAAAATACACTCGCCTCAAGTCTGGAAGAAATAGAAAGAGAAGCCAAGAACCTGGCAACGTTGTCGCGTCAGGTTCGTCATGAGATTCTGCAGAACACTTTTTCCGACAGCAAGGCCCTCAATACCTTGCATACTACTGACACTTTCCGCTGGATGGCGCGCACCGGTAATCATATCTGCCGAATATGTTACTATCTTTCCCAAGGGCGGGCTGTGAATGGAAAATCCACTCAACCGGAACCGGAGCAGGAGATGTCTGAAGTTAATTCAATAGAGCTTGCGGCCTCTTCCTTTCAAGATGATATCCGGCTGCATTGACAGGCATCTCGTGCGAGTAATCGCTGGATTTATTTCAGCTCGATGGAATCAATCACTACGGGTTGCGTAGGCACGTCGCCAGGCCAGGTTGGCGCTTTGGAGATTTTTTCCACCAGGTCCATCCCGCTGGTGACTTTGCCAAACACCGCATAGCCCCAGCCACGTTCGTCCCTGGCTTTGTGGTCGAGAAAAGCGTTGTCTGCCACATTGATAAAAAACTGGGCACTGGCTGAGTGTGGGTCGCCAGTGCGCGCCATGGCAATCGTCCCCGCTTCATTTTTCAAGCCGTTGTCGGCTTCGTTTGCAATGGCTGGGCGCGTCGGTTTTTCCTGCATATCTTGAGTCATGCCGCCACCCTGAATCATAAAGCGGCGTATCGTTCGATGAAAAATCGTTCCCGAGTAATGCCCGCTTTTTATGTATTCCAGAAAATTGGCGACAGTCTTCGGCGCTTTTTCGCTATTCAGTTCCACCACAATTGGTCCCTGGCTGGTATTGATCTGTACGGTAGGTCCGGCTTGTGCGTTGCTAGCAAGCAGGGTGGCAAAAAAGATGGCAAAGAGTTTAAACAGCATGCTGATTCCTTGAATGTGGTCCGGTGGAGCTACTTGATATTGTCCACACTATAACAAATTGGTTCGGATTGGATTTGTTGCGCACAGCATAAATACTGGTTGTGGACACCTTTCGATCAACTCGCGGCGTGAAAGGTTTAATTGTTCAGAGTCCGTGGTAAGTATGTTTTCTAAATATATGTGACAGCACGTATTGTTAGTTAAATTTATGGAGTGTATTGTAGTAGCGTAATATGTACCGTTACCTGGCGGGAGGTCGCTAGTTCTTAAATTCTGCCAGTGCAGTTTCCATAGAAAAAGTAATACGAAAGGGGATTCGCAATGGATAAGTTCTCAACAATTCAAAAACTAATAGCCGCAATCTTTGCTGTCGGTCTGATTTCCGGTTGTGCATCCACGACACGGGTCAACCAACTGTCAGCCAGAGTGGATGAAGTCAGCACCAAGGCCGATTCTGCCATGTCCAGAGCTGATTCTGCCATGTCCAGAGCTGATCAGGCTCTCGCAGCAGCCCAGAGCGCAGATGCCAAGGCAACCCAAGCCGCAAACGATGCTAGCGCTGCTTTGGTGGCCGCTGAGGAAGCCAAGCGTCTGGCAGCTGAGGCTGATGCAAAAGCGGACCGCATGTTCCAGAAATCCATGACGAAGTAAGCCGGTTCCCGGCAGGGGTGTCAGCAGAAGCCGGCGTCCCTTTCGTCCTGTTTCAGTTAGTCTTTCATAACATTCATACCGTTAACGGTATGAATGTTTTATTGCGCCTCATGATTTGAGGCAGATGGCGTAGCAGTTTCAGCCGTATTGTTGGTATTAATCCCCGTAGCAAAGGTTTCCGGCAAGTTGGCTGTGCTGCGCATAATGGGTGTTGGAATACCTGATTTCTCCCTGGCAACCGCCGCCGCCTTGTCCCAGTCCACACGCTCTTCCCCACTGGCTTTGCTCATTACTGCTGCCATTGCATCAGTCAGGTCGGGCGAATCCTGTTCGTGCTCAGACAAGGGCGCAAATGCCTGCAGGAATAACTGCCCTCTCCGCCACCCGGCAACATATGGCTGATTGACGATTTCAACCGGTGTGCCCACCGGTACCTGCTGGAACAGCGATTCGATATCCTCTGGATAAAGCCGGATGCAACCGTGGCTGACACGCCTGCCTATGCCCCATGGCTTGTTGGTGCCGTGTATCAGATAACCCGGCATGCCGAGGTTCATGGCGAATTTGCCCAATGGATTATTCGGGCCGGGCGGCACAAATGCCGGTAAGGTTGTTCCCTCCTCTGCCCGCGACTTGCGGATGGATGCGGGCGGATGCCAGGTCGGATCCTTGCGTTTTGCCGTGATGCTGGTGCGGCCGTAAGGCGTACCCAGATATTCCCGGCCGATACCCATCGGGTGTGTGATGACTTTGGCCGGCTCTGTGCCTTTAGCGGCGACAAAGTAAAAGAGTCGCATCTGCGGGATATTCAGGACCAGGCCGCGCCTTGGGGCTTGTGGCAGTACGAATTGCGTTGGGAGGATAATATGGGTACCTTCTTTCGGTAACCATGGGTTCACATCAGGGTTGGCCGCCGTGATCTCGTTATAGCCAAGGTCATATTTACGGGCGATATCGAGCAGGGTGTCAGAGGTGTCGGCGACGACGATACGGATTTCGCCGATGATATCCTCTCCTTCCGGCGGCTGTTCAAATGAGGCTGCAAGGCTGGACGATACACCGGCTAACAGCCAGCCGAATAGGATAATAATCAGGGATATCAAGCGGTGCATCTGCGTAGGCGTCAATCAGTATTGATTGTTATCAGCATAGCATCATGACGGCGGTTCGGCCATTTGCATGCAACTCTGCCTTGCCTTGAACCATCACTCCCTGCATCATGTCCACTCCTATATTGACCGCATCAAGGAAACACCATGACCCAAGCCTCCACCACTTTGCGCGAATTGCTCGGACTCGGCCTGCAACCGACACTGCTCAAGGACTCCGCTCTGATTATGATCGATTGTCAGAACACTTATCGCAGCGGCATCATGCAGCTGACCGGGGTTGAAGAGGCCTTGCTGGAAGCGCAAAAACTGCTGAAGCTGGCGCGGGCCTTGAAAATTCCTGTATTTCATATCCAGCACGATGCCGGACCGGGCTCGCCGTATGACACCACGGCCCCGATTGGTGCGATTGCCGACGAGGTGGCACCTGTCGCTGGCGAACCGGTGATCATTAAGCATTTTCCGAATTCCTTCGTGCAGACCGACCTGGATCAGCAGCTGAAAGCCGCTGGTATCAAGAACCTGGTGCTGGCCGGCTTCATGACTCACATGTGCATCAACTCCACCGCGCATGGTGCTTTCAATCATGGCTATGCCGTTACCGTGGTCGCCAGCGCAACAGCGTCACGGCCGCTGCAGGCAGCCAACGGCAAGGTGTTGAGTGCGGCAGAGGTGCATGACGGGGCGATTGCTTCCACTCGTGATCTTTATGCCGCAATTGTCGATACGGTTGATGATCTGGCCACCCATTCCTGACCAGGGGTGGGTTAGCAATTCTTGCTATAAACCTCAGCTGATTAGCTTGCAGTGCTTGCCCATCCGGCTTGTCTTTCCCATTTTGCCCGGTTATTAGGCTGCTAAATTACCCGGCTTTCTCATGCCAAAGCCATGGCGAAGAAGATTACGCAACGAAAGCCAGTGAACATGGCCGGCGATTATTTCCAGCCGCCGCCAAGCACTTTATAAAGAGCTACGCGGTTTGCCGACTCTGTCAGGCGAATATCGATCAACTCAAACTGTGCCGAATAAAGCGCCCGTTGTGAGTCCAGTAAACCGAGATAGCTGTCTATACCGCCCTTATAACGCGCTTCGGACAATGTGAAGCTGATTTCGGTCGCCTTGACCAGTTTGCGCCTGGCATCAAGACGTTCTGTCAAAGTGGATTTTTCTGCAAAGACGTCGGCTACTTCACGAAAAGCAGTTTGAATGGCTTTTTCGTACTGTGCCACATTGATTTCACGCTGTACTTTGGATGCCTCCAGATTGGCGCTTAGCCTGCCCGCCTCAAAGATTGGCAACCTGATCTGTGGAATAAAGCTCCAGGTGCCGCCACCGCCGCTGAATAAATCGCCTAGAGAGTCACTGGCAATACCGGCACCGGCTGTCAGTGTGATGCTTGGAAAGAAAGCTGCGCGTGCAGCTCCAATATTTGCATTGGCCGCACGCAAGGCGCGTTCGGCTTGCAGAACATCCGGACGACGCGTCAACACTTCTGAAGGTATCCCGGCCGGGGCTTCCGTGATTGCGCTGACAGAGTTACTTAGACTGGCGGGCAAGAGCTCGGTGGGTAGCGGTGCCCCTGCTATCAATGCAAGTGCATTTGTGTCTTGTGCCTCTTGTGCTGTAAATCGCGCAACATCGGCACGCGAACTTTCCATCAGAGATTCTGCCTGCCGTACCTCCAGCGCAGAACCCACGCCCACTTCAAACGTGCGTCGAATCAGTTCATAAGACTTCTTTCTGGTTTCCAAAGTACTGCGGGCCAAAGCCAAACGCTCCCGGTCTGCTGCGAGTGTCAGCCATGCGTTGGCAGCCTCGGCAACAAGGCTGATCTGCGCACTTCTTCTGGCCTCTTCCGTACCCAGGTACTGTTCCAGGGCTTGCGCATTCAGACTGCGGATGCGCCCGAAAAAATCCAGCTCATAAGCAGAAAAACCAATCGTAGCGCTGTATTGATGCGTTGTTGTGGCGTCGCCGCCAGAGGTTAAATCACCGGGCAAACGCTGGGCGGTTTCCGTGCCGGTGATAGCTACACGCGGGTATAAATCAGCACGTTGCACCCGGTAAAGTGCGCGTGCTTTTTCTATATTCAGTGCGGAAACACGCAAATCGCGATTGTTGTTTAGTGTCAGCTCGATGACTTCTCGTAACTGGCGATCGGCAAAATAATCCTGCCAGGGAATATCGTCCAACTGCGGAGCAGTTGATGCTGCACTTTGATCTGCATTTGGAAAGGTTTCCGGCACCGGTGCCTGTGGACGCAGATACTCCGGTATCAGGCTGCAGGCGCTGGTCGTTGCAAGGGCTGCGGCTACAACCAATATTTTGAGTTTAATCACTGCTTGTCCTCCTCGGCAGCGCTCTCGCCGCCGGCAATGACTGCCGTACTGGAGACTGGCACTTTCGGTTTGTCTTTAAATATTCTCTTGATCACGGCGTAGAACAGAGGAATGAAGAATATTCCCAGCAGTGTTGCCGCAATCGTCCCGCCCAATACGCCGGTGCCGATCGCATTCTGACTGCCGGAACCGGCGCCGGTCGCAAGCGCAAGCGGCAGCACGCCGAAACCGAACGCCAGCGAGGTCATCAGAATAGGTCGTAAACGCATACGCACTGCATTCAATGTTGCCGTTAGCAGATCCTTGCCTGCTTCCATTTCCGACTTCGCGAACTCTACGATCAGAATCGCATTTTTGGATGAAAGTCCGATCGTTGCCAGCAGGCCTACCTGAAAATAAATGTCATTGGACAAACCACGTCCGGTTGCTGCCAGCAACGCGCCAAGTACGCCAAGTGGCACTACCAGCATCACTGCAAACGGGATTGACCAGCTTTCATATAAAGCAGCCAGACTCAAGAACACGACCAGCAATGACAGGGCATATAAGGCCGGCGCCTGTGTACCTGATGCGCGTTCCTCATAAGAGGTACCAGTCCATTCATAACCGATACCCGGCGGCATTTGCGCCATGATCTCTTCCACCGCGGCCATGGCGTCGCCTGAAGACAGGCCCGGCGCAGCCTGGCCAAGCAATTCAACTGCGGGCTGACCGTTATAACGCTCCAGACGCGGTGAACCGAAAGTCCAATGGCCGCTGGCAAAAGCAGAGAACGGCACCATCTCGCCGCTTGCGTTACGTACGTACCACTTGTTTAAATCTTCCGGCACCATGCGCGAATGTGCATCACCTTGCAGATATACTTTTTTGACGCGGCCACGATCCAAAAAGTCGTTGATGTAACTACTGCCCCAGGCGGTAGATAATGTGTCATTGATGTCGGCAACCGTTATGCCGAGTGCGCCAGCCTTGGCATGATCAATATCAAGCTGGTATTCGGGCGTATCGTCCATGCCGTTCGGGCGCACACCTACCAGGCGTTTATCCTGCGAGGCCATGCCAAGAAACTGGTTACGTGCGGCAATCAATGCATCATGACCCAAACCGGCACGATCCTGCATCTGCACATCAAAACCATCGGAAGTCCCCAGCTCTATCACCGCCGGCGGTGCGAAGGCAAACACCATGGCTTCCCTGATTTGCGAGAAAGTGCCCATCGCTCTGCCGACAATTGATTTCACATCCTGTCCTGGCTTGGTGCGCTCACTCCAATCTTTGAGATTGACAAAAGCAATGCCCATATTCTGACCACTACCGCCGAAGCTGAAACCTGCGACTGTAAACATGGCCGCCACATTGTCTTTTTCCGTGACAAGAAAATGGTGCTCAACCTTTTTCAGCACTTCAATGGTTCGCTCCTGCGTGGCACCGGTCGGCAGCATGATCTGATTAAAGAGTATGGCCTGGTCTTCTTCTGGCAGAAATGATGTCGGCATGCGTACAAACAGAACACCAAGTGCGGCAACAATGGCCAGATAAATGATCAGGAAGCGTGCGCTGCGTTTTAATATGGCGCCGACCGCAGACTCATAACGCTGTGTGTTGCGGTCGAACATGCGATTGAACCAGGTAAAGAAACGGCCGAACAACCCGCTTTCGCCATGACCCTGGCCTTTTTCAACAGGTTTGAGCATCGTTGCGCATAGCGCAGGCGTAAACACGATCGCCACGACTACCGATAGCACCATTGCGGCTACAATCGTTATTGAAAACTGACGATAAATAACACCGGTTGACCCGCCAAAGAAGGCCATTGGCACAAAAACAGCCGACAGCACCATGCCGATACCAATCAGCGCGCCGGTGATCTGATCCATGGACTTTCGTGTGGCTTCCCTGGGCGACAATCCTTCTTCCGTCATCAAGCGTTCAACGTTCTCAACGACCACAATCGCATCATCCACCAGCAAACCGATAGCCAACACCAAACCGAACATGGTCAAGGTATTGATTGAGAAACCAAATGCGGCCATCACTGCAAACGTGCCTAACAGCACGACTGGAACTGCAACGGTGGGGATCAACGTTGCGCGTAAATTCTGCAGGAACAGATACATCACTAAAAATACCAGCACCATCGCTTCTATCAGCGTGATGACAACTTCTTGAATGGAAAGCTTCACAAACGGCGTGGTGTCATAAGGCACGAGCACGGTGACGCCCGCCGGGAAATAAGGCTTCAGTTGGTCTAATTTTGCGCGCACGGCATCAGCTGTATCCAGCGCATTGGCGCCAGGTGCCAGTTTGATACCGATACCGGCGGCCGGCTTACCGCTCAGTCGTGCAACAGAGCCGTAGTTTTCTGCACCGATATCGACCCTGGCAACATCGCCAAGCCGCACTTCGCCACCCTCTGTTGAGCTGCGTAAAAGAATGTTTCTGAATTGTTCGGCCGTTTGCAACCGGCTTTGCACCGTGATGGTGGCTGAAAATCCCTGACCTGGTAGAGCTGGGGTGCCGCCAAGCTGGCCTGCAGCCACTTGCGTATTCTGAGCGCGTATCGCCGCCTTGATATCAGCAGCAGTCAGCTTGAAATTGTTCAGCTTGGCCGGATCCATCCATACACGCATTGCATATTGCGAACCAAAAATCTGTACCTCACCCACACCGTTAACACGAGATAAATGATCTTGTACCGATGCAACGACAAAGTCAGACAGGTCATTCGCATTTAGCTGGCCATCCTCAGAAGAAAAACCAATCACCATCAGAAAATTACGTGCGGATTTTGCAACGGTCACGCCTTGCTGCTGAACTTCTTGTGGCAGCAAGGGCAGAGATGCCTGCAACTTGTTTTGCACCTGGACTTGGGCAATGTCGGGGTTGGTCCCCGCTTTAAAGGTCAGCGTAATCGACGCGCGACCGAAACCGTCGCTGGCGGAGTTCATGTAGATCAAGCCATCCAGCCCGGTCATTTTCTGCTCGATAACCTGTGTTACGGAATCCTCGACTGTTTTGGCGGAAGCGCCAGGGTAGTTGGCATTGATCACGACCTGTGGCGGTGCAATCGCAGGGTATTGGGATATCGGCAAGCTCAGGATGGAAAGGACGCCAGCCAGCATGATGACGATGGCAATAACCCATGCAAAAATGGGACGGTCAATAAAAAAACGGGCCATATTCAGCTACCTCACTCAGCCGCGGCAGCAGCCGCATTTTCTTCAGCTTCGTCAGGCTTGGCCTCTTGCGCATCAACCACTGCGCCAGGTCTCACTTTCTGCAGTCCTTCCACTATAACGCGCTCCCCTGCAGTCAACCCTTCAGTCACCACCCATTTATCATTGATCGATTGCGCTGTTTTCACGATGCGCGGCTCGACTTTGCTTTCAGCATTCACCACCATCACGGTTGCGTTGCCGCGCGGATCGAAACTTACAGCTGTATGAGGCACCAGGATTGCATCGCTCTTTACACCTTGCGTCATGCGTGCGCGTACGTACATACCGGGCAATAACAGACCTTTCTCATTTGGAAATACCGCACGCAACGTTACGCTGCCGGTACCTTGATCAACGGTCACTTCTGAAAATGCCAGCGTGCCTTCTTTTTCGTAGATGCTGTCATCCTCGAGTATCAGCTGCACAGCAACAGAGTTGGCGCCTGTGCTCTGTAACCTGCCTTGCTCCAGATTGCGCTGCATGTTTATCAGCTCAGCACTGGATTGTGTCACGTCAACATAAATCGGGTCTAATTGCTGTACGGTTGCCAGCGCATCCACCTGATTGGCAGTTACCAGGGCGCCGGTAGTGACGGTTGAACGACCGATGCGGCCCGATATGGGCGAAACTACCTTTGTATAAGCCAGGTCAATTCTGGCTTTATCCAATGCTGCCTTTGCTGCTGCCACTTCAGCTTCTGCCTGTTTCAATGAGGCATCAGCCTCATCGTTAGCCTGCTTGCTTACGGCCTCAATTTTAACCAGCTCGGCATAACGCTGCGCCTTCAGTTTTTCCGAACCGACGCTAGCCAATGCCTTGGCCAGATTGGCCTTTTCACTATCATAGGCAGCCTGATAGATTGCAGGATCAATTTGATACAGTAGCTGGCCAGCCTTTACTTCGCTGCCTTCTTTAAAAATACGCGCCTTGATAATCCCGCTGACTTGCGGCCTCACCTCTGAAATCAGAAAGGGGGCTGTACGGCCAGGCAGCTCGATAACTGCCGGCACGTTCTCGGATGCTACTTTGACAACTGTTACAGCCGCTGGCCCGGCTGGAGAATTAGCCGCATTTTCACTTCTTCCACCACATGCAGAAAGAATCAAGACAGTTGCCAGCGCGAGGATATTCAGGTGAGACATATCAAGTCCTTGTTGTGCTTATTTGGAGGTGCCGCTAAAAGGTTACTGCGCCCTGGATCAATCATGAGCCAGCAATCAATGGATTTGGGGCACTTTTTGATGGCAGGTTCATCATGAAAATTATCTTCCTGGAAAGATATGTTTGCAATATTATCTTTCCAGGAAGATAATTGCAAGGCACTTTTTCGATAATACACATCAAATATGAACGAAAAAATAACTTCTGTCTTGAATGCACACAAGAAATACTGGCCGGAGGCAAATTGCGCTCAGCTATTACCCTTGAGGTTTGCACTGTTCTACGCACAGCTGGAACACCACGCGCGCGCAACTGAAATAATAACCAACAACCATCTTAGCGTAGTTGAATTCGACGTGCTTGCAACCTTACGCCGCTCGCCAGCGCCCTACATATTAACGCCATCGGAAATCCAGCACTCGATGCTGATCAGCTCTGGCGGGCTGACCAAGGTGTTAATGGAACTCGAACGAAGAGGCTTTGTTTCACGCATCTCAAATGAAAGTGACCGGCGTATAAAACCAGTCAAGCTTGCTGAAGATACGTTACCGTTACTCGATGAAATCATGGGTGAACTGGAAAGTGTTTTCAAGGATTGGGTGAGCAAGTCGCTGACAGCCACCGAGGTCGACCAGCTCACCACTTTGCTGATGAGGCTGATCAGCAACAGCGATTGAATATAGCGTTAAACGGACCTGTATTCATAAAAATAAAACGGGGCCAAAGCCCCGTTTTTTGTGGATGAGAGCTGATGCAGGCTAAGTTTTATTTCAGCTCGATCGACTCGATCACCACCGGCTGCGTCGGCACGTCACCCGGCCACACAGGCGCGCGCGAAATCTTCTCCACCAGCTCCATGCCGCTCGTCACCTTGCCGAACACGGCATAACCCCAGCCCTTTTCATCCTTGGATTTGTGGTCCAGAAACGCATTGTCCGCCACGTTGATGAAAAACTGCGCGCTGGCCGAGTGCGGGTCGGCGGTGCGCGCCATGGCGATGGTGCCGGTCAGGTTCTTCAGGCCGTTGTCCGCCTCGTTCTGAATCGAAGGCCCGGTCGGCTTTTCCTTCATATCTTCAGTCATGCCGCCGCCCTGAATCATGAAACGGCGGATGGTGCGGTGGAAGATGGTGCCGTTGTAATGCCCGCTCTTCACATAACCGAGAAAATTCTCCACCGTCTTCGGCGCCTTGGCGCTATCCAGTTCGACCACGATAGGCCCGCGGCTGGTGTTGATCTGCACCGTGGGTTCGGCGTGGGCGGCGAAAGAGAGCAGGAGTGCGAATAAAGCACTGGTCAATCTGAAAGCCATGAGAATTCCTTGTAATTGGGTTGAATATCCACAGATGATACTTGTAAAACTTTGATTGGGTTTTTATCGTACTGTTCAGAATAGAATGTTCATAAGAAAATCGCGTTGAATATTTAAAAAACCTATTAAGGGCAGATGATGAGTTGGAGCCGAGTTGAAGTAGAAGCCACAGTTTCGGATTACTTCCATATGCTAGTTCAGGAGCTGGCCGGTCAGTCATACTGGGCTTCACCCATAATCTACTTAGCTATATTCGGGCATAATCTCCATAAATCAAAAAAAATTAGGGATTAGGATGCAAGAAAGTAATGGCCTGCTTATAGGGCTTCTGGAATACATTGAGCAGGTAGAGAAGCTCAAGCGAAAGCCTACTTATGTCGTGCCAACCGATATATTCGCCGCATGGCAGGCGGATATGAAGGGGCTACCCGGTATTGAGTTCAATCTGCAAACTGAGGGCGACGACCTCTGGCTTCGCATCCCACGCCTAGACGAAATCCCTCCGCCTCAACCCGACGATAAACTCAAACCTTGGGTCACCCTATCTAAATCGCCGGATAAGCCCCTCGAACTTAAAAACGAAATAATCATTGTTGAGGATAAAAAAGAGGTTGGTCGTGAGAAGCTCGAAGACCAACCGGAGATTCAAAAACTCTTTGACTGGTATGCGGCAGAATTGTGGACTCCATGGGCATCTGCTGAGAGTCCTCGTCGAAGAACGATAAGCTTCTATAACAAGCTTTTTTCTGTTCAGCAGGCAATTTCTACGGATGGGGCTGAAACCCCAATTGAACTTGCATGGGGTATAGGTTGCACGGTCTGGAAGCGCCCAGGCAGTGCCAGTTCGGTTCGATTCCCGTTAATCACCCAAACCTGCGAGATTTATCTAAATCCGCTGAATTTTGCGCTCGAAATCCGCCCCCGTGATGTTGATGCTCGCCTAGAACTCGACTGCTATGAGGATATGGAGCTTCAAGGTATTCGAGCATTAGAGGGCTTCTGGAAAAGCTCTCTTGAATCCTCCGCTGACCGAGTTAATCCCTTCGAATCGTCAACCTACGAAGGAGCACTAAAGACTGCAGTTCTGCACTTGGACTCGAACGGGTCGTATCTCGCGAACCAATCTGAACCGACTCTACCTATTCCGAATGAAAAGCTTCAGGTGACTGATATTTGGGTGCTGTTCGGTCGCAAGCGCTCGGAGCATGTGTTCCTAGAAGATATTCGTAAGCTTAAAAAGAAGGTTGAAGACGCTAAGACATTACCAGCTGTCATTGAAGGCTTCGTACAAACCGGAGATGCCACGGTAAGGGTTCGGGAACCTGTCCAGTTTAGAGGCCTATCGTCCAGTATGTCGGGGGATGGTGTCCGTGAATTGTTCTTTCCAATGCCCTACAACGAGGAGCAGGTGTCCATCGTTGAAAAACTCGAAACAAACGATGGTGTCGTTGTCCAAGGCCCACCTGGAACTGGCAAAACGCACACGATTGCCAATGTCATAAGCCATTTCCTTGCCCAAGGAAAGCGAGTTCTTGTTACCGCAAAAGGTGAGTCCGCCCTAGCCGTTCTACAGGAGAAACTTCCGGAGCAGATTCGACCATTGAGTGTTGCCTTGCTTTCTGACGAACGCGATGGCATGAAGCAATTTGAACATTCCATCCAGACTATTGCATCGAGTGTTAATGTTCTAAATCCAGGACAAGCCTCAAAGGCAATAGTTGCACTTGAGGAGCGGCTCAATGCTCTGCATGCCCGGATTGCGGCCACTGACCAGAACATAAAGGTTTACGCCGACAAGCACATGAAACGATATACCTTCCAAGGCAGGGAGGCATCCCCTGAAGAGCTGGCGAAGTTTGTAATGGAGAACTCCGATAGCTATTCCTGGCTTGAGGACGAAATTAGCTCCAAAAATGGCAGTCTGAAGTTCACAGACTCGGACATTCAGTCTGTTCGGCAAGCTCGTTGCAATGTTGCTACAGACATCGTCTACATCGACTGCAACCTTCCAAGCCCTGATTCATTCCCTGCTTGGCCTACTGTTCTTGCTCTCCATAAGGACTTGGTCAAGGCAAAGGAAATTGAGGCAGGCGTAGTTCTCGGCAACATTATCGGACTGTCTGACTCCACCCCTGAAACCTTTGAAGAAGCTGACAAGTTTGTCGACTTCCTCACAGACCGAGCTGAGCTTCTCCCGGAGATTAAAAAAGGGGCCTTTGACTGGACTCCCAAGTTCCAAGCTTTGCTTTCTGCAGCAGGTGAAAATGACCCTGCCCTTAAACTTCTTTGGGCTTTATTGGACGACATAACCAAACTAGAAGCGCGGCGAAAAGACATCCTAGGCAACGCCACCGTTCTGCCTATTGGTGTCGAACTCAACGAAGATTTCAAAGCGGCTATCGAGCGGCTTGTCGCAGGCAAGAGTGCCTTTGTTCTTCCTTTCGGTAAGCAAGAAGCCCGAACAGCTATCGCAGACATATCAATTAGTGGGCTTAAGCCTTCAACTCCGGATGACTGGCGTAAAGTCTCCCAACATCTTTCCTACTTATTGGATGCTAGAAAGCTCATTGCTCGCTGGAACTCTCTGGCTGGGGAATTTGGTCTTCCAAAGGTTCAAGGAGAAGTTGATGACTCGTTTAGGATTTTGACCAGCTACCAAGCTCATCTCGTTGATGTCGAGAAGTTTACCTTTGACTTTGAGGCAAATCTGGAAAGCAAAACCCGTCGTGTATTTGGCGAAGAAGTCGCAGTTAGCCTAAAAGTAGAAGGCGAAAAGCTTGTTTCTGCAATGCGGACAAGCCTCACACAGCACCTCGACAAGGGGCGTCTAGTTTATGCCATGCACCAAGTTTCAGATATGCTTGCGAAGGTTGATGGGGGCTCTGGACAGGTGGTCAATGATCTCAGGACCTTCCTTAACAGCAAACTAGGCAATGTGTCTGTTGAAGAACCAGAGCTTCAAGACCTCTGGCATGGGCTTATGGGAGAGTTGAAACGACTCACAAATCTCCAGCCAAGTCTCCGTGAAATTGACAGAGTTGCAGAACTTGTCGAGCAGTCAGGTGCCCCAAAGTGGGCAAAGAGTCTCAGGACCGTTGCGGCTTCCGCAGACAGCGACCCTAAAACGCCACCCTCTTGGCTTGAAGCTTGGAACTGGCGTGTCGCTAAAACATTTGTTGAGCAAATCGACGGACACAAAAAGCTCCAAGGACTTTTCGATGAACGACATTCATTGGAAGGTGACCTTGCTAAAACTTACCAAGAGCTGGTTGCCCAAAAGACTTGGATTGGGGTTTATAACAACTCTCCCGAGGACATTCGCCAAGCTCTACAAGCCTACCTAAATGCTATTCAAGCAATGGGAAGTGGCCAAGGCATCAGAGCAGTCCGTTACCGCAAAAATGCTAGGGCGGCGATGCTCCGAGCCTACAAGGCGGTTCCATGCTGGATTCTCCCTGAATGGCGTGTATCAGAAACCATTCCCCCTGAAATAGGCTTGTTCGACCTCGTTGTAATTGACGAAGCCTCGCAATCAGACATTTGGGCACTACCTGCACTTTTGAGAGGCAAAAAGCTTCTGGTCGTCGGAGACCATAAGCAGGTTTCACCTTCTGCAGTAGGCATGAAGGAGCAAAAGATTGTGGACTTGGCTAATCGATTCCTGGCGGGTCAGCCACATGGCGACCAGATGACACCCGAGAAGTCCGTATATGACTTGGCGCGAGTAGTGTTCGCTGGAAACTCGGTCATGTTGAAAGAACACTTCCGTTGTGTGCCTGCCATTATTGAGTTCTCTAACAGGGAATTCTATGAAGGTGACATTAAACCTCTCCGAATCCCCAAAGCTTCGGAGCGGCTTGACCCTCCCCTTGTGGATGTTTTCGTTAAGGGCGGCTACCGCGATGGCGATGTGAATAAACCCGAAGCTAAAGCGATTGTTAACGAAATAAAGACGATTCTTGCTAGCCCTGAAATGACAGGTAGAACCATCGGTGTTGTCACTCTGATGGGTATGGAGCAATCCAACTATATATGGAAACTGGTTAACGACCTCATACCGCAAAGCGACATTGTCGAAAGGTCTATTTCCGTTGGGGCGCCACCAGTGTTCCAAGGGCGGGAGCGAGACATCATGCTTGTGTCGAATGTTCTTGGTGCTGGCGACCGCTCAATAGCTAATCGTCTCGAAATGGAGCAACGGGTAAATGTCGCGTTATCACGAGCAAGAGACCGGACATACCTGTTCCGCTCAGTGGAGGAAAATGCCTTCAACCCTGACAGTCTGACAGCCCGTGTCATTCGGCACTTTAGACATCCATTTACGCAGGATGCCTCCAGAGTTGCGACATTACGAGAGCTTTGCGAGTCTGACTTTGAGCGAGAAATGTTCGACTTGCTTGTGAAACGGAATTTCCGGGTTCGCCCTCAAGTTAAGTGTGGCGGCTACCGCATGGACTTTGTTGTTGAGGGTTCAGAAGGCCGCAGGCTTGCCGTTGAGTGCGACGGTGACAAGTTCCACGGACCTGGGCAATGGATGGATGACATGACCCGGCAAAGGGTGCTGGAACGAGCAGGATGGTCATTCTGGCGGTGCTTTGCATCAAGCTTTGTGATGCGAAGGCAAGAGGTTGTTGCCGACCTTCTAGCGACTCTGGAAAAGATGGGCATTGAACCCCTTGGGGCGGAGTCGGTAGATAACACACAGTGGGTGTCCTTCAAGGAAGTGGACCCTTATGAAGTGGATGAAGACGCCGAGGACGAAGTCGAGGAAGAACCGACCGAAAACTAAGCGATGGCAACTCGACCCTATATTCAGAAGACTATTGTCGACCTCCAAGCACTGTTTGAGGCCTCACGAGACAACCCTGCGGAGCTGAAGAAGCTAGCCGCCGAACTGTCGCACAGAAAAGTGCCGAAGGCTGAAGCCCTAGCTAAAAAGGTGTCAGATGCTTTGAAAGGCAACACACCAAAATCTGACGAACCACTGAAGAAAGAAAGTAAAACAGCGGAACCGCCTCCACCTCCTGAAGACCCCGTTATTGATTGCCAAGGTTGCGGTAAGCGTTTAAGGATAAAGCGTGGTAATGAAACCCGCGAATTCAGTTGTCCTGGTTGCAAGGCCACTTTCCAAGCCTCGTTCTCAGCAGGAGTTCTGTCAGTCGTATTTGTAAAAATTGAGAGAAGTGAACCCGAGCCGCCACCTTCAGATGATGCTCCGATTACGCTAAAGGAGGCTTATAAGTTATTTGAGGCGGACGAAAACACACAATGGGAGCTGATTGAGCTGGCAAGACGGAAGTTAATCCAGCAGTACCATCCTGACAAAGTTGAGGCATTAGGTCCAAAGCTCCGAGCTGTTGCTGAATCTGAAGGTAAGCGAATAAACGTTGCCTACGATGTCCTCCGTATAGCAAGGGGCTACTAGGGCTAATTTGTAGTAGTCGCGACCCGATCTGACAGTTACCCGATTTGACGAAGTGACTGTTAGGTCAAATCTAGCTGTTCAATGTGGTGATTTTATC